>WNGE01000746.1_pt1 | contig 42698 bp, 40 predicted proteins | sample 5400651 | NCBI WGS metagenome assembly WNGE01 (sample SAMN13153370, study PRJNA577476) | soil metagenome | isolation source: 60 cm soil or saprolite under grassland replicate 2 | place: USA:California | collected 2016-06-15 | reverse complement strand
GTGTTCGAGGAGGCCAAGGGCACCGCCGACGTGTGATCTCCGGCATGTCGATGTGGCAAACGCTCTCATCGAGCTGCCGCAGGAAGGCAAGCGCGAGGACCCATCAGCAGCCCAAGCACTTCCAAGTGCAATTCTGTGATCCTGTGCAGGGGCCGAAGTCAAGTCCGGCTGCAAGGGGCGGCCGGACGGTCCGGGCGCGCGAGCGAGGGCCGGGCGGGCGACAGGGATCGGCCGGGGCCGGCTGCGGGATCGCCTCAGCGGTTGACCGTTCCGTGGGCGCGTCGACGTCGGCGAGCGAGCTCGAGGGTGCTGGCGCCGCGGTGCGGACGCTTAGCAGCCCGTTGCGCAAGAGGCTATGAGCAGGCGGCAACCTTTTGCCGCGGGTCGCGGGTCCTATTGGGTATGAGGCTCACCAGCGATCATCAATCCGCCCAGCAGGCCGCGGTGGAGCAACTGTTCAGCGTCCACGGCGACGAGCTGCTCCGGCTGGCCCTGCTGCTCAGCGGCAACCGGCAACTCGCCGAGGACCTGGTGCAGGAGGCATTCGCCCGGCTGTGGCAGCGCTGGGACAACCTGCGTGACCCCGACGCGGGCATCGGCTACCTGCGCGTGACCATCGTCAACCTGGCTCGCAGCAGCTTCCGGCGCCGGCTGCTGGAGCTGCGGCACCGGGTGGCGCTCCCCGCGGCGGTCGAGCCGCCCGACTCGGCCGGCAGACTCGACGTCCTTGGCGCGCTCGCGCGGTTGCCGATGGGCAAGCGCGCCTGTCTCGTCCTGCGCTTTTACGCCGACCTCAGCGAGGAGGAAACCGCGCGGCTGCTAGGCATCTCGCCAGGGACCGTCAAGAGCCAGACCCACCGGGCCCTTGCCCAGCTCGCACGGCTCCTGCAAGAGCCGCACGTCCACGCCGGCACAACGGCATCGCACAACAGGAGGTCGTAAGGCATGAACGATCGCAACGTGCACACGCCGCTGGCCGAGGAGCAGGCCCGGCAGGCGCTGCACCAGGCCGTCGGGGGCGTGCACCTCAGCCCCGGGTCGTGGCAGGCGGTCCCGCGACGCCAGCGCAGGCAGCGTCGCCGCCGGGTACTCGCCGTGGCCGCGAACCTAGCCATCGTGCTGGCCGTGGCGGGTGCCGCCACGCCAGCGATCTGGGAACGCCTCGGCGCAGACCGGCCCTCGGCGACCACGCCCGCGGCGTCGTCGAGCACCAGGCCGCTGTCACGGCAGGAGCGGTGGCGGGAGAACGTCGCGCCGGTGGGGCCCATGCGCGTGCTGGCCAGCGGCAGCTTCCACGGCACGGCCTGGCAGTTCGTCGCCTACCGGACCGTCAGGGGCTTCTGCCAGGGGTGGAACTCCGCCGGCAACCCCGGCTACGAGCCCGGCGGCGACCCCAACCCCGGCCTGCTCAGGCTGCCCCTCAACGGTGGCATGGGCTGCTCGGACCCATCATGGCCTCACCCATCCCTGGGGATCAGCACCTCGACCGCGGTCGACCAGCCCATCGTCGCCAGCGGGGAGGTCAGCAAGAACGCTGCGCAGGTGCGGATCTTCCTGCACCACCGGGGGTCGCCGACCGTGGTCACGGTCAAGCCCGTCGGGCAGGAGCTTGGCCTGCCGTTCAACTTCTACGTGGCGGTGCTCGCCGGGACCGACGGCGTCATCGACGCCAAGACGGTGATCAGCAAGGCGGTCGCCTACGACCGTGCGGGCAGGCCGATCGCCCAGGCCGATCTCAAGGGCCTGCCCAGCGTCCCTCCTGCGCCGCACCCTTGAGCACGGCGTGCTTCCGGCTCGGCCTCGATAGCCAACCAGCGCCGCCTGCCTGCCGGAGCCGGCCGGCCTGGGCAACGAGTCGCACCAGCCATCCCTTTGAGCAACAGCCGGTTACGCGTCAACGCTGGGCGGCCGGCCGGCGCCGCTGGTGCATTGCTGTGATCCTGTGCAGGGGGCCGAAGTCAAGTCCGGCTGCAAAGGGCGGCCGGACGGTCCGGCCGGTTCGCCGAGAGGGCGGTGCGGCTGGCGTCGTGGGTGGGGCGGGTCCGCTGAGGAAAGGTGGCCCTCAAGACCACAGGCCAGGAAAGGAGACACCGTGTCCGCAACCGTTCTCTACATGTCCATGTCCCTCGACGGTTTCGTCGCCGGGCCCAATGAGGGACCGGGCAACGGGCTCGGCGACGGCGGGCACCGCCTGCACGAGTGGTTCTTGACGGATGCCGACGCCGACCACAAGGGAGTCTCCGGCCGTTTGGCGGGCGTCAACGGCAAGGTCATGGACGAGGTGATGGCCACCGGGGCGGTCGTCACCGGCCGGACGACCTTCGAGCTCGCGGGCGGCTGGGGCGGCGACCACCACGACGGCGTGCCGATCTTCGTCCTCACCCGCCGTGAGCCCGACAGCGAGACGGGGCAGTGGCCGCTGGTGACCTACGTGCCCGACGTCAGGACGGCGATGACCGAGGCCAAGCGGGCCGCGGGCGACAAGAACGTGCTGGTCCACGGCGTCAGAACCGCGCAGCTCGCACTCGCTGCCGGCGTCCTCGACGAGCTCGAGATCCATCTCGTCCCGGTGCTCCTCGGCGAAGGGCGCCGTCTCTTCGACGAGCGCGGTCCCGAGCACATCGAGCTGGAGCGCACCCGGATCATCGACGGGGAGGCCGGTGTCACCCACGTGCACTACCGGGTCCAGCGCTGAGGTCGGCGTTGCCCGCCTTCTCCTTCCGGGCAAATGGCTCAATCGCAACCACGGACTGTTCGTCCGCTGGTCTGAGAAGCCCGAGGACCACCGGGCGCTTCACCACCTGGCCGGTCGCCGGGTTCCTTGCCCACACCGGCCTTGCCCTCGACGATGAGCCGTCAACCTAACCCACGAAACTCAAATAAGAGACACGTCCTGGCACGATCGGCACTACCGGCCGTGATCCAGATGGCCGAGCGTCGGGATGATCAGCTCGTCGGCGACCCACCGCGCGACGTCGTTCGGGTAGGGGGCCGGCAGGTTGAGCACGAGGTGCGAGAAGCCAGCGCCAACGAGCTGTCCCAGGGTCTCCCGCGTCGACGCGGGGTCCTGGTAGGACACGGGCAGCTGAACCGAGCGCACGATCAGCCCGGGGTCACGACCGATCGCCTCGCACTGCTCGTCGAGGACGGCGCTTCGCTCGCTGAGGTGCTCGACGGTGTTGCTCGGTGGGCCGATCGCGTTCCAGGTGTCGGCGTGCTCGGCGACGATCCGCAGCGTCGCCTTCCCGGAGCCGCCGATCAGGATCGGCGGATGAGGACGCTGGACCGGCTTGGGGTTGCAGCGTGCGCCCTTCAGCTGGTGGTGGCTCCCGTCGAAGTCGAAGACCTCCTCGGTCCACATGCGGCGGATCAGGGTGCAGGCCTCGGCGAAGCTCGCGACCGCGTCGGACCACGGGGCGATCGGGATGCCGTACGCGTCGTACTCCGGGGCCACCTGCGCCGCGTTCGGAAGGCCGCCGACGCCGATCCCGAAGTCGAGCCGTCCATCGGAGATCACGTCGACGGTCGCGGCGATCTTCGCGAGCACGGCTGGTAGCCGAATCCGGTTGTTCGTCACCAGCAACCCGAACCGCAGCCGCCGCGTCTGCGCGGCCAGGGCGGTGAGCAGCGTCCACCCCTCGTACACGGGCCCTGACGGATCGCCGACCCTCCCTCGGTGGTTGGGCAGCAGATGGTCGTACAACCATGCGTGCTCGATCTCGGGGATCCCGTCCGCCTCGAGCCAGACCCGCCGGATCTCGTCATAGCCGACATCGGCAGGCGTCGTCTTGATGCCGAAGCTCGGCGCAGCCCGTCGCGTCACAAGCGCCTCCATTGGTCAGTCCTACTGATCGCCACCCGCGTCAGCGGGCCCAGACGCGCTTCGCTCGCCGTACGAGGGTCCTGCGCTCAACCGCCGCCAGTCCCCCTACGTGCGAAAGCGTGCATCGCACCCTACTCGCGAAGAGGAAGCCGGCCGAGCGGTCGGCGGAGACCGCCGTCAAGTTGGTGCGGCTGGCCCAGCACTCGAGAGACCCGCCCTGGGTCACCCGCCCGGGCTGCGCCGCCAGCCGCCCACGACGGAGTGGACGGCCCGCATCGACGGCGGCATGTGGGTCAGCACGTAGGACCCGGCGGCGAGTCGCTACTTGGACGCGCCAAGAAGCCTGCAGTCGGCTACGTTGTCGCCATGAGCGAAGAACCAAAGCCGGTGCTGTTCCGCTGGTGGCGGGCGGCGTCGTGAGCGGGCTCCAGCTCGACGATGGAGGTGCCTTCCGCGCCATGATCCTTTCCGAGCTGGTGGCCATCGACGTGCACGCGCACGCGGAGGTCTCCGAGGACGGCCACAGCTCGCTGCCCTCGGAGCTGCTGGAGGCGTCGAGCGCGTACTTCAGCGTCGAGGGCGAGCGCGCCCCGACGGTGCACGAGATCGCCGCGTACTACCGGGAGCGGCGCATGGCGTGCGTGGTCTTCCCGGTCGACGCCGAGGCCGCCGTCGGGCGGCCACCGGTGCCCAACGAGGAGGTGGCCGAGGCCGCGGCGGCCAACCCGGACGTGCTGATCCCGTTCGCCAGCATCGACCCTGCCAAGGGCAGGGCCGGCGCCCGCGCCGCGCGGCGCCTCGCCGCGGACCACGGGGTGCGCGGCTTCAAGTTCCACCCAAACGTCCAGGAGTTCTACCCGAACGACCGCTCCGCCTACCCGCTGTACGAGGTGATCGAGGAGCTCGGCCTGCCCGCGGTGTTCCACACCGGTCAGACGGGGATCGGCGCTGGCGCGCCGGGAGGCGGGGGGATCCGGCTGAAGTACTCCAACCCGATCCTGGTCGACGACGTCGCCGCCGACTTCCCTGGCATGCCGATCGTCCTGGCGCACCCGTCGTTCCCGTGGCAGGACGAGGCGCTCGCCGTCGCGGTCCACAAGCCGCAGGTCCACATCGACCTGTCCGGCTGGTCGCCGAAGTACTTCCCGCCGCTGCTGGTTCGCTACGCCAACTCGCTGCTGCAGGACAAGGTCCTGTTCGGCTCGGACTTCCCCCTGATCACGCCCGACCGCTGGCTGGCCGACTTCGAGCGGCTGGAGGTCAAGCCGGCCGTGCGGCCGAAGATCCTCAAGGACAACGCCGCCCGCCTGCTCGGCCTCGACAAGGCCTGACGAGGGCGCGCCGCCCCCGGGCCCGTCGCGCTCACCACACCCGTCAGGCGGCGACGGAGAGCACGAGCTTGCCGCGGGTGCGGCCGCGCTCGCCGAGCTCGTGCGCCCTTGCCGCCTGCTCCAGCGGGAACACCTGCTCGACGGCGACCTGCACGGCGCCGTGCTCGGCCAGCTCGGCGAGGCGGGCGAGCCCCGGCCGGTCGGGGTGCACCAGGTGCCTGATGATCCGCACGCCGGCTGACTCCGCCGCAGCGGTGAGCGCCTCGTCGGCGCGGCCGACGATCAGGAGCAGCACCCCGCCGGGGCGCAGGACCTCGAGCGAGCGGCGGCTGTAGTCGCCGCCGATCGGGTCGATCACCACGTCGACGTCGTCGACCACGTCCTCGAACGCGGCCGCGGTGTAGTCGACCGCCTGGTCGATGCCCAGCTCGACCAGGAACGGGTGCTTGTCGGAACGGCCGGTGCCGACCACCTCGGCGCCGCGGGCCTTGGCGAGCTGGACGGCCAGGTGCCCGACACCGCCGGCGGCGGCGTGGACCAGCACCCGCTGGCCGGCCTCGACCTCGGCCAGGTCGAGCACCTGCAACGCGGTCAGCCCCGCCAGCGGCAGCCCGGCCGCGGCGACGTGGTCCAGCGCGGCCGGCTTGGCCGCGAGCTGGTCGGCGGGGGCGGCGACGTACTCGGCGTAGCAGCCGGCGAGCGCCGGGAAGCGCGGCATGCCGAAGACCGCGTCGCCGGCGGCGAAGGCCGAGACGTCGTCGGCGACCGCCTCGACCACCCCGGAGAGGTCCCAGCCGAGCACCAGCGGCGGCGTGCCGAAGCGCTCGCCTGACCGGCCGGCGCGGACCTTCCAGTCGACCGGGTTGACCCCGGCCGCCACCACCCGGACCAGGACCTCACCCCCGGCGGGGGAGGGCTCGTCCACGGTCACCACCCGCAGGACCTCCGGCCCTCCGAACCGCTCGAGCCGCACAGCGCGCAAGCTCCGCTCCTCCAACCCATCGACGACGACGCTGACATGCTGTCATCGTTGTGCCCGTCGTAGCACGAGGAGGGCCGATGGCGGTCGGACAGGCCTCCGGCGAGGTTCGCGAAGGCGAGCTGCTGTGGACGCCCAGCGCCGAGCGGGCGCAGGGCAGCAACCTCAGCGCCTTCGTGCGCTGGCTCCGGGACGAGCGGGGCCTGCGCTTCGACGGCTACGACGAGCTGTGGCGCTGGTCGGTGGGCGACCTGGACGCCTTCTGGCAGGCGGTCTGGGACTACTTCGAGGTCGGCGCGTCCGCCCCGCCAACGGGCGTGCTCGCCAGCCGCGCGATGCCCGGCGCGCGGTGGTTCCCGGGCGCGCGGCTGAACTTCGCCGAGCACCTCCTGCGGCGCGAGCGGCCGGGCAGCGACGCGCTGCTGTTCTGCAGCGAGACCGCGCCGCTGACCGGCATGCCCTGGGAGACCCTCGCGGGGCAGGTCCGCGTCCTGGCGACCTGGCTGCGGGAGGCCGGCGTGGCAGCGGGGGACCGGGTGGTCTCGTTCATGCCCAACATCCCCCACACGGTGGTCGCGATGCTCGCGACCACCGGCATCGGCGCCGTCTGGGCGAGCTGCTCGCCGGACTTCGGCTGGCGGGGCGTGCTCGACCGCTTCCAGCAGCTGGAACCGAAGGTGCTGTTCGGCGTCGACGGCTACCGCTTCGGCGGCAGGGACTTCGACCGTCGCGAGGAGCTGCGCCAGATCGTCGGCGGGCTGCCCAGCCTCGAGCACGTCGTCCACCTGCCGCTGCTGCGCCCGGGGCAGCCCCCGCCGGTGGCGACGCCGTCGCTCGGCTGGGATGCCGTGCTCGAGCGGCCGGCCGTGCCGGCCGGCGACTTCGAGTTCGAGCAGGTTGCCTTCGACCACCCGCTGTGGACGCTGTTCACCTCCGGCACCACCGGCCTGCCGAAGGCGATCGTCCACGGGCACGGCGGGATCCTGCTGGAGCAGCTCAAGCTGCAGACCTTCCACCTCGACCTGCGTCAGGGCGAGCGCCTGTTCTTCTTCACCACGACCGGCTGGATGATGTGGAACTTCCTGGCGTCGTCCCTGGCCCTCGGCGTGACCCCGGTGCTGTACGACGGCAGCCCCGCCCACCCGGACCTCGACGTCCTGTGGAGGATCACCCAGGACAGCCGCGCCGCCCTGGTCGGCGCCAACCCCGCCTACGTGGACATGATGAGCAGGGCCGGCATCGTCCCAGGCAGGAGCTACGACCTGTCGGCGCTGCGCACGGTCTTCCCGGCCGGGTCGCCGGTCTCGCCGGAGTGCACCGCGTGGTTCTACCGCAACGTCAAGGAGGACCTCTGGGTCGCCACCGGCAGCGGCGGCACGGACTGCTGCTGCGGCTTCGTCGGCGGCGTGCCGACCCTGCCGGTCCGCGCCGGCGAGATCCAGGCACGCTCCCTCGGGGTGGCGGCGCACGCCTTCGACGAGCACGGCGAGCCGGTCGTCGACCAGCTCGGCGAGCTGGTGATCACCGAGCCGATGCCGTCGATGCCGCTGCGCTTCTGGGGCGACGCCGACGGCCGCCGCTACCGCGAGACCTACTTCGACCGCTACCCGGGGGTGTGGCGCCAGGGCGACTACTTCCGGGTCAACGCTCACGGCGGCTGCTTCGTGCTGGGGCGCTCGGACGCCACCCTCAACCGCAAGGGGGTGCGCATCGGCACCGCCGAGCTGTACCGCGCCCTCGCCCAGCTCGAGGACGTCGAGGACGCGCTGGTGGTCAACCTCGACCTGCCGGGCGGCGGCTCCTTCATGCCCCTGTTCGTCAAGCTCAGGGACGAGCGGGAGCTCGACGCCGCCACCGAGCGGACGATCCGGGAGCGGCTGCGGCGCGACGGCTCCCCGCGCCACGTGCCCGACCGCATCGTCCAGGTGCCGGAGATCCCGGTGACCCTGACGGGCAAGAAGATGGAGGTCCCGGTCAGGCGGATCCTGCTCGGCGTGCCCGCCGACCAGGCGGCCAACCGCAACGCCATGGCCAACCCGCGGGCGCTGGACGCCTTCGCGGCCTACGCCAGCGCACAACAGGACTACCGGCTCGTCTGAGCAGGGCCGGGCTCCCGGTGGCGTCCCCGAGGAGCGTCAGTCGGGGAGCGATCCCTCCTCGCGCCGCCAGTCGCAGCCGACCGTGGTGATCGCGCGCAGCAGGGTGGCCGCGAGCGCGGCGTCGCCCGCCACCGTGTGCGGCACCGAGACCGGGTCGCGCCGGTTGCCGAGCAGGTAGCAGAACTCCACCGCGTCCATCGTCACGGTGACGTCGGGCGGTCGCGTGGGGTCGGCGGGGCGCAGCGGCAGGGTCCAGTCGCCCCCCGCGGGACCGGTGAGCACCAGGCGGGCGCTCTGGTGCGGCTGGTCGACGCCGAGCAGCCGCACGGCGGCGGGCAGCACGCGCACGCCGAACGCCACGATCAGGCCGAGGTGCCGTGCGTCGGGCGGGGCGGGCGCTGCGCCCATGGCCGTGCGCAGGTCGTCGGCGTGGATCCAGGTCTCGAAGAGGCGCTGGGCGAGGGCGATGCGCAGCGGCTGGCGGGGCAGGCGCGGGTCGGCGAGCCGCACCTGCCGGTTGAGCCCGCCCGTCTCGCTGCCGGCGTGCGCCAGGCGCTCGGCCTGGGCGCGCCACCCGGCCCGGGTGCGCTCGGGCGGCCAGCCGCGCTGCCCGGCGATGGCCGCGGCGGTGCGGCGCGCGAGCAGCCCGCCGTCGAGCTCGCCAGGGTCCTCGGCCGCGGCGGCGAGCTGGGCCGCCAGCAGCTCGTCCGAGGTGGTCAGGTGCGCGACCAGGTCCTGCACGGTCCATTCGTGGATCACCCGCTCACGCCACTGCTCAGCGGTCAGGCTGCCGAGCAGCCCGTCGAAGCGGTCGACCCAGCTGGCGTAGCCGGCGCCGACCTCCTCGCCGGCAGCCGGGCGGCGGGCCAGGGCGCTGGCGAGGACGGCGCCGCGCAGCCGCTGCGGCGGCGAGGCCGCCACCGTGCCGCCGAGGCCGGCGGCCACGCGGCCGAGGCGGTCGGCATCGGCCGCACAGGCCGGGCAGTCGGCCAGGTGGGCCTCGACGGTTGCGACCTCCTCCAGCGAGCAGGCGTCGAGCGCCCAGGCGCCGAGCAGCTCGCCGACCACGGCGTGGGCGTCGCTCATCACTCCGTCACCCCTTCAGCCTGCAGGCGCACGGCCAGGCTGCGCAGCCCCACCCAGAGGCGGGACTTGGCCGTCCCCTCGGGGATGCCGAGGGTCTCGGCGACCTGCCGGTAGGTCTTGCCGTCGAAGTAGGCCAGCAGGATCGCGTCGCGCTGCGCGGGGGGCAGGTCGTCGACGGCCGCCTGGACGGACTTGGCCACCGCGCCCGCGACCGCCATCTCCTCCGGGTTCGGCACCGGCGTCTCCGGTCGCTGCGGCACGGCGTCGCTGGCGTAGCGGCGGCGCACCTCCGCGCGGCGCACGAAGTCGACCGCACGGCGGTGGGTGATGGTGCCGAGCCAGGCGCGCAGGCTCCCGCGCGCCGGGTCGAACGCCTCGGGGTGCTCCCACAGCCGCTGCTGTCGAGGCGCGACCTTTGCAACCGGTTTACGCAACCGGTTTACCAAGCTGGTACGCTCGCAGTTGTGAGCGAGAGCGCAAGCACAAGGCCCGCCCGGCCCACGATCTACGACGTCGCGCGGCTGGCGGGGGTCTCCCCCTCGACCGTCTCCCGGATGCTCAACGGCAAGGGGCAGTTCGCGCCGACCACCCACCGGGCGGTGGAGCAGGCCGTCGAGCAGCTGCGCTACCGCCCCAACACGATCGCTCGCAGCCTGCGCACGAAGTCCACCCAGACGATCGCGTTCCTGCTGCCCGACATCCCCGACCCCTTCTTCGTCTCGCTGATCAGCGGCATCCAGCAGCACGCGCTGCAACGCGACTACGCCATCCTGCTGTGCGTCACCGAGGGCAACCCCGAGCGTGAGGAGCACTACCTGAACCTGCTGCGCGCCAAGCAGGTCGACGGGGCACTGGTCAACGGCCTGGTGCTGCCGCCCGCACGGCTGGCCCGCTTCGTCGAGGAGGGGTTCCCGATCGTCTGCCTCGACCGCGACATCGACCTCCCCACCGTCCCGCTGGTGCAGGTCGACAACCGCCTCGGCGCCCGTCGCGCGACCGAGCACCTGCTCGCGCTCGGGCACACCAGGGTCGCGCACGTCTCAGGCGCCGAGCTGGACAGGCTCCGCCACAGCCGGGAGCGGCTGGCGGGGTACCGGGAGGCCCTCGAGGGCGCCGGGATCGCGGCTGACCCCCGGCTCGTCGCTGCCGGCGACTACACCGAAGACGGTGGCCACCGCGCGACCCGGGCGCTGCTCGAGTCCGGCGTGGAGCTCACCGCCGTGTTCGCCGCCAACGACCTGTCGGCGATCGGCACCCTGAGCGCCATCACCGCGAGCGGGCTGCGGGTGCCGGAGGACGTCTCCGTGGTCGGCTTCGACGACATCCACATCTCCGCCTTCACGGTTCCGCCGCTCACCACGGTCCACCAGCCCGCCGCCGAGATCGCGCAGCGCGCCACCGAGCTGCTGGTCGCGCTCATCCAGGGGCGGGAGGTGGCCGAGCAGCGCCACGTCCTCGAGCCGCGGCTGGTGGTGCGCGCGTCGGCGGCTCCGGCGCGGTAGCGGCGCCGGCGAGCCGGCAAGCCTTGACAGGCCGGATCAGGATCGTGTAGGCCTACGAAATCGGTTTATGCAACCGATTTCGCTCGTTGAGGGAGGGGACGCGCATGAGCGCTCAGGGCACCCGCTTCTCCAGATCCCTGGCCGTGGCCGTCGCCGTGGCCGCCCTCGTGCTCGCCGGCTGCGGCGGCTCGGAAAAGAAGGGCGGCGCGGCGAGCAAGCCGTCGAAGATCACCATCGCGGCGGTCCAAGGCAACGAGGACGCGGCGCTCAAGGCGATCGCCCCGCTGTACCAGCAGCAGAAGGGCGTCCAGGTCGAGATCGTGGAGTTCCCCTACGACCAGCTCTTCGAGAAGCTGGTGACCACCTTCCAGGCCAACGCCAGCTCCTACGACCTGGTGATGATGGACGACCCCTGGATGCCGAAGTTCGGCACCGGCGGCTGGCTGACGCCGCTCGACTCCAGCTTCGGCTTCACGCGCGACCCCGACATCCCCAGCATCGTCTACGACGTCGGCACCTGGCCGCCGCCCCACGGGCCCGTGCCGCCGGCCGCCAAGGGCCAGCCGGCGCACCTGCTCGGCATCACCATCGTCGGCAACGTCGAGATGTTCATGTACCGCAAGGACCTGTCGGCCGCGCCGGCCTCCTGGGACGACGTCCTGGCCAACGCGAAGAAGCTCAACAAGCGCGGCAAGCTGGCCGGCTACGTCGTGCGCGGCAAGGCGACCAACCCGGTGGTGGCCGACTTCCTGCCGATCCTGTGGTCGTTCGGCGGCGACGTCTTCGACGACAACTGGGCCCCCGTGATCGACTCGCCCGCCTCCCTGAAGGCGGTCAAGTTCCTGGTCAACGACCTCAAGGGGGTCGGCGAGCAGGGCGCCGAGAACGTCGACGCGGCCGACCGCTCGCGGCTGATGGCGATCGGGCAGGCGTACCAGTCGACCGTCTGGCCCGGCGAGATCACCGAGATCGTCGAGAACAAGTCGGTCTCCAAGGTCGGCGGCAAAGTCGCCTACGCCCCGATCCCGGCCGGCCCGAGCGGCAAGGGCTTCGGGATGATGGGCAACTGGCTGCTCGGCATCCCCAAGGCGTCCAAGAACGGCCAGGCGGCGGCCGACTTCATCAAGTGGCTGACCTCGCCCGACATCCAGAAGCAGTACGTCGCCAAGGGCGGCATCCCCAGCCGGCTCAGCCTGCTCAACGACGCGACCCTCAACCAGCAGAACCCCTACTTCGCCGCGCTGGCCAAGTCGCTGCAGGCCGGCCCCAACTGGCGCCCGCGCACCGACCAGTGGAACGCGGTCGAGACCATCCTCGGCACCAACCTCAACGCCGCCCTCTCCGGCCAGGTCACGGCCGAGGAGGCGGTGAAGAAGTCGGCCACGCAGATCAAGGAGACCATGAGCCAGGCCGGGTACTACGGCTAGCGGCGACGCTCCTGACGCCATGGCCGACCCGGTCGCGCACCACGCGGCTCCAGCCCGTCCGGCCCTCGCCCACGCGAGGGCCGGACGGCGCGAGGCCAGCGAGCGCCGGCTCAGCCTGCTGCTGCTCTGGCCGGTCCTCGGGGCGATCTCCGCCCTCGCCGCGTACCCCTTCGCGCTAGCCGTGAAGCAGTCGCTCAGCGCCCAGACGGGCGAGTTCATCGGCCTGCGGAACTACAGCCGCGCGCTGCACAACCCGCTGCTCTACGACGCGCTGACCGCGACCGGCCTCTACGCCGTGCTGGTGCTGCCGACCGAGATCTGCCTCGGCCTCGGCCTGGCGCTGCTGGTCCACCGCATGATCCGCTCGACCGCGGCGAGGGCGGCCATCTTCGTCATGGCGGTGGTCCCGCTGGTGGTGCCGCCGGTGGCCGTCGGCGTGATCGCCCGCCTCTTCTACGCGCCCGGCTACGGCGTGATCAACCAGGTGCTGATGCGCAGCGGCCTCACCGACCACGAGATCGGCTTCCTCAGCCACCCGTTCCTGGCGATGGTGTCGGTGGCGAGCGTGGACGTCTGGCAGTGGACGGCGTTCGTCTACCTGGTGCTGTTCGCGGGGCTGCAGACGGTGCCGAGGGAGATGGTCGAGGCCGCCCGGGTCGACGGTGCGGGCGGCTGGGCGCTCTTCCGCCACATCGAGTTCCACTACCTGCGCTCGCTGCTGGTGCTGATCCTGTTCTTCCGCGTGGCCGACGTGCTGCGCGTCTTCGACCACATCTTCATCCTCACCGGCGGGGGGCCGGGCAGCTCGACGCAGCTGCTGAGCCTGTACCTCTACCGGATCGAGTTCAAGTTCTTCGACGACGGCCAGGCCGCCGCCCTGGCGGTGACCGTGCTGGTGGTGGTCAGCATCCTCTACTCGCTGGTCACCCGCGTGCTGCCGGTGGAGAAGGTCGAGAAGCTGGAGGAGGGCTGATGGCCACCAGGACGCTGCCCCGGCCCGCCAGGCTGCTCGCCTGGCTGACCCTCGGCGTGGTCGGGCTGGTGTACCTGGTGCCCCTCTACTGGCTGCTGGTGACCTCGCTCAAGAGCAAGGGCGAGCTGTACCGGGGCGACGTGACGCTGTACCCGCACGCGCCGACGCTGGAGGCCTACCATCGCGTGCTGGTCGAGCGGGGCTTCGTGATGCTGCTGCGCAACAGCCTGCTGGTCTGCGGCGTGACCGTGGTGGTCACCCTGGCGCTCGGCCTGCTGATCACCTACCCGATCACGCGCCTGCGGGCCTCGCCGCGGCTGCGCCGCGGCGTGCTCAACCGCGCCCTGTCGCTGCGCTTCCTGCCGCCGGTGGCGGTGGTGATCCCGTACTTCGCGCTGGTGCGCACGGCCCACCTGTACGACACCCCGCAGGCGCTGGTGCTCATCTACACCCTGTTCAACCTGCCGTTCGCCATCTGGATGCTGAAGGGGTTCCTGGACGAGATCCCGCCCGAGATCGAGGAGGCGGCCTACACCGACGGCGGCGACCGCTGGACGGTCTTCCGGCGCGTGCTGCTGCCGCTGGCGGCGCCCGGCCTGCTCGCCTCCGGCATCATCGTGTTCATCTTCACCTGGAGCGAGTTCCTGTTCGCGCTGATCCTGACCGCGACCCCGCGGTCGCAGACCTTCCCGGTCGGCGTCCAGGGGCTGGTCACCCAGTTCGAGGTGATCTGGAACGACATGGCCGCCGCCGGCGCGATCGCGATGGCCCTGCCGCTGGTCCTCGCGCTGCTCGCCAGGCGCTACCTGGTCGCCGGCCTCACCTTCGGCGTGATCCGGGAGAAGTAGCCGTGCAGATCGCCCTCAACGGGTCCACGCTCGGCCCCTGCAGCCTCGACGAGGAGCTCAGCGCGGCGGCCGGGGCCGGCTTCGGGCTGGTCGAGCTGCGCGCGCCCAAGCTGGAAGGCGTCACCGACCTGCGCCGGCGCCTCGAGACGCGCGGGCTGCGGGCGCTCTCGGTCAACTCCCTGGAGGGCGCGGGCGAGCGGGACCTGCGCGAGGAGGCACTTAGGCAGGCTGGACAGGCGGCGGCGTGCGGCGCGCCCTACGTGGTCTGCGTGCCCGGCCGGCGGCGCGACGGGCTCGAGGAGGCGGTGGCGTCGCTGGCCGAGACCTGCCGCCGGGAGGGCGCCGAGCTGGCCTTCGAGTTCATGGGCTTTGCCTGGTCGGCGGTGCGCACGCTGGCCGGCGCCCTGGCAGTGCACCCGGGTCCGGTGGTGATCGACACCTTCCACTGGTCGCTCGGCGGCGGCAGCCTCGCGGAGCTGCGCGCCTGCGACCCGGCCCGGATCGCGCTGGTGCACGTCAACGACGCCCCCTCCGGCGAGCTCGCCAGCCTCGCCGACGAGGACCGCGTCCTGCCCGGCGAGGGCGTGCTGCCGCTCGACGGCTTCTACCGCACCCTGCTGGACGGCGGCTACGACGGGGTCCTCTCGCTGGAGCTGTTCAGCCCCGTCCCGGCGGAACGGGCGCACGCGGCGATGACGCGCCTGGCGCGGTCGCTGGTCCCGGGAGGTGTTGCCGGTGGCTGAGGGGGGGCCGCTCGGCGTCGGGCTGGTCGGCGCCGGCAAGATCGGCCGCGTCCACGCCCGCAACCTCGCCGAGCGCCTGCGCGGCGCCCGCCTGGTCGCCATTGCCGATCCGCTGCCGGCGGCGGCCGCCGCGATCGCCGAGCGGCTCGGCGGCGGCACCGTCCACGCCGGACCCGAGGAGCTGCTCGCCGACGGGGCCGTCGAGGCGGTGGTGATCGCCTCGCCCACGCCCACCCACGCCCAGCTGATCCACGCCGCCGCCGCCGCGGGCAAGCACGTCTTCTGCGAGAAGCCGGTCGCGACCGACCTGGCGGTGATCGACCGGGCGCTCGAGGCGGTCGCGCGCGCGGGCACCACCCTGCAGGTCGGCTTCCAGCGGCGCTTCGACCGCAGCTTCCGCCAGGCCCGCGACCAGGTCCTCGCCGGCCGCATCGGGCGGCCGCGGCTGGTCCGCGTCACCAGCCGCGACCCCCAGCCCGGCCCGATCGAGTACCTGCGGGAGTCCGGCGGGCTCTTCATGGACATGACCATCCACGACTTCGACGTTGCCCGCTTCCTGATCGCCGACGAGGTCGAGGAGGTGACCGCGCTCGGCGCGGTGCTGGTCGACCCCGCCATCGGCAGCGAGGCGAACGACGTCGACACCGCCATCGTCACGCTGCGCTACGCCGGCGGCGCGCTCGGCGTGATCGACAACTGCCGGCAGGCCAGCTACGGCTACGACCAGCGCGCCGAGGTCTTCGGCTCGGAGGGCACCGTGGTCGTGGGCAACGAGCTGCTCGACCGGACCACCCTGGTCGACGCGGACGGCGCACGCAGCGCCAAGCCGAAGCCGTGGTTCACCGACCGCTACGCCGACGCCTACGCGGCGGAGATGCAGGCCTTCGTCGACGCGATCCGCAGCGGCCGTCCGGCCGAGGTCGGCGGCGAGGACGGGCGCGCGCCGGTGGCCATCGCGCTCGCCGCCCAGCGCTCCGCCGTGGAGCGGCGGCCCGTGCTGGTCTCGTCGGTGGAGCCGCTGCGGAGCCAGGCCCACGCCGCACCGTAGTCGGCGCGCCGGGCAGACTGCTGCCGGCAGCGGACGCTGCCGGCACGGAGCTCGTCACCAGTGTGGCGCTCCGTCGGCCGATCGGCTGGCTTCGGTCGCGGTCGGGCCGGCGAGTGATGCCGCCGCCGCGCGCATTCGCCCTCAGGATGATCGTCGGCCGACAGAGCGGGAGTCGGGCGCACCCATCAACGGTGGCCCACCATGAGGTCGGGTGGCGTCTCGATACGCATCCCCTCCTGGGCCGTCCATCCGCGCGCTGCGGGATCGGATCCTGCCTGGTCTCGCCGCCCTGGGCCTGGATCCCTCCCGGCCTGCCGGGCGACGCGGGAAGCATCCCCCGGACGGCGTCCCGCGCCATGGGCCGTTGGTCACCAGTTCCCGGGACCGTTCGGCCATGGCGCCCCAACGCTCACGACCAGCCCGAAGGCGGGCGGTCGCGCAGGTCAGTGCCGTGGGGCGGGACCCCAGCCGCCCCCGCCCGGGGTGGTGATCTCCACGACGTCGCCGGCGGCGAGGGGGACGTTGGCCTTGGGCGGCAGCGGCTGGCCGTTGAGCTGGTTGCGCCCGCACTGGCCGGGCTCGCCACCGTGGCTGCCTGGAGCGGGGTGGCGGCGGCGGTCGGTGAGCAGCGACAGGCTGGCGGGCTCCAGCACGCGGATGGACCGCACGATGCCGTCCCCGCCACGGTGCCGACCCGCCCCGCCGCTGCCGTAGGCCAGCTCGTAGCGCTCGACCCGCATGGGGTACTCCAGCTCGAACGCCTCGATGGGGGTGTTCAGCGTGTTGCTCATGCCGACGTGGACGCCGGACGGGCCCTGGCCGGCGCCGCTCGCGCCCTGGCCGCCGCCGATGGTCTCGTAGTACGTCCAGCCACGCCCGCCGATGTTGACGTTGTTCATCGTCCCCTGCCCCGCGGCCGGCAGCTCGGTCGCCTGCCCCAGCGCGGCGAGCACGGTGTCGGCGATCCGCTGGCTGGTCTCGACGTTGCCGGCGACCACCGCCGACGGCCGCCGGGCGTTGACCAGGCTGCCCGGCTCGGCCCGGACGGCCAGCGGGGCGAAGGTCCCCGCGTTGGTCGGCAGGTCGTCGCTGAGCAGCACCCGCAGCGCGAAGATGCAGGCCGACCTGGTGACCGAGAGCGGGCAGTTGACGTTGCCGGCAACGGCGCCGGCCGTGCCGCCGAAGTCGACCTCGAGCTGGTCGCCCCGGATGCGCACGGTCACCCTGATGGGGATGTCGTCGTCGCTGACCCCGTCGCCCTCCAGCTCGCTGGCCGCGCTGTAGTCGCCGTCGGGCAGGCGCCGGATCGCCTCACGGGTGCGGCGCTCGGTGTACGCGATGACCTCGTCGAAGGAGGCGAGCACCAGGTCCCGGCCCCAGCGCTCGACCAGCTCGGCGAGGCGTTCCTGCGCCAGGCGGTTGGCCGCGATCTGGGCGCGGAAGTCGCCGCGCCTGACCGTCGGCGTGCGGGTGTTGGCCAGCAGCAGGGTGAGCACGTCGGGGACGTAGCGGCCGGCGCTGACGAGCCTGACCGGGGGGATGATCAGCCCTTCGGAGAAGATGTCGCGCGAGCCGGCCGGCATCGAGCCTGGCTGCATGCCGCCGACGTCGGAGTGGTGCGCCCGGCTGACCGCGTAGCCGAGCCGCTCCCCGCCGACGTCCACGGGCGACACCATGGTGACGTCCGGCAGGTGGTTGCCGCCCGAGTACGGGTCGTTGAGCACGTAGACGTCGCCGGCGGCCGGCTCGCGGGCGACCACCGCGGCGACCGCCTCGGGCATCGCGCCCAGGTGCACCGGGATGTGCTCGGCCTGGGCCACCATCCGCCCGGAGGCGTCGAACAGCGCCGCCGAGCAGTCGCGCCGCTCCTTGATGTTGGCCGAGTAGGCGCTGCGGACCAGGGCCGAGCCCATCTCCTCGGCGATCCCGGCCAGCGCGCTGCTCAGCACCGACAGGGTGATCGGGTCGAGCCGGTCGGCGCTCATGCCCGCCGCACCAGCACCAGCGTGCCGACCGCGTCCACCACGCCGTCCCAGCCAGGCCGCACCACGCAGGTCGAGTCCGAGGACTCGACGATCGCCGGTCCCCGCACCTTCGAGCCGATCCCGAGGCTGCGGCGGTCCACCGCCTCGACCTCCTTCCAGCCGTCCTCGCCGAAGCTCGCCAGGCGCCGCCTGGCTTGCGGCGCGCCCGTCGCCCTCGCCGCGTGCAGGGTCGGCTTGACCACCGGCGTGATCGCGACCACCCGCAGGCTCACCAGCTCGACGGGCTCGTCCCGCATCCGGTAGCCGTAGCGGCGCTGGTGCGCCTGGTGGAACTGGTCCGCGAGGCCGCCCGGCTCGCCCGCGGCCACGGTCAGCTCGAACGACTGCCCCCGGTAGCGCAGGTCGGCCAGGCGCGTCAGCGCGGGCGCCTCCCCGTCGGTGTCGGCGGCCGCGCGGGCCTCGAGCCGCCTCCACGCGGCCTCCAGCCCCGCGGGGTCGACGGTGTCGAGCGCGCCGAGGAACGGGCACAGGTAGTCGCGGCGCAGGTCGGCGATTGCCAGGCCGAGCGCGCTCAGCACCCCGGCGGCCTCGGGCAGCAGCACGCGGCCGATCCCCAGCTCCTCCGCCAGCGCGCAGGCGTGCATGCCGCCGGCGCCGCCGAACGCGACCAGGGCGTGGTCGCGAGGGTGCAGCCCTCGCCTGACGCTGATCACCCGCAGCGCCCGCGCCATCTCCGCGTCGGCCACCCTGACCACGCCGAGCGCGGTCTGCTGGGGGTCGAGCCCCAGCCGCGCACCGAGCCCGGTCAGCGCGGCCTCGGCCCGCGCCCGGTCCAACCGGATCTCCCCGCCGAGCTCCGCGCCGTCGGGCAGGTAGCCGAGGAACAGGTCGGCGTCGCTCACGGTGGGGTCCTCGCCGCCGCGCCCGTACGCCGCCGGGCCCGGGTCGGCTCCGGCCGAGCGTGGGCCGACCCGCAGCGCGCCGCCCTCGTCCACCCAGGCGATCGAGCCTCCTCCCGCGCTCACGCTGTGGATGTCGACGATGGGCAGCCTGATCGGGACCCCGCCGACGACGGACTCGCTGGTGGTGCTCACGGCGCCGCCGCGCACCGGGGCGACGTCGGTCGAGGTCCCGCCCATGTCGAAGGTGAGCAGGTCGCCGTGGCCGCTCAGCCCGGCTACCCAGGCCGCGCCGACCACCCCTCCGGCGGGTCCGGACAGCACGCAGGCGGCGGCGTTGGCGGCCGCCTCCTCGATCCCGGCCACACCGCCGGAGGACTGCATGATCAACGGGCCGGGCAGCCCGGCCTCAGCGAGCTGCCCGGAGAGGCTGCGCAGGTAGGCTCCGAGCCGCGGGGTGAGGTAGGCGTCGGCGACGGTCGTCGAGCAGCGCTCGAACTCGCGGAACTCGGGCAGCACGTCGCTGGACAGCGAGACGTGCACGTCCGGCAACGCGGCCCGCAGCGCCGCGCCGACCCGGCGCTCGTGCTCCGGGTGGAGGAAGGCGAACAGCAGGCACACCGCCACCGCCGCCACCCTGGCCGCGCGGCACGCCTCGACCACCGACGCCAGTGAGTCCTCGTCGAGTGGGGTGACCACGCCCGCTGGCCCGGTGCGCTCGCGGACGGTGAAACGCAGCTCGCGTGGGACCAGCGGCGGCGGCCGGTCGCGCGTGAGGTCGTACAGGGCGGGGCGGTTCTGCCGGCAGATCTCGATGAGGTCACGGAACCCCTCGGTGGTGACCAGCGCGGTGCGGCCTCCGCGGCGCTCCAGCAGCGCGTTGGTCGCCACGGTGCTGCCGTGGGCGATCACCTCGACCTGCTCGCCGGCGAGCCGGGCCAGCCCGATCGCCTGCATGACACCGCTTGCCTGGTCGTGAGGGGTGGACGGGACTTTCACGCTGACCATCCTGCCGTCGACCAGGGCGACCAGGTCGGTGAAGGTGCCGCCGACGTCGACGCCGACCCTGATCCCAGCACCGGCCCCGCCGCTCAATCGCCCTCCTCGGACCGGTCCGCCGCCCGCACCGCCGTGTCGAGCCAGCGCCCGGTCACGACGCCGGGGTTGCGCAGCTCGTAGGCGGTGGTCAGCTCCCAGCGCACCCCGAACGGGTCGTCGAGCACCAGCAGCCCCCGCCGCTCCTGCACCACCTGGCAGCCGAGCCCAGGGGCTGCCTGGCGCAGCCGCTCCAGCTCGGCCTCGGTGACCTCCAAGCCCAGGTGCCCCAGGCGCCCACCGGCCACGACCCCATCCTCGGCCCGCTCCAGTGCCAGGCGCAGGGCATCGCGGTGCAGCACGCTGAGGTCGAGGCTGATGCCGGCTGCCTGCGCCTCGTGCCACCCGGCACCCTCTGGGAGGGTGCGCCAGCCGTCGGCGACCTCGGCCTGCCGTGAGGCAACCTGCAGGTCGAACAGGGCGCTGTAGAAGTCCTCCGCCTGCCGCAGGTCAGTCACCCGCAGCGCGATGTGGGTCACCGACCGGTAGCGCATCAGTCCTGGTCGTCGAGCTCGCAGAAGAGGGTGATCTGCAGGCCCGCCGGCGCTTCGAGCCGCGCGTTCGAGGAGTTCCACGGCGTCGTGGTGGGCTGCGCCAGCACCCGCGCCCCGGCCTCCTCGGCAGCGCCCGTCGCCGCCGCCGCATCGGCGACCTCGAAGGCGACCCGGATCGGGCCGGCCACGCGGCGTCCCACCTCGACCTCGTCGATGTAGGCGGCGTAGGCGGGCTCCGCCAGCTCCAGCGTGGCCCGGCCGGCGTCCAGGATGGTGACCCGTCCATCCCCGGCGGGGGAGGTGAAGGTGCCCTGCTCGGGCATGCCGAGCACGTCACGGTAGAAGCGCAGCGCCTGGTCGTAGTCCTGCGCGGTGACCGCCAGCCGCAGCTGGGCCACCCGGCCGCCGCCAGGCGCCGGCGCCGCACCGTCCCGCACTTCGCCACCCGGCACGCGCTCCACCCCCCGTTCCGTCACTCAGGAAGGCACCACCCTAGCCGCTGCCGCCGATCTTGCGGTGCAGCAGGTCACGCAGCGCCGCGACCTCGGCCTCACCGGACAGCGCGCGTTTCGGCAGCGCCACGAAGGGGCTCCCGGCCTTGGGGGAGAACGACAGCAGGAACGCCCGGTCGCTCTCTTCCACCCGCCGGAACGCCTCCCAGGCGTGCTCGGTCGTACTGCCTGGGACGCGGACGCGCACGCCGAAGTACGACACGGTCGCCTCGATCTCGCCGTGCAGCCTCGGGTTGGCGCGCCACTGCTGCCGCACCGAGAACCACGGCAGGGCCTGGATGAGCAGCAACGCCACCAGCGCGCCCGCCAGCCTGCCGCCGCTGGACCAGGTCGGATGGACCGCGAAGTCGACGGCGAGGACGATCATCGCCACCAGGAGCAGCAAGCGGAACAGGCGGAACCTGCGCTTGAACGCGCTCTGGGCCTCGACCGCGTCCTGCAGCTCGGCGCGATCGAAGGTCCAGCGGAGCGTGAAGGCGGCATCGGTCGGCCTGCCGGTCCACTCCACGAGCCCAACCCCTCTCCCGGACCACGTTCCTGGGCGGACCGATCCTAGTACGCGCAACCGGGCAAATCACAAGTTGGCCTACGGACGCCCTGGTTGGAGTGCCGCTCGGCCGGTGACGGACCAGTGACTCGGCCGCGACGCCAGCGTAGGCTTCTCGCGTGCCGGGATTGTCCAGGCTCGGGGAGGACGCGATGGAGCTGACCCAGGACAAGGCCCTCTGGCTCTACGACCGGATGGTGACCATCCGAGCCTTCGAGGAACGGGTGGCGAAGCTGTTCGCCGACGGGCTCATCCCCGGGTTCGTCCACCTCTACGCCGGTGAGGAGGCGGTCGCCGTCGGCGTCTGCGCCCACCTCGAAGACGGGGACTTCATCACCTCGACCCACCGCGGCCACGGCCACTGCATCGCCAAGGGCGTCGAGCTCGGCCCGATGATGGCCGAGCTGTTCGGCCGGGTCGACGGCTCCTGCAAGGGCAAGGGCGGCTCGATGCACATCGCCGACGTCTCCCGCGGCATGCTCGGCGCCAACGGCATCGTCGGGGGCGGCCCGCCGCTGGCCTGCGGGGCCGGGCTCACCGCCAAGCGCAAGGGCAGCGGCGCGGTGTGCGCCTGCTTCTTCGGCGACGGCGCGGCCGAGCAGGGCACCACCCACGAGGGCATGAACCTGGCGGCGATCTGGAAGCTCCCGGTGATCTTCGTGGCCGAGAACAACGGCTTCGCCGAGTCCACCCCGGTCGGCTACCACCTCGCGGCGAGCAGCATCGCCGACCGTGCCGCCTCCTACAACATCCCCGGCGTCTCGGTCGACGGCTACGACGTGATCGCCATGTACGAGGCGGCGGAGGAGGCGGTGGCCAGGGCCCGCCGGGGCGACGGCCCCAGCCTGATCGAGGCGAAGACCTGGCGCTACTTCGGCCACTTCGAGGGCGACCAGGTCACCTACCGGACCGCCGAGCAGTCGGCCGCCTACCGCGAGCACGACCCGCTCACCTTCTTCGCCAAGCAGGCGGAGCAGCGGGGCCTGCTGACCGCCGAGCAGGTCGAGGAGCTTGACGTGGCCGCCGAGGCCGCGGTCGACCAGGCGATCGCGTTCGCCGAGCGCAGCCCCCAGCCCCAACCAGAGGACGCGCTCGACGACGTCTACGTCGCCTACCGGTAGGGAGGTCAGCATGTCCGTCGCCACCCGCACGCTCACCTTCCGGGAGGCCGTCAACGAGGCGCTCGCCGTGGAGATGGAGCGCGACCCCGACGTGGTGCTGATGGGCGAGGACGTCGCCGGTGGCGCCACCGTCCCAGGGTTCGAGCAGGAGGACGCCTGGGGCGGCGTGCTCGGCGTCACCAAGGGCCTCGTGCAGCGCTTCGGCCGCGACCGCGTGCTCGACACGCCGATCTCGGAGTCCGGCTACATCGGCGCCGCCGTCGGCGCCGCGGCGACGGGGCTGCGGCCGGTCGCCGAGCTGATGTTCGTCGACTTCTTCGGCGTCTGCATGGACCAGATCTTCAACCAGGGCGCCAAGCTCAGGTACATGTTCGGCGGCAAGGCCAGGGTCCCGATGGTGATCCGCGCCATGATCGGGGCGGGCTTCCGGGCCGCCGGCCAGCACTCCGGCTGCCACTACTCGGTCTTCACCCACATGCCGGGCCTCAAGGTGGTCGTGCCGTCGACCCCGGCGGACGCCAAGGGGCTGCTCGCCGCCTCGATCCGCGACGACGACCCGGTGATGTTCTTCGAGCACAAGCTGCTCTACGACACCGACGGCGAGGTGCCCGAGGGCGAGTACCTCGTCGAGCTCGGCCGGGCCGACGTCAAGCGCGAGGGCGACGCGGCCACCGTGGTGGCCATGGGCCGCATGGTCCAGATCGCCCTCGAGGCGGCCGCGACGCTGGCCGCGGGCGGTGTCGAGGTGGAGGTGATCGACCCGCGGACCCTGTCCCCGCTCGACGACGAGGCGATCCTCGCCTCGGTGCGCAAGACCGGCCGGATCGTGGTGGTCGACGAGGACAACCCGCGCTGCTCGATGGCGACCGACATCGTCGCCCTGGTCGCCTCCCAGGCGTTCGACCACCTGGACGCCCCACCGCAGCTGGTCACCGCGCCGCACACGCCGGTGCCGTTCTCGCCCGTGCTCGAGGACTTCTACATCCCCACCCCGGAGCGCGTCGCCGCGGCGGTCCAGGCCACGCTGTAGCGGGAGGCGCCGATGATCACCGAGGTGCGCATGCCGAAGCTCGGCATGGCGATGAAGAAGGGCGTGGTCACCAAGTGGCTCAAGGCCGAGGGTGACGCCGTCCAGGAGGGCAAGGAGCTGTTCGAGCTCGCCACCGAGAAGATCACCGCGGTCGTGCCCGCTCCGGCCTCGGGCCTGCTCGGCCGGGTCGTCGCCACGCCAGGCGCCGAGCTGCCCGTCGGCGCCCTGCTCGCGCTCATCGGGGAGTCGGGCGACGCCTTCCCGCCGACGGAGGAGCTGGCCGCCGCGCAGCCGGCGGCTGGCCCCGCGCCGACCCCTACGGCGGTGGCGGCACCCGCGGCGCCCGCCGCGGCGGGCCGCGGTACGGGGGCGCCGGCGTCGCCGGCCGCCCGGCGCCGGGCCAAGGAGCTCGGGGTGGACATCGGCCTGGTGCCGCCGAGCGCCCCGGGCAAGCGGATCATGACCGAGGACGTGGAGGCCTTCGCCGCGGCGGGGCAGCAGCCGGCCCCCGAGGCGGAGCCCGCCCCGGCGGGGCAGGTGCTGCCGTTCACCGGGATCCGCAAGGTGGTGGCCGAGCGGCTCAGCGAGAGCCTGCTCACGATGGCGCAGGTCACGGTCTCGCGGGAGGTCGACGCCGGCGCGCTGGTGGCCAGGCGGGCCGAGCTCGCCGCCGGCTTCGAGGCCGCCACCGGCATCCGCCTCACCTACACCGACCTGCTGGTCGAGACCGTCGCCCGCCTGCTCACCGAGCACCCGCTGCTCAACGCCACCCTGACCGAGCAGGGCATCGTCAGCCCTCCCGCGGTGCACATGGGCGTCGCCGTCGCCCTCGACGACGGGCTGATCGTGCCGGTCATCCGCGACGCGCAGCGACGCCCCCTGGCCGAGATCGCGCGCGACCGGTCCGACCTGGCGGCCAAGGCCCAGGCGGGGACCCTGGCCCTCGACGAGATCGAGGGCGGCAGCTTCACGATCTCCAACCTGGGCAGCTTCGGCGCCGACGCCTTCACCCCGATCGTGAACCCGCCGCAGTGCGCGATCCTCGGCGTCGGCCGCATCGTCGACAAGCCGGCGGCGGTCTCCGGCCGCGTCGAGATCCGGCCCATGCTGTGGCTGTCGCTCACCTTCGACCACCGCATCGTCGACGGCGCCCCCGCGGCCCGGTTCCTGCAACAGCTCGGCGAGCGGCTCGGCGGCGCCGGGTAGGACGGAGCGGGGAATGCCCGTCACGGTCGGCCTGATCGCGAACCCGGCGGCGGGGCGGGACATCCGCCGGCTGACCGCCCACGCCTCGGTGGTGCCGAACCACGAGAAGGCCTCGATCGTCCGCCGGGTGCTGCACGGCCTCGCCGCGGCCGGCGTGGACAGGGTCTCCTACCTCGCCGACAACGCCGGGATCGTGGCCGCCGCGGTCGACGGCGCCCGTCCACCGCTGCCGCTGGACGCGCTCGACCTGCGGGCGCACGGCTGGGCGTCGGACTCGACCGAGGCCGCCCGCCGGCTCGCGGCCGCCGGGGTGGGCGCGATCGTCACCCTCGGCGGCGACGGGACCAACCGGGCGGTCGCCGCCGCCTGCGGCGACGTGCCCCTGGTAGCGATCTCGACCGGCACCAACAACGTCTTCCCGACGATGGTCGACGGGACCGTGGCGGGGCTCGCGGCCGGCCTGGTCGCCACCGGGACGGTCGAGGCCGACCGGGTGACCTCGAGGGCCAAGCGCGTCGAGGTCCAGGCCGGGGACAGGGCGGACTTCGCGCTGATCGACGCCGCCGCCTGCACCGACCCCTTCGTCGGCACCAGGGCCGTCTGGGACGTGGCACGGGTGCGGGCGCTGATCCTGACCAGGGCGGAGCCCTGGTCGGTCGGCCTCTCGGCGATCGGCGGCCACCTGCGCCCGCTTGCCCCGGACGAGCCGGCGGGCCTCTACGTCGAGCTCGGAGACGGGCCGGAGGTGCTGGCCACGGTCGCGCCCGGGGTGGTGGCCCGCGTCCCGGTCGGCTGCTGGCGCCTGCTCGAACTGGACGAGCCGATCGTGCTCGGCGGCGGCGACGCCCGCACGGTCGCGCTCGACGGCGAACGGGAGCTGGCCGTCGACGGCGGCGCGACCGCGGCGGTGACCCTGACCGGCCCACGGGTGGTCGACATCCGGGCGACGCTGCAGGCGGCGGCCGGTGGCTGACCTGGTCGTAGTGGGCGGCGGGCCGGCCGGGGTGGCCGCCGCCCTGACCGGCCGGCGCGCGGGCGCCGAGGTCGTCCTCGTCGAGCGAGGCCTCCTCGGCGGCACCTGCGTCCACGCCGGCTGCATCCCGTCGGCTGCCTACCACACGGCCACCTCGGCCCTGGACGACCTGCGCCGGGCGGGCACGTTCGGGGTCGACGCCGGTGGCGCCACGCTCGACTGGGACCGCGTCCAGGCATGGGTGAGCCGGGCCAGCGACGCGGTCGCCGCCGGGGTCCGGGCCCAGCTCTCCTACGCCCAGGTCACGGTCGAGCAGCGCACGGTGGCCGTCCAGCCCGCAGGGGTGGACGGGTACGAGGGGATCCCGGCGGTGGTCGCGGTCGGCGCCCGCTCGACGGCGCCCGCCGGCATGCTCTCCAACGACGCCATCATGGGCCTGGCCGAGCCGCCGGCCAGCCTGCTCGTCATGGGAGCCGCACGCTTCTCGCTGGAGTGGGCGGACCTGTTCGCCGCCGCGGGCAGCCGCGTCACCGTGGTCGCGCCCGGCGGGCGCGTCCTGCCCGACGAGGACGCCGACCTGGCCGGGTTCCTGCAGCACACCCTCGAGGAGCGCGGCGTGGCCTTCGTGGCCGACGCCCCCGACGACGGCTTCCAGGTGGTCCTCTCGGCGGACACGCGCGAGCCCAACCTGCCCGGCCTCGAGGTCGACGAACGCTGCCGGACGAGCCTGCCTGGCGTGTGGGCGGCCGGCGACGTGACCGGCCCGCGATGGCTCTCCAACCGGGCAACGGCCCAGGGCAGGGCGGCCGCGGCCAACGCCCTCGGCGGCGCGGTGAAGGTCCGGCAGGAGCGCCTGCCCCGGAGCGTCAACACCCACCCGGAGCTGGCCGCGGTCGGCCTCACCGAGGCCGAGGCGGCCGCGCGCGGGATCGAGCCAGCCGTCGGCTTCGCCGACCTCGCCGCCAGCCCGCGGGCGCTCACCCTCGACCGGGCTGCCGGCGCGCTCAAGCTCGTGGTCGACCCCGAGTTCGGCGAGATCCTCGGCGCCCACATGGTCGGTGTCGGCGCGAGCGAGGTGATCGCCCAGGTGGCGGTCGCCATCGAGCTCGAGGCCGACTACCGCGACCTGACCAGGATCGCCCACGTCCACCCGACCCTCGCCGAGCTGGTCACCGACGCGGCCGCCGCGCTGCTCTGATCGGTGCGCCGGATCGCCGCCCTACGACCGTCCTTGCCGCCAGGTAGCTCAACTAAGGGGGCTGACCTGGGCGACAATACCTCGTCCTCCCCATGCGTCGGGTGGGTGCTTAGCCGCATGCTCGTCCGAGAGGGAACGGCACGGTGCCGCCTGAGGAGGACGAGATGCATCCGATATTGGCCGGGTGGTTCGCTGCGCACATCGCCGACTTCCACCAGCAGGCCGCCGGGCGGCGCCTGGCCCGCGAGCTCCGGGCGGGGCAAGGGCGGGCCACCCGTCGCCGCCGTGCCGGGTAGGACCGCCCGCCCTTGCGGCGGCCTCCTCCGGCCTCGGCGTAGGCCCGGAGATCGGGGTCTGGGATGATCGAGGACGTGGTCCGGCGTGTCTCCTGTCCGGTGCTGGTCGGCCGCGCCGCCGAGGTTGCCCGGCTGCGGGCGGCGTTGGAGCGGGCGGCGGCCGGCGAGCCCGCCGTGGTGGTGGCGGGCGAGGCCGGCGTGGGCAAGACCCGGCTGGTCGCCGAGCTGCTCCACGACGCCGCCGACGGCGGCGTGGTGGCGCTGACGGGTGGCTGCCTGGACGTCGGGGACGGGGTCCTGGCCTACGCGCCGCTGGTGGAGGCGTTGCGCCAGCTCGCGCGTGTCCTGGAGCCTGGGGAGCTGGAGCGGGTGCTCGGCGGCGCCCGGGCGGAGCTGGCGCGGCTGGTGCCGGAGCTCGGCGGGCCGGCGGCGGGGGGGCAGGCGGCGGTGCTGGCGCCGGCGCGGCTGTTCGAGCTGCTGCTGGGGGTGCTGCACCGGCTCGCCGGGCGCGGGCCGCTGCTGCTGGTGGTCGAGGACCTGCACTGGGCCGACCAGTCCACCCGCGACCTGCTCGGGTTCCTGGTCAGGAACCTGCGCGGCGGGGTCGCGCTGGTGGCGACCTACCGCTCGGACGAGCTGCACCGCCGCCACCCGCTGCGGCCGTTCCTGGCCGAGCTGGACCGCGGCGGCCAGGCCGAGCGGCTGGAGCTGGGCCGGCTGGGCCGCGGGGCGCTGGGCGAGCTGGTTGCCGGGGTGCTCGGCCACGAACCGGAACCGGGGCTCGTGGCCGAGGTGGCGACGCGCTCGGAGGGCAACCCGTTCTTCGCCGAGGAGCTGCTCTGCGCCCACCAGGAGGGCACCAGGCTGCCGTCGGCCTTGCGGGACCTGCTGCTGGCGCGGGTGGCGGCGCTGCCCGAGGCGACCCAGCGGGTCCTGGAGGTCGCGGCGGTGGCGGGCCGGCGGGTCGACCACGGGCTGCTCGCCGAGGTCGCGGCGCAGCCGCCGGAGCGCCTGGTCGGGCTGCTGCGCGAGGCGGTCGCCCACCACGTCCTGGTGGTGGAGGGCGGCAGCGACGCCTACGCCTTCCGCCACGCGCTGGTGGCCGAGGCGGTCTACGACGACCTGCTGCCGGTGCAGCGCGGCCCGCTGCACGCCGCCTACGCCCGCGCCCTGGAACGCCGCATCGAGCAGCGCGGCGGTGCCGCAGGCGCCACCACCGCGGAGCGTGGCCAGCTCGCCTACCACTGGTACGCCGCCCACGACGTGGGGCGGGCGCTGCTGGCCAGCGTGCAGGCCGGGCAGGCGGCGGAGTCGGCCGCGGCGCTGGCCGAGGCGCTGGGGCACTACGAGCGCGCGCTGGAGCTGTGGGAGCAGGCGCCCGAGGCGACGGCCCGCAGCCCGCTGGACCGCGTCACGATATTGCACCGCGCCGCCGAGGTGGCGAACCACGCCGGCCACCACGACCGCGCGATCGCCCTGGCGCGCCTGGCGCTCGACCAGGTCGACGCGGACGCCGAGCCGCTCCGCGCCGGCGCATTGCTGGAGCGGCTCGCCCGCTACCACTGGGTCTCCCGCGACACTCCCAAGGCGATGGCGAGCATCGAGCGGGCGGTGGCCACCATCCCCGCGGAGCCGCCCTCGCAGGAGCTGGCCCGCGCGCTGGCCGCGCACGGCCAGCTCCTCGTGCTGCTCGGCCGCCATGCGCAGGTGCAGGCACGGTGCGAGCAGGCCGTGGCCGTGGCCCGGCAGGTGGGCGCGCGGGCCGTGGAGGGCCACGCCCTGACCACGCTCGGCAGCTCGCTGGGCCTCCTCGGACACATGGAGGCGGGCATCGCCAACCTGGAGCAGGGCCTGGAAATCGCCAAGGAGCTCGGCGAGGGTGCAGACCTGTGCCGGGCGCACGCCAACCTCGCCACCATCCTGGAGATGAGCGGCCGCGCCGCCGAGGCCGTCGACGTCTACCTCGCCGGCGTCGACGTGGCGCGCCAGTTCGGGGCACTGGGCCGCTACGGCCCGCGGATGCTGCCCGACGCCGCGATCGTGCTACTGAGCCTTGGGCGTCGGGAAGCGGCCGAGCGGCTGCTGGCCGAGGTCTTCGACCTCGACCTCGTGTCGCCCGCGCAACGGCTCCAACCGCTGATCGCCCGGGGAGGGCTGCAGCTTTGGAACGGCGACCTCGCGGCCGCGCAAGCCGACTTCAGGCGCATCCTCGAGGAGTCCCGGGCGCCGCTGGACCCGCAACTCGCCACCCCGGTGTTCGCGGGCCTGGCCGAGGTCGCCGTCTGGGACGATCGCCTGCCGGACGCGCGCGCCGCCATTGCCGACGGGCTGGCGGCCCTGGCCACCGCCGACGAGCCGTACTGGGTCACCGAGCTGTGCCGCACCGGGCTGGCCGTCGAGGCCGCCGCCGACGAGCAGGCCGCCCGCGAGCGAGGGGCCGGCCTGATCGACCGGGTTCGTACGGCGACCGCGGCGCCCAACGTGGTGCCGACCCTAGCCGTGGAGGCCAACCTGCGCACCGCCGAGGCCGAGTGGTCCCGGGTCACCGGCCCGAGCGACCCCGAGCGCTGGGCCAAGAGTGCCGAGGCGTGGCAGGCGCTCAGCTACCCCTGGCCGGCGGCCTACGCCCGCTGGCGGCAGGCCGAGGCGCTGCTCGCCCAGGGGGCGCCCCGCGACGCCGCCGCCGCGGCCCTGGCCGAGGCGTGGAGGCTGGCCGGGGGGATCGGCGCGCGGCTGCTGGCCGCCGAGGTCGACTCGCTGGCCCGCCGCGCGCGGATCGACCTGGCAGCCCCACCGGGCGGGGAGGAGCCGGACGGCCCGTCGCGGGCGCCCGCGACGATGGCCGACGAGCTGGGCCTCACCGCCCGGGAGTGCGAGGTGCTGGTGCTGGTCGCCGAGGGCCGCACCAACCGCCAGGTCGCCGAGGCGCTGTTCATCAGCCCCAAGACCGCCGGCGTGCACGTCTCCAACATCCTGGCCAAGCTCGACGTGGCCAACCGGGTCGAGGCCGCCGCCGTCGCCCACCGCCTCCACCTCACCGGCTGAGCGCAGCCGCTGACGGCCTGCCGCGCCGGCGGCGTGACGCTGGACCCGGCCGCCCACCCGGTGACCGGGGCGGGGCGGCCGGTCGAGTCGTCGGCGCGGGAGCTCGCGCTGCTGGAGTACCTCATGCGCCACGCGGGCAAGGTGGTCAGCCGGAGCGCGGTGAAGCAGCACTGCGCGTCGGTCGGCGGCGCCATGCCCCCACCGTGACTTCCGAGGAGGTCCGATGAAGGTGCTCTACACCGCGGAGGCAACCGCGTCCGGAGGACGGGAGGGCCGCGTGCGATCCTCTGACGGCTCCCTGGTGCTGGATCTCGCCATCCCCAAGGAGCTGGGCGGGCCAGGAGGCCCGGCGACCAACCCGGAGCAGCTCTTCGCGGCCGGTTACGCCGCGTGCTTCGAGAACGCGATGCGTCTCTGTGCGCGCCGCATGAAGCTGTCGGCCGACGGAGCCTCCGTCACTGCCCGGGTCGGCATCGGGCCCGACGGTTCGGGCGGATTCGGGCTGACCGTCGAGCTCCACGCCCGCCTGCCCGAACTCGACCGCGACCAAGCCGAGCAGGTCGTCGCAAAGGCACACGAGGTTTGTCCCTATTCGAACGCCGTTCGCGGCAACGTCGAGGTCAAGGCCGTGGTCGACCCGGCTCCCGACGTCATCTAGCCCACCGCAGGCACTCCGCTACGGCTGGTCTGGGACCAGGAGCTGCGGGACGTCTCCGGAAGCCTCGCGCAGCACCCGGTTCGCGCGCAGGTCGACCACCGCGTAGCGGTTCGCACCGTTGTCGTCGCTCAGCAGGGCGTAGGCGAGGTCCCCGGCCGCCACGACCCAGACCACCTGGCGTGAGCCGAGCAGGTGGACCGGCTGCCGGTTGCCCGGCCCGAAGACGGTCAGGCCGTAGCCCTGGTTGTGCTCGCCGAAGCCCACCCCGTAGGTGAGCAGCCTGCCCGCCGCGAGCGTGGCGCCGCTCGCGTGCGGCTCGATCATCCGCGCCGTCCAGCTGCTCGTGTCGATCAACTCGAGTCCGGACGGGCGTTCGTTGTACGAACGGCCGCCGTCGAACGACGCGTCGCTGCCGGTCACACCCAGCAGGCCGTCGCCGAGCCAGACCGCGCTGCGCGCCGGGCCGCTGACCTCCTTCGCCTCCGCCGGGGGGACCAGCCAGCGGGCCAGCCGCCGCAGCAGCGACCCGGGCTGCCCGAGCTGGCGGTAGGCGACCCGGAGGCTGCCGAGGTCGACCTCGGCGACGGGGGTGCTGGCGGCGACCACGAAGGCGCGCGCGCCGGCCAGGTCGACGGCGAGCCCAGGGACGGCCTGCCGAGCCCTCGGGCCCGAGCCGCCCGAGGCCAATTGCTCGTTGCCGGCGGCGATCCCGGACAGGGTCACCGTTCGAATCCTGGTGTCGCCGTCCACCACCACGAGCCGCGCGGGCCCGATCGAGCCGACCGGCGCGACCAGCAGCACCAGCCCGCCCGCCGAGCGGGCCGACGTGAGCAAGGTGCCGTCGACGCGCTGCTGGCGGAGCAGACGGAACTGGCCAGCGGCTGCCTCGAGAACCAGCACGACGCTGGAGGCACCCCCGTCCAAGCCGCTCCATGCCAGCAGGACGCGCGACCGCCCGACCCAGCTCGACCCGGCAGGCCACCCTCCCGGCTCGACGTCGAGAGTGCCGAGCTGTCGCATCCTCGCAAGGTCGACCAGGGCCAAGCGCCCGTATCCCTGGTTGGCGAGCACGGCGGTGGAACGGTCCGGCGCCACCGCCGCGACCGCCCAGTTCCCGTCCAGCTTCAGGCTCGGTCCGGGCAGCGGCTCGAGCGAGCGCGGGTCGAACCTTCCCAGCTTCAACGACGTCGGATCGTCGCTCGAGGCCGCCGCGAGCAGCGCGCCCCCCGTCCTCGGCGGCGGGCCGGCCGGCGCTGCGGCCAGGGTCGGCACGGCCGCTCGTGGCGCCTTGCGCGCGTCGCCCCCGGAGCACCCGGCGACCAGGAGCAGCACGGCCATCGGGATGGCGAGCAACCGCAACCAGCGCGCTCTCATCCCACCTCCGGTGACTCGTGCGTCCCGTACACATGCCAGTACTACGGAAGGCCGCGGCAGGTTCCATAGGGCACCATCGGACCGAGCTCACGCCCTCGGCGCCGTGCAGGCCGTCCGAGGGGCTACGGCCTTCGAGATGAGGAGGATGGCCATGGGTGAGGCTCGCGCCAACGGCGCGGCTCGAAGATTCCTCTTCCTTCTGGCGAGCGCGCGAGCGGGGGGCAACACGGAGACGCTCGCACGGCGCGCCGCGGAGCGACTATCCGATGACGTCGAGCAGCGGTGGCTGCGGCTGAGCCAGGTGCCGCTGCCCGAGTTCGAGGACATTCGCCACCTGGGAGACGGCGTCTACCCCGCACCGGACGGCTACGAGCGGCTGCTGCTTGATGCCACGCTCGACGCGACCGATCTGGTCGTGGCGTCGCCGCTCTACTGGTACAGCGTCTCGGCGAGCACCAAGCTGTACCTCGACCACTGGTCCGGGTGGATGCGCGTCCCGGGCGTCGAGTTCAAGAAACGGATGCGCGGCAAGACGATGTGGGCTGTCAGCGTGCTGAGCGAGGAGCCCGCGCAGGCCGACCCGCTGGTCGGGACGCTGCGCAAGTGCGCCGACTACCTCGGGATGCGATGGGGCGGCGTGCTGCTGGGCTACGGCAACCGCCCCGACGACGTCCTCAACGACGCCGCCGCGCTGGCGCGTGCTGAGACCTTCTTCGACCTGTCGACGGCGGGCACTGGGAGGGGCCGGTGTCGTGGCGCAAGGCTGTCACCTTCGGGCTGTCCTTCGGGGTGACGCTGATCACCATGCTCACCTCGGGAGTGGTCACCCTTGCGGCCCTGCCTCTGCGGGCAGCAAGGCCACGGTGAAGCCGACGCCGGTCGCGTAGCTCGCCCATGTCGAACTCGCGGCGCGCCTCGAGCCCGACGACGAAGAAGAACAACGTCATCAGGCCGCTGTTGACCCAATGGCGCAGGTCCTGCGAGAGGCCAGCGCCGCCGATGCGGACCGACACCTGCGTCCCCCAGACGGTGTCGTAGGAGGATGCGTGCAGGTTGGCCCAAGCGAGCGCGGCGAGCGTCGCGGCCAGCAGGACCACGGCGCCGCCGGTCTCGGTGCGCAGGAACTCGCGCAGCGGCGTCGGGAGGTTCCGCGCCCACGCAGTCCGACCGGCAAACGGCGCGGCCGCCGCCTGGCCCTCCTGGCTCATCCCGGGCTACCGGAGCAGGTCGTCACGCTCGACGTGGATGCCCGGGGACTGCCCAGGGGCGGGCTCGTCGTCGTCGTCCTCGCCGGCCTGCTCCTCCTCAGGGGTGGTGCCGGCATCGTCGAGGACCTCGAACGGGTGCCTGGCCGACGCCAGCCCGACCGCGTCGTCGCCCGCGCCGCGCCGCTCCGCGGCCGCCTCCTCGACGGTCAGCTCGGCCAGCGGGTCGGCCTCCAGCCGCTCGTCGGCGATCGGCTGGCCGCTGCGCACCGAGCGGCCGTAGCCGCCGGCGGCGAGCCGCGCCTCGGCCCGTTCCAGCGCCGCCCAGCGCGAACGCAGGAGCTGGTTTACTGCCGTGCCGGTCTGCGTGGCGTCACGCCGGTCGGCGTCGTCGACCTCGTCGCCCAGGTCCGCCGGGTCCGGCGTCGCGGGTCCGGCCGCCAGCAGCCGCTCGAGCCGGGCTCGCTCCCCGGCGAGCAGCGCCCGTGCGCGGGCCTGGTCCATCCTCGCCTCCTCGGATCCTGGTGCCGCTGGAGCGTACTCTCCGACGCCGGTCGCTTCGGCGGCCACAGCGCCGCCACGAGTGGTGGTTGCGAGCCGTAACCACGCACGAGCCCGCCCGGCAGTACGCCGGGCGGGCTCGTGGTAGCTACTGGCCTTCGGGCGAGCGCACGTTGGTGGCCTGGGGGCCCTTCGGCCCCGGCGTCACGTCGAACTCGACGACCTGCCCCTCGTCGAGCGAGCGGTAGCCAGTCGACTGGATCGCGCTGAAATGCACGAAGACGTCCTCACCGGACTCGGGGGCGATGAAGCCGTAGCCCTTGTCGGCGTTGAACCACTTCACGGTTCCAACAGTCATAAATCTTGTCCCTCCCTCCATCGTCTTGGAGGTATCGGCCACGCCGGCGCGACCTGGCGCCGGCGGCAAGGGACAAGCTCGACCTGCGGGTTGCGAAGCGAAACGTGAACCTCTGCCACCTCACCATAGGCGCATGCAACCACCGTCCGCCACCAACTCAGGCGTCCCAGCCATATCGGCCCAGACCACGGCAAGGTCGAGCGGGCCGATTGGCGGTCCGTATCCAAGGGAAGATAGACCCGTTCCCTCCCTCCCTCCCTCCCTCCCTCCATCAGCGCTTCGAGGAGGAGTCGCCATGGACGGCACCGAACGTCAGCCACGTTCTGCCCGACTGTGCGCGCTGGTCGCGCTCGTCACACTCGCTGCCGCGGCGTGCGCACCCAGCCAGAGCAGCCGGGGAAAGACGGATTCAGGGGCGGTTCCGGACAAGATCGTGATCGGTTCCACGCTTCCCTTGACCGGCTCGGAGTCGAAGGCCGGCGGGCGCTTGAAGCAAGGCTACGAGCTGGCCGTCGAGCTGGAGAACCGGGACGGCGGCGTGGACGTCGGCGGGAAGAAGGTCAAGGTCGAGCTGAAGCTGCTCGACGACACCACCGACCAGGCCAAGGCGGTGAACCTCGCCCAGCGCCTGATCACCCAGGACAAGGTCGACTTCTTCCTCGGCACCTACTCCACGGCGCTGGTGGAGGCGCAGAGCACCGTCGCCGAGCAGGCCAAGATCCCGTACGTCAACGGCGGCGGCGCGGCGACCTCGATCTACGGCAAGGGCTACAAGTGGATCTTCGGAACGCTGGCGCCGGTGGAGAACCTGGCGACCACCGAGATGGAGTGGATCAACCAGCAGCAGAGCGACGGGAAGCTGGCGAAGCCGGCGAAGGTGGCGGTCCTGTGGGAGAACACCTCCCACGGCAAGGACTTCCGCAAGGGGATCGAGGACTTCGCCAAGGCGCACGCGGCGGACTACAAGGTCGTCGTCGACGAGTCGTTCGAGCTGGACGGCAAGGACTTCTCCGCCGTGCTGAGCAAGGTCCGTGGCGCCAAGGCCGACCTCTTCATGGTCGACGCGCACCTGCCCGACTTCATCACCATGCACCGCCAGTACCTGAGCGCCAAGATGTGCCACCAGATCATCACCTACGGCGCGCGGGGGTCCGAGACCGACGCGCGTGAGGCCCTCGGCCAGAACGGCATCAACTACATCCTGTCGGCCGTGTGGTGGAACAAGCAGCTCGGCGACAAGGGCCTCAACCAGGAGTTCGTCAGCGAGGTCAAGACCAAGTTCGGCGCCGAGCCCGAGTGGTACCAGGCCACCGCCTACGAGGCCGCGCGGGCGCTGCTGACCGCCATCTCCAAGGCCGGCTCGGTGGACAAGCAGAAGGTCCGCGACACGCTGTCGAGCCTCGACATCCCGTCGATCCTCCCCAGCGGCAGGCTGAGCTTCCCGCCGGACAAGGGCGGTCAGGCCAGCTACCCGTTCGTGGTGCAGCAGAACCTCCCCGACGGCACCGCCCCGATCATCTACCCCGCCGAGCTCGCGACCGGAAAGGGCGTGTCGCCGAACCCTGCCTGCAAGGGCTGACAGCCCGATGGGAGAGGTCCTCACGCTCGCCGTCTCGGCGGTGCTGCTTGCGGGGTTCTACGCGGCCATGGCCTACGGGCTCGGGTTGATCTACGGGGTGCTGCGCATCGTCAACCTGGCCCACGGCGGCATCATCATGGCCTCCGCGTACCTGACCTGGCAGCTGTTCACCAAGCTCGACGTCGACCCGTACCTCGCCATCCCCATCACGCTGGTGGTGTTCTTCCTCGTCGGCCTGGCGATCTACTGGTGCCTGGTACGGTTCCTGCCGCGGGGCTCGGCCGGAGCCGTGCAGTCGCTGCTGCTGCTGTTCGGCGTCTGGCTGATCATCCGCAACCTCGCCTACCTCTTGTTCACCGGGAACGACCAGGCGATCCGTACCAGGTACTCGACGGCGTCGGTGTCGGTCCTCGGTGCCAGCTACTCGCTGAACCGGCTGGTGGTGTTCGGCGTGTCCATGGTCGCGCTGGTCGCCCTGCACCTGTTCCTCACCCGGACCTACTGGGGCAAGGCGATCCGGGCGGTGGGGCAGAACCGCGACAGCTGCACGCTCGTCGGCATCGACGTCGAGCGCGTCTACCTCCTGACCTTCGGGCTCGGGACGGCGCTTGCGGGACTTGCCGGGCTGCTGGCGTCGACCCTGTTCGCCTTCAACCCGTCCTTCGGAGCCGGTGAGCTGCTCAAGAGCTTCGTCATCATCGTGCTCGGAGGTCTGGGCAGCGTGGTCGGCATCGCGCTCGGCGCGGGCATCCTGGCGTTCGCGGAGGTGTTCTCGATCTACGTCGTGCCGTCCTATCTCACCTCCGCGGTGGGCTTCGTCCTGCTCGTCGTGGTGCTCGTCCTGCGCCCCGGCGGGCTGTTCGGGCAGCGGGTGCTTGGGTGACGGCGCCCGGGACCGCGGTCGGGAGCGGCGCCGGCGGCCGGTTGCGGCTGCCGGCCTGGCTCTCCGGCCGCGCCCTCGTCACCGCGACGGCGGTCGCGGCGCTGCTGTGGCTGGCACCGCTCGTGCTGCCGCTGGGGGAGTACACGCACAACGTCGTCGGGCTCACCTTCATGTTCATGGCCGCCGCGCTGGCGTGGAACTGGCTCGGCGGTTACGTCGGGCAGATCAGCTTCGGACACTCCGCCATGTTCGGCGTGGGCGGGTTCGTGGCGGCCCGGCTGATGCTGGCTCTCGGGTTGCCGTTCTGGGTCGCATGGCTCGCCGGCGGCCTGGCCGCCGGCGGCTACGCGCTGCTCTGGGGGCATCCGACGCTGCGGTTGCGGGGTCCGTACTTCTCCATCGCGACGATCGGCGTCGGCGAGGCCACCCGCCTGGTCGCCACCTACTGGTCGGCCTTCACCGGCGGATCCTCGGGCCTGTCGCTGCCGCTCAGCGGCGGACCCACCAAGTTCCAGCTCTACTGGTACGGGCTGTACCTGCTGTCCGTGGCGGTCGCCCTGTCGTACTGGCTGCGCAGGTCGCCGATCGGCCTGGCGTTGCTCGCCATCAAGGAGGACGTCGAGGCGGCCGGGGACCTGGGGGTCGACGCCACCCGCCACCAGGACGTCGTCCTGTTCCTCTCCGGGACGATGGTGGGGGCCTGCGGCGGCTTCTACGCCTCCTACCAGGCGTTCATCGACCCGCAGGACATGTTCAGCTTCGACCGCTCGATCTCGTTCATCCTCATGGGCGTCATCGGCGGCATCGGCACGATCCTCGGCGCCGCGGCCGGGGCGGTCGTGTTCGTGATCATCCAGGAGTTCCTGCTCGCGAACTACTCCCAGCTCTACCTCGGGCTGTACGGCACCCTGCTGATCCTCATCATCCTCTTCGAGCCGCTCGGCCTGGCCGGCCTGCTCATCCGGGTCCGCAAGCTGTTCGGCTACCAGCCGAGGGCCGACGTCGCCGCCGGTGGCCTGAAATCGGCCGCCGTCGGCGTCGAGACGCCCGGAGCCGTCGAGCAAGGCGTGGTGGTCGAGCCGTCCGAGCAATCGGAGCCGGCCGACCGGGGGGTCCGAGGGCTCGAGGAGCGAAGCGGTACCCCCCCGGTCGACAGGGGGTCCGCATGACCGCCATTCTGGTGGGTGAGCAGGTGAGCAAGCACTTCGGCGGCCTGCGGGCCGTCGACCGTGTCGACTTCCACCTCGACGAGGGGGAGATTCTCGGCCTCATCGGCCCGAACGGCGCCGGCAAGACCACCCTGTTCTCGGTCGCGGCGGGCTCCATCCCGCCCACGGCGGGCCGGGTCCTGCTCGACGGCGGGCAGGTCAGCGGAAAGTCGGCGCATCGATCGGTGCATCTGGGCATCTGCCGCACCCACCAGATCGTGCGGCCGTTCGCCCGGCTGACGGTGCTGGAGAACGTCCTGGTCGGGCTCTACTACGGGCGGCCCGCGAAGACGCGCGGGAGGGACCCGCGTCACGTCGCCATGGAGGTGCTCGACCTGATGGGGCTGGCCGACCGGGCCGAGCGGTTGCCTGGCGAGCTCACCCTGGCGAACCGCAAGCGGCTCGAGGTCGCCAGGGCGCTCGCCACCGACCCACGGGTGCTGCTGCTCGACGAGGTCGTCGCCGGGCTGAACCCGGTCGAGAGTGAGAAGTTCGTCAACCTCGTCCGGGAGGTCCGCGACCGGGGCGTCTCGATCATCATGATCGAGCACGTGATGCACGCGGTCATGAGCGCGTCCGACCGGGTGCTCGTCCTCGACCACGGTCGCAAGATCGCCGAGGGGACGCCGGCGGAGGTCGCCGCCGACCCGGTCGTCATCGAGGCCTATCTGGGCACGGAGGACGACGCGCAGGGCCGGCCGGGTGGGGCGGAGGAGCAGCACCGTGCTTGAGGTCCGCGAGATCGACGCGTACTACGGCGACTCCCGCGCCCTGCACGGCGTGAGCCTGTCCGTGGGCAACGGGGAGGTCGTCACGCTGGTCGGCTCCAACGGGGCTGGCAAGACGACCACACTGCGAGCGATCGCAGGCACCCATCCGATCGCAAGGGGCGAGCTCGTCTTCGAGGGCGACTCCCTGCTGAAGGTGCCAGCGCACCAGCGACCCGGGCTCGGGATCGCGCACGTGCCCGAGGGCCGCGAGCTGTGGCCGCAGCTCACCGTGCTGGAGAACCTGGAGCTGGGCGCGTTCGCGCGGGAGGCGCGCAACCGCCGCAGGGAGACCCTTGCCTGGGTCTTCGAGCTGTTCCCCCGGTTGAAGGAACGCGTCAAGCAGCTGGCCGGCAGCATGTCCGGAGGGGAGCAGCAGATGGTCGCGATCGCCCGCGCGCTGATGAGCCGGCCCCGGATGTTGATGATGGACGAGCCGAGTCTCGGCCTGGCTCCGGTGGTGGTCAGCCAGGTGTTCGCCACGATCCGGCGGCTGCACGGCGAGGGCCTCACCATCCTGCTGGTCGAGCAGAACCTCAAGAAGGCGCTGGAGGTCGCCGACCGCGGGTACGTGGTGGAGACCGGGACCATCTCGCTGCACGGCAGCAGCGCCGAGCTGCTCGACAACCCTGCCATCCGGGCTGCGTACCTGGGGATCTGAAACGCCAGCAGGAAGATGGCGCTCCTGGCCGAGGCCACTATGCTTGCGACTGCGCGCGGGCCGGGACCGTCCTGGAGGGATCGGCCCTCGAGCCGGGCCTGGAGTGGGTGGCGAGCACCTTGCCGGCGTCCCCCGGATCGAGGCCTACGCCGGCGAACTCAACCAGGTTTGGACCAACCTGATCGACAACGCGGTCGACGCAATGGATGGCACGGGCACGCTGCGGGTGGCGACGCGCGTCGAGGGGGACAGCGTCGTCGTCGAGATCGTCGACACCGGCCCGGGTATGCCGCGTCCGCCAGTGGTCGCTCGGCGAGGTCCAAGGAGCGGTGACGACCTCGCCCAGCGGCGCCGAGGGTCGCCGACGCGCCCCGGCAACGCCCCGTGCCAGGCGCCAGGACCCTTCGATGCCTCCAACCAGTTTCAGGGTCTCTGAGCCGCCTACGTTGTTCGGGACGTAACGCGATACGCGATGAGGACGTTCTGTCTGCTAGATGCGGCGACTCCTTGTCGTCCTCGCAGCCCGTGGACGTCACCGCTCCATCTTGCCCCGTGACGAATCGGGAGGGGAACGAGCCGGGCTTCCCGGAGTGAAGCAAGCACCGACATCGTAGCCGCCGACCTTACTGGCTGTTCCCAAAGGAGGGGCGTCCATGCGACATGGGCGGCGCATTGCGTCAGCTGCACTGTTCGCCATGCTCGTCGCGGTTCTGGCTGCCGGGCCCGTGGCGGCTGCCTCGGACACCGAGGTCACCGTGGGAAGCAACGACAACATCTTCTCCCAGAACAAGCAGAACGAGCCCGCGGTGGTGGTCGACCCGGCGCACCCGGACGTGGTGGTGGCCGGCGCCAACGACAACCTCGACCTCGAGGCGTGCAACGCCGGCGACCCCACCACCTGCCCGTTCACGCCCGGAGTCGGGACCTCAGGGGTGTACTTCTCCTTCGACCGGGGCCGGTCCTGGACGCAGCCGACCTACACGGGGCTGACGGCGCGAGGCTGCCTCGGACCCGCCGCCTGCGTGCCACATTCCGGGCCGATCGGGACCGTGCCAAGGTACGACGAGCGCGGGCTGGTCTCGGGCGGCGACCCGGCGGTGGCGTTCGGCCCCAGGCCCGGCGCCGGCGGTGCCTTCTCGTGGGCGAACGGCTCGCGCCTGTACTACGCCAACCTCACCAACAACCAGCCGCTCTCCGAGACGATCAAGGGACCCTTCGCGATCGGGGTCTCCAGGACCGACGACGTCGCCACCGCCGCCCGGGGCGGCGCGGCGGGCCAGGCGGCCTGGATGCCGCCGGTGATCGCCAGCCGCCAGTCGAGCACGACCTTCAGCGACAAGGAGCAGATCTGGGCCGACAACGCCCAGAGCAGCCCGTTCTTCGGCAACACCTACGTCTGCTTCGCCAGCTTCCGCAGCAACAGCCAGGGGAACGCGGCGCCGCAGCCGCTGGTGGTCGCGGTCTCCTCCGACGGTGGGGACAGCTGGACCCAGCACCAGGTCACGCCGGCGGAGAACAACCCCTTCAACCCACGGTTCGGCTTTGGCCGTTCGGGCTGCTCGGTGCGCACCGACAGCCACGGCGTGGCCTACGTGTTCGCCAACCAGTTCGCCGTCGGGATGCCAGGGTCCGGGGCGCACGTCATGGTGAAGTCCTTCGACGGCGGCAAGAGCTGGACCCAGCCTCAGCGGCTCTTCACCGCCGTGGACACCTGCTTCCTGGTGCAGTTCGACGGCACCGGGTTCCGCTGCGTGGAGGACGGCGTGGCCGGTGCCCGCGACGACCTGTCGTCAGCGCCCAGCGTGTCGATCGCCAACGGCGCACCGACCGGTGCCGGCGCCACCGACGAGATCGTGGACACCTGGGTGGACGGCCGCGCCGGCCCGGGCGTGGTGCACGTGTTCACCAGCTACTCCAACAACGGTGGCACGACCTGGTCGGCGCCGACGGCGGTGGAGCGGGCCGGGGACCGCGGCTACTACTCGGCGCCGGCGCTCTCGCCGGACGGCAGCGACCTGTACCTGGTGTACAACGCGTTCACCACGCCGCTGCTGAACGACACGACCACCCCCAGGGGGCTGGTCGGCGTGGTCCTCCACGCCGAGGTCGGGGCCGGCGGGACGCCGACGAACTGGACCCAGGTCCACCGAGGGGCGGTGGGCGACCCTCGAGGGTCGAGCCAGAACAACCAGGTCCTCGAGTTCCTCGGCGACTACGTCTACGCGGCGGCGACCAACGACTACGGCGTGGCGGTCTGGAACGACACCCGCAACGCGGCCGACTGCCCGGCGATCGACGCCTGGCGGGCCTCGGTCCAGGCGGGCAGCCCCATCGCCCACCCCGAGCCGCAGAACGACTGCCGGTCCACCTTCGGCAACAGCGACATCTTCGGAGGCTCGTTCCCCGACCCCACACCCTGACCGGTCGCAACACCCGACAAGCGCAAGGAGGGACGGCCGCGGCCGTCCCTCCTTGCGTGATGCCCGAGCCGCGCCAGGTGACGCGCTTCCAGCCAGAGGACGGCGAGCGCTTCTGGTTCCAGAACCCAGCCAGCGGTCAACCGCTTCATTGCCCAGCCGGCGTGGGCACGTTGCTGCGGGGATGACCGGGTCGAGTTCGTCGGCGCAGACCACCGTCGTCACCTCGAACGAAGCAATAATGAGCCTCTGGTGGGTACTTACTAAATGCCGCATACCGCGAGTATTGAATTCATGACGTAGCTAAAACTACGTCGCTCTGCGTATTCCACGCGTACAGGCTATAGGCAAAGTATCTCGTGCGTAAGCGGACGGACCGACTTCTGAGCATCCGGTTGACTTCCTGTCCCGTTGTTCCTCTAAGAGGTCGGCGTCCGCGAAGAGCGATCAGCAGCGGTTACCGATCTTCGCCAATTGGGTGAAGGACCCCTTATCGCGGACAGTGCTGCCCTCTGGTGATCCGGAAAGGGTGACCGTCCTTGGCTCGAACCGTTCCCACCCTGGTTGAGCTAATCGGTCGTGCGATGCGTCGGCCCCGCGGGCCGCCGCGCCCTCGGAACAACTCCGCAACGCAAGCTCATGGATCGCTGTCGACGGTGGCTCCTGCTGGACAGGTCCGCCGCGACAGGGAAACGGGGGGTAGCAGTGCGACGAATCAGTGTTCTCCTGCTGGCCATGGCCTTCGTGGTCTTCATGGCCCCGGCCGCGTTCGCGACGTCGGGTGCGCATTTCTTCTTCGCGAACTCGTCGGTCAACGACAGCGGCGC
>WNGE01002260.1_pt1 | contig 42725 bp, 32 predicted proteins | sample 5400651 | NCBI WGS metagenome assembly WNGE01 (sample SAMN13153370, study PRJNA577476) | soil metagenome | isolation source: 60 cm soil or saprolite under grassland replicate 2 | place: USA:California | collected 2016-06-15 | reverse complement strand
ACTGGCATAGATTTTCATTGAGGTCATAACTCTTCCCTTTCCACTTCTTTTTCCATCATTTGCCTCTATTCTACCATATTTCCTGCTTCTGATTTTGCCTCTTCAGCCCTCTCCCCAGGCCTTTTCGTACAGCCTCTAGATATTGCTCGCCTCAATGACCCTACCTTGTGCGGATCGCGATATCAGGACCCCACACGGCTCGATGAAAATTTGCGCATTGCATGCCTGATGCGCGACGGCTACGCTTGTCAACAGTGTGGGAAGAAACACATTCGTCTTGAAGCTCACCATGTGATCTTCCGCGAACTCGGTGGCAAGGACACGCTTGCGAATTTACTGACGCTGTGTGAAGTATGCCATCATAAGCTGCACGAGGGGAAGATCGCCTTAAAAAAAGTGGGAGTGAGCGGTCATCTCGACCAGATTGCTCAACGCACCATGCAAGGGAAGAACTACCTGTATGCCAGGCTTGGGAAAGGGTTTCCCCTGTCGACACTCTTTGGCTACCAGACAGCTACCTTCCGGAAAGCGAGAGGTTTGCCGAAAACGCACATCATCGATGCGCTATGTATCGCGACCTATCACACGGGAGAACCAATCACTGAGCCGGAGTGCAATGTATATTCCATCCGGTTCCACCCCAGACAAACTCGTAAGCGGTTTCACAGCTTGCCGCAAAAGGGGAAAGGGCGCGTACAGTACCAAGTGTATGAAGAGTTGAAAGGCTTTAGAAAAGGTGATATCGTCCTGGTCAAAAAACGGTGGGTCAAACAAGTAAATGCGATCTATGCAGAGGGCAGGCTTGCCTTCAAGCGGGTGAAAGACGAGCCTGCGAATGCCAAACCGGAGGATTGCCGCCTGCTCGAACGCGAGCAAACGATCATTTGGGAAAAGGTGTCATGAAACACTATAATACGCAAAAAAACGCAAGCGTTTTTGAAACCAGTTGCGATATCCCTAAATAGCTTTCTGATCTGAAAAACCAGCTACTCCGATCGGTCTCTTTGTCACATCGGTCGAGTTTCGCTCGTCATAGTTATAACGAAATGCAACGAAGGAATGTGACCGATGGACGAACACGAATGGTTAGCGGAGCAATTCGAGGGCTATCGAATCCACCTGCGGGCGGTGGCCTACCGCATGCTCGGATCTGTAAGCGAGGCGGATGACGCTGTGCAGGAGTCCTGGCTTCGCCTAAGTCGCTCTGACACGAGCGGCGTCGAGAACCTGGGCGGATGGCTGACGACGGTCGTCGCGCGGGTATGCCTTGACATGCTACGCTCACGTGAATCGCGGCACGAGGAGCCGCTGGATGAGCATGTACCCGACCCGATCGTGAGGCGCGAGGACGGAATGGATCCCGAGCACGAAGCATTACTGGCCGACTCGGTCGGTCTCGCGCTGCTAGTGGTACTCAACACCTTAAATCCCGCCGAGCGTCTCGCGTTCGTGCTGCACGACCTCTTCGCCGTGCCTTTCGACGAGATTGCTCCCATCGTGGGACGTTCCCCGACCGCGACAAGACAGCTAGCGAGCAGGGCACGCCGCCGGGTGCAGGGAGCGGCCACAGATGCCGACGTCGATCTCACTCCCCAGCGAGAAGTGGTCAACGCTTTTCTCGCTGCCTCGCGCGGCGGTGACTTCGACGCACTTCTCGCGGTGCTCGACCCAGATGTCGTGCTCCGAGCCGACCAGACGGTCGTGCATACTGGCGCATCAAGGGAGGTTCACGGGGCACTGGCCGTGGCCAGGCAGTTCTCAGGGCGTGCCCGGGCAGCAAAACTGGCGCTCGTAAACGGTGCCATTGGAATTGTGTGGGCTGCGGGCGGACGGCCGCGCGTCGTCTTCAACTTCACAACCGTGGGCAAGAAGATCATCGCAATCGATATGCTCGCCGATCCTGAGCGCCTTCTCGAGCTTAACCTGACAGTTCTCAACGACTGACGAGCGAGCCAACTCATGTTCCGGCGCCAGAAACCGTGAGACAAGTAGAGATTTTTTTCTAAACTGCGGCTGAGACGATGATTTCTACAAGATGTGTTACATCAAGAGAAAAACGGGATGGGTCAGAACCTCGCGCTCAAATTCCTCAAGCGAAGAGTTCTCGGTGACGTTCAGGTAAGGGAGGACGAAGAGAGAGCGGTACCATCGAATGATCACAGCGGGAATGCCAGGGGGGCCAGAAAGCACAGCTTCCCGAAAGATGGGTGCCGCTGCCTCCGGCGGCAGTTCGATGGCATGAATCTTTTCGGTGCGCCGACTACGGGTCAGTGTAGCCTCTCCTTGCGCCGCGCGGAGGTTGCGCACCCAGTTCACTATCCCATAAGGTGTGATAAGGTAACGTTTCCCTCCCTGGGCAAAAATCGCGATCGGGGTCTCAATCGGCTTGCCACTTTTACGTCCGCGAACCGTGAGCAGTGCAAAACTCCATACATTTATACCCAGGCGTAGCAAATATGAGATCATTGCATTGTTGATGCGCGCTAAAGCAGTGACTCGATATTGCTTTGCCATACGATACTTCCTCCTTCAATAAATCGACTGGTCCGACAAACTTCATGTTGGAGCCTCCCGCTAGAGAACAGGAGAAGTCACCAGGAAAGCGGCTTTTTTGTAGACTGGTAGACCCCGGGCTGTGAGCGGAAACCAATGGCAAGGCGGTTCCAGCCATTGATCGCCACAATAGCCAGCGTCAAATTAACCAGCTCCTCTTCGCTAAAGTGCTGACGCACCTCTTCGTAGACAGCATCTGGCGCGTGGCCCTGGCTGATCAATGTGAGTTCCTCGGTCCAGAGCAGCGCTGCGCGCTCGCGCTCGGTGTAGAATGGCGTCTCGCGCCAGGCGTTAAGTTCGTAGAGGCGCTGTTCGCTCTCACCCATAGCGCGGGCATCCTTGCTGTGCATATCGATGCAGTATGCACAGCCATTGATCTGCGAGGCACGCATCTTGACCAGTTCCAGCAACAAAGGTTCCAGGCCGCAATCATCGACAAAGTTTTGGAATGCCGCCATGGCCCTGTAGCCACGGGGAGCGGCTTTGGCATATTTCAGACGTTCTTCCATTGAATTGAGCTCCTTCTAATGTGTTTTAACCAGGGGAGGCGATCCTTCACGGGTTGAAAACGCTAGCAGCGGTGCTCGAACAGCTCTGACGAGAGAGCAAGGACGGGGTAAGCCCCGTCCCTACTAGAATGAAAACGCTAGCAACGGCGCTCGAACAGCTCTGATCCTATTTACTTTCTTCGCTGCTGTTTTGCTTTGGTGAAATACTGCTCTTACACGTATTTCATCTCAAGATAGCGTCCACGCAATGCATTCACCTGCTCTTTCACGTTCTTCCCATGAATGGCGTCATGCATCAACTGTGCCAGTTCACCCATGGCTCGCTCATCCATCCCAAAGCGCGTCATTTCTTGCACACCAATACGCAAACCAGAAGGGTTACGTGGGTCGGCATCACCGGGCACCATATTGTAGTTGACAATGATATCGTTCGACTCTAAGCGTTTGGCTACCTCGACGCCTCCACCCCATTGTGAAACATTTACTGCGATCATATGGCTTTTTGTATAGCCAAATTCGCGAGCTTCAACAGGAGTACCAAGTTCGTCCAGGCAGCGACCTAGCGCCTGGGCGTTGCGTACAATTTGTGATGCATATGTGCGGCCAAACTGTTTCATCTCACGTGTAGCAACAATTAGAGCTGGTAAAGTAAACAGGTGATGGTTGCTGGAAGAACCAGGAAATACACCACGATCAGCAGCAGGCCAGTATTTTTTCTCATCCTCTGCGTCCAGATTGGCCAGTATAACTCCCCGCTGGGGACCCGGAAATGTCTTGTGAACACTGGCAGTCATCCATGTAGCACCCTCTTGCAGGGGTGATTGAAACTCTCCTCCTGCAATCAGTCCAAACACATGTGCTGCATCATAAAGCAAGGGTATATCTTTGGTTTTGCAGTAAGCTGCCACTTCTGAGACGGGTTCGGGAAAAAGGAACAGACTTTTGCCCATGACCACAAGTTGAGGAGAGACCTGGTCAATGAGTTCAATGGTTTTCTGACCATCGATATGGTAATGATCTTCTGTAAGTGGTAAATAATGGAGATTGATTGAGTTGGGGCCACCTAACTTGAGCGATTGACCTCGCATTTGAATACGCCGACCAAAGACTCCAACAGCACCGTGGCTTATATGTCCACCTGCGTCTGTTGAGTTAGCTACTATTGTATCTCCACCTCGTAGCCAGCCCAGAGCAATAGCGGTATTGGCAGCATTGCCACTTATCGGACGCACATCTGCTTGACGGGCATTAAAGAGCTCGAGTATCTCTGTGGTAGCCATGCGCTCGATTTCGTCAATAAAGCGGGTCCCCTGGTAATAACGATTCGTTTTATCTCCCTGATTGGGGTGCCCTTCAGCATAGCGACCCATAAAGTCGGAGATCTGTACCCGTTGTACCGCCTCGCTAGGTGTATTTTCGCTGGCAATCAGGTTGATTGCCTTCGTCTGCCTCCAGGTATTTTGTTCTGCTATTATGTGCTCAACGTCGCTGATTTCGACAGTCATATATCCTCCTTCGTATGCTGTTGTATGCTGTTCATTATTGAAATATGTATTCAAGTATAGCATGGTTTGTGTTATGCTGGTAGCGATGCCAGATTTCTGATACATGCAACCCCAATCGTTCGCGAGCAAGGAGAAAACCTTTGTGGCTGGGCTTATATGCTCCTGCCTGTTCAGCGGTGATAATCTCGTCGAACTTCACGCCAATCGTGCGTTCCGTTTCGGCAATTATACTATCGTCCGTATTCGTTATGAGTACAAGCAGTTACTTGTACCTCTTGCAACACGGATGTAGAGAATGGCCTGATTGCAACAGATAACGCTATTGTGTGGTCAAGGCGGGAAAGTACCAGCACCCAACGCACCAATTACGCTGAAATCCTCATTGCTCTTGAGACAATTCTGGGAATTGCTGCGACACCAAAACTCCCTCTTGCACATAACACTGATTTTCGCGCTCTTCAACAAGGCTGTTTTTACATGGACCTTTTTACTCATACCATCGATCTGTGGTTGTTACCATACTGCCAGTATACTATAGCGGAGAGTAGGAACTAATTAGTACCAAGCAAGCGGTATAATAGGGACTTGACAAGGGCAATGCTCCCAGGCGTAGTATGTCACATGATCGATCACCTTCGTTTTACAAGGAGCTGCCATCCCTATCATACCAGAATCGCACCTCGTTGTCCGGCGTACCGGGCGTTTATAGTATTAAATATACTTTCAAAATCCCTTGTTCCATGCTACAATATGGACGCGGATATACTATCGATGGTAGGCCACTTCGGTCAGCAACCTCTCCCTGCGGGATAACTTCGAGCATGAGATGGAGTGATGTCTGTGTATCTTGAATTGGAACAGGTACTCGGATTTGTAGGGGAGACCACACCTATGAACCAAGGAGGTCAAGACGATGAAGGCGAGACACTCACCAATACTGCTAGTGCGCCGCATTTCACTCGTCCTGGCTATATTTGCTTTCGTTGCCCTCTTTGCCATGCAGACGGAACCAGCCGCTGCTGACAGCCCCTCGCACGTGCGTGTTATCCAGGCCTCCACTGATATCGCAACTGTGGCTGTCTTCCTGGATGGGAAAGTGCTACTGAGCATCTTCACGTTCGCAGCGGTCACCGACTATGCGACCATCCCCGCAGGGCCTCACAAAATCCAGGTAGGTTTGATTGGCAAAGGCGCGAGACCGGCAGCAATTTCACAAACCCTCTCGGTCAACCCTGGTCTTGCATACACAGTGGCAGCCGTTGGTACGAAATCCACCGACTTGTCGCTTGAAGTCTTCACGGACGACAACCAGCTTTCGACAGCAATGGCGAAGGTACGCATCTACCACCTCTCCTCAGGGACGGGCGCTATGAGTCTGTCAACGGGTACAAAAGTGTTGATTAGTGGCTTGAGCTCCAAGCAAGCCAGCAATTATCTTACGCTACCCGCCGGTTCGTATACATTCAATCTAGATATATGCAAGCCTAACACAAGGATTCCCGTTTACGCAATACTGCAGGCGAATACTGTGACCAGTATATTCGTTGTGGGCGATCTATTCGAGGGGACCTCCAGGCTTCATCTTGTGACGAAGCAAGTGCCAGGCTTACCCGGTCAACCGCAAACGGGCGGCCACTCAAATGCAGGTGCTGTACTGGGTAGCTCACACCCGTTGATGCCCTGGTTCCCCTTGGTAGTCGGGGTACTCGTTCTTATAGTGATCGGTGTCGGCCTCCGATTCTCCCCTATGCTCGTCAAGACGAGTATTCATCTTCTTCCCCAGAAAGTCAAAATTCCTGTTACCCTGTCTTTACAAGGACTGGCACAAGTCCGCCATTTTAAAAAATCCAGGGTGCTCTTCCTCACCTCGCTTGCTCTCCTCGCCGTACTTGGTGGTATAGGCGTTGGAGCCGGTCTCTGGTTTTACACAAGTCAGCATAACGCCCTTTCCACTGGCTCGTCATCAAGGTCCTCCCTTGTGCAGCCATCTCCACCTCCCATAGTGACCCCTGAGCCAACGGTCGCGTCAACGCCAGTTCCTGTATCACCTCTGTATCCAACACTCGCCCGACTCTATTCGGGCACCATACGCGATATACCAACCGGCCTGACAACAAGCATATCTCTCACATCAATTCAACAACAGCAGGGGAATATCAGTGGCTACTTCAGTATGCCCGAGAATAATCTTGTCAGCACAATACCTCAGAGCGGCCCTCTCCAGGGAACCGTTAGTACTGCTAAAGAAGTTCAGTTCACGCTTCTGGACAACACAGGGCAGGCCACTTTTTCTTTTAATGGCTTGATAGTGGCGGCCAATAGCATTCAAGGAACGTACTGCAGCCTGAAGGCTGCTGAAGGCAAATGCAGCGACTACGGCCTGTGGAGCGTTTCTCCCACTGGCTGAGTCGTAGTCGCTCCAATCTCGCTTCAGTGCTAGAATTGTAGAGAGAATTCATGTTCTGAGGCGATTTCGGACACACTATTTCTCTATGGGAAGCTAGATACATACTCACTTTGAACTGGTGAATTTTCGCATTGACAACCACCACTATTTCGACTAATATTACAAATGGAGTGTTATCTTCCTCTAATTGTCGTCGTGGTATCTTTCTCAGTACTCGAGTAAATGTAGAGGCTGAGCTTCTCAGGAGGAGGCATTTACCATGGGCACCAATCTGCAACATCCATCCAGTGTAAAAAGACCAATGCCAGCCGAACGGCTTAAAAATTCGCTCACGAGAAATCGGCGTATCGCAATCATTGGAGCAGTGATCCTTCTGCTGGTAGCCTCGACCCTCGGGACTCTATTTGTACTTGCCCACTCGAGTACAGCCAACTCAAATGCAGCGCCTGTCCCAAAGGTGGTCGGGCACGTCTACTTCCTCAGTAGTGGGCGCTTATATGTGAACAACAACCAGGGTATCAGTGATGAAGTGCTCGTTGATCTGCACAACATTCCGGTGCCCGCTCCCGGCAAGAGTTATTATGGCTGGTTATTGGGTGACGCAAACCAAAGCGATGTATCATGGGTTCCACTTGGGGAATTAAGAGTCAATCAGGGCAGCGTGTATTCCCTCTACCCTGGCGATTCGGCCCATACCAACCTGCTCAATGATATGAGCCGTTTTGTGCTCACTGAAGCGGATGCGAGTACAGCGCCAACTAGCCCTCTAATTGACCTGAGCACCTGGCGTTACTACGGCGAAATTTATCAGGTGCCCTCCGTGAAAGACCCCAATCACTTTAGCCTGCTCGACCACCTACGACATCTGCTGGTGCAGGCCCCGGAGCTTAAAGCCTTGGGGTTACCCGGCGGGTTGAGTATCTGGCTAGACAGAAATGTCGAGGTGATTTCCAATTGGGCACTCAGTGCGAAAATATCCTGGGAAACTCACAATACCGCCCGCATGCGTCAGCTCATCACCAATATCCTGTACTACCTTGATGGGGAATGTACGCAGCAGGATTTGCAAGGATTGCCCCCAGGTACGCCTACGACACCCGAAAATGGGACGATTGCCCACATTGCCCACTTTGCCTTGTTGAACCCCTGTGTACAGGAGGAGCAGGAGCAGGCTAACGCCTTGAAGCAGGTCTTCCAGCACGTGCAACATAACTATGTGGATCACCTGATCTTCCATATGGCTGGGGTAATCCAGTCTCAAGGCGCGACGGGGAATTTACATACATTGGCTTTACAGATCAATACGGCTATCAACAACGTGAAGAACTGGCTAGGGCAGATACACCAGGATGCTATACAACTTCTACACATGAGTGACGAGCAGCTGAACCAACTTTCGGCCCTGGATATCCTGAGCGATCTGGAGAGCCAGGCCAGGTACGCATATGCCGGGCAAGCAGATCCGATTACGGGCAATATGCAGGAGGGTGCTACCTGGATTTACGATAACGTCGAGCGCCTGGCAATCATGAATGTGCAGGCGTATTCATCCAAGTAGGGCAATCGGTAGCTGCTACAGCAAAAGGGAATGAACCAATTGCTGAGGCAAAAAATGAGACATGGACGCTATCTTCGGCACTTATCAGCCCGGCCAACAAGGCTGCGCCTCACAAGCCTTTCAGGTCTGATGAGCGCGAGGCCAGGCGCGACAGCACTGTTGCAAATCTGCAGAAGACACCGGCGCTTCGCGCTCGGGCCAGGTGCAAGGAGAAGCAGGCCATTACGACGGCTGGTGATTGTAGCTCTCAGCTTGGGCTTTTTGCTTGCTTTGAGCTGGTTCCCTGTCCTATTACAACCACAGGTGGCATTCGCACATGCCTTCGTTATTGGTTCCGATCCCGTCGATGGTTCGACAGTCGCAAGCTCACCGGCGGTTGCGCGTATTTTCTTTAATGCCGATATCAGCTCTGACAGCATTGTGCATGTCTATCTCTTTACGACGGGAAGCACTCCATCTCAGGGACAACTCGTGGATGCGGCACGCAGTACAGTCTCCCCTACCAATCCAAGAGAACTGGACGCACCTCTTTTAATGCCCGGTAGATTGCCCCAGGGCAGCTACGCAGTGCGGTGGACAGCGCTTGCTACGGATGATGGACACACGACCTCCGGCCTGATTGGGTTTAACGTCGGGCATTCAGCCACGGGACTATCAGGCACACCTCTACTGGGACCGAGCACGAGCAATTATCTTCCTCAAATGAACCTGCAAGGCATCCTTGCGGTCATGTGGGAATGGCTCACGCTGCTCGTACTAACCTGTTGGGTGGGTATGCTTGTCATGGAAGCCCTTATCATAGGCACCGAGGAGGGAGAGCATAGAAGAACGCCCGTGGAGAGCCAGGAGGAGGGTAGAGCCTTCTCCGGGAGCCTGACAGAGGGCGACAGAGCCAGGGGCACTACATTTCGGGACGTGGAGCAACTCAGAAAACAAGGAATACCGCTACAATGGCTGTGCCTGGTGGCGCTGCTCGTTGGGGAGATTATTAACCTGGCCTTGCGAGCCACACTGCTGACACAGGCCCTGAACAATAGGGGCATTGACCTGGCAGCAATGCGCCAGCTCGTTCTTGAGACGAGCTATGGGCATCTGTGGCTGGTACGGCTGGGTCTCATCGGCATCGCCCTGGGTTATTTGTGGCGGACAACTCGCGAGCAGCACAGGATATTGCACCTGTACACCGGGAGAGGGGCGCGGAGAACAGCCAGCAGACTTGGTAAGTTACGCAAGCAGGTTGCACAAGAGCTGGAGCATATAGAAGAAAAAGGCGCCGAGACGGCGGAGCGCGGAGGCCAGGCACCCGCAAAGAGCGCTACACCTCCAGATAATACCCGCACCGGAGATATAGCAGCACAAGCTGCGCGGACCGCCTGGTCATGGCCGCCGCAATTACGTGCTATCGCCTGGCTGGCACTGGCTGGGCTGATCCTCCTGAGCAGGGCCTTTTCGGGTGATGTCGTGCAGTCAGCGCAGCAGCACATCAGCGCGGTGGTGTTCGAGTGGCTTTTTCTGGCAGCGGAGGGGATCTGGTTTGGAGGAGCGGCCTACCTGGGATTTGTCTTGCTTCCGCTCCTGTCGGTTATCGAGCCAGAGCATCACGGACAAACACTGGTAATGGTATTACGGCGCTATACGCCGGTGCTCCTGGCAGCTATCGGCGTGCTGCTCGTCAGCGGCCTTTTCCTGAGCGAGGTAAGCATAACCAGTGCGCAGCAATTGCTCGTCGATCCCTATGGGCGGGCGCTACTGGTGAAAATCTTGCTCATCGCGCTCATGCTGCTCGTCAGCGGATACAACCTGTTCATCCTGCGTCCAAAGCCCACGCGGCAGGTCGTTTTGCTCCCTGTTATGAACGCCGAATTGCCAGCGCAGCGCAGAGGCCAGCCTGCGCTGGAACAGACAAAAAGCAGTCTGAAAGGCGCATTGCGTTTCCTCTCTTTGCTGGGCGCAGGTGTACTGCTCTGTGCCGCTCTCATGTCTTTCTACACCCCACCGATTGTCTCTCCCGGGATAAACTACGCGGTACAGGCAGACTCTACCTCTACAGATTCACAGAATATACAGACAAAGCAGGTGGGAAATCTCGCGGTAAGATTAGAGGTACTGCCAGCGCGTTTAAACACCGCCAACACAGTCATCGTATCGCTGATCGAGAGCAACGGGAACCCTGTGACAGATGCGCAGGTACAGATCACCGCCAGCATGGTGGCCATGGATATGGGGACAGTTCGCGAGACGATCCGGGGCGGCAATTCTACCTATATTGCCGTCTTTAGCAAGGACGAGGCTTTTAGCATGTACGGCGATTGGACCATCGACGTGTCGATCCAGCGTCCGCAGCAGCAACCTTTGCATGTGACGTACGTGGTGACGCTGACAGGGTAAAGTGATCGGCATTTCGCTTTGTACTCAATCTGCCTACGGAACTCATACAAGCCCACATCGGCAATAGCTCTGGACAAAAAGACAACAAGATTGGACGCTTCATGTGTAGAACAGCAGTGTAGCAGAAATCTAGTTATCTTTGCAAGAGTACGTGTTACTGCTACAAAAATTGCCTGGAAACAACTCAGATTCATAAGACCGTCTATATCATACTTTAGTAACTTTCATTTCCCCTCATATCTCAGCCGCAACTCCCTTCACCACATACGCCAACGTCCTCATATCCCCCACCAGGAACGTCTCCTTCATAGACAGCCAGGTTAGAGCCGAAGACCTGATTGCCGAGGGTGATAAGGTCGTGGAGCGCTTCTCTTTCCAGGGCACAAACAAAGGTTCATTCAATGGCACTCCGCCTACAGGTAAACACGTCACTACTACGGGAATGTCCATCTTCCGTATAGCTAACGACAAGCTTGTAGAACATTGGGGCGAGAATGACGCCCTGGGTGTGATGCAGCAGCTTGGAATGGTGCCTATGTCTGGCGTATAGATCTGTATCGAAGAGCGATGTTGACCTCTCGATTGTAGCCAGGCGCGCTGTTCGCTCTCGCGATGCCTCCGCTTGCGCCGGTGATTGTGTACAGAGCGTTGCAAGGCGTGCTGGCACTCCTGAATGCGCCGACGCGACCACACTCCGCACAGCATCGTGCGGAGTGCTTCCCACACATCTACGTCACCGTCCAGCTCCTCCGACAGAATGTGTCAGCCCTTGATAGTGTCCTCTGCCGGCATCGTGTCCAACGTGGGGTTGGGTTGGGGTGTGAAACTCAATCCTGGCGGATCGGGCACGTTATGGACCCTGTCAACCACGTAGCGGATCGAGTTGATCACGAGCTGCGGTTGCTCAGTGTGGATGTAGTGGAACGCGTGTGTGTTGAGGATGAGCTTGGCGTTCAGGCGCTCTGCCAGCATCATTTGACCGGCGATGTGGGCCTTGAAGATGACTGGCCCGAAGTTCAGCGGGACGCCGGGTGGCAAGGGCAAGCCCCCATGGGCGGCCAGAAGCTTCAGATCGTAGGGCTGATCCGAGGCCAGGATGACAACCGGCATGCGGCGCAGCTCAGGAGCTGTTCGCAGTGATTGGAAGCTGGGCACGAAGTCCGTCCTTTCTTGATGATACTGGTCCAGTACCGACGGGAAGTAGCTGTTGAGAGTGATCCACCATGCCTGCTGCTGGGGCGTCAGGCCGTCATAGAGCAGCTCCGTGGTTGTGTCAACAAGGACCAGACCGGATACCTCGTTCGGGTAGTGGGCCGCGTAGAGCCTCGCGATGAGACCACCCCAGGAGTGCGCGACCAGCACGTAGGGGCCCGGAACTTTGGCTGCGGTCAACAAGGCATGCAAATCCCTCATCCCGCTGTCGGCGGTAGTCGGCTGGGGCACGGGAGAGGAGCGGCTCGCCTCCACGTGCTGACCGGTGACAGTGTAGGTTCCGGGACGATCGTAGGCGCAGACCCGGGTGAACGTTGCGACCCCAGGAAGCACGGCAGGCCCACTTTGCTTGGGATCCGCCAGGGTACTCCAGATGTCGGCACGGTCTGAGCGACCCGAGACGAACACGACCGTGGGCGAGCCGCTCCCGCGGCACTCCAGGTACATCTTGCGTCCAGAGCCGATGTCGACCAGGCCGGCGAAGGAACGTGCGGGCCTGGCACTGGAGTTCCCACTGGTGGGAGAGCTCGTCGTGGCGCTGCTGCATCCAGCGAGCAGGAGGGCGACGAGCATGAGCAGGCCCAACCCGCTGAGAAAGCGCTCTCCACGTACGCGGTTCAGCGCGTTGTGCAGCGGCGTCGGAACTTCAAATGGTTTCCTTCTCTTCATGAACATGATAGTACTCCTTCTCTTTTCAATCGGTGTGATACGTGCGTTCACAACGCACCTTGGAACTCGGCGTCGTGAACGACATCTCAACACCACAATTTTCATGTGCTACTCAAGAGCTGAGATGTTCTCATCAACGAGAAACATGCATTGCTGCAAGTCTACCCTCCGGATAGCCGAAACACATGTGTAGAACTACACATTCTTACTACCCATTTGCAAAGTGAAGTGAGCAACACATTGGAAGTCGTTGTATACAGAGAGATATGCACGTACTAAGGTGGAAACAATGAAGCCAGATATCAGGCATCTGGTTTGGTTCAATGGGATCTTCAGATGAGAGTAGAAGCAGAGAACAACAAACTAGAGGAGCTGATGTTCAATGGCATAGCGGGTGGCTGCACTGCGAGAGGAGACGCCCAGTTTGCTATAGAGGGATATCGTATGCCGATTGACGGTGCGTGGACTGATCACCAGATGCTCAGCAATCTGAGCATCAGTCCAGCCCTGGGCAAGGAAGCGCAGGACCTCGACCTCACGGGCTGTTAGTCTTGCAGGAAGAGTGGGTGACTGCACTTGAAATGATGCTGATGTGTTTGCTGGCAAGTGTGTAGGAAGGAATGCTTTTCCCCGGGCCGCCAACGCTTGCTCTGGTGTTGTGCTTCTTCCTTCGGACCACGCAGCAGCAAACACATGATCACCCAGTTGCGTATGAGCAGCAGACAGCACCTGCTCATAGGCAGAGCGGTACACTGGAGGGATTGGCGAGCCGATGGCTTCACGCAAGCGCGCTGCTGCTCCTAAGAGCTGTGTTGCCCAGACAGTAATGGAGTTCTCTTCCCCTCCCTGAGTGACGACTACTGCTGCCAATCCCTCCAGGCACGAGGCAACCAGCATCTGGTCTCCGACTGCCATGGAACGCTGGAAGCTCTCCTCATAAGCAGTACGCGCTTTGGGGTAGTCGCGTTGGGCCAGGCGCAATCCTGCAAGGTCATACATCGCCCAGGCAATGCCATACTGATGCCACAGCTCTGTTTGGAGTCGCAGAGCCTCCTCGAGATGAGATTGCGCCAGGGTTTCCTCTCCTCGCTGGAGGTCCAGCAGACCTATAAGACTGAGTGTCCAGGCGATGACTTGTTTGTCTCCTATCTCCTTCGCGAGAGCCAAGGCCTCCTCGGCCAATGCATATGCCATAGCAGGGTCTTTTTGTGAGAGGTAGTTGCAGTGTGCCATACGCAGGAGAGCGGTCATGATCCCTTGCTTGTCACCAAGCTCTTTCGAGAGGACCAACGCTTCCTCGGCCAATGCATACGCGCGCGCAAAGTCTCCCTGGCAGTTGACGACGCGTGCGAGCCCGATGAGTGCAAAGACAGTGCCATTCCGATCGTCTACCTGACGGAAGAGCAGTAAGGCCTCTTCAAGCATGGCATGTGCTGTAGCATACTCGCTTCTCGAATACGCTGTATAGCCGAGCCAACGTAAAGCCATAGCCATACCTCTGGCATCACGCACCTCGCGAAAGAGAGTTAGACTTTCGCTGGAGAGTGCCTGGGCCAACTCATACTCGTCCAGCCAATGGTTCAGCATAGCGGCTTGTACACCTGCGCCAGCGCGTACTGCTGTACTTCCCCTTGGTTCTGCATGTACCCACTCTGCCCAGAGCCGTCCATCGCTGCTATGCCCTCGCACATACCAGAACCAGGCCAGGGCCGTTCCCAGGCGTAAGGCAAGTTCAGCTTCCTCGTCTCCCTTGCTCATACAATGATGCAGCACGGCACGCAGATTTTCACGCTCACGGTCCAGCAGATCCAACCAGCGCACTTGCTCCGAGCCTGTCAGGTGTGGCGCTGCTTCCTCTGCGAGAGCCAGGTAATAGCTGGCATGAGCCTGCTGCACCGCCTCTCGCTCCCCGCTGTGCTCCAGCCGCTCCAACCCATACTCGCGGATCGTCTCCAACATGTGCAGGCGTGGCTCATCGCCGGCTTGCTCGACCAGTTGGACGAGATGGTTCTCCAGCAACAGCATCAGTCCCGCTTCCACCTTGCGCACGCCGCACGCCGCAGCAATGGTCTCCACTGCTGCCAACGTACACCCACCGGCAAAGACAGCTAGCAGCCAGAACAGCTGCTGGCTGTCTGCATCTAACAACTGGTAGCTCCAGTCGATCGTATTGCGCAGGGTCTGCTGGCGGGCCGGCACATCACGTGCGCCTCCGGTGAGTACCTCCAGGCGATGCTCCAGACGGGCCAGCAGGGCTGGTGGAGAGAGTAAGCGAGTGCGAACTGCTGCCAGCTCGATCGCGAGCGGCAGGCCATCCAGGCGGATGCAGATCTCTGCAATGATGGGAGCCGAGGCCTGCGTGATCTGGAACGTCGTCTTGATGGCCTGTGCACGCTGTGCAAACAGGGCACAGGCGGCATAGGCGGAGACAGCTTCCGCGCTTGCGGGCACATGAGCGCGATCGGGCAGCGCCAGCGGCTGCACGGCAAACTCCTGTTCCCCGTGTAAGCGCAAGGCGGTGCGACTGGTCACCACCATGGTCACGTGGGGGCAGAAGGTGAGCAGCTCTGCAAGCTGGGGCGAGGCTGTCACCAGTTGTTCGAAGTTGTCGAGCAGCAGCAGTTCCTGCTGCTCTCCGAGATGCAGCTGGAGGCGTTCGAGCAGTCTGCCGTCGCCGCCTTCCCGGACGCCCAGCACGTGGGCGAGCGTTGGCAAGACAAGCTCAGCATCGCTAATGGAGGCCAGGGGGACAAAGCAGACGCCATCAGCAAACGCGTTGAGCACCGTATTGGCTGCTGCGAGCGCAAGATGGGTTTTGCCGACGCCACCAGGACCCGTGAGGGTTAACAGGCGCACGCTGGGCTGCCTGAGGAGCGTAGAGAGCTGCGCGAGTTCGTGCTCACGGCCAAGCAGCGGAGTGAGCGGCACCGGCAGATGGCGTGGAGCCGCAGCATCCCACACAGGAGTGAGGTCGAAGGGCAGCGGAATGATCTTGGGTTGCATGGCGGACCCTCCTCCGCGATTCCTGCGTGCATCCGGCCGATCAGCACGTTGCTCGCCGCATGCAGAGGCTCTCCACTTCATTGGACATGGACCGGATCATACGAACAGCACAAGGGAGAACCGGCACCTTCACACAAAGACAACACGATTGGGCACTTCATATGCACAACAGCAGTGTAGCAGAAATCTCGTTATCTCTGCAAGAGCATACATTCACTCAGCTCACATGTGACTGCCAGCATCTCAAACGTATGAAGCCATTGTATCTGGAAGGGAAGAAGGCAGTAAGGAGACGCATACTTGATCAGATGTAAGAAATGAGCGGATTGCATCACAAAAGTCTGCCTTTAGTAACTTTCATTTCCCCTCATATCTCAGCCGCAACTCCCTTCACCACATACGCCAACGTCCTCATATCCCCCACCAGGAACGTCTCCTTCACATCGACTGGACGAACCTCACCCTGTCGGTTGACCCAGACCGTCTTGTAGCCCAGTTCGGTAGCAGGCACAATATCGTACTTGAAACCAAATCCTGCATGCCATATTTCAGATACATCCAACCCGAGGCGTTCGCGTGCCAGGAGAAAACCTTTGTGGCTGGGCTTGTAGGCTCTGGCCTGTTCAGCGGTGATAATCTCGTCGAACTTCACGCCAATCGTACGTTCCGTTTCGGCAATTATACTATCGTCCGTATTCGTTATGAGTACGACTTTGACCAGCTTCTGTAGCTCTAGAATAGCATCCCTGGTATCGGGAAACGGTTTCCAGTAGCCCATAGAATTAGCAAACTTATCGCATTCCTCATTGTCTGTAGGAATTTGATAACTCTCAAAGGCCATTCTCAACGTATCGCGAAGCACCTGGCGATAGGGACGATATTGTTCCTGAATGTAATTGAATTGGATTTCTTCCCATTCTGCTTGTAGGGTTAATGGTTCAACATCTCTGAAACCCTTCGAGGCCAGACTCTGAGCGAAGAACTGCTGAATTGCGCTCTCCCAATCTATAAGCGTGCCATAACAATCAAAGGTGATAGCTTTTGGTAATGTCAACACGTCATGAACTCCTTTAAATAAAAAGACGTTTGTTAAAATTTCAGTTGTACAATCTACCTGATACTGTTATACTACAACGTACCAGACAAACCATATTTGATACGTGTATATTTTTTCAATCTAGACGATACATTTCACTCATGGCGTGCGATTGCGGCGGCCTCGGACAGGCAAATCATGAGCTACACAGTCATAAAAGGCTGCCTCGTGCATAGATACTCAGGAGGATTTTAGATTTCATGAAGGTCTATACAGCGGAACATATTCGCAATGTGGCATTGATTTCCCATGTTGGATCAGGCAAAACGTCTCTGATAGATGCGGCGCTCTATGATAGCGGCGCTGTGACACGACAGGGCAAGGTAGATGAGGGCAGTTCAATTGGTGACCATGATCCTGATGAATTAAAACGGGGCATGACGCTTCATACAAAAGCGCTGCCAGTTGAATGGAAAAATACTAAGATCAACTTCATCGATACTCCTGGTTACGCCGACTTTGTGGGTGAAGTAAAAGCGGCTCTACGTGTTGCTGATGCAGCACTGGTTGTTGTGACGGCTGAAAAAGGCGTAGAGGTTGGCACCGAACTCACCTGGAAATATGCCGATGAGCGCAAACTACCACGTATGGTACTGGTCAACAAGCTTGATCGTGAAAATACCTCGTTTGACCAGGCTCTCGAATCGCTGCGCAAGCAATTTGGTTTAAAAGTTGTTCCTCTACAATTACCTATAGGCGAGCAGTCGGGCTTCAAGGGAGTCATTGATCTTGTTTCGCAGAAGGGATATACCTTTGAGGGCGGTAATAAGGTACAAGAAGTCGCTATTCCTGGCGAGCTACAAGATAAAATTAGCAGTTACCGCGAACAACTGATAGAGTCAGCAGTCGAGAGCGACGACGATATTATGGAAAAGTTCCTGGAAGGGGAAGAGTTAAGCGACGAGGAAATTCTCTCAGTTGTTAAAAAAGGAACACGCAGCGGTCAGCTCATTCCAGTATTGTGTGGCTCAGCAAGCAAAAATATCGGGGTTCAGACACTTCTCGACGCAATTGTAGATTATATGCCCAGCGCGAAAGATTCTGTACCAGAAGATGCGCAAGCATTTAGCAACAACCTTTCAATGTTTGTTTTTAAGACTGCTGCTGCTCAGGTAGGCACCATCAGTACCTTCCGTATCTATTCTGGCACACTCAAACCTGATAGTCATGTATATAATGTACAAACAAAAGCTGATGAGCGTATTGGGCAATTGATGATCCAACGTGGCAAAATGCAAGAAAATGCAACAGAGATTGCAGCAGGCGACTTTGGGGCAGTAGCAAAACTTGCCAACACGCACACTGGAGATACGCTAACTAGCAGTAAAGACACAACCAATGCATTGGAGCCAATTAACTTCCCTGAACCTTGTTTTACTGTAGCGGTTTTCCCTAAGAGCAAAGCTGATCTGGATAAAATGAGCAATGCGCTGTCACGTATGGCTGAAGAAGATCGCACCCTGCACGTCTCACGTGACCCAGAAACCGCGGAAGTGCTTCTCTCTGGCATGGGCGAATCACATATCCAAATTGTGGTCGAAGGCATCAAACGTAAATACGGCGTAGACCTGGAGGTACGTGACCCACGAATTTCCTACCGTGAGACGATTCGTAAGAAGGCACGAGCAAACGGACGCCATAAGCGACAGAGTGGTGGTCATGGTCAATTCGGTGATGTATGGCTAGAGATTGAACCATTACCGATGGGCGGCGAAGAAACCTTTGTTTTTGATAATAAAATTGTAGGTGGGGTGGTACCTGGACAATTCATCCCGGGTGTCGAAAAAGGTGTACGGGAATCTCTCAAGCGCGGCTTTATCTCCGGCAATCCGCTGCTTTATATCAAAGTAGCTCTGGTAGATGGAAAATATCACCCTGTCGACTCATCCGCGCAGTCGTTTGAGATTGCAGCCTCTTTAGGTATGCAAGAGGCAGTGCCGCAAGCCAGCCCGACTATCCTGGAGCCAATAATGACCGTTACCATTACCGTTCCGGAAAGCAACATGGGCGATGTTATGAGTGACATCAATACAAAACGCGGGCGTGTTACCTCAAGCCGAAATGTTACACTATGCATCTGATCTACGTTCGATCACACAGGGACGCGGCTCCTTCACGATGGAATTCTACCAGTATGAAGAGGTTCCACCTAATGTGCAGCAAGAGATTATAGAGCAGTACAAGAAAGAGAAAGCGGAAGCTTAGAAGTAGGAAATACTCAACAGGAAGTAGGCCAGGCAAACGCGCGCGTTTGCCTGGCCTACTTCCTGTTGACGTCCACTGTTTCGCTTGCTAGTATATGGTATGAAGTATAGAGAAAGGATACACTGGTAATGGCAACCTCCAAAAAGTCTCTTGGTGATCGTGAGGCCGGTGAAATCATGCTCACCGAAGTCTTTGCTGTTGTGCAGCGACTCAATGCTGCCGCAGGCCCAAGTATGGTACCTAAGGGTACAAGAAGTGGGAATATGACCTTCAATCCCAGAATTGTGATTAATGAGAACGGTAGCAAGCACTACACGTGTTTTGTTGATATTTATACGCAAGGAAGTAGCAAAGCAGGTACTGATATAAGCATGGAGTGGAGTAGCACGAATACCGAGCAGTTTAAGCAGGCACTAGTAGTGCTCTTTCCAGCGCTTACGGCGCTTGCCAAAGAGAGCTATCTTTCTGATACGTTCACTGTTGGGCAGATCACAAAAGATGGAGAAGAGATTGAGGTGTACGCACCAGACGTGCTAAAACCCGGTATGCTGAGTCTCTCTGAAGTAGATGATTAGTGGTACCACCTATATCGATGCCGAGTATTGAAGAAAGTTGTGCTGATTCGCTTTGCATGTGTTAACCTGTTAGCATTCCAATGTTATTGTCTCTCCACCGTATTCTGCCGAATGTTTGGCTGCTTCCATTACAGCAATATTCCGTCTTGACTGTTCAGGTGGTACAGCTAATGGTTCACCACAATGAAGGTGATTCGCGAGGTTGCGATGGAAGGCGTACAACGGGGGTTCGGGTAACATCAGATGCTGTTCATGGATAGCGCCACTCATTTCCCGCGTATACACGTAGAGCTCAGGTAACGCTTCTGAGGGAGCCAAGTGTTCCTCAATCAAGTCTCCCGACCAGCGACGAGTCTTCACAGTTTCCCGTCGCCAGTGCCCGACAATCGCGCCTCGTGTGCCCAGGATATACCATTTAGGCTTCATGGCGGCTGCTATGTCCGAGTGCATGAATTCTGCCTCCTTTCCACTGGCAAAACGCAAATACACGCTGGAGTGATCGGCATTAGTGACGTCATGCCAGACGCGTTTGTGTTCTACGCCTCGTACACTCACAACAGTATCGGGAACGAGTTGTAGAATCCAGTCCAGATAGTGCGAACCCCAATCATAAAAGACACCACCTGAAATAGGTTCGTGAGAATGCCAGTAATTACATGGATGCGCATAGCCCCCAATAAATGTTTCAATATGAAAAATATCACCAATGGTTCCACGCTTGAGAACTTCCTGAATCGCCAGGAAGTCGGGATCCCAACGCCGGCACTGATAAACCGTTAATGCTCGTTGATTATCTTGAGCAAGCTGGATCAATTCGTCGGCTTCAGAAGTTGTTAGACAAAACGGCTTTTCTGAAACAACATGTTTTCCTGCACGCAGCATTTGCCTGGAAATAGCGGCATGCGTATCAGGTGGAGTCGAGACTATCACGACATCAATATCTGGATCTTCCTCAATCTCCCTCAGTTCTGTACAGGTGCTCACGCCAGGAAATGCCTGGCGTGCAATAGCCAAACGTTCCTCATTGCGATCACAAACGAGCGTATACTCCAACCCAGTTACATTATTGATAGCGGTTCCATGCTCGAAGCCAATGGCTCCATAGCCAATCATCGCCACGCGTTTCGTTTGTTCCCTCGTCTCGGCACCAGCCACATAGCGACTTGCACGAAATAACAGTTGTTGAAATGTAGGGACATTTTGAGTCTGCCGGTTACTTCCAAGAGTAGTACAGAATACACGCCCTTGACCAAATTCTTGTGTATACGCAACTGTGTAATTCGCATAGCGCCATGCAGCTTGCCACAGAATCACAGCATCGGTAGGGACACTATTCAATAAGTACACTCCCTCGTGCACGGTAAATGAAGAGTCCATACGGCGGGTCAGGTAATGATCAGTTGTAGCTACACGAGCGATGATTTCGCTACGTGGGGTGCATATACCATGAATATGACCGAGTACTTCACCTAGCAAGGGATATTCTCGATATGCCTCGGCTGCATCACCCAGGCATACTAATCCACCGCCATGTTTGATAAAAGAGCACAACTCATACTCTTGTTCAGGGCTTATCGGTCCTACATCGCCATTAAGAATAACAACCTTTTCGGAATCCAGGTTCCGCAACGATTCTCGAGCAGTTACAACCAGTGGGTCCTTCGGCATTTAAACTCCTGTCTTGCTCATCTATTCTGGTGATAGTGCGCATGTTCATGCGAATGATCTGGCCAATGCTGGTGAATGTGGGTATGCATAACTCCTTCAGGGGGCAATTCATCAAGAGAATGTGTGTGCGTTCCTTCGAGATGGTTGGGATGATCATGACCTCGCCATAGATTTTGTGGTCGGTAATTAGCTACCAATAGACTTTCTCCATGATGCCAGCGATCGCGAAAGATGTCATAATTCTTCTTACTTTTAGTCGTACGTTCCTCTTCACTTAAGCTATACCATTCTCTGTGTGGATGTTTCTGAATACGTTCGGCTACCACGGGAGTGGTTAAGACACGATAGCCAGAGGTTTTGAAGAAGAAGCTGAAATAGATATCCATTAAGCGATAAAAACGAAAGCGTTCATCAATCCAGCCAACCTCTGGTAACAGTTCTCTACGAAAGGCCATGAGATAGCCTTCAATTGCATCTACATCGGGGCCGGAATTTTCTTGAAACTCTCGCAGGTCATCGGTTATCAGCCCATAGGGTCCAACTACTCCTATATTTCGGTCAGCGAGAGTATTCGTTAATGGTTCCCAAATATCACCCCCGACTTCTATAGAGGTATCCATCAATACAATGTAATGTCCTCTACTGGCCCGAATGGTAGCATTGCGCCCGGCAGCAAATCCCATATTGTGATCGGCGAAAAGCACTTGCAAACCAATAGGTTGACCATTTGCTCCGACCAGTTCATCTTGGCGTGCTAGCTGCTCTAAATAAGCCAGCGTTTCATCAGTGGAGCCATTATCTATGATCACCAGTTCGATAGAACGATCATCACTGTGACGACAAATGCTCTGTATGCACCGTTCAAGATCAGCCTGACTATTGTGCGCGAGCAAATTCACTGAAAACTTATAGAGATCAGCTTGTTGAGTATTATCGGGAGCATCTGAGGAACTTGAGAGCACCAGGAATTCATCTTCTAGCCGCCTGGGCAAGACGATGCAGCCATTTGCGGTATCATTTATCGTATAACCAGCAGACTCTATTTCGCTGCGGATTTGATCAGCTTGAAAATACTCTCCCTTAGCGCGTAAACTCTCACGTTCTCGCACCAATGAAGTAATTGCAGTAGGAAGAGAAGTCAGGTATGCTTCTGAATTGGTTTTGAGCTGTGGCAAGTCACTTTGCAAATAGCTCTTTAGATCGAAACCAAGGATGCGATCAAAGTCGAACAGCAAGCGTAATTTAGTTGTTGGATCGCAATCGTGGGCACGTAACATAGCCCATACCACGGACATAGCTCGTGGCATATTCAGATCATTCTCAACCTCAGCGAGGAATATCTCTTGCCAGTAATTTGGTTCAACAGGCTCAATTGCAAAAACCTGATCTCTTTCAGCCAGCAAAAAGAGTTGATAGGCCAGTCCTCGCAATCGTTCCAGCGAAGTCTGAGCCGCTTGCAGAGCACGGAAGGTAAAATTTAAACGGCTGCGATAGAGTGCGGTTGTATAAAAATAGCGCAAAGCCATCGGGTCGAAGCCGCGAGCTTCTATTTCAGAACGGGTATAAGCATTACCGGTTGACTTCGCCATCTTCTGTCCATCAGCCAGCAAGTGCTGGGCGTGTACCCAGTAATTCACGAACTGCTGGCCGGTAAACCCTTCGCTCTGCGCAATTTCGTCCTCATGATGAGGAAAGATATTATCTACACCACCGGTATGTAAATCAAAATGCTTGCCAAGGTATTTCATCGACATGGCACTACATTCAATATGCCAACCAGGAAAACCAGGCCCCCAGGGACTTTCCCATGCCATTTCGCGTCCGGGTTCTGCTACCTTCCACAGCGGAAAGTCCTCCGGGTTATGCCGATCTTCAACCACGCCTTCGCGCACCCCAGCTAGCATATTCTCAAGCTGGTTGCCCGAAAGCTTACCATATTCAGGAAAGCGCTTGATATCGAAATAGATATTCCCATTGACCTCGTAGGCAATATCTTTCTCCATTAACCCCTGAATGATGTTAATCATTTCAGCTATATGCTCTGTCGCACGTGGAAAGATCGTTGCAGGTTCAATATTGAGTTTTTGCTCATCCTCGTGGAAAGCATCGGTATAGAACTGCGCAATTTGTAACGCCGTTTTCCCCTCTTTGCGAGCCTGGGCCAGTACTTTATCTTCACCTCGATCTATCATTTCCTGGCGCATGTGACCGACATCGGTAATATTCTTCACATGCAGCACCTCGTATCCACGATACTCAAAAGTGCGGCGTATCCAGTCGGCCATTGTGAATGTACGCAGGTTACCAATGTGGATGTAGCGGTAAACCGTGGGGCCACAGGAATACATCTTGATCTTGCCACGCTCTAATGGGTTAATGTCTTCAATGCGCCGTGTCAGTGTATTATAGATTTTCATTGCAGCATCAGTGCCCTTAACAGGTAGTATCCAAATCAGAGCAACTCTCTCACAATTTGTTGTACACGCGCACCATCAGCACGACCTTTTGTCTCTTTGATAGCCAGTGGCATGACACGTTTAAATTCCTTGCCCTGCTCTTCAACCAACCTTGCAACTACCGCTCGTAATTCATCATCACTCATTTGCGAACCTTGAATATAGGTCTGCAAAATCTCCATTTCACGTTGCTCTTTTTCTGCAAGCTCGTTACGGCCACCCTGCTTGTAGAAAGGAATTGCCTGATTGCGCTTTTTTACCTCTTGTTCCAAAACTTTCATACAATCAGCTTCAGTTAGAGGCTGCCCAAATTCAGGATTCTTGTGATCAGTGCGCGCTACTTCAAGGTTATGAATTGCACTCAGAGCCATACGTAAGGTATCAAGTTTGAGTTGGTCATGCGCTCGCTGTGCGTCCTGGATATCTTTACGCAATTGTTGCTCTATTGGAAATGCTTGTCGTGGCGCGGTCATAGAATTATTGCTCCTTTAAATACTGATAGCGTTTATTCACGCTATCAGTATACTACGCGGGGGAAAAAAATCACAAAGACAGTTTGATAATGACTTGTACCGAAGCATAAGCAAGCAGTTAAAACTTCGGTCCAACAGTGAAATAGCCCGTATCTGAGCTACAAGAGTTCGTAGCACTGCTACAAAAGTTCCCTTTCAGAAAGACATCCTGTTGACTCTGTTGAATCTGTCCATGAAAGTAGAGTGGTAACTGACTGCCTGGTTGCTGCACCGTAAAAGAGAAGTTTCCTTGAGTATCTACTGTCCCAGTAAGCGGATAACTTGCTTGATTAGGAGATCTGAATGAAAACGTTCCGCTCAAAGCAGCATTCCCTTGAGTTTGTACCAGCAAAACTGAAATCTGTGATATTTGTTGTGTTGTTTGATCAGTCATCGCCCCATTATATGTTCCAGCAATATATAGACCGTTTTGTTGCGTTTTTGTTGTAGTAGCCTTTGTTGGCGTCAAGAGTTTTCCAGCAGTGGCGGTTTGCGTAAGAGAGACGGAATTGTTATTGGACTGATGACTACTATACAATAAGAATCCTCCACCGGCTAACAAAACCACTAACACCAGAATGATGAGACCTGATAATATACCGACGGACCTGGAACGGCGAACTGACTGACTTTCTGGAACAGATGGCATCGACTGTTTCTCTGGCATTCGAAGTTGGGGATCCGAAGAGGCTAGTGTCGGCAAATCGGGGCCTGATGCAGAATCCAATAGTTGCTGTACATTGGCATTCACCGTGGCAGGCGGTTGTTTGCCATTACTGAGATCTGATGGTCCGCCACGGGAATCCTCAGGCTTTTTGATCGCAATGGTAAGGAGCACTGGGGTTGTCTCGCCCTGATCTTGCAAGCGTATGACATGGCCATTAGAGACTCCAGCAGGAATTGCCACATTTACATGTTGACCCCCTGGAAGGGTGATAACTCTATTTGTCCCTGATTGAGCCTCTACTTGACTAATAGACAGCGTTGCACGAATATCGTTGGCCATGGACTGCTGTGGTCCTACGACAAGTAGATTGGAGGATGACTGAATTGCCTGCTCAAAGGCAGCAGCGAAGTCAGCAATTGAAGGAAAACGATCTTCTGGTTGCTTTGCTAATGCACGTAAAATTACCGAGTCAACTGCAGGTGGCAATTGCGGATTGAATGTACTGGGTGGTAGTGGTTGAGCAGAGAAATGTTGGTACATCACTTGTTCCATACTTCCCACAAAAGGTGTGCGACCTACCATCATCTCGTAAGTCATGACCGCCAGTGCGTACTGGTCTGTGGCGGGAACAGGATTGCTACCCCATTGCTCTGGAGCCATAGAGGAGGGCGTGCCGCGAATAGTACGACTGGAACTGGCAACAGTGACACTGCTACGCGCTATTCCAAAATCAGCCAATAATAATGTAGGTCGGTTTGGATTTTTTTTGTTGTTACGTAGAAGAAAGTTAGAAGCCTTGACATCCAGGTGCATAACGCTTTGATCATGCCCGTATTGGAGGGCATCTGCAGCTTCCTCGACTAAATGCGCAACATCCTGCAATGAAAGCGGGGTTACACTATTGTGCTGTCTCAGCCAACTCGTGAGAGATCCCTCGGTGCAATACGGCATAACCATATACGTAACCGTCATACCATCGCGAATTTCTTCACCAAAGTCATAGAGAGGCAAAATGTTGGGATGCTCAAGCGCGGCGATGGCTTTTGCCTCGCGTTGGAAAAGGCGGGCCGCTTCTTTAGCTGCCGTGCTATCAGGATAGGAGGCACCTTCAGAGCGAATAACCTTGATCGCTACTTGCCTGTTAATACGCACATCTTGCATGAGATATACTTCACCCATACCACCGCTTCCGAGTGAGCGTACAAAGTGATAACGGCCATCCTGGAGTTCTTCAATTGCCATCTTGTCTCTCGTTTCTAAAGATTGAAAATGAATGCTCAAAAATCAAAGGATGCAAACACAACAATAGTATAGCATGAACGCACGAGATGCAATATTTTTCTGCCTTTTACAATACCCTTTTACCCAACATCAACTTCCCACGTTTGATAATTGTCTCTTTCCCTACACGCCCGGCGCCAGCAATCACGTCGATCACCTCTCGCAAAGGGGCTTCACCTGCTGGGAGACGTAAGCGCAGAACAAATTCTTTTCCTGTGCCCAACCCGAGTTTGCGCTGCCAGAAAGAAGCGTGTATCAGATTTATCTGGTCGCCTACCTGTTCTATCAGAGCAGACACTTCCCGCCGGAAGTCGCTATAGTGGATAGGGCCCTTGCTGAAGGCAAAGGTTACTTCCTGGGGCGCGACATCACCGGCAAGATCAGCGGTCAAAGATTCACCAAGCTGGTAGACCAGGTTGTAGGTCCCAAAAGAGGTACGCCCAACATCTTCTATATGAGCACCATGACTCCCGACATAGATACCCATGCGGTCGCGCACGATGTGCTCCATTACATCGTAATGAATGGAGCCCCGAAAGAGGAGCCACGCTTCATGTAATGGACCCTGACCAGGCTTAAATCCAAGCGAAGCTAAATACTCACGCCCATCTGTGATACGCTTAGCAAGGTCGGGATCCATGGGTGTTACTTCGCTAAAAGTCTCTTCAGCAGATCCCTGCAAACCCAGCAACACCTCAGAGCCAATGCGGCTTCCCAGCCGACCGTAATCACGCTCCAATATCTGTTGTATTTCTCTAACATCAGCATGCTCAGCCAAAATACCAAGACGCTGGAGTTTGCCTACCGTCTCTTCAGCTTGCTGACTATACTGCTGCACCAGCCACTGATGTAACCTTTCACCAACTTCGTGTACTTGCCTGCGAATTTCCATCTGCAAAGCAGTTACTGTACGTGTGAATTCCTCGTCCGAAACCGTTGGTCCTGCCTGATGCATTACTGTAAAGAGCAATTGCGGCACATCTGCATTGAGTGCGCGATACACATCCATGTGAAGTTCCTCTCATTTCTGACGAGCTGCGACAATCTTACTTTTTTCAGTATACGATACTGGCCGTAGAAGATAAAACATTGCAAACGTAGTAATGTTACAATGGTTCTACGAGCGATTTCACGCAGGCCTGTGAATCAGGAAACAATTCCACAGGAGGTTAAACCATGCTGCATACACGTATTTGTGACATATGATGGCCTAGAAGGTGAGAACCAGTTGGATAGCTATATTTTTGACCTCATGGAAACTCACGACTACGAGAACATCTTTTTCTGCCAGGAGAAGACGCTCGGACTCAAAGCCATCATTGCTATTCATAATACTACCCTCGGTCCTGCCGCCGGTGGCATTCGCATGTGGCCGTATGAAAGCGAAGGCGAAGCAATTAAGGATGTGCTACGCCTTGCTCGGGGGATGACCTACAAGTGTGCGGCAGCGGGCGCTTCCTATGGCGGAGGTAAATGTGTCGTGATTGGTGATCCTAAACGCGACAAAACCGAAGCAAGGTTGCGCGCCCTTGGTCGTTTTATCAACCGGCTCAATGGCTTGTTTTTAACTGGCGTCGATGTCGGTACCACCCCGGAAGATATGCTGGTGATACGCCAGGAAACACCATACGTCGTCACTGTTCCAGAAGCATGGGGCGGTCCCAGCGATGGCTCGCAAGCCACAGCTTTCGGCGTCGTGCAAAGTATACGCGCATGTCTCAAAGAGGTCTATGGCAGTCCCGAACTGCAAGATCGTTCTGTTGCTCTGCAAGGTGTAGGCGCTGTTGGAACGCATGCCCTGAAATACCTGGTAGAATCAGGAGCGATTGTGACTATCGCTGACATCGATCAAGAACGAGCCAGACTTGTCGCTGATAAGTACTATACCAATATCGTCTCTACTGAAGAGATTCATAGTCTTAGAGTCGATGTGTACTGCCCCTGCGCATTGGGAAATGTACTAAATGATCAAACGATCCGAGAACTACGCTGCAAAATTGTCTGTGGCTCAGCCAATAATCAGTTGGGAGATAACCTCCACGGTGATTTACTACAAGCACGCGGTATTTTATATGCGCCAGATTACATTGTTAATGCAGGAGGTTTGTTATCCAATCTCGACAGCCTCAATCCTGGCGGTTTTAACCACCAACGTGCGATGGAACAGGTGTCTTGTTTATATAACTCAATGGAAAACATCATCGCCATCTCTAAAGAACAAAACATTCCCACTTCCCGCGCCGCTGATGTACTGGCTGAACAACGCATTGCATCAATTCGACATTTGAAAAGTCTGGCAAAATGAATGACCTTTGGTCTGCATACTATACAAAGTAAAGTGTGATACTATGTTAATGCTCTCTACTTTGTATAGCATGTAGAAATACGAATTGGAGGTAATTCATGAAAATTGGTATTGGTTTACCAGCAACTATCCCTGGTACAGAGGGAAAACGTATTTTAGATTGGGCTAAAAAGGCAGACTCTGGCCCCTTTTCGAGCCTCACCATACTTGACCGACTCATCTTTCCCAACTATGAAGCGCTCATTACCCTGGCGGCGGTTGCGGGCGCTACACAGCGTATTCGCTTGATGACGACGGTTTTGCTTGCGCCATTGCGCAACCCTGTGCTACTTGCAAAGCAAGCAGCCAGCCTGGATGCACTCTCTGGTGGACGGCTTACTCTTGGACTGGGCATTGGTGCTAGAGAGGATGATTATCTTGCCGCATCTGTTCCTTTCAAAAGACGGGGAAAGCTGTTTGACGAGGAACTAGAAACCCTACATAAAATCTGGTCAGGTCAGCCGCTGGGCGATACTATAGGGTCAATTGGTCCAACACCGACTCAGCCAGGAGGGCCTGAAATACTCATTGGCGGTTATTCGCCTGCTGCAATACAAAGAGTTGGTCATTGGGGAAATGGTTTCATCGCTGGTGGTCGCGATCCAAAGGGGACTCAACATTTTTTCCAATTAGCTGAAGAGTCCTGGAAAGCTGCAGGTAGACCCGGTAAGCCACGCCTGGTTGGATGCTTCTACTATGCACTGGGGCCAGACGCGAAGGAGCGAGGGGGCACATATCTCCGCAGCTACTATTCATTCATAGGGCCAATGGTAGAAACGATGATTAATAACCTCCCTATCACCATTGAGGCAATCAAGGAGCGTATTCAGGCGTACACAGATATCAGGGCAGACGAAGTGATTCTCTGGCCTTGTACGCCTGATCTGGAACAACTAGATCAACTTGCAGAATTGGTCAGGTAGCTCAATTAACACAAAAAGAAACAGGGGCGCAGATGGTTCCTCCATCTGCGCCCCTGTTTCTTTTTGTGTTAATTGGAACCCTGCATGATAATGAGATACAATGAGAGAAACAAGCAGTCTAGCCACAAAGGAGTGTGTTATTTTGGCAAAAATGATCGAAAGTGTGGCGTCACGCGCAGCGACGCCATTTAAGAACGAACCAATTACTGATTTTACAAGACACGAGAACCGCCAGGCCCAAATGGAAGCATTGGAAAAGGTAAAACTCGAATTAGGACAGACATATCCACTCATCATCGGAGGCGAAAGGATTACGAACGAGGCCACATTCGCCTCTCGCAATCCCTCTCAACCTGAACAGGTGATTGGTTATTTCTCGAGCGCCACTCTAGAGCAGGTAGATGCAGCAGTACAGTCAGCCGCTGCCGCTTTTGAGACTTGGAAACACGTACCCGCTGAAGAGCGGGCTGGTTACCTGTTCGCTGCTGCCAACCTGCTAAAAAAACGTCGTTTCGAATTTAATGCCTGGATGATCTACGAAGTAGGTAAAAGTTGGCCAGAAGCCGATGGCGATACCGCCGAAGCGATTGACTTCATGGAATTTTACGCACGCGAAATGATGCGTTTGGCTGAAGATCAACTCCTTGTAAAGATAGAGGGCGAGGACAACCAGCTCGTCTACATTCCTCTAGGTGTAGGCGCCGTGATACCACCCTGGAATTTTCCGGGAGCTATCATGGCTGGTATGACCAGCGCGGCTTTTGTGAGCGGCAATACTGTTGTGCTCAAACCTGCGAGTACGTCACCTATGATCACCTGGCAATTCATGCGTATTTTAGAGGATGTAGGCTTACCAGCAGGCGTTGTGAACTTCTTGACGGGGTCAGGCTCAACCATCGGAGACGCTTTGATTGAGGATGTACGGGTGCGTTTTATCGCCTTCACAGGCTCTCGCGATGTGGGATTACGTATCAATGAACTAGCCGCTAAACCTAAGAAAGGACAGCGCTGGTTGAAACGCACCATCTTAGAGATGGGCGGCAAAGATGCTGTTGTCGTAGACGAAACCGCCGACCTCGACGCGGCTGCAGAAGGTATCGTTTCTTCCGCTTTTGGGTTCCAGGGACAGAAGTGTTCAGCGGGTTCCCGTGCAATCATCGTCGAAAAAGTCTACGATCAGGTATTGCAGAAGGTAATCGAAAAGACAAAGCAATTGACTATGGGTGATGTAACCAAACCTGAGACCAACATGGGCCCGGTCGTCGATGAAAACGCAATGAAGAAAATCACTGACTATATCGAGGTAGGCAAGAAAGAAGGTCGCCTGGTTGCTGGCGGTACGCATCACGGCCCAGGTTACTTTATCGAACCGACCGTTTTCGCCGACGTAGATCCCCATGCGCGTATCGCCCAGGAAGAAATTTTCGGACCGGTACTGACGGTGATTAAAGCTAAAGACTTTGATGACGCGCTGTATATCGCCAATGACACGGAGTATGGACTGACTGGCTCACTGTATTCAAAGGATGAAAAACACATCGATCGAGCGAAGCAGGAGTACCATGTCGGCAACCTCTACTTCAATCGTAAAAGCACGGGCGCGCTCGTGGGAGTCCATCCATTCGGAGGCTTTAACATGTCCGGCACTGACTCTAAAGCAGGCGGCAGAGATTACCTGCTACTGTTCACGCAAGCGAAAGCGATTTCAACGAAAAAAGCGTAAAGGGAGTTTGCCTTTGTCTAACGTTACTCGAATCGCTCCTGGAGCATGGCAAATATCACATCCCTTTCTCGGTGAAAATGAGATAATCGGCTCCTACCTGCTGGCAGGACAAAACGAGCTTGTCATCATCGACCCTGGTCCAGGCAGTATGGTGGAATCGTTGCTTGCGTCAATTCGAGAAGCAGGTTTTGATCCGCAGGAAGTGACACACATTCTTATAACGCATGTCCATCTGGATCACGCGGGATCAGCGGGTACGCTTGTCCGGCAACTACCGAAGGCACAGGTCTACACGCACAAAAAAGGCGCTCCGCACCTGCTTGACACTACAAAGGTAGTTGCCAGCGCATCGCGTATATATGGTGAACGCATGAAACTACTCTGGGGAGAGATTGAATCGACTCCCCAGGAGCGTTTGAGCATTATCGAGGGAGGCGATATTCTCAACATTGCAGGTCGTCGCCTGGAAGTGCATTACACGCCAGGACACGCAATCCACCATGTTGTCTTCTTTGATGTACACTCCGGTGAGCTATTCGCCGGAGATGTAGCAGGTGTACGTTTACAAGATGTCGATTACGTTCGTCCACCCACACCACCACCAGACCTTGATCTCGAGGCCTGGTCAGACAGCATCAGTCTTGTGAAGAGTTTGCGTCCGGATGTGCTTTATATAGGGCATTTTGGGGCGATAAAGAACATAGCTGAGCATTTCGATCGTCTACGTGAAAAGCTCTCTTCCTGGGGTGAGTTCGTACTGGGAGCCATGGGTGACGGGAAGGAAGAGGCCGAGATCATTTCGATGCTGATTGAGCATACGAAGCCCGAACTGTTGCGAGCTGCACGTGATCCTCACGCAATAGAACGATACGAAATTGCGACGAACTATCCAATGACGGTACAGGGCTATATGCGCTATTGGAGGAAGAAGCACCCGGAGAGGTTATAGTTCTATAATTTGATTTTAAGGAAACCGGGCGAGGGCAAGCCTCGCCCCTACATTTCAGGGATTTCGGTATCCTTGATTAGTTCTCGGTCAAGCGCAGTGTCATATGTTCCTGATCAAAATAGCGATCGTGTAACTTCAACGCGTGACGTTCCAGCCCATACGTCTCAAAGCCCATCGAAATAAAAAGTTTTCGGGCTTCTCTACTGGTAAGTACCACTGCCAGATTGATCTGCTCGAGATCAGGAAGCGTCTTTGCATAGGCAATGGCAGCCTCTAACAAAGCCTTACCGACCCCTTTTCCACGCAACTCCTGAGGCACATACATCCCCCAAATGACACCCTTGTGATGTCTTTTGATCCCTTCTTCCCGCTGGAAGTTAGCAATGCCAACCAGAGTCGAGCCCTCGAATGCACCGAAGGTCGCATCGTCAGGCGCAGTATCACTCTTACGAAGCCTCTGGGTGACACCAGCGATGCCCCGTTCAAGTATCTCTTCATACGATGCGCCAAAAGACTCTGGATTGTCACGCAATGCCCTCAATCGAATGTTCCAAAATGCCTCGGCGTCAGCCTCTGTTAATCTACGTACTTCCAAATGTTTCCTCCTCTACACCTTTCACTCATGACGAAAACCGCAAATCTCTACCTCCATCATCCTATCTCCTCAGAAGGCAGGCGTCAAGGACAATGAGAAGAAACCTCGCCATGGAAATGCTGGCGAGATTTCTTCTCATTGCAATTGAAACTCTATCAATCGGTATAGACATCCGCGTTGATAGTGTTCTGAATGGCGGGGCAGGGTCTAGTTGAAAGAGGGAATGGGGGCAATGGCGTCTGCGTGAAGTCAAAGGCGTTAGAGAGGCTATTCGCCTGCGCATCTACCGTCCCCAACGCCGAGAGACCCATCGTAGTCTCAATAAATTTCACCACTGAGCTAATGCTATACATCGTGTGATCGACAAAAGCATGTTTGGCATAGGGCGAGATGATGATGGCAGGTACACGAGGTCCATACTGGCTGGCTGGATTGAGGCCAGTAGGAGGAGCGACATGATCATAAAAGCCCCCGAAATCATCCCAGGTCAATATGATGGCCGTGTGCGCCCATTCGGTCGGGTTGCTCATGATGGCATTAATGCGTTGCACGGTCCAGTCCTCACCCTGGCAAATACTCGATGGCGGATGATCCCCTGTGCCACCTACTAGCCAGCTCACCGCTGGCAGCTTTCCGGCTGCTGCATCTGTGGTAAATTGATTGAAGTCCACCACATGCGTGTTCCAGTCGAGGCCATTGCGAATGTGCTTGATCGCGTCGTAGGATGACCACACATAGCCCGGCCGTGTCTGATTGGGAGCATAATACTTCCAGGAGATGTGGCTAGCATCCATTTTATCAGCCAGAGTCGGGACATCGATGCAGGGAAAGATGCGGCCGATGGTGCCGTTAGGGGCGCGTGTCTCGACCGTTGTGCCCGGCGAGGAATCGCAGCCCCACTTATTCATAGCCCCGCCTGAGGGAACGCGGGGATTGCTATCGATATTGGCATCGTCGGCAGCTATGGAGAAGAGATGATTGGGGAAGCTAGGCCCGGCAATCATGGAAAAGAATTTATCAGTGAGGGTAAAGTTCTGGGCGTACTTCCAATAATTCGGGATATCGGATTGAAGGAGCTGCGAGTCAGCTTCATCCACTCCATTTTGGATCGCCCCACTGATCAGGGAGAACTTATCCATCTTCCCTCCATCTATAGCCAGGTGAGCATACTGCGGTTCGTGATGGATGTCGTTAAGGAGATGATCCGGCTGATGGTTGAGAGGATGGATATTACCATTGGGGTCTTTATAGGTGGTGGCTCCGTTCGCACCTGGAAATCTGCCAAACATGCTGTCATATGTGCGATTCTCTTTATCCATGATGACAATATGTTGAATAGGATTAGAATTCGTTGCTCTTGTTGGCGTAGGCCTGGTAATGAAATAGGCGCGACCAAGGAATGTACCTCCTAACAGGAGGAGAATTGCGACGACGAATGTGCGTACCATTATTGATTTCATGTATACTCTACCTGATCCATTTTGAAGTAGTTTTTGGGATTGCACTTACATTTTCTCCCTTTCCATTTCAAGTTTTGGATATTACTAAAATATTCTTCACCGTCAAATATAAGAGAGGCATTAGTGCTTACGAGTTAAGAATAAGTTAAGATACCATTATTAATTCTGCAATTCAGTTAAGCTTTCTTAACTGTTACTCAAGTAGGAGAAGGCTTATGAGGAGTCAAATTAGGCTGAAGCTTATATTGGATTAAATATCACGGGAGTGGTGCTCTCTTTTGTTCTCATACAGGGTGAAATCTAGTTCTCAAAAAGAAGGACTTTTAGGGACGTATCGGGTAAACTGTGGACATGAGACGAAGCAAGTACGCAAAGCACATGAACATCACCTTTAAAACTGCCTGTCGCTGGTACAAAGCAGGTTTACTCGATGCCAACCAGAACCATTATCGTGCGTGAACCTCTAGCACAACAATCAGTTTCAAAAATTGCCTTGTATGCGCGTGTATCCGAAGCCTATCAGAAAGAGGATGTAGCAAGGCAACTACAACGCCTCAGAGACTATGCAGCAGCCAGAGGTTACATTGTTGCAAAAGAAGTTGTAGAGATGGCATCAGGTCTGAATAACAGCCGTCCTAAGCTCGCAAAACTTCTGACAGACACAACCATCAGCACAATTATTGTTGAGCATAAAGACCGCTTAACGCGGTTTGGTTTTGTGTATATCCGCAAGCTATTAGAGGTACAGCAGAGGCGCATTGAGGTGGTTTTCGAGACAGATACCAACCATGAATGAGTGGATGATTTTGTAGCAATGATCACATCCATGTCTGCAAGGCTCTCTGGACGGCGAAACTCTCAACGCCGCGCTCAGACCATTCAGCAGTATCTTACACAAAATGCTGCTTGACTTTGTTGCTATTATGGTGCTATAATAGCAACATGAAAAAGAAAGCAGTCAAAGATGTTGGTATCAATACGCGGTATCCGCCCGACGTGCTAGACGAGCTTCGTAAGCTCGCGCAAGCGCATGAACGCTCACTCAATGGTGAAATCATTTGGGCGCTGCGTCAATATGTTGAGCAGCAGAAGAAAACCAAGTAAAGCTATGAAGATCACGCGCGGCTACAAAACCGAATTAGACCTCAACAACAAGCAGAGAACCGCATGTTTACAACATGCTGGTGCTGCAAGGTACGCGTTCAATTGGGGACTGGCCAAAAAGATTGAAGCGTATAAAGCAGGTCTCAAAGTTCCAACTGCTATTGATCTTCACCGAGCATTAAACACACTCAAAAAACAGAACTGCAATGGATGTATGAAGTGAGTAAATGCGCTCCACAAGAGGCACTACGCAATGTTGATACAGCGTATGACCATTTTTTCAGAAAAGTGAAGCTCAAGAAACAAGGCAAGCACAAAGGAAAATCTGGTTTTCCGAAGTTCAAGAAAAAAAGCAAAGGTATAGGCTCATTCAGACTGCCTGTCAGTCTGAAAGTGTTTTCAGATGCTATCCAATTGCCTCGACTTGGCAAGCTCAGGCTGAAAGAACATGACTACTTACCGACCAGTGGCGTGCATATTCTCTCTGCGACTGTCTCAGAACAAGCAGGACGCTGGTTTGTGAGTGTGCAAGTCGAAGAAGAACAGGCAGTGCAGGCCAATACTGCTACAACAGCCGTAGGCATTGATTTAGGAGTAGCAACCTTAGCGACTTGTTCAGATGGTGTAGCGTTTGCTAATCCGCGCTCACTCAAGCACAAACTCAAGAAGCTCAAACGCTTGCAGCGTGCTCATTCCCGTAAGCAAAAAGGCAGTAAAAACAGAGAGAAATCACGCAAGAAATTAACTGTTCTTCATGCTCGCATTGCTCACATCAGACGTGATGCAGTCCATAAGTTGACTACTCACCTATGCAAAAACCACGCATGGGTAGCCATAGAGGACTTGCACGTAGCGGGTATGCTCAGAAATCACCACATCGCGCAAGCAATCAGTGATGCAGGCATGGGTGGAATCAGACGACAGCTTACCTACAAAGCTGAAAAGTTTGATACTCGGCTTGTGGTGATAGACCGCTTTTACCCAAGTTCGAAGACGTGCTCAGAATGCGGCTATGTCTTAGAAACGCTTGACTTAAAAGTGAGAGTATGGCAGTGTCCGAACTGTCATACGCTGCATCAGAGAGACTACAATGCAGCAAAAAATATCCTGGCGGTTAGTTTGACCGACAGTCGAAACGCCTGTGGAGCGGGTAGCTCTGACTCATTGGCAACAGTGAGTGAAACTAGCCGTGGTGAAGCAGGAACAAAACAGTAGTTAGCGTGTCCTAACTGTCTAAGTTTTTGAGAACGGTTTGGCAAACGAGTTCGTCTGAGCCCAGCAATGGATGGTCAGTGCGCCCGACAGCAGCTTCACTTCTGGCAACTGTGGTCTCGTGATCTATCTCCAAAATGGGGTAACGGCAAAGATTACCTCGTTCCGGGCAACTTTAGCATAGGGATAGGAGAACTGTGGGTGCATGTAAGAGTTGTGGGCAATCCGGTAACAAAGCAGGGCTGTTCTTTCTAGCAGTCGTCGTAGGTCTCATCTAGGACTGCTGTATGTAAGGCCAACACGGTATCGAGTCCTTCAGACGTAAAGGTATTCTTACAGGTCAACATTTTCTGTTTTCACTTCATCCGGAGGTTCAATCTCGACTTCAGGCATCGGCTCGTACTTCGACTCGTCGAAAGGCGGTAGGATCGGCTCAAGCACACTCAGAGCGGAGAGATGCGCCTTTGCCTTCTGCAACCCCCAATGATACGCAAAAGGCGGACCATCACACCAGGCCAGTCGATAAGCTTCTGTAGCTGCTATGGCTGCTGCCTCATGATTGCCTGTGTCACGCTCGATCTGTGCCAGTACATTGTACGCATCAGCGTGATAAAGCTTGAATGGCCCTCGCTCGCATGGCTCCCAGACGTCTTCTAGTAACTCATGTGCGGTCTTGAGATCGCCCTGTTGACGCCGTATCTCAGCTAGTCCTATCAATGCAGGGAGTTCTTCTTCCACAAGGTTCACATCTCGAGCTCGAGCCAGGGCATGGTGCAAACGCTCATCTGCTATTACGAGATCACCCAGACCTAGGGCTGCAATACCTTGGAGCCGCGCTGCACGAATCATCCCTCGATCATAGCGTAGTTCCTGACAACGGGTCATTCCTTTTTTAGCTAATATCTGGGCATCACCATACTCTCCAAACCATACTGCACCTATCGCTTGGTTCTCATAGATTTGGTAGTCAAACCAAGCACCTTGCTGTACTAATTCATAAGCATACTTAAATGCCTTTGCACTGACCAAATTCCTTCCCTGTATTGCTAGTGTTAGACCTAACCAACACAAGCTAGCTGTTTCAGCATCCTGGTCGCTCCATTGCCGGGCGATAATCAGCGCCTGGCGTGCGACAGACTCTGATTCGCGCAAATCCCCTGAGAAGCACAGCACATATGACAAGTTACTCAGGCCAATACTCAAATTTTTCTGATCATCCTCTTTCTCTCGAATAGCAATATGACGGCGAAACAGCAATGCCGCACGCCCTGGCTGATCCCAGTAACTGAGTGCCAAATCATTAAGCACACTGGCTTGCGAACTCATATTGGTCAGCCGTGGCAACTGATTAAGCCCATCAGGGAAGAGCATTTCCAACAGTTCAGCTTGTTGGCGAGTAGTACCCAAGCTATATAGCATTGCATCGGCCAATCGACTATTATATAGTTCATAGGCCTCACCATAGCGCCCAAGGCCGATCAATGTATTGTACAACTCGATAGCCGACGTCAGGTCTTCCAGGCTGTTAACTTCGTTTTGATCTATCATAGGTAAGGACTCGAAATGTATGCTGAGCGTTTTGTAAATGCCTTGTTTGTCCTGATTACCCAGTCCGCTCCATGTAACACCACGTACAATTGGATGTAAATCGTACCGGTTAGCGCGGCGGTCCCAACCCAGCAAGCCACGATCTTCCAGGTCTGTAAGAATGATTATCAGTTTGTTTTCACTGTGACATGGTTTGTCTTCACCAACAAGCAGGGCAACGAGTGTATCATAAGCTGCGGGCATCCGAAAGGCAGCTATGATGTGTAGTACCTTGAGCGTTGTTTCATCCAGTCCGCGCAGTGCGAATTCGAGTACGTGCGATTTCACCTGCACTATCGGCAAATTGAAAGGATTGAAGTCAGGGTGATTCTTGCGCCAGCCATCAAAATCTCCGGGTGTGCGGCGGTCATGCGAAACCTCGCCTGCTAACGCCTGGATGAGCAGTGGATGGCTGTCAAATGTGTGGAAGACCGGCAACAGCGTCTCGCGTGATCCACTAATGCCAAAGGCACGCCAGAGGTTGAGTGCATCGTCATCTGAGAGACCATGCAAGAAGATGGCTCCACAGCCAAAGCGTTCATTTCCGGTCTCCATCTGCAAGTCTGCCGGGTAGAGGCGGGTGCTGACCAGGATGCGAGATGATCGTGTAGCTGCAAGTTTGCGCAAAAAAGCGCCTGTACGTAGATCAGCGGTCTTACGCAAACGATGCTGTCCAATGAAGGACTGCGCGGCGCTCTCCGGAAGACCATATGCTCCTGCTACAAAGTTAGCTGTGCGCTGATCCAGGTCGTCGTCAGATAAGCGAGCCGCGTCCATACGTGCATAGGCAATCAGGATACGCTCCAGACCATCGAGCACGAGCAGAAACGGCTCACGGTCGAGAATAGAGAGTAACTGTGCCTCACGTTCGGGTGGAGAGAGTTTCTGGATGTCTTCTCTGGTTTGCCTGCTCACATAAGCCAGTGCACGGATGACGAAGTTTTCGAAGGTGGCATCACTCTCGTAGAAACTCCACCACAGGCGGCCAGCAAGAGGATGCATCTCCTGAGGAGCTATGTCATTGAACCACTTCCAGGTGAGGGCGCTTTTGCCCATACCACCGATAGCGACAACGCTGAGGATATGGGCTTGATACATTTTAGAACGAGGATTAGCCACCCAGTCGGTTAGCAGATTCAGCTCAGCCTGCCGTCCAACCAGGTTGGTCTGTAAGAGGGTATAGGGATGAGCAATATAGGGTTCCGGTGGCTCTGGGATGTCGCTGATGTAATGGAAAGCGGTAAGGTTGGGCTGGCGCAGTTTTGATAAACTATTGATAACCTCAGCCTGCAATTCAGCGGGAGATTTGAAGAAGTTAACGACGCGTTCTTTCTTCAAACGCTCTTTGAGCTTCTCGATCTTGATCGCACACTCACCTATTTCAAAGTCATCCGCTGTGAGGGGGTGTTTTTTGTGCATCAGGAAGATTAAACGAGGAATGCCGCGTTCTACGGCACGATTATACTCCATTTCGGTCACGGAGATGTCATAGCCTTTGGGGACATAGCCGTAGCGGTAGGCAAAGTTGCCGAGGTAGATGTCAGCCTCATTGACCATGCGCAGCGATTCTGCAATGGCATCCGCATCTGTAGCGGGTAGATGTTCCATCATGACTGGGAACATTCCCTGACGCAAGCAGGCGTCCTTTACCAGATCGCGATGCTCAGGTAAATCGATGGCAGTGCTACTGATCATGACTTTTTTTATGTCAGTTGAACCTGATTGTTGGGTAGATGGAGCCATGACTATTCGCCTCCTGATTTATAGGAGATAGTTAATGTAAAGTGATTATATCTTAGAGGAAATGTTTCCACAAGCGTTTTTACTGTGTGTCGATTGCATATTTTATGGCATCTGAGTGCCTTACCTATATTGCTCAGGGACTGGTGTAAATCACGGTTGTCAAGTAGGCAGGATTGCGGCTTAAAATACGACATCAAGTGTTCACGAAAATGACACACAAGCTCTCCGTAGCCAACGAACGGTTCGTCGATACGCTGTTTCGAAAGCCTTGTTAGATCCGCTCTTCTTCCAGGAAGCCTTCTCCTTTCACATTGAGTGTGACTGGTTCTTTGCCACGCATGCGGTACGAAGAACCCCGCACGTAAAACACCTCCCCGTGATGTAACAAGCGATCGATGATAGCCATCATCAACGCTGTATCCCCCACGAGTTCGCCCCAACTGGCCAGACTTTTGTTGGAGGTGACGACGGTCGCCCCTTTCTGGTAGCGTCCACTGATGATCTCATATAACACGGGTCCAACCTGCGGTTCCATGCTCAAATAGCCGAACTCATCCAGGATCAGCAAGTCACATTTGACCAGAGGCTCGATCAGGCGTGTGATCTCACTACGAGTGGTGGCGGTTAAAACGGCGTTGGCAACGTGTTGCGCCATCACAAACCGCACACTGTAGCCCAACTGCACCATTTTTGTGCCCAAGGCCACGGCCAGATGTGTTTTCCCTAAGCCGCTTGCTCCGATGAGCACGAGCGAGGAAGCGCTGGCAATGAAACTGCTATCGAAGAAGCGCAGCATGACCGTGCGTTTGAGTTCGGGTCGCAGCGTAAAATCGAACTGGTCAATGGTGGCTGCATACGGAAACCCGGCAGCGTGCATCTTGCGGCGCACCTGGTTCTCTTGACGAGCCAGCATTTCTTCGGTGACCAGTTGCTCCAGGAATTCCCCATAGCCCATCTCGCTGTGAGCGGCCTGCTCAATCCAACTGGCATAGACCTGTCGCATGCGTCCGAGTTTGAGCGTAGCCAGTTTGTGGTCAAGCGTCTCACTCATGCCTGCTCTCCTCTGCCCACAAGCATTGGATCCAGCACATGGTCACGATTGGCCACATAGCGCTCATACTGTGCCAGGTCACGCTCCACATCCTGTTGCGTTGGCATATCAGAGAGCAATCGGTTCAGCCGTTCTTGCGCTGCTTCAGCAGGCGCAGGAGGAACGGGTGGCTCGAGAATCGCGCGTAGATATTCAACACCGTACATCTGCTGTTCTCCTGCCAATTCCAGCGCCACCACAAAATCGGCGCGGCCGCTGTCCTGCGCCAGCTCATACAGCGCAATGAGTTGCTCTTTCATCTCAGATCTGCGTTTATGACAGAGTTCGCGCACATAACTCGACACGACGGGTGCGAGGTCGCACAACCAATCGCGGTAGACCATCACCCGGCCGCGTGGCTTGGCCCTGAAAGCTGCCTCAAAGTGGGCCGGAGTGATGATGCGAGCGTGCTGGTGGCGCGATCTGACATGCGTTGCCACCAGTTCCTGGTCGGCAAACAGTTCGAGACGTGTGGCGTGAATGCGCGCCGTTAAGACACGCCCGATCAGATGCGCCGGCACCGAATAGCGATTGGTTTCAATAGCCACCAATCCCTCGCGGCTCACCACGACGCAATCAAAGAACCCGTAGTCTTGCGCTGTGATCGGCAGCGCACCGAATGCGGCTTGTTCTTCGCTCAGTCTCACGACTGGTTCCTGTCCGGTCGCATCGGAAGGTCGTTCCGTATTGACGTGGCTCAACCACTGCGTGCAGTGCTCTGCCAGGTCTGCATCATCATGAAAGGTGCGTCCCGCAATAAAGTTTCCTTTGACATATTTGACCAGGTTCTCGACCGCTCCCTTCTGGTTCCCAGAGGCAGGAGCGCAGGCTTCAGGATGAGATTTGAACTCCACGGCCAGTTTCTGATAGGCTGGGTTCCAGACCGGCTCATGCTGGGCGGTGCGACCCAAGACCGCTGTTTTCATATTGTCTGTCACCACGACCCAGGGCACGCCTCCAATCGCCTGGAAGCAGCTAATCAGGCAGCGCAAGAGCGTTTCTTCTCGCATATCGCTGTGAAAACTCACGTACATGTAGCGACTGTATTTGAGCCGGGCGGCAAAAAAGTAGCGCGTCTGTCCTGCCAGCCCTGGTTTGCTGAACGCCATATTCCGTACCTCGCCCCAATCGATTTGCAAGTATTCGCCTGGCACGCCCTCAAAACGCAGCGCCAGATCACGTGGCGTCTGCTTGCGCGCTCGGCGCTCCTTGCGCACATAATCGTAGAAGGCGGTATCCCCGCCGGTGTAGGGATGGTCCACATCCGCTCGCACCAGTTCCAGCATACGACTCACCAGAACATTCTGGTCGAGCCACTCAGCAATCTGCGCATCAAAGACTGCCACCGCACTGCTCCGATTGCGCGTGTGTGGGTGCTTGTCGACATCTTCTCGCAGCACACGTGCGATCGTGTCTCGGTGGTGACCGGTGAATTCCGCGATCTGGACCTTAGTCCAGCCTTTGTGTTTCAAATAGTAAATCGTTGATCGTTCCATAAATTGCAGCATCCTTTTTGCCTCCACAGCATTTTTCGTACTGTAGAGTATACATCAGTGATGCTGTATTTTAAACCGGATTCTTGCTGAGTTTCTTGGCTCTGTCTCACTTTACGTGAACAGCTCACCCACAAAGGAGCATGCGTTGGCGTAGCAAATCGAAGTTCGCACGTCCATACATTTGCCTCTTGATGCACTTGAGCTTATTGACTTTGCCCTCCGTTTGTCCATTGCT
>WNGE01000745.1_pt1 | contig 42738 bp, 38 predicted proteins | sample 5400651 | NCBI WGS metagenome assembly WNGE01 (sample SAMN13153370, study PRJNA577476) | soil metagenome | isolation source: 60 cm soil or saprolite under grassland replicate 2 | place: USA:California | collected 2016-06-15 | reverse complement strand
GGCAAGGTCATGCGCCGGCTGGCCGGCGACGACCCGGCGGTCAACGAGGAGTGGAACTGCGACAAGGGCCGCTGGGGCTTCCAGTACGCGAACGCGTTCGACCGGATCACCGTCCCGCTGGTGCGCGACGCGAAGACCGGTGAGCTGCGCGAGGCGAGCTGGCCGGAGGCCCTCGCCGCCGCGGCCGAGGGGCTGACCCGGGCCCGCGAGCACGGCGGGGTGGGCGTGCTCACCGGCGGCCGGCTCACCGTCGAGGACGCCTACGCGTACTCGAAGTTCGCCCGCCTGGCCCTGGGCACCAACGACATCGACTTCCGCGCCCGGCCGGTCTCCCGCGAGGAGACCGAGTTCCTCGCGTCCAACGTGGCCGGCCGCGTCGAGGCGACCTACGCCGGGGTGGAGGCGGCACCGGCGGTGGTCATCGCCGGGCTGGAGCCGGAGGAGGAGTGCCCGATCCTGTTCCTGCGCCTGCGCAAGGCGTGGGCCAAGAACAAGCTGCGTGCGCTCGCCCTCGCCCCCTTCACCACCCAGGGGTACGCGAAGATGGGCGCGACGGTCATCCCGACGCTGCCCGGCGGTGAGGCGGCCGTCCTGAGCGCGGACGCCGAGGTGCGGGCCGCGCTCAGCGAGCCGGGCGCGATCCTCTTCGTCGGCGAGCGCCTGGCGGAGGCGCCCGGTGCGCTCTCGGCCGCCGCCTCGCTGGCCGCGCAGACCGGCGCCAAGCTGGCCTGGGTGCCCCGCCGCGCCGGTGACCGGGGCGCCGTGGAAGCCGGCTGCCTGCCCAACCTGCTGCCGGGCGCGCGCCCGGTCGCGGAGGCGGCCGCACGGGCCGAGCTGGCCCAGGCCTGGGACCTCGAGGGCGGGGTGCTGCCGACCCTGCCCGGCAAGGACACCGACGCGATCATCCGGGCCGCCCACCGCGGCGCACTCGGCGGCCTGCTGGTGGCCGGCGTCGACCCGGCCGACCTCGCCGAGCCGTGGGTCGCCGAGGAGGCGCTCGACCGGGTCGGCTTCCTGGTCAGCATCGAGCTACGCCGCAGCAACGTGTCCCGCCGCGCCGACGTGGTCTTCCCGATCGCGCCCGCCGTGGAGAAGGCCGGCACGTACGTGGACTGGGAGGGCCGGGTGCGCCCGTTCGACACGGTCCTCAAGACCACGGCGATGGGCGACGGCCGCGTCCTCGACGCGCTGGCCCGCGAAATGGGCGTCGAGCTGGGCTGCGCGGACGTGCTGGCGGCGCGCCGGCAGTTGGCCGACCTCGCCGGCACCCGGATCGAGCGGCCCGCGCCGCCGCGGGTGGCCCCGGCCGAGATGGCGGTCCCCGCCGCGGGTAGCGGCCGGGCTCTCCTCGCGACCTGGCACCAGCTCATCGACCTCGGTTCGCTGCAGGACGGCGACGAATACCTGGCGGGCACCGCCCGGCCGGTCGTCGCCGTCCTGTCCAAGGCGACCGCCGGCGGTCTCGGCGTCGCCGACGGCGACCCGGTAACGATCCGCTCCGAGCAGTCGGCGATCACGCTGCCCGCACTGCTCGTCGACGACATGGTCGACGGCGTGGTGTGGGTGCCGACCAACTCGCCCGGCTCCACCGTGCGCCGCACCCTCGGCGTCCGGGGCGGCGCCGAGGTCGAGATCAGTCCTGGAGGTGCGCAGTGAGCGTCGCCGCTGACTCGCTGGACCAGTTCGGCCACGACGTGTGGTGGCTGGTCCTCGCGAAGGTCCTCGTCGTCTTCGTCTTCCTCGTCGTGATGACGCTGTTCACCATCTGGTACGAGCGGCGGGTGGTCGCCCGCATGCAGGTGCGGCCCGGTCCCAACCGGGTCGGCCCGTTCGGCCTGCTGCAGTCGCTCGCCGACGGCCTCAAGCTGGCGTTCAAAGAAGACATCATGCCGAAGATGGCCGACAAGGTCGTCTACTTCTTCGCGCCGGTGATCTCGACGATCTGCGCGTTCACCGCGTTCTCGGTGATCCCGTTCGGCCCGACGGTGTCGATCTTCGGTCACCACACGCCGCTGCAACTGACCGACATCCCGGTCGCCGCGCTGCTGGTCTTCGCGTGTTCGTCGATGGGCATCTACGGTGTGGTGCTCGCCGGCTGGGCCTCCGGCTCGACCTACCCGCTGCTGGGCGGCCTCCGGTCGAGTGCGCAGATGATCTCGTACGAGGTGGCGATGGGCCTGTCCTTCGTCGCGGTGTTCATGACGGCCGGCTCCATGTCCACGAGTGAGATCGTCGCCGCGCAGGCGCACGGGTCGCCGATCACCCTGTTCGGCTGGCACACCACTGCGCCCGGCTGGTACGCGATCCTGCTCATCCCCAGCTTCGTCATCTACTGGATCTCGGCGGTCGGCGAGACCAACCGGGCCCCGTTCGACCTGCCCGAGGCGGAGCAGGAGCTGGTCGGCGGCTTCCACACCGAGTACTCGTCGTTGAAGTTCGCCCTGTTCTTCCTCGCCGAGTACATCAACATGGTGACGGTATCCGCGCTGTCGGCCACGCTGTTCCTCGGCGGCTGGCGGGCACCGTGGCCGATCTCCCTGTGGGACGGCGCCAACACCGGTTGGTGGCCGGTGCTGTGGTTCACGATCAAGCTGCTGCTGATCCTGTTCCTGTTCGTGTGGCTGCGCGGCACGCTGCCCCGGCTGCGCTACGACCAGTTCATGCGCTTGGGCTGGAAGGTCCTCATCCCGCTCAACCTGATCTGGATCCTCGCCATCGCCGGCCTGCGCACCGTGCAGAACTCCAGCCTCGAGTCGCGACTCAAGCTGTTCGTAGGTGTGGGCGCGATCCTGCTCATCGCGGCGGTGTGGATGCTGTGGCCGCCGAAGGAGAAGCCGGAGACGACGACCGGCACCGAGGGCGTCGACCCGGCCGGCCGGGTCGGTGGCGCCGACGGCTTCCCGCTGCCACCGCTGGACCTGCAGGTGCCGCCGAGCCCGTCGACCAAGCGGCTGACCGCCGAACGCGAGCCTGTCCCCGCCGGGGGCGTGGCCGCCGAACCCCCTGAGCAGGAGTGAAGATGGGTTCTCTGATCGACTCCGTCAAGGGCTTCGGGGTCACCTTCTCGCACATGTTCAAGAAGGTGGTCACCGAGGAGTACCCGGAGGAGCGCAAGCTCGTGGCGCCGCGCTACCACGGCCGGCACATCCTCAACCGGCACCCCGACGGGCTGGAGAAGTGCGTCGGCTGTGAGCTGTGCGCCTGGGCCTGTCCGGCCGACGCCATCTATGTCGAGGGCGCCGACAACACCGACGAGAACCGCTTCTCGCCCGGTGAGCGGTACGCCTCGGTCTACCAGATCAACTACGCCCGCTGCATCTTCTGCGGCCTGTGCATCGAGGCCTGCCCGACCCGTTCGCTGACGATGAGCAACGAGTACGAGCTGGCCCGCGACAACCGCAAGGATCTGATCTTCACGAAGGAGCAGCTGCTCGCGCCGCTGCTGCCGGGCATGGAGCAGCCGCCGCACGCGATGCGGCTGGGCGAGTCCGAGAAGGACTACTACATCGGCGCGCTGGACAACCCGGGCACCTCGGTCGGGGCGGAGCGGGTGCGCAGCTCGCTGACCGACTCCAGCCGGCTGCGCGCCGAGGCGGCCCAGGCCGAGCAGTTCGGAGAGAAACTATGACCCACCAGGCGATCCTCGCGGCGGCCGGGGACGTGAAGGGCGGCGAAGCCGCCACCTTCTTCATCCTCGGCCCGATCGCGGTGCTCTGCGCGATCGGCATGGTGTGGGCCCGCAACGCCGTGCACTCGGCGCTGTTCCTGATCGTGACCATGCTCTGCCTGGGCGTGTTCTACATCATCCAGGCCGGTCCGTTCATCGGCTTCGCGCAGATCATCGTCTACACCGGCGCGATCATGATGCTGTTCCTGTTCGTGCTGATGCTGGTCGGCCGGGACGCCTCGGACTCGCTGATCGAGACGCTGCGCGGCCAGCGGATGGCGGCGATCCTGCTCGGTCTCGGCTTCGCCGGCCTGGTCGCGACCGGGCTGTGGCGGGGGCTGGGCGACGTCAAGGCGGCCGGGCTGACCGAGGCCAACGCCAACGGCAACGTGCCCGGCGTCGCGGGGCTGCTGTTCACCAAATACGTCTTCGCGTTCGAGGTCACCTCGGCACTGCTCATCACCGCGGCGGTCGGCGCGATGCTGCTCGCCCACATCGAGCGCAAGCCCGAGGAGCGCAAGACCCAGCCGGAGATGATGCGCGAGCGGTTCGCCCCGGGCAACTACCCGGCGCCCAAGCCCGGCCCCGGTGTCTTCGCCACGTCGGACTCGGTCGCCACGCCGGCCATGCTGCCCGACGGCACCCCGGCCGACCGCAGCATCTCCAAGATCCTCCCGACGCGCGAGCTCACCTCCGCCGAGGCCGCCCCGAAGGGGACAGACGAGTGAGCGAGCGAAGCGAGCGAACCAACTGGCTCAGCATCATGAAGCTTCATGGCGCTGTGGAGCGGAGCGGAGCAGCGGCATGAATGCCGGTTACTACGTCATCCTGGCGTCGGTGCTGTTCACCATCGGTGCCGTCGGCGTGCTCATCCGCCGCAACGCCATCGTGCTGTTCATGTGCATCGAGCTGATGCTCAACGCCGCGAATCTCGCGCTCGTCACGTTCAGCCGGATCAACGGCACCCTCGACGGTCAGATCATGGCGTTCTTCGTCATGGTCGTGGCGGCCGCCGAGGTCGTGGTCGGGCTTGCGATCATCATGTCGATCTTCCGGACTCGGCGCTCCGCGAGCGTCGACGACGCGAACCTGTTGAAGTACTGAGAGGGCTGGCGTGAAACAGTCGTTGGCTGAGGCGGTCAGCTTCGCGCCCGCGCACGGCGTGCTGTCCAGCTTCTGGCTGCTCATCGCGATCCCGGCCGCGAGTGCCGGGATCCTGCTGCTGCTCGGCCGCCGGGCCGACCGCTGGGGCCACATCCTGGGCGTCGTGAGCGTCGGCGTCTCGTTCGTGCTCGGGCTGGTCTACTTCTTCTCGCTCAGCGGCCTGGACAACAAGGCCGTCACGATCAACCTGTTCCGGTTCATACCGGTCGGCGGGTTGAAGGTCGACTTCGGGCTGCTCTACGACCCGCTGTCGTCGATCTTCGTGCTGCTGATCACGGGCGTGGGCTTCCTGATCCACCTCTATGCGGTCGGATACATGGCGCACGACCCCGGCCGGCGGCGCTTCTTCGCCTACTTCAACCTGTTCGTCGCGGCGATGCTCCTGCTCGTGCTCGGCAACAACTACGTGATGCTCTACATGGGCTGGGAAGGCGTCGGTCTCGCCAGCTACCTGCTCATCGCGTTCTGGTACCTGCGGCCGAGCGCCGCCACGGCGGGCAAGAAGGCCTTCATCATGAACCGCGTCGGTGACGCCGCGTTCGTGATCGGCATCTTCGTCCTCTTCGCCACCCTGGGCACCGTCCAGTACGACGAGGTGTTCAACAACATCGGCCGGCTGTCGGAGGGCACGGTCACCGCGATCGGCCTCCTGCTGCTGCTCGGCGCGTGCGGCAAGTCCGGCCAGTTCCCGCTGCAGGCGTGGTTGCCGGACGCCATGGAGGGCCCGACCCCGGTGTCCGCGCTCATCCACGCGGCGACCATGGTCACCGCGGGCGTCTACGTGATCGCCCGCTCGCACCCGATCTACGACGCGTCCGAGACGGCGAGGACAGCCGTGGTGGTCGTCGGCGCGCTGACGCTGCTGATCGGTGCCGTGATCGGCGGCGCGAAAGACGACATCAAGCGCGTGCTCGCCTGGTCGACGGTCAGCCAGATCGGCTACATGTTCCTCGCGGTCGGCCTCGGTGGCGCGGCGTACGCCCTGGGCCTGATCCACCTGCTCGCGCACGGCTTCTTCAAGGCCGGCCTGTTCCTTGGCGCGGGCTCGGTCATGCATGCCATGAACGACCAGGTCGACATCCGCCGCTTCGGCGGGCTGTGGAAGTACATGAAGATCACCTGGCTCACGACCGGCGCGGGCTTCTTGGCGATCATCGGGCTGTTCCCGTTCTCCGGCTTCTGGACCAAGGACCCGATCATCCTCGCCGCCTTCAACCACGAGGGCTGGCTCGGCTGGGTGCTCGGCTCCGCCGCGCTGCTCGGTGCCGGGCTGACCGCCTTCTACATGACCCGGTTGTTCGTGCTGACGTTCCACGGGCCGAAGCGTTGGACCGACGAAGACCTGCATCCGCACGAGTCGCCGCCGGTGATGACGATCCCGCTGATCCTGCTGGCGGTCGGGTCGGTGGCGGCCGGTGCGTTGATGGCCACGTCGGTGGTCCGCTGGCTCACCCCGGTCTTCGGCGAGCACCGGGAGCAGACGCCGCACCTCGGGCAGTGGACGGTCACGATCCTCACCATCCTGGTCGTCATGATCGGCGCGGGCCTGGGCTGGGCGATGTTCCGCAACGGCACCTCCCTGGAGGAGCAGCCCGCCGGCCCGGTGGTCACGGCCGCCCGCAACAACCTGTACGGGGACGCGGTCAACGAGGCCGTTTTCGAGATGCCCGGCAGGTTCCTGACCCGCGCGCTGGTGTTCCTGGACAACCGGGGCGTCGACGGGCTGGTCAACGGCCTCGCCGCGGCGGTCGGCGGTAGCTCCGGTCGCCTGCGCCGCACCCAGACCGGGTTCGTCCGGTCGTACGCCCTGTCCATCCTCGGAGGTGCGCTGATCGTGGTAGCGGCGATGCTGGCGGTGACGCTCGGATGAGCAACTTCCCCTACCTGTCGGTCCTGACGGTGGCGCCGGCGGTCGGTGCGGTCGTCGTGGCCGTCCTGCCCAAGGACCGGCCCGTGCTGGCCAAGCAGGTCGCGCTCGCCTGGTCGGTCGCGGTCTTCGCGCTCGCGGCCGTGATGTGGGCCGGCTTCAAGGCCGGCGGCCCCCGGCTGCAGTTCCGCGAGTCGTACCAGTGGATCCCCGCCTGGGACGCCCGGTTCACGTTCGCGGCCGACGGCATCGCGCTGGTGATGCTCGCTCTGATCGCCCTGCTCGTGCCGCTGGTGATCCTGGCCTCATGGCACGACGCGGAGGGCGGCCAGCGCAGCGTCCCGGCCTACTTCGCGCTGCTGCTCCTGCTGGAGAGCACGATGATCGGCGTCTTCGCGGCCGCCGACGTCTTCCTGTTCTACGTGTTCTTCGAGGTCATGCTGGTGCCGATGTACTTCCTCATCGGCTCCTACGGCGGCCAGCGCCGCCAGTACGCCGCGGTGAAGTTCTTCCTGTACTCCCTCGTCGGCGGCCTGTTCATGCTCGCCGCGGTGATCGGGCTGTGGGTTCTCGGCGGGCACACGTTCGACTGGGAGCACCTGCGCGACGCCAGTTACGCCGCCAACACCGAGCGCTGGCTGTTCCTCGGCTTCTTCCTCGCGTTCGCGATCAAGGCGCCGTTCTTCCCGTTCCATACGTGGCTGCCCGACGCCGGTGGCGCCGCGCCCGCCGGTGCCGCCGCGCTGCTGGTCGGTGTCATGGACAAGGTCGGCACGTTCGGCATCCTGCGGTACTGCCTGCCGCTGTTCCCCAACGCGTCCAAGTACTTCGCGCCGCTCGGCCTGGTCCTCGCGCTGGTCGGCATCATCTACGCCGCCCTGCTGGCGATCGGCCAGAACGACCTGAAGCGACTGGTGAGCTACACCTCGGTCGCACACTTCGGCTTCATCGGCATCGGCATCTTCGCGTTCACCACCCAGGCCGGCAGCGGGGCCGTGCTCTACATGTTCAACCACGGCCTCACCACCGGCCTGCTGTTCCTGGTGGTCGGCATGCTGGTGGCCCGCCGGGGCAGCGCGCTGGTCGGTGACTTCGGCGGCGCCGGCAAGTACGTGCCGGTACTCGCGGGCGTTCTGCTCTTCACCGGTCTGGCGTCACTGGCCCTGCCCGGGACCTCGCCGTTCGTCTCCGAGTTCCTCGTGCTGATCGGCACGTTCACGGTGAACAAGACGGTCGCGGTGATCGCCACCTCCGGCATCATCCTGGCCGCCGGGTACGTGCTCTGGATGATCCAGCGGACCACCCAGGGCACGCCGAACCCGGCGCTGGAGCGGGTCGAGGGCATTAAGCGCGACCTGTCGCTGCGCGAGGCGATCGTCGTGACCCCGCTGATCGCGCTGATCATCTTCCTCGGCTTCTACCCGAAGCCGGTGTTGGACGTCATCAATCCGGCGGTGAAGGCCACGCTCTCCGACGTCGGCAAGAGCGACCCGGCCCCGGCCGTCGTCATCAAGGAGGCGGGCAAGTGATTGCCCTGGTACCGCTCGCCGCAGACGAAACCGCGCTGAAGCTGCCGCACATCGACTACGCCGCGCTGGCGCCGATGCTGATCCTCTTCGGTGTCGCCTGCGTCGGGATCATCGTGGAGGCCGTGTTCCGCCGGGTGCCGCGGGCGCGCATCCAGTTGCCGCTGGCCCTGGTCGGTCTGCTTGCCGCCCTGGCGGTGGTGATCAGGACCGCCACCAAGCGGGAGATCACGGCGGGCGGCGCCATCGCGATCGACGGCCCGGGGCTGTTTCTTGAGGGCTCGATCCTGGTCCTCGGGATCGTGGCGCTGCTGCTGATCGGCGAGCGGACCCTCGAGCGGGGCGGCGCGTTCGTCGCCCAGGCGGCGGTCACCGCCAACACCGACGCCGACCGGGCGCAGGCCGCGCGCGCCGAGGGCGCCAGCGAGGTCTTCCCGCTCGCGCTGTTCGCGCTCGGCGGCATGATGCTGTTCAGCGTGGCCAACGACCTCCTGACGATGTTCGTGGCCCTGGAGGTCTTCTCGCTGCCGCTGTACCTGCTGTGTGCACTGGCCCGCCGACGGCGGCTGCTCAGCCAGGAGGCCGCCCTCAAGTACTTCCTGCTCGGGTCGTTCGCCTCGGCGTTCTTCCTGTTCGGCGTCGCCATGATCTACGGCTATGCCGGCAAGGTGGACTTCGCCGGCATCGACCAGGCGGTGGTCGCCTCGCCGGCCAGCCCGGTGCTGCTCTACGTCGGCCTGGCGATGGTCGCGATCGGCCTGCTGTTCAAGGCGGCCGCCGTGCCGTTCCACGTCTGGACGCCCGACGTCTACCAGGGCGCGCCGACGCCGGTGACCGCGCTGATGGCCGCGTGCACCAAGGTCGCCGCGTTCGGTGGCCTGCTGCGCGTCCTGTACGTGGCGTTCGAACGCACCCAGTGGGATTTCCAGCCGGTCATCGGCGCGATCGCGGTGCTCACGATGATCGTGGGCGCGATCCTCGCGGTGACCCAGACCGACATCAAGCGGCTCCTGGCGTACTCGTCGATCGCGAACGCCGGGTACCTACTGGTGGGCGTGCTCGCGCTCGACAAGGACGGCCTGTCCAGCTCGCTGTTCTACCTGGTGGCCTACGGGTTCACGGTGCTCGCCGCGTTCGGCATCGTCACCCTCGTACGCGACGCGGACGGCGAGGCGACGCACCTCTCCCGCTGGGCCGGGCTGGGCCGGCGCTCGCCGCTGTTCGCTGCATTGTTCACGTTCATCCTGCTCGCCTTCGCCGGCATCCCGCTGACCAGCGGATTCACCGCGAAGTTCGGCGTGTTCGCCGCCGCTATCGGCAGCGGGCAGACGTGGTTGGTGATCTTTGGCGTGGTGTCGAGCGCGATCCTCGCGTTCCCGTACCTGCGGGTGGTCGTCCTGATCTGGCTGTCCGAGCCGGCCGAGACGACGCCGACGGTGTCGATCCCGGGCGCGCTGACCTCGGCCGCGTTGATGATCGGCACGCTGGCCACGCTCGTACTCGGGGTGGCGCCGGCGCCACTGCTGGACGTGACGACCAAGGCGGCGGAATTCATCCGCTGACCACCCCTCCGTGATCTTGGACACTTATGCGACCACGGGGTCGCGTAGGTGTCCAAGATCTTTCAGGAGGCCGGGGCAGGGGACGACCGACGGAGGCGGTATGGGATCGTGAGTGGCGTGGTGGGTACGGGTACTGAACAGCCAGGCACGTCAATCGGCATTGATTTCGCCGACGCCGGCCTCGAGGCCGGCGTCGGGACGATTCTCGCCGGGGTCGAGGACGAGCTGCGCCAGACGGTGGCCAGCGCCGACCCGCTCGTGTCAGCCGCCGCGAGACACCTCGTCGAGGCCGGTGGCAAGCGCTTCCGCCCGCTGCTGGTGGCCCTGTCGGCGCACTTCGGCGTGCCGGCCAACGCCGAGGTGGTCAAGGCGGCCGTCGTGGTCGAGCTGACCCACCTCGCGACGCTCTATCACGACGACGTGATGGACGAGGCGGCCGTGCGCCGGGGGGCGCCTAGCGTCAACTCGCGCTGGGGCAACGTGGTGGCGATCCTGACCGGTGACTACCTGTTCGCCCGGGCCGCCGACGTCGCCGCCGAGCTGGGCCCCGAGGCGGTCCGCATCCAGGCGGCGACCTTCTCCCGGCTCGTCCACGGGCAGATCGCCGAGACCTCCGGCCCGCGTGAGGGCGAGGAGAAGATCCGGCACTACCTGCGGGTGATCGAGCAGAAGACCGGGTCGCTGATCGCGACCAGCGCGCGCTTCGGCGGCATGTTCGCCGGCGCCACACCGGCCGAGGTGAGCGCCCTGGCCGGATACGGCGAGACGATCGGCATCGCGTTCCAGCTCTCCGACGACCTGCTCGACATCGCGTCGGAGTCCGCGCAGTCCGGCAAGACGCCGGGCACCGACCTGCGCGAGGGCGTGCCGACCCTGCCGGTGCTCTACGCACTCGCGTCCGACGAGGTCGACGACGCGTCGGTGCGCCTGCGCGAGATCCTCGCCAGGGGCGCGGTCACCGACGACGTCCTGCACGCCGAGGCGCTGGGCCTGCTGCGCGAGTCGTCGGCGCTCAAGCGGGCGCGGGAGACGGTCCGCTCCTACACCGACCGGGCCCGTGGGTCGCTGGCCGCGTTGCCCGACCAGCCGGCCCGCCGGGCGCTGGAGTCCCTCTGCGACTTCATCGCCGAGCGCACCGGCTGACCAGCCTCGGCGTCAGGCAGCTGTGCGGGCGCCCAGCAGGACGCAGCCGCACGCGAGCGCCATCATCACCGCCGCGGCCGTCCATGCCACGCCGTAGCCCGTGTGGGCGGCCAGCGCCCCGAAACCGAGCGGGCCGAGGCTGGCTCCCGCGTACACCCCGGTCTGGGTGATCGACGTGGCAGCGGCCGGCGCCTGCGGTCGCAGCCGCACCACCGCGAAGGCCAGCAGTCCCGGCCAGCACCAGCCGAGGCCGAACGCGAGCAGCACACCCACCACCAGCGCGACCGGCGAGCGCAGTCCCAGAAGGGCCATTCCGACCGCGCCCAGGCCCAGCAGCGCCGCCACGAAGCCGAGGTGCCCGCGTTGCCACCGATCCGCCAGCCAACCCGCCATGAGACGGCACAGGACGCACAACGCACTGCCCAGTGTCAGCGTGAGCCCGGCCCGGGCCTCCGACAGCCCGCGCGCGACCGATGAGTCGACCAGGAAGGCGCCCAGCGCGTTCGCCGCACCGGCGGCCAGGGCCGCCGCCACGCCGAGCAGCACCAGGCCCGTGCCCACTTGCCCGCGCCGTCGCTCCTGCGCTGATCGCGGGTCCGGCTGATCCGGGGGTACCAGCACCAGCGCGCCGACCGCCAGCGCACCCGCGATGCCGAAGGCCCACCGCCAGCCGAGGGTGAGCGCCACGGTCGGCACGGCGATGCCCGCCAGCAGCGTTGACAGCGGGATCGCGGACTGCTTGGCGCCGAAGGTGATGCCCTGACGCCGGGCCGGCACCGACCGGGCCAGCGACGCGTTGGACGACAACTGGCCGAGGGAGTTGGCGGTGGCGGCCGCGGCGAGCAGAATCAGCAGCGTGCCAAGTGACCGGGCGGCAACCGCGATGCCGCCCATGCTGGTCGCCGCAATGATGATCGCCACCCGGCCGGTGCGCGCCGCGCCATACCGTTCCACCAGACTGCCGACGGGTAGCGAGCCGAGCGCTGTGACTCCGAAGTAGACGGCGACAGCGAGGCCGAGACTGGCGGGGGTCAGGTGGAGCTCGCGGGAGATCTGGACCGCAAGGCCACCTACGAGGAAGACCGGAATCACCGACACCACGGTGGTGGTGACGGCGCCGATAGCGGCTCTTACGGCGTGTCGTTGGCGTGTCGCGTTGAGTAACGGGCCCTGGCTCACCCATTCAACGTATTGGGTAGCCCTCTCGGCCCCTCCATCTCACCCTTTCGTCGATGAGGAGGTTTCCCACCGGCCACCTGATTTCATATGGTGTAAATCTTGTTGGCTGCTGCGGCTGGGGAGGTGCAGCGGTGCGAGATCCACAGGCGGAGCCTTCGGATCTGATCCGCAGCGTGTCGCGGGCGCTACGCGTGCTCGAAGCGGTCGGCCAGTCTGAGCGCGGGCTGACCGTCAAGCAGATCGCGCGCAGATGTCAGCTCACCGTCGCTACGACGTACCACTTGGTGCGCACGCTGGCGTACGAGGGTTACGTGATCAGACGCGAGGACGGGACCTACGTGGTCGGGTTGGAGATCGCCGACCGCTTCCGGGAACTGGTCGTCGCGTTCCGCGGCCCGTCCGTGGTGACCGAGACACTGCGCCGCGCGGCGGCCGAGACCGGGTACAGCCACCACCTCGGGCGCCTGATCGGCGGCCGGCCCACGGTCACCGCCATGGCGGAAGGGCCGCGCTCGCCCCACGTCGAGGACCTGATCCCGGGATTCGACGACGCCGCCCACGCCACGGCGCTGGGCAAGGCGTTGCTCGCCACTCTCGGACCGGACCAGCGGGCCCGCTTTCTCAAGGAGAGCGGCATGCCGGCGTACACGCCGCAGACGCTCACCTCGCTGGAGGCGCTCGAGGCCGACCTCGCCGCCGGTGAGCGGCGCGGCATGCAGATCGAGATCAACCAGTACCGCAACGGACTGGCCTCTGCCGCCGTGATCGCCGTCAACGACCGGGATCCGGAGCGCCGGGTCGTGCTGCAGTGCGCGCTGCCCGCCGGCGAGCTGATGACCTCCGCCCGCGTGGTGCGTACCCGGTTGCTCGCCACTGCCCACGGCCTCGCGGACGCCTTGAAGGAGTAGCCGGTCCAGGCCGCTGACCAGGCCATTGGGAAACATCAAGACGAGCATGGTGAACTTCGAAGGCAACGTTGAACCGCTGCGGTACGTCGTGCGTGTAGCGGGATAAGGGTGGGAGGATGCCTGGCGTGGGCGACGAGGACGCCGATCTGCTACGCGCGCTACACGCTGAGCATGGCGATGCGCTCTACGCGCACGCGCTCCGCCTGAATGGGGGGGATCGACAGCGTGCGGAGGATCTGGTGCAGGAGACGCTGCTGCGGGCTTGGCAGCATCCGGAAGCACTCGATCCTGCGCGCGGGTCGGTGCGGGCCTGGTTGTTCACGACGGCTCGCAACCTCGCCATCGACAACTGGCGGCGACGTTCGGCAAGGGTGGGCGAAGTGATCACCGACGCACCTCCGGAGCTGCCGATGGCGGACGAGACCGATCGGGCGGTCGAGTCCTGGATCATTTCGGAGGCACTGCAGCGCCTGTCGCCGCAGCATCGGGAGGTCCTCGTGGAGTGTTACTACCAGGGCCGCTCGGTCAACGAGGCGGCCAGCCGCCTGGGCGTCCCGCCCGGCACCGTGAAGTCGCGGACCTATTACGCACTGCGCTCGCTGAAGCTCGTGCTGGAGGAGTTGGGGGTGACATCGTGACGACCTGCGACCAGGTCATGGAGTCCGGTGCCTACGTCCTCGGCATCCTCGACCCCGACGAGCGGGCCGCCTACGAGCGGCACCTCCAGACCTGTGCGATCTGCCAGCGGGAGGTGGCCGACTTCGCGGGCCTGCCTAACCTGCTCGCCCAGCTCGACCCGGACGAGGCCGCCGCGATCGGCGACATCGACCGCGACATCGAGCGGGATCGGGACAGCGACTTCGACTTCGTGCGGGACCGGGACCGGGACAGCGATTTCGACTTCGTGCGGGACCGGCGGCCGCCCTTCGAGCCCACGCCGGAGCCGCCTTCCCGGCTGCTGCGCCCGCTGCCGTCGGTCCCACGCTCCGACGACGCGCCGCCGCGCGGCACGCGGGTGCAGCGCGGCGAGCAACGCCGCCAGCGCCGCTGGCGGACCGTGACCGCAGGGCTGGCGGCCGCGGCGTGCCTCGCGCTCGGCGTGCTGGTCGGCGCCCGGTTCCTCAACCAGGGCCCGGCGCCGGTGAAGCCCCCGGCGATCGCCATGCGGGCGGTGTCCGACACCGTGCCGATCAACGCGCAGGTAGCCCTCGACCCGTTCTCCGGCGGCACCCAGATCCGGATGCACTGCGTCTACAACGGCGGCCAGGTCGGTCCGCAGTGGACCCTGAAGATGTTCGTCTACCCGAAGGGCGGCGGCGAACCGGAGCAGGTGTCGACCTGGAAGGCGAAGAAGGGCGACGACGTCAACGTCGCGGCGGCCACCCGTTTCGCCCCGGCCGACATCAACCGGGTCGAGCTACGCAGGGGCGACACCACCCCGCTCCTGGTGTACGAGAACGCCTGACGCCTTTTGGCGACGCGCTTGGCCGGGCCTAGATCGGGGCGGTGGCGAGTTCGTCGGCGCGCTGGCGGGACCGGCGGCGCACGTGGCGGATGCCGTCCCAGGTGAACACCGCGAGCGCCGCCCAGACGAGGACGAAGCCGGCGAGCCGGGCCGGCGGCATCGGCTCGTGGTAGACCAGGATGCCGCAGGCCAGTTGAAGGCTGGGCGTGAGGTACTGCAGCAGACCCAGGGCCGACAGCGGGATCCGGTTGGCGGCTCCGGCGAACAGCAGCAGGGGCACGGCGGTGACGGCGCCGGCGAGTACGAGCAGGACGGTCTGGGCGGCGGACACGTGCCCGAAGGTGGACCGGTGGTGGGCGGCCAGCCAGCCGAGGTAGGCCAGGGCCGGCCCGGTCAGGGCCAGCGACTCCACGAACAGGCCCTCCGCCGCCGGTAGCGCCAGGCGCTTCTTGGTCAGCCCGTACAGCCCGAAGCTGCACGCCAGGGTGAGCGCGATCCAGGGCAGCCGCCCGTACCCGGCGGTCAGGACCGCGACGGCGACCGCCCCGGTGCCGAGCGCCGCCCACTGCGCCGGGCGCAGCCGCTCCCGAAGGACGACCACGCCGAGCAGCACGGTCACCAGCGGGTTGATGAAGTACCCGAGCGAGGTCTCCACGACGTGACCGGTGTTGACGCCGTAGATGTACATGCCCCAGTTGACCGAGATGACCACGGCGGCGACCACGATGCCGGCCAGCGTGCGCGGCCGGCGGACGAGCGGGCCCAGAAACCGCCAGTTGCGCATGGCCAGGAGCAGCAGCGTCACGAACGCCGCCGACCACACGATCCGGTGCGCCAGGATCTCCAACGGCCGGGCCGGCTCGAGCAGCTTCCAGTAGAGCGGAAAGAAGCCCCAGCAGGTGTACGCGAGGAAGCCGAACAGGTAGCCGCGGCGCAATGGATCCACCGGTCAACGGTAAGGGGTGTTGCGGGCACCGTCCCTTGCCCGGGTGGAGCCCGGTCAGTCGGCCGTCAGTCGTCGCTCCCATCCGGCACCACAAGGTTGAGCACCCAGCTGATCACGCTGAGCAGGAGGGCGCCGAGCACCGCGGTGGGCCAGAAGTTGTCAACGTGGAACGGCAGGTCGAGCTTGCCGGCGAGCCAACTGGTGAGCATGAAGAGCGCGCCGTTGACCAGGAGCGCCACGAGGCCCAGTGTGAGCACGTAGGCCCAGCAACCGAGCACCTTGATGATCGGACGCAGGATCGCGTTGATGATGCCGAAGAGGGCCGCCACCAGCAGGAGCGTGCCAATCTTCTTTATCGTCGTAGCGCCGCCGACGTGGATGCCATGAAAGACCAGCGTCGATATCCACAATGCCAGTGCGCTGATGGCGAGCCGGATGAGGATTCCCATGGGGGTGATCGTTGCACGTCGGGTCCCCGGCACCGTGCCCCGGCCCGTCGATCAGCGTGTCATGGCACCGACCAGCTGCTGCTCGATCGGGGTGGGCGCCAGCAACGCCCAGCGCAGCGTGCGCCGGCCCACCACGACGCCGACCATGTCGGAGCGGATCCGGGGCAGGTGACCGGCGAGCTGGCTCAGCCCCAGCGCGTTGCCCGCGACCTCCGCCTCGGGCGGCGTCAGCGGCGGCAGCAGCACCATGTCGGCGCGGGCGAGGACGTCGCCGTCCTGCGGGCCCAGGTCGTCGCGGACGACCAGGGTGGCCCGCCAGGCGGCCTCGACCACGGGCACGCCCATGGCGCCCACCGGGCCGACGTCGACGAGTACGAGCTGTGGCCGCAGGGGCGTCGACGGCACGAGCTCCAGCGGCCGGTTGGGTGGCGCGAGCGTCAGCGAGTCGCCGGGTCCGCTGACCGCGCGGATGAACGGCTCCCACGCCTGCGGGCGCCCGGTCTGCACGACCACGTGCGCGCCGAGCGCGAGCGCGCGTAGCGCCACCAGCTCGGCGTAGCGCAGGCCACCGAAGAGTGCCACCCGGGTCGGCTCCGGCCGGAACAGGCGCAGCGTGACGGGCTCGCCGTGCCGGTTGACGCCCATCATCAGCCCCGAGCCGCCGACCGGCAGCTCCAGCGCCGAGAGGGTGCCCGCGGTGGTGCGCATGCCCGCGTCGCCGATCAGCGCTGCGGCGGCCGCCCGGTCCAGAACGCCCGCGAGCCCGGCCGCGCCGGGGTCGGCGGACCCACCGAGCGGCAGCGTCGCGGCGAGGCCGGCGAGCTGTGTGCCGTCGAGGCGTTGGGCCGCGGCGCCGGCCTGCCCGAGCAGCCGGCGCAGCGCGCCGATGGCCGCGGCCTGGGTCTGCGGGCCGGGCGAGGCGAGCCGGACGACGAGCTCGACGCGGACCTCCTCGGCGTCGAGGCGCTCGGCGGCCAGCGACACGGTGGTGCTCGCCCCAGGCAGCGTGAGCAGCCGCGGCAGCAACGCCCGGCCCAGGTCGCCGCGCACGTCCGGCCAGCGCCGCAGCTGGAAGCTGACCTGGCGCAGCCCGCCGACGGCGACGGCCGACCAGTCCTCCTGCAGCCCGTGCGCGGGGTCGAGGTGGGCCAGCTCCGCGAGTACCCGCAGGGTCGTGTCCGCGGCGAGCTGGCGGCACGGCAGGTCCTCACGCTCGAGGCGGCGCCGTGCCCGCCGAACGGCGCTGGACAGGGCGCGGAGCAGCTCCGCCTCGCCGAACTCGCCGGCGCGGCGCACATGCACGGCCAGGAACGCCCGCTGCAGGGCGAGGACGCGGCCTTCGGTGAGCTGCCGGTAGGAGGTCGCGGGCGAGCCGGAGCCGGCGCTCAGGGCCGGGGCGGGCACGCCGGAGACGAGGAGCTGCAGGCGCACCTGCGGCTGGTCGGCCGTGGCCGGCGGCAGCAGCTCGGCCGGTGACGGCATCAGCGGCGCGGCCTCGGCGAGCAGCGCGGTCGGGTCACCCAACTCCAGGATCGCGGTCAGGCCGTAGGCGTCTTCGATCACGCCCACCCCGACGCCGTCGACGTCGACCGTCGTCACGCCACCGGCCGGGCGCAGCAGGTCCAGCAGCGCGGCCGGGTCGGATCCGCCCGGCAGGCTCCGCCGACGTCCCAGATATTGAGAACCAAGACCAAGCCATTGGTACGCCCAGTGCCGCTTGATCCGCGCGAACGCGACCGTGAGGATGATCACCGCGACCGGAACGGCGACCGCGACCCACGCCAGGCCGCCGGCCGCCGCGGCGAGCAGCAGCGCGCCGGCCGCCTCGGCGGCGACCAGCTGCCCGCTGTGCAGGCCGAGGAGCGTGCCGGACCGGCGGATCCGGCGCGGCTTGCCCGCGCTCGCGCGCCGGTCGCCGCCGGCACCGGCCGGTTGCTGCGGGGCACCCCGCTGCTCGGGGACCCGCGGGCCGCGGTCGGCGCCCCAGCCGGTCTGGCCGGGCGCCGTGGTCTGTGCCGGCCAGTGTGTCTGGCCTGGTGCCGTGGCCTGCGCCGGCCACGGTCCCGGTCCCTGCGCTGCCGCCTGCGCCGGCTGGCCGGACGCTGGTGTCTGGCCCCCGCCCGCCGGCCACGCTGTCGGTTGTCCCATCGACACCGCCGCGACCTCCCGCCATTTCGTCCGGGCGCCTATCGTAGGCGTCGGCCGCCCGCCGGGTGGGGGCGTGCCCACGGGGAGGATCGATGCCATCGCGCCAGGATCAGCTGCATTCGTACCAGTTCTCGGTGCAGCGTGTGGTGGCGGCGCTCGTCATGCGGGACACCGATCCCGCTCAGTCGCCGTTTCGCAAGGTGGCCGGCGCGACCATGGCCGGCGCCCTGTTCGCCGCGCTCGGCATGGCTGGTGCCGTCGTGTTCGCGCTGCTCGGCGGCTCCGGCTCCGACTGGAAGGCCGACGGGCAGGTCATCATCGAGAAGGAGTCGGGGGCCCGGTACGTCTACTACAAACCGGACGGCAAGCTGCACCCGGCCATCAACTATGCGTCCGCGTTGCTGATTGCCGACGGCGCCAAACCGAAGGCCACGACTTTTTCCCGCAAGTCGCTCAACGCGGCACCACGCGGCGCGCCCATGGGCATCGCCGGCGCGCCCGACTCGATCCCGGAGTCCGGACAGCTTCTGAAGAAGCCGTGGACGGTCTGCTCGGGCCCCGGCGACACCGCCGGCACGGGTAAGCCGCAGTCGGTGGTGCTCGTGGGCCAGTCGGTGACGGCCGGTGATGTGCTGCCGGCCACGATCGAGCGCGCCCCGGGCGTACTCCTGGTGTCCACACGCGACGATCAGGCGTACCTGATCTACCAGAACATCCGGCATCGCATCGTCGATCCGCCGACCGTGCTGGCCGCTTTCGCGATAAGTTCGCAGAACGTCGTGCGCGTCGCGCCGGCGTTCGTCAACGCGGTGCCGGCGGGCCCCGACATCGGTCCGATGCAGATCTCCGGCCGCGGTCAGCGCTCCACCGGGGTGCCGGGCGCGAAGATCGGGCAGGTCTACATCTTCAGCCCGATCGGCGGTGCCAAGCAGTACGGGGTGGTGCTGGCGGACGGCGTTGCCGAGATCTCGGAGGCACAGGCCGCGCTGTTGATCGCCGACAAGGACACGCCGGCCCCACCGAAGGTCGACGTCAGCGGTCCGTCCAACTCGGTCAAGGGTTCCGCGACCACCATGCCCAAGCGGCTGCCGTTCGACAGCACCCCGAAGGCGGCCGGTGAGCTCAACGGCACGGTGTGCGCATCCATTGTGGACGCGCAGGGGGTGAAGGAGATCCGGGTCAAGACGACGGTGCCGGGCGTGAGTGTGACGGCCACCCCGAAGCAGACGCCGAGCGGCGGCGTCCTCGCCGACCAGGTGTCGGTGCCGCCGGGCCGTGGGGTACTGGTGGAGGCGATGGCGTCGGCGAACGCGCCGAGCGGGACGCTGTGCCTGGTCACCGATCTCGGCATCCGCTACCCGTTGGCGGATCCCGGACTGGCGTCGAAGCTGGGTTACGGTGATGCCGACCGGGTGAAGCTGCCCGCCGCGGTGGTGGCGATGCTTCCCGCCGGGCCCGCGCTGGATCCCAAGGCCGCACGCAACATCGCGAACGCATAGAAAATAATCGAGGCGAACTGTCCAAAGTGCCGGAACTTATCCACAGCTTCGCCAAAGAGGGCTGGCGAGGATTTGAGCCCTACCGCTACCGTCAGCGGCAACAAACCATGCAGACAGATATCCAGGCAATGAGAAACGGGGTGAATTCGGTTGACTGCCCAGTCTCGTACTGATGCTGCAACCATGCAGGCGACTTCTCAGAAGTTCACTGCGACCGAGCAGGAGCTGACCGGCATGCTGCGGACGCTCATGAGCCAGCTCGAAGGGCTGCAGAGCGCGTGGAAGGGCGCCGGTTCGGCCGCCTTCCAGCAGGTTCAGCAGCAGTGGAACGCCGACATGGGGACGCTGTCGCGCGCGCTGTCGGAGACCGCGGAGGCGATCGGCAAGGCAGGCACCTTCTACTCGAACACCGATTCAGACGCAGCCAGCCGGGTCAACTCGGTGGGCGGCGCTCACGTCCAGCTGCCGCTGTAACAACGGGGAGGATACGAAGACATGAGCGAAATTCTCGTTCAGTTCGCTGGGCTGCAGGAAGCCAGCCAGAACATCACCACGGCGCTGAACACGCTGCGCAGCAAGCTCGACGACCTCCAGCGCGAGGCCGCGCCGCTGGTCGCGATCTGGGACGGCGAAGCCAAGCAGGCCTACGAGCAGCGCCAGCAGGCGTGGAACAGCGCAGCCAACGACATCGCCGACATCCTGCACCGCATCAACCAGGCGCTGCAGCACTCCGCGGAGCAGTACCAGGCGACCGAGCGCAGCAACGCCAACCTGTTCAGCTGAGAAGACCTGGGGAAACGAGTCCGGCCCGGTGACGCATCGCCGGGCCGGAGTCGTTTCCTCCTAGGCCCGCGTGCCCGGACGCCACCCGCGGCGGCGCCCACGCGGCACGACGTTGGCCACGAGGATGACCAGGGCGGCGAGCACGCCCACGACGCCGGCCAGGGTGAGCGCCACGGTTCGGGTCCGGGCGGCAGCCGCCGCCTCCCTCTCGGCCGCCGCGTCGCTTCTTGGCTGCGGCAGCGGGCCGGCCTTCACGGGGGTGCCGTTCGCGACGGTCTCGGTCAGCGCCCGCTGCGGGTTGACCATGCCGCGGCCGTACTCCTGACTGTCCGGGCCGCCAGGGGCCGGATCCGCCGTCGCGAGGAGCCGCGACACCACCTCGCGGGCCGAGATCCCCCGGCGGTACTGGAAGAGCAGGGCCGCCGTGGCGGACACGAACGGCGCCGCGAAGCTGGTCCCCTGATAGGCGTTGTGGTATCCGCCCGGCAGCGCCACGGTGATCTGAGAGCCCGGGGCGACCAGATCGACGTATGTGCCGACCTGGGACTCCTTGACCCGCACCCCGTCCGGGCCGACCGCGCCCACACCGACCACGCCGTCGTAGGCGGCCGGGTAGGGGGTGGGGTTGTTCTGCTCGTACCCGTTGCCCACCGCGGCCACGACGACGACGTCCCGGGCGACCGCGGCGGCGACCGCATCGCGTACCGCCGGGTCGTTGCGGTCCAGGACCACCGACAGGTTGATCACCTTCGCGCCCCGGTTGACCGCGGTGGTGATCGCTTCGGCGAACTTGCCGTCGGGCGCCTTGCGTCCGCTGACCTGCCCGTTGACCTGCTCCTGCTCGCTCACCCGGATGGACAGGATCCGCGCCCCGGGCGCGAGCCCACGGAACTCGGTTGCCGAGGCTTTCTGCGCCCCGATGAGGCTCGCCACCGCGGTGCCGTGGCCCACGCAGTCCTGCAGGCCCTGGGCGGCGGCGTCGATCGCGTCACCGCCGCCGTCCACCCGCCCGCGAAGCTGCGGATGGTTGCCCTCCACACCGGAGTCGATGACGGCCACGGTGACCCCCGAGCCGTCGACGCCGAGCGCGGCCAGCTTGTTCAGGTCGTACCGTTGCTGTGGCCACGGCGTCCCGGTGACCGAGGGCATCACCTGCGGCGGGTTGCCCGGGCATGCCGCGGCAGCCACCGCCGGTGCCTGCGGGATCACCGTCGCCGCAGTCACCAGTGTCATGACCGCGAGCGTGCGGTGGATCTTCATGTACGCCTCCCCCGTGCGACCCCGGTATGGGCCGGCCCGCGGTTGGCGATGCTATCGCCCGAGGGGCGCGTCGGGGGGTGCGGCGTCCGGTTGGTGCGGCTATGAGCAGGAGATTGCGTACGGTGGTCTCAGGGCCGGGGCGGCGACCGCCCGCCGTGTCCGCGGCTCCACTCACCGACCGATATATCATGCGCCGGTCGTGGGACCTGCTCTCCCGGCCAAGTCCTTGTAGGTTAGGTTCGCAGCGCGACCGTCCGAAACCGAAATGGGGGGTGGCCGTGAGCGATTGGGAGCCGGCCACCGAAGCCGAGGCGGCGATGCTGGACGCACTGCGCATCGGCGACCAGGAGCACTACTTCCGCCTGCTCGCGCGCACCGAGCTGATCCTTCCGGTGGCCGCGGACGCCCTCGCCGGGCGTGCACCGGTGGGTTGGGGCACCTGGACGGCCGAGTCGCGTACCCATGTGCTGGCGTTCACCTCGCCCGAGGCGCTGACCGCCTGCCTGGCGGAGCACGCCGGGACGTTCCGGAAGGTGCCATTCCACGAGCTCGCCGCCGATTGGCCGGACCTGGAGTGGTGGCTGGCGGTCAATCCCGGTCTACCGGTGGAGGCCTACCTGCCGGCATGGTTCGTGGCCCAGATCAGCCGGGGCGACGTCCGCCTGCCGGGCCGCACGCTCGGCGCGCGGGCGCGGATGGACCAGGCCACCGGGCTGCGGTCCGAAGGGGCGGCCCGCGGGGGATCGCCGCCAGCCCGGGAGCCGGCCGGAAACGGCAGCCTGCTGCCGTCCAGCGGGCGCAGCCTGAGCCGGCGCGCGGAGCTGCTGAGCCGGGGCACTTTCCCGCGGCGCGGAGATGGACCGGCCGGTGCGGACGATGCGCCGGGGCGTGGACCGGAGGCGCCGGGGCGTGGCGCGGATGCGCCGGGGCGTGATGTTCCCGTGCGTGGCGCGGATGCGCCGGGGCGTGATGTTCCCGTGCGTGGCGCGGATGCGCCGGGGCGTGATGTTCCCGTGCGTGGCGCGGATGCGCCGCGCCGTGGCGACCTTGCACCCGGACGGGGAGACTTCGTGCCTGGCCGCCCGGAGGAGGCACCCCGTCGCTGGGGCGACGTGCCCCGCCGTGGTGACTTCGCACCCGGCCGCCCGGACGAGGCGCCCCGCCGCCTCGAGGAGGAGACGCGCCGCCTCGCGGACGGGCCCCGCCGCCCGGACGAGGCGCTCCTTCGCCCCGACGCCGCGCCGCGCCCGGCCGAGGCCGCCCCTGGGAGCCAAGCCGCCCCTGGGAGCCAGGCAGCCCCGGTCGAGTCGACCGGCACACCGAACGGCGGTTTGGCCGCTGCCGGCGGGTTCCGGCCCGACCGCGATCCTTCGGCGGCTGGCGGCGATTTTCCGACCGTCGATGCCGCGCAGCCTCCCGAGGCAACCGACTACACCGCATCCGGTTACGGCGGGTCCGCTTACGAGGGTTCGGTCTACGACGGGTCCGGGTACGGCGGCTCCACGTACGGCGATTCCGGTTCCGGCTACGGTCGGCCGGCCCACGCCGAGCCGTCGCAGGGCGGGCCGACCCACGCCGAGCCGTCGCAGGGCGGGGCGGCCCACGCCGAGCCGTCCCAGCGCGCGGCCGGGCTCGCCGAGCCGGATCATGCTGGACGGACCGGCGCCGCGTACCGCCCCTCCGAGCACGCCGAGGCGGTGCGCGGTCGGGCACCGGGTCCGATCACCGGGGCCTACCCGGCGCTGCGCGGCACCCGGCCGCCGACTCAGGAGTACGACTTCACCCCGGCCAACCGGGTCGAGGAGAACCTGCTCGACGCGGCCGGTGAGGGCAGCACCGACAGCTTCCTGTCCACGCTGCTGCTGGCCCGCGTACTCGTACCCGGTCCGCAGAGCGACGCCATCGCCAACATCGAACAGTGGCGCACCGAGCAGATCGAGGACCAGCCGTACGTCGTGGTCTTCACCTCGCCGGAGATGCTGGCCCGGCACCTGAGCGAGGGCTTCCCGGCGACCTGGATCAAGTTCACCCAGTTGATCCATGCGTGGCCGTCGCCGGCGCTGTCGTTCGCGGTCAATCCCGGTACGCCGATCGGGGCGACCCTGCCGGGAGAGCAGATCGTCGCGCTCGCGTCCTGGGCGGACGAGGTCGGGCTCACCGACGAGCAGCCCGAACCGGAGCCGGCGGCGGCCGCCGAGCCGGCCCGCCGCAGCACGCCGCCCCCGCCGTCCGCCGGCCCGGTCGTCATGCAGAAGACGATCTCCGCACAGCAGGTGCCGTTCTACCTGGAGCGCGGCTACGACCGAGTGTCCGGCTTCGTGCATAGGGCCTCGGAGGTTGCCCACCTGCGCACGCCGGGGGAGCTGTACACCGCGCTCGGTCTCAACTACTCGGACTCGCCGTTCAAACCCGACGACGCCGAGGTGTACGTGCTGCGCTGGTCGGCGCACCGGGGCAACCTCTACCGGATCCCCTACGGTGGCCAGCACGAGGCCGCGATGCACGCGATGCAGGGCTGGGTGATCGAACGGCCTCCGTTCCGGGGCAACGGCTTCGCGCCGAGCGAGAGCCGGGACGTGATCGCCGAGTTCAAGGTGGACAGCGTCCGGCTGCCGCACGGCGCCGAGCTGTGGCGGGTCGACCGGGAGGGCAACGAGAAGCTGATCGCGATGTTCGACGCGGACGGGCCGCGCTGGCAGCGGGTGGGTGACGCGTGATCCGCGACGGGTACGCGGCCCGCTGGCACGGTCGCGAGTACGAGGCCAGCCCCGACGGGGACCAGGTGCGGTTGTACCGGCCCGATCCTGAGGAGGGTTTCGAGGAGGTGCAGCCGGGCCGCTACCGCCGGCTGTTGCCGGTCGCCGAGGTGGACGAGCTGGTCTACATCCGGACCACCTGCACGTGGCGTGGCGAGCCGTTCATCGTGCTGGCGGAGCACGAGGCGTGGCTGCGCGTGGAGTACACCGGCGGTCTGGCCCCGGTCGCGGCACAGCTCGGCCTGGAGGAGTTCGACTTCGGCGTCTACCAGGGGTGGGTGGCGCGCGACGAGGCGGCCGAGCTCCGCGAGTACCGCGTCTGACCCGCACGGCCCCTTCCCCGGCGCGAAAGGTGGCGGAGGGCGGTTACTCCTTGGCCCAGCGCAGGATCTCGCCGGCCACCAGGTCGGGGACCTCGAGGTGGGGGAAGTGGCCGACGCCGGGGAGCAGCTCCCACTCGTACCGGGCGATGACATAGCGGCCCGACCCCTGGGCGGTGCGGGGAAGGACTGCCGCGTCCAGGGCGCCGTGCAGATGCAGGGTCGGGCTCACGATGGGCTGCTGGAGCAGCTTGACGAACCGGTACCCGTGCAAGCGCACCACCGACCGTGCCGCCCACCGGTAGGTCTCCATCGCGCAGAACGCGGCCTGCGGGATGCGCATCGCTTCCCGGCAGCGGCGTTCGTAGTCGGCGTAGTCGTCGGACAGCCGCCATGCCGGCCCGGCCCAGCGCCGCAGGTACTCACCGACCTGTGCGGCCTCGCTGCGGGCCAGCGCGTGCTCGTAGCGCGGCACCTGGAAGCGCAGCAGCGGCAGGGACGCGGCGAGCTGGCCGCGCGGGTCGCTGGCGAGCGCCGCGCGCAGTCGCAGTGGGTGTGCCGCGCTCATCACGACCAGCCGGCGGACCAGCGTCGGGTGGAACGTCGCGGTGGTCCACGCGATGGTGCCGCCGTAGCCGGCTCCGACCAGGACGGCACTGCGCTCGCCGAGCGCCCGGATCAGCCCGGCCACATCACCGGCCATCGTGTATCCGTCGTAGCCGCGCGGTGGCTTGTCGCTCGCCCCGTACCCCCGCATGTCGACGGCGACGGCGCGGAAGCCGGCGTCGGCGATCAGCGGCAACTGGTTGTGCCAGGCCCACCAGAATTCGGGAAAGCCGTGCAGGAAGAGCACCAGCGGCCCGGTGCCCATCTCCGCGACGTGGAACCGCGTGCCGTTGGCGCTGACGAAGCGGTGCGTCCACGGGCCGTCGACCAGCGCGCAGGACTCGTCGACCGGGACTGTCATGACGATCAGCGTACGGAAATCCAGCAACTTCGCATCCGCCGCGCGGACGCGCCCGCCGCCCCCGACGCCGCCGATCTAGGAGTTATGGCCGCTCCGTGCCCGGTTTGTCCGGCCATAACTCCTAGATCGACGCGGTTTCCGGAGTCAGTCTTCGCTCTTGCCGGACTGCAGGCCGCCGGCGATGAGGTCCATCACCGCGGAGTCCTGCAGCGTGGTCACGTCACCGAGCGACCGGTTTTCGGCGACATCGCGCAGCAGGCGCCGCATGATCTTGCCGGACCGGGTCTTGGGCAGCTCGGCTACCACCATGATCTGGCGCGGCTTCGCGATCGGGCCCAGGGTCTTGGCCACGTGCTCGCGCAGTTCCTTGAGCAGCGCCTCGCCGCCGGCCTCGTCCGCGGGCACGCTGCCGCGCAGGATCGTGAACGCCACGATCGCCTGGCCGGTCGTCGGGTCGGTCGCGCCGACGACGGCCGCCTCGGCCACCTTCGGGTGGCTGACCAGGGCGCTCTCCACCTCTGTGGTGGAGATGTTGTGGCCGGAGACGAGCATCACGTCGTCGACCCGGCCCAGCAGCCAGATGTGCCCCTCGTCGTCGCGCTTCGCCCCGTCGCCGGCGAAGTACATCCCGTCGAAGCGCGACCAGTACGTGTCGACGTAGCGCTCGTCGTCGCCCCAGATCGTGCGCAGCATGCTCGGCCACGGCTCGCGGATCACCAGGTATCCGCCGCCGCCGTCGGGCACCGACTGGCCGGTGTCGTCGACGACGTCGGCCGCGATCCCGGGCAGCGGGGTCATGGCGGAGCCGGGCTTGGTCGCGGTCACGCCGGGTAGCGGGCTGATCATGATGGCGCCGGTCTCGGTCTGCCACCAGGTGTCGACGATCGGGCTATTGCCCCGGCCGACGTTCTCCCGGTACCACATCCAGGCCTCCGGGTTGATCGGCTCGCCGACGCTGCCGATCAGGCGCAGCGACGACAGGTCGTACTTGGCCGGGATGTCGTCGCCCCACTTCATCATGGTGCGGATCAGCGTGGGGGCGGTGTAGAGGATCGAGACGCCGTACTCCTGCACGATCTCCCAGAACCGCCCGCGGTGCGGGGTGTCCGGCGTGCCTTCGTACATGACCTGGGTGGCGCCGTTGGACAGCGGGCCGTAGACGATGTAGCTGTGCCCGGTGACCCAGCCGATGTCCGCGGTGCACCAGTAAACGTCGGTGTCCGGCTTGTGGTCGAAGACCGCGTCGAACGTCCAGCTCACCTGCGTCAGGAAGCCGCCGCTCGTGTGGAGGATGCCCTTCGGCTTCGCGGTCGTGCCGCTCGTGTACAGGATGAACAGCGGCTGCTCGGCGTCGAACGCCTGGGCGGTGTGCTCGGGGCTCGCCTGCTCGACGGTCTCGTGCCACCACAGGTCCCGGCCGTCGGTCCAGGCGACATCCTGCCCGGTACGCCGGACGACCAGCACCTTCTCGACGCTGGGGGAGCGCTCGACCGCCTCGTCCACGATCGGCTTGAGCGCGCCCGGGTTGCCCCGCCGGTATCCGCCGTCGGCTGTGATCACGACCTTCGCGTCGGCGTCCTGGATGCGGCCGGAGAGCGCGTCGACCGAGAACCCGCCGAAGACCACGCTGTGCGTCGCGCCGATGCGGGCGCAGGCGAGCATCGCGACCGCGGCTTCCGGGATCATCGGCATGTAGATCGCTACCCGGTCGCCCGGCCGCACGCCGAGGTCGGTCAGCGTGTTGGCCGCCTGGCAGGTCATCCGGTGCAGGTCGGCGTAGGTCAGGCAGCGCGTGTCGCCCGGCTCGCCGACCCAGTAGATGGCCGCCTTGCTGCCGCGACCGGCCTCGATCTGGCGGTCGAGGCAGTTGTAGGCCACGTTGAGCTGCCCACCCACGAACCACTTCGCGAACGGCGGATTGGACCAGTCCAGCGCCTGGTCCCACTCCTTCGCCCAGGTCAGGCGCCGCGCCTGGGTCTCCCAGAAGCCGATCGGGTCGGCCTTCGCCGCCTCGTACACGTCCGCCTTGACGTTCGCCGCCGCCGCTAATGCTGGCGGCGGGGGGAACTGCCGGTTTTCGCTGAGCAGGTTGGCCAGGGTCTCGCTCATCGAGCCTCCTCGCTTCGCTCGGAGCCGCTCGCGCTGCGCTCGCACATGGGGCGGTGCTCCCTCTTGTGATCCAGGTCTCCGACTTGCAGGCTAGTCGCGGCGTGACGGTCGGGGCGAGAGCCAGCGGGTGACCCGTCCCCGGACAGCGTTCAGTGCGCATACCTGCGCGCCGACCGGCACTTCGCTGCTCACATGTTGCCGTTTCGCGCTCCTTTCGAACAGTCCCGCGCAGATTTTTGCCGTGGAGGGAGTTGCGCGCGGGCGGCGTGGCCAGGGTGGAGGCTGCCCCGGGGACCCCGGATGGGATCATCGCCTGCGTGACGGACCCGCTCGCCCCGCTGCTCGACCTGGCCGATGTACCCGAGGTGCTCGACCGCGCCCGCCAGGCGGTGGACACCGCGATGCGCCATCGCGCGCTGCGCCGGTCGGGCGGCCAGGTCGCGGCCGAGGCGGGCCTGCGGTCCGCGGTGGCCAGCGCCGCGCTGGAAGGTCACGGGTACGAGCTGGAGCAGGTGCGCGCCGGGCTGGTCACCGATCCGGTCGTGCAGGGGGCGCTGCGGGTGAGCGCCGCGCTCGACGGGCTGACCGCCAACTGGACGCGCTCGCCCCGTCAGGTGCTCGCCCGGCTGCACGTCCTCGCCGCCCGGGGCGCCGTGGACGAGGCGGAGCTGGGCCGACCGGTCGCCGATCCGGCCGTCGCCGCCCGCCTGGGCGCACTGGCCGACCTGCTCGCAACCGGCGCCGGCTCCGGCAATGCCGCGGTGCGGGAGACCGGTAACGCCTCGCCGCAAGGCGCCGGCACCGTGCCGGCGCTGCTGCGAGCGGCCGTCGTGCACGGTGAGCTGCTGGCGCTGCGTCCCTTTGCCGGACCCAACGGCGTCGTCGCCCGCGCTGCCGGCCGGCTGACGCTGATGGCCACCGGCCTCGACCCGCGGGGCCTCCTCGCCGTCGACGTGGGTCACCGCCAGCGGGAACCCGAGTATCTGGGTGCGGCGGGCGCCTTCGCCACCGGTACCCCGGATGGGTTGCGGTCGTGGTTTCGCCACTTCGCGGCGGCGGTCGAGGTCGCGGCCGCCGAACTCACCGATATCTGCGACGCGACGCGCGGCTGAGCGCCGGGGCGGGAGCGAGGCGCCGGCGCACGCATGCGACGGTTGCCACGTCAGGGTGCGGGCGGCGTGATGCCGCGGACCACCTCGTCGGCGCCCAGCGACGCGTCCACGCCCTCCGGGTTCTGCGCGGCCAGTGGGCTGCGGGCGATCCGTTCCCACAGTTGCGCGTACGCCTCGAACAGCGCCGCGGTGAGCCCCGCGCCGGCCTGGGTGGCCGCGATCTCGCGCATCTCCGGCACGAACCGGGCGGCCTTGGCGGCGGCGAGCGCCACGGCCGCCACCGGCTCCAGCCCGCCGTTGTGCAGGTCGGTGACGACATGGTCGAGTACCCCATGATGAGCGGCCGTGGCGAGCGCCTGTGCCTGCAGCCCGGTCAGGCCCTTGTAGACCGACGCGGTGCACATCTTCACCGCGCTCGCGCTGCCCAGCCGGTCGTCCACCAGGATCGGCGTGACGTGCCGCCAGGGCAGGCCGGCGACGGCGGCTGCGCGCGGACCGGACAGGTAGATCCGCGCACCCGGCCGCACCCGGGGCGGCGCGCCGGAGATGCTGCCGTCCACGAGATCCAGCGGAGCGATCGTGGCGGCTATGTCGTCCACGGTCGACGGCGCGATCGCGTTGAGATCGGCGACCAACGGGCGCGCCCCGCTGGCCTCGGCTGCACTGGCGATGTCCGTGGCGGCGGCGCGGGCCATCCCGGGAGGGGTGACGACGAGGACGACCTCCGCCGTCCGCAGCACGTCGGCGAGGGTCGGCAGGACGTCGATGCCGGCGTCGGCGGCCAGTCGTGCCGTGCGCGCGGAGCGGCCTTCGAGACTCGTGACGACGCGCGCACCGCCCTCGCGGAGCGCCCATCCCAGCCCGGCGCCCATGTGCCCGGCGCCAACCAAGCCGACGGTCATGCTGCGAACGGTACGCGAACACGTAGACGGCGCCTCGGACTGAGGCGCCGTCACCGTACGTCCGGCCGGGTTACCAGGCGTGCCTCTCGAGTCGTTGTCAACGGTCCGCGAACGGTGCCGCAGCAACGTGCCTACCGTGGCTGGTCGCGCGTGGGTGCCCGGTGGCCGTACGCGTACCCGATTAACGGGTTCGTACCATCTTTTCTACGCCGGTTGCCCGGCCCGCGCTAGTGACCGGCTAGTATCTGTCACAGGTTGCTCGGCGGCGAGCGTTTGGCCGCTCAGCGAGCATCTGTGGGCGATCGTCGCCCCGTCAGGCGACCGTTTTCGTGCGGCGGTAGCGGCCGTACCAGGCCAGCCCGATGGCCACCCCGACACCGACTCCGATCGCGGCGGCGGCTACCGGCACCACCGGCCGGTCCCGCAGGCGGCGCATCAGGGGGATGGGGTGGCGGAACTCCAGCATCGGCCAGCCCCGCTCGATCGCGAGCCTGCGCAGTGCCCGGTCCGGGTTGACGGCCGTCGGGTGGCCGACGGTCGCCAGCAGTGGCGCGTCACTGATCGAATCGGAGTACGCGTAGGAGTCGGCGAGGTCGTAGGAGCGGCTCTCAGCGAGCTCTCGGACCGCGCTGGCCTTGTTGGGCCCGGCGGCGTAGAAGTCCACGGCGCCGGTGTAGCGGCCGTCCGCGACGACCATGCGGGTCGCGATGATGTCGGTGATGCCGAGGAGCTCCCCGATCGGTCGCACCATTTCGTCGCCCGACGACGAGACCAGCACGACATCCCGCCCGGCCGCCCGGTGCTCGCCGATCAGGGCGGCGGCTTCGGCGTACACGTAGGGGTTTATCAGCTCTTCCAACGTCTCGTTGACGATCTGCTGGACCTGCTCGACACGCCAGCCCTTGCACAGCTGCGCCACGGCGTCGCGGATGCGGGCCATCTGCTGCTCGTCGGCGCCGCCGAGGCGGAACATCAACTGCGCGTACGCGGCTTTGACCATGTCTCGGCGCCCGATGAGCCCGTCGCGGTAGAACGGCCGGCCGAACGCGAGCGCGCTCGACTTGGCAATGACGGTCTTATCGAGATCGAAAAATGCGGCGCTGGGGCCCACGCGCGGCAGTCTAACGGTCCGTGTTCGCCGTTCGTGGCCTGTACCGGGCGGTATTGATGTCGGCATCAGGGCACGTCGATGATGGGTGGCGGACAGTGCAAGCATGGGCTACTCGACGTATGGCGGTCGACTCAGGCATGCTTGTGTTTGCGACAGCGTTTCACGTCGTAACCGACATGCCCGCTTTGCCCGGAATTGCATAAACCCTCGACGGTCACACCCCCCGTGATCGTCGAGGGGGTTCGGCTCAACCCCCCCGGAGCCGGACCCCCGGCGACCCCCGCCTCCCCCCGGCGGGGGTCGTCACCTTTCGGGTAGCGCTCCCCGCCGGGTATCCGGCCTGGTCATGCCGCATGTGGGTCGTCTTCCTCATCGTCGTTTTCCTCGTCGTGGTGATCCAGAGTCAGCGAGAAGTCAGCAGGGTCGCCGAAGGCAGCCAGTACGCGGGCCGCGTAGTCGTCGGGCGCGTGCGTGTACCGGTTGAGCGTCGTAGACGCCTGCTGGTGGCCCATCACCTTCTGCACCGCGTTGATCGGTACGCCGTCGGAGACGAGCCAGGTCGCGTACGAGTGTCGGAGATCGTGGAACCGGAGTGCTCCGGTCGCCTTGAGGGCGACGTGTTCGACGGCCTCCCGTTCGGTGGTGAACACGGCCGAACACTGCACGTTGTCCTGGTTCCGCCATTGGGCGCGGAACCGGTGGTCGCCGGTCTTGATGAGCCTGCCGAGCAGTCCCGCCCGGACGAGCGCCGGCAGCCAGACGCGGCGGCGGAAGTTCGACCGGCGGAGCAGGCCGTTGACCCGGTCGCCGAAGACCAGCGTGGTCGGCTCTGGGTCCTCGTCCAGGCTCGCCCGGAGGGCGCGGAGCGCGTCGACCAGGAACCCGGGCATGGGCACCGTCCGTACTCCGGCCCGCGTCTTCGGGTACGGGCGGATCGTCACCGCGGCCGGCGTCTCCACCGCGACCTGGACCACCCGGACGGTTGCCCGGTCGAGGTCGACGCTGCCCCAGGCCAGACCGGCACATTCTCCCCAGCGCAGACCCGCGCCGGCCGCCGCGCACACGATCGCGCGGTGGCCGGCTGGAACAGCCGGGAGCAGCTTGCCGAAAAACTTCTCCCTGGTGATCGTCGCGATCTGGGCCTGCCGCTTGTGCGCGCCGGGCACCTTGACGCCCTCGGCCGGGTTGACCGCGATGAGCCGGGCCCGCACTGCCGTCCGGAGCACCATCAGCGTGACGCCGTAGCACTTCGCGACGGTGGCGGGCGCGAGCGACCGACCGAGGTCGGTCACCCACTCCTGGACCGCCATGTAGTCGATCTTCGACAGCGGCCAGTCCGCCCACTTCGGAAGGATGTGCGTGCGTAGCAGCGACAGCGTGCGTTCCTCCGTACGCGCCTCGACGTCACGGCCGGCGAGCCATCGGGTGGCGAAGTTGCCGAACGTCACCCGCCCGGCGTGCGGGTCGACGTACGTGCCCTTGTTCAGGCTGCCTTCCACCTCGGCCAGGTACGCGTTCGCCTCCTTCTTGGTGCGGAACGTCCGGGCCTTCTGCTTGCCGGCCGGGTCGCGCCAGTTGGCGCGGAACTTGCCCGCCGGGGTCTTGTTGATGAATCCCATCAGCCGCATTCCTTCCTGTATGTGGGCTGGTTGTCGGTCGGCTCCGCGCCCTCGTCGAGCCAGGCGTGGAACCTCTTCTTGGGGATGACCCATCGGGCGCCCATCTTCTTGGCCGGGATCTCACCGGCCCGGATGAGCGCGTATGTGCCGCCCAGGGACAGCCGCAGCAGGGTCGAGACGGTGTAGACGGCCAGCTCGTCGAGCCGGCTGGGTTCGGTTGGGCGCTCCGTGCGGATGAACGGGACGACCGTGCGGGTCACGTGGTCTCCTTCTGTGAGGGGTCAGGCCGCCGGGTTGGCGGGAGTTGCCGAAAGGCCGGGCGATGATCTGGCCGCTTCCCGGCGTTGTCGGGCGGCGGCGAGTTGGTCGCGCCACTGCACGCGGGCTGAGATGGCTCGCAGGATGCGCAGTTGGTAGGGCGGCACGTCGGGGTCGTCGGGCCGGGCCAGCTCGAACACGCACCGGCTGGTGGGGTCGGTCTCGGTGATCGCCTGGTCGTGGTCGCCGCCGTCACCGGCGAGGACGGCCCGTACCCAGGCCCGGTTGTCGGCGCGGATGTCGGCCAGGGTCTTGGTCGACCATTTCCGGGAGACCAGGACCCGGCGGCCGGTGAAGCCGAGGGTGTTGCGCTGGTGGACCTTGCCCTTGCAGCGGCCGGGTACGAGGCCCTTCTTGGCCTTGTCGGGCTGGATGCCGTACAGGAGCCAGTTCGCGCAGGTGGGCGAGCAGGGCAGGGTGGACAGTTCGGCGTGCAGCCGGTCGGCGTGTGCCTTCTCCGCCTCGGAGTGCGGGCGGGCGTGGTCGGTCAGGTCCTTGGTGACGTACTTGGTCACGTACCGGATGGCGCGTTCGGCGTCCTTGGTGCCGTGTTCGATGCCGCGCGCGTCGACCCGGCCGAGGCGGGCGACGTAGGCGGGTTTGGGCGTGTCGGCCTGGTCGATGGCGTCGAGCGCGGCGGCCCAGGTGGTCAGCGGCTGACCGGTTTTCGGGTCGACGTATGCCTTCTGGTCGGCGTCCCAGGTCGGTGGCTTGTCCACCGTGTACATAGCTCGGTCGAAGCGGGGCCACCAGACCTGGTGGTAGGTGGCTTCGGCGACCTGCCGCCACAGCCGGCGGGGCAGGGTGCCGCGTACCGCGAAGTGGGCGTGCGGGGCAAGTCGGCGCTGGAGTTCGATGGCGCCGGCGTACTGGACCTTCCAGCCGGCGGCGCGGCGCAGGTTCTGCCAGAACCGGTCGAGGACGCGGGCGAAGTGGATCGCGTCGAGCGCGGCGCGGCGGTAGTCGTAGCCGGCCGGGTCGATCGGGGTGCCCAACTTCGGGTCCTGTTCGCCGTGTCGCTGGCCGCATTCGCACGGCACCAGGTACGCGCCGCGCCGGACGTTGGTGTGCACCGGCCCGTACGAGTCGAGGGTGAGCGTGACCAGCATCGACGGCCGGTAGGTTCTGCCGTCCCGGCCGGCGTAGACCCGTCCCACGGTGCGGTTGTCGACCGGGAGCCGGGGCAGGTCGGCGGTGCCGTTGCGCCGTTTCGTGGAGCGGGCCCGCCGCTTCTTCGTGGCGCGTTCGGCCGGGGTGAGCCGACCGCGGATCGGCTCGGTCGAGATCGTCTCGTCGACCTCGGCGATCGCGGCATCCACGTCGGCCACCTGGTCCCAGCGGCCGGTCTGCTCGGCGGTGCGCCGTTCGAACTCCAGGTGCGCGCGGGTACGGATCAGCGACAGCACCTGCTCGCCCGGCTTGTCCGGGGTGACGGTGGGTTCGTCGGCCAGGTGCCAGCCCTCCCGGATCTGCTGGATGCGCAGCCGCCGGTTCCGTTCGGCGCAGGGCTTGCACTTCACTGCGAGCCGGGCGCCGCAGGGGACCTCGACCACCTCGGTCTGGCCGGTGGCCTTGTCGGTGCGCCGTAGCAGTACCGGGCGTACGCACACGCCGGCCTGTTCCGCCATCGTGCGGAGCACGTTGCGGGCCAGCGGCTGGCGCATCCGGTCGGCCCGCGATCCCGGCCGGGGCGCCTGGTCGGTGGGGGTGGGCGGGGTCACTCGTGTCCTTCCGCGGGGGTTCCGTTGATGCGGGCGAACGCGTCCGGCGGTACGGGTACGAGGCCGGGGCGCGGGTCCTGGCGGACCTGGCGGTGCAGGACGGTGGCGGTGTTCGTGCGCAGTTCGGCGCGGAGCTGGTCGCGGGTGATGGGGCGGCCGTGGGTGGCGAGATGCGCCGCCGCGACGGTGCGCGCCTGGGCGAGCAGATCGGCGGTGGCACCGTCCTGGTCGTCGACCTGGGCCGGTACGGCTACCGTCCCGCCGTCCTCGGGCGCGCGGACCGGGCCCGGCGTGGTCCCGGCCGGTGTCCGGGTCAGGACGATCTTCACCAGGGCGAGGAACCCGAGCGCGGGGAGCGCGGCGGCCAGCCAGCCGACCACCGATGCCTCCGCCTCGACGACCTGGGCCGCGAGGGACAGGACGACAGCGGCGACGAGGACGGCCAGGACGAACCCGGCCGGTCGGCCGGCCCGGTGCCGCCGCCGGATCTCCAGGCCGGTGGCGATCGACATCAGCTCCAGGACGATGGCGTCGGCCCAGGCGAGCCAGCCGGGTTGCCCGTGCGCGGCCGCGACGTTGTGCACGTGGGTGAACGACGCGGCCGCCGACATCCCGCCGATGGCGAGCAGGATGACGACCTGCACGACGCCCTCGACCCTCTGGCCCGTGGTCCTCATGCCGCTCCTCCTTCGCCGGTCCATTCGCCGTCGATCAGGCGCAGCCGGCCGTACTGCTGGGCCAGGTCGGTGATGTCGTCGTCGGTGAGGTAGGAGAACCGCACGCGCATGGGGGCGGGGTCGCCGTCGAGGACGACGTAGGCGGTGCCGGCCGCGGCTGGGCCTTGGGGGATGCGGTCGCAGAGGGCGCCGCGGTCGCGGGCGCCTTCGCCGAGGGTGAGGTCGACGTGGGCCTCTTCGGTCAGCCGCAGCCCGATCCGGGTGGGGAACAGGTCCCGGAAGGGCAGGACCTCCTTGCGGGGGTCCTGCAGGCAGGCGACGACGTGCACGCCGACCGCCCGGCCTTGGGTGAGCAGGACGCCCAGCGCGGCTTTGATGCGGTCTTTGAGTTTGCGGTCGGTGAGGTACGCGGTGAGCGCGGCGAGTTCGTCGATGACGATCAGGTACAGCGGGTCGTCGACGGTGGGGATGTGCTGGCGGGTGTGGCCGCGCAGCCGGGCGGTGCGCCGGCGCATGGTGTCGACGGCTTCGTCGAGCATGTCGGCCATGGCGTCGAAGTCTTCGCAGGCGAACCGGGTGAACAGCGGCAGCCCGGCGGCGAGTTCCATGCCGCCCTTCGGGTCGAACGCCCACACCTGCACCAGGCCGGAGCGGATGCCGCCGGCGAGCGCGCGGAGCAGGGACCAGACGACGGAGCCTTTGCCGGCGTCGGTGGCGCCGACCACGAGTACCTGGGTGCCGTGCAGGCGCAGGGTGTAGGTTTCGCCGTCTTCCTGCCGGCCAAGCGGCAGGGCGGTGAAGTCCGGGGCGACCGGGATGGGGAACGGTTTGACGGTGGCGGCGAGGGCGTCGCGGCGGCGCAGCACGATGACGACCCGGTCCGGGCGGTCACCGGGCATGGTCCGCGAGCCGAGGGCGCCGAAGGTGTGCCCGAGGCGTTCCCCGGCGGCGGCGAAGTCGTCGGGGATCTGGCCGGTGACCATGCGGACGGTGAGGGTGTCGGCGGCGCCGTTGGTGCGGACCTTGAGCAGGACCGGGATGACCGTGTCGCCGCCGAAGTTGACCGCGAGGCGGGTGGTGACCATCGCCGGTAGCCAGCGTCGCCGGTAGGCCATCCGCCGCCACCGGGCGAGGGCCGGGTAGCAGGCGAACCGCTGGCAGGACGGCCGGTGTCCGAACCACCAGCCCGCGACCGTCGCGGTGAGCGTGGCGAGCAGGCCGACGGGACCGGGCCAGCCGAACCGGCCGTACAGCCACAGCAGCAGCGCGGCCGGACCGGTCACGTACCAGTACCGGCACGCCAGGTACACGATCCGGGCGGTGCCTTTGATCAGCCACCACCCGAGTACGAGCCAGACCGGCAGCTTCACGACCGGGGTGCGGACGTTGAGCGGGGCGGTGTCGACCCGCTCGCCCTGTATGACGTTGATCAGTGGCATCAGTGCTTCACCTGCCGGGTGTGGCCGGCCTGCCGGGCGGCTTTGCGTCGGGCGCGGCGTTCGATCACCGCGAGGTCGGCGCGGGTCTCCCGGATGGCGGTCTGCATCCGGTCGAGCGCGTCGCGCAGTCGGGCCAGCTCGTCGGGCGGGCTGCCGTAGCAATCCCAGCAGCCGGGGTCGCCGATGAAGTGGTGGGCGATGTCGGCGATCGCCTCGGCGAATACGGATCCGGCGGTGCTGATGCCGAACAGATCGTCGGAGGCGAAGTGCTCGGCCCGCAGGAGCACGGCCGGGCCGCTGCGACGCGCCGCGGTGGTGGGTTGGCAGGCGGTGCACTGCTCGACATCGGGTGCGAGCGCGGCAAGAACGCCGCAGGTGGTGCAGGTACGCCACACAGCGCCGTCCTTGGTGGTGGCGCGGGCAGCGTTAGATACCGTGGGCAAGACAGCCTCTTCCGTTCAGAGAGCGGATCTGGTTGGGAAGCAGGGGCGGGCGGAGTCCGCGAAGATGACGCCCGCCCCTGCGGTGTACTTCTGGTCAGGCAGCCTGCGCGGGCATGCCCACAACAGCGGGCTCGACGAGCGCTCCGGCCCGGATCGACCACGCCTGGCGAGCCCGACACTTGTGCGGCGTCCGGCCGCCCTTGCAGCCGAGTGCATCGGTGTACGGGGTCACGGTCAGGTCAGTGAACGCCACGGCCGGCGGGTAGCCCGGGATCGCCGAGGCCGGCGGTACCGGCTGCTGCTCACTGGCGATCTTCACCTTCGTCTCGGTCGACCGACCGAACTTGCCCGCGTCCGGGTCGAGGTCCATCACCTTGACCACCCACACCCGCACGCCGTTCTCATCGCGGGCCTGGTTGTCCGGCTCCTTGACCCGGTCGAAGTCGACCAGCTTGTCCACGCCGAGGAACAGCGCGCCATTCGGGAACACGAAGTCGAACGGCATCGGGATCTTCACGGAACTCGGGATCACCACTCCACCCTTCTAACCAGCCATCCTAATGACCGGTTAACCTGTTAAGTGCTCCATTGTAGATCCGCCCAACTTGACTTGCTAAGTTGTTAGGTAACGGTTCGGTCACGACCGTTAGGCCAGGGGGAACACGTCCTCCAGTTCATGCCGCGACGCCGGCAACACGACATCGACCGCAACCAGCGGTTTCCCGGCTCGATCGCAGACCGACAGCAGGACGGTCAGGACCGGGTCGCGGCGGCCGATCTCCAGCAGCGTTGCCTCGTCAACGGAGGGCAGCCGGGCCGAGATCCGTTCGCTGGCATGGTCGAACTCGACGCCCTTGCTGCGCTCCAAGTGGCGCAGCAGGCCATCGGGGAGCGGGATGGACGCGCCGACATCGCTGCCGGACGCCAACTCGACCGGGACGTACGCGGTCCCCAACTCGATTGGGCCGACTTCGTCGGCGACCAGTAGGCGACGCCGCGCGACGACCGGCGTGCCGGGTTCGATGTTGAGCGCGGTGGCTGCCCGGCTTGGCGCCATCACCGGCCCGACTTCAAGGATCTTCACGCCGGCCGTCTCGGCGGCATTCAACGACGCGTACGCCTGTTCGGGGGAGCGCCGAGACGCGCGCGCCGGCCGACCGAGCACAAAGCGGCCGCGACCCTGCTGGCCTTCTATCCAGCCCTGCTGGCGCAGAAATTCGAGAGCCCGCACGACGGTCGGCCGGGATACCCGGAATTCCTTCATCAGGTCCGATTCGCTCGGAAGTGCCGAGCCCGGCGGGTAGACGTCGCCCTCGATGCGCTCCTGCACCGCGTTGACGATCGTGGCGTACTTGGGGAGGGAGACCTCGATAGGCACGGTGCGCCCACCCATCCAGAAGACGACTACATAGCTTGTCAAGAGGTTAGCTGGTTGGGCTTTGACTTGTCGAGCCGGCCGCCTCCGACTGGTCCCGCGTCCACCATTCCGTGGTGCGCACCGCGTTGTCACGTTGTCCTGCTCGGTGACCTTGATCCGACGCGACCTGGGGGAGCGGCACAGTTGGATCCGTTAGCGCCGCGTGCGGTGCCGGCTCGAAGACGGCAGGGTCGATGCCTGCGGCGCGAATCACGGTCGCGCAGTTGTGGCGCACCGGGCACGGCCGACCGCCACAGCATCCGCATCTTCCGGACGGGTCGAGGGTGTGCCGCTGGTATATCTCGGCTGCCATGGTGAACACAGCCGAGTGCTGGCCGAGGAACGGTGTCGTGCTCATCGGGCGTCCTCCACGTGGTTTGCGTGCTGCTGTCGTGCGGCGTCCTCCGAAGGCCCGGCGTAGCCCCAGCGCCGGCAGGTGCACACGACGATGACGCCGATGTGGTCGCGTACGACGGTTACGAGCCGGTGGGTGTCCTGGGCCGTCACGTCGAGTCGGTGGCCCATTGCACGCATGTGGGGCGCTGTCCGCTCGTCGCGTACTCGTGCACGGCCTGCCGGGCGGTCACCGGCCGGATCCGGGTCATCGCCGGCCGGCACGTCCACACCGGGTCCGGGCGGATGTCGTGGTTGCCGGCGTAGAAGCTGAGCAGATCCGGGTGTGCCGGTACGGACAGGTCGACGCCGTACAGCGGCGGGTCCGGCAGCCAGCGCAGCACCGCCCGGCCGTGATCGGAGTCGATGCCCACCGCCAGCTCCGGTGCGGCGGTCCGCAGGGGTGGCCCGAGGTAGGCGACGCAGCGGTCACCGGTCGGACCGACCGTGTTGGTCGCCTCGCCCAGGATCCGGCCGACGTCGTCGACGTCGGCCAGGTCGACGACCTGGATGTCCCACAGCACCCGGCAGAACATGCTCGTCCGCCGCCTGTTGTGTCGTGGTTGCCCGGTGTCTGGGCTGCCCCGTCGCGCCAGCGCACGCCACCGATGGCCGCTTCCCAGTGCCAGCCGGGATGGCCGTGGACGTCGGCGCACACCGCGTCGTCGGGGCCGGGCGCGCGGCAGAACACCGGCATGGCGTGCTCCGGCTCGGTCGCGGTCGACAGGAGTGCGGAGTACATGTCGACCTCGGCTCGCAGCACCCCGAGCCCTTCGGCCAGTTCGCACGCGATCGTCCTGGCGTGGTCGGTGTCGTCGGCGGTGAAGTCGAGGTGCAGTGTGTACCGGGGTGGCGGGTCGGCGTCCGCGGTGAGCACGACCGCGAGGGGTGTGCTGTTGCGCAGGTCCGCCGGTCGGATGCCGGGACGGCCGCCGCCGATCCACAGCCCGCCGCGCCGGTTGTCCGGCCGCGCATCCCAACCACGTGGCATCACTCCGTCAGCCCCTTACGCATCGGTTGAGTGGCACCGAGATGGGCGGGGATACCGAAGTCCCGCCCCGGTTCGATGGAGCGGACGCTTCCTCGCGGCAGCGCCCAGCACCCACCCCGGTGCCGGCAAATGGATCGGGCCACGCACAACGCCGAGATGCCCGAGTGGGTCAGGCTGCGCGGACGACGGTCGCCCCCAAGCAGTCCAGGCACGGCCGCCGGACCAACTGGACCGAATCCTCAGCCACCAGAACGACTCGTCGACAACTGACGAACTTCCACCCGCGCCCTTCGCACGAGTCGCACAGCCCCAAACGATCCGCCGTTGCCAGTCGACGAAGCGACGTCCTCACCTCGGTCTCTGTCTGGTTCGTCCCCGTCACGGATCTAGGGTGACGCCGGTCTTAGCCAGGGTCGATACTCTCGGTGTCGCCCAGTACCGTGAGGGTCACCAGGCGACAGCGGGGAGGTGCGGCCCATGCCGGCGACCGGCCAACCGGACAGCGATGGCCGGCCGTCGTTCGGTGCCGAACTCCGCCAATGCCGCACGGAGCGAGGCTGGTCCTTGCGTGACCTTGCATGCCGCATCACGTTCCACCGCGGCTACATCGGCAAGATCGAGACCGGGGAGAAGTTTCCGGAGCGGCAGTTCGCCGAGCTTGCTGACCGCGAGCTTCAGGCCCACGGTCAGCTTGTCTGCGCGTGGCACACCGAGGCAGAAGAACGACGCCAGCTCGAGCGGACCGGCCGGCTATTGACGGCCTCCGTCAAGGACTCGTTGCGCCTGATCACGGCGATGGACGAAAAGATTCCGCTGGAGGACATCGACGAGGCCGTCCAAGCCCTGGCCGTCGAGTATCTACGAACTCCGCCCGGGCCGATGCTTCAGAAGGCCGTCGAGCTGCGAAGCGAGCTACTGCGCAGGCTCAAGCAGCAGGACTACCGGCCCCACCAACTGCCTGACCTGTACGTCGCACTCGGCCGACTCCAAGGCGTGCTCGCGTACGCGGCCCTCGACCTGGGCGATCCACAGGCCGCGATGACACACGCCGACGCGGCGTGGGCCTGCGCGGATCAGGTCGGCGACAACGAGCTTCGCGCATGGGTACGAGGCACCCAGAGTCTGATCGCCCGCTTCCGCAGCGACTTCACCGATGCCCTGTGGTACGTGCACAACGGCCTGGAGTACCCGTCGCCCGGCACCAGCCGAATCCGCCTACTGTCCGGCGTGGCGCAGTGCCAGGCCAACCTCGACGACTCGCACGGAGCCAACCAGGCGCTCGATCAGGCGCAGACGGAACGAGAACAGCTAGCGACCCGCGATTCGGTCGAGGGACTCTTCACATTCTCGGAGGCCAAGCAGCGGTACTACGCAGGGAGCAGCCTCATCTGGCTCAATGAACGAGCCGATGCCGAACGGGCAGCCGCGGAAGCGTCGCTGGCAATCACCATGTGGGAGCAGGGGCCACCGGAAGATCGCTCGCTGGACGATGAAGCCCTGGCCCGCGTGTACCTCGCCACTGCACAGCTACAGCTGCACGACCTGGAAGCCGCGAAGGCAGCTGTCCGCCCGATCCTCGACCTGCCTGCCGAACGTCAGATTTCCTGGATCAAGAAGCGACTCGATCGACTAGCCGGCATGCTCCTCGAAGAGCCGTACAAGGGTTCCCTCGCCGCTAAGGAAATGTACGACGAGATCCATTCCTTGGCCTGAGCACTGCGCCTGCCGATTGCGGAAGCCACACATACGGCACGACGCCTTCGGATGATCCGCACACCGTGAGCCGCACGCCAGTTGTGAAAACTTTGTGTTCGTCCTTCAAGAGCGGCCCGCGGTGCGGGCCGCGCGCGCCGCCGACCACGGCCGGGCCAAGCCCGCCGCCGACGCTTCCCGCTCCGCTCCCAGCGTCGGCGGTACAGCCCGCCGGCGGCGCGCACAACAATGCAGCCCCGGTCCGTCTTGATCAGAAACGGATCGGGGCTGAAAGCTTCGTAGCAGGACGAGCATTTGTCCTCGCCGGACGGGCAGGCTCCGGGATGGTCAAGATCGGATGGCCCATCGCGAGTGTGGCTGGTGCCATCCCGTCGCCTACCGGAGGCGTACTCGGAACCTCCCACCCCGGCGAGGGCTCCCTACGCTCGGCCTTCGGCAAACCCTTGCCGGGGTGGAAGAACCCGAGTACGGGCAGAGCCTAGGCGACGGGATGGCATGGCACAGCGGGGCTGCCCGCTATTCGGAAATGTGCCACTCGCCACCGACGTGGTCGGGCTTCTCCTGCTCGATTGTAAGTTCTACTTTAAACTTTCCGCTCACCACGCGCCTGGATTCAAGTAACTGCCTAAACGGCATGCCACCCGAAACGAAGTACATGAGCGCAAAGCAACAAGTCAACAACAACGAAAGGTAACTGTGTCCCCGCTGCCAAACCTTGCTTTTTATGCATGATCCAAGGATCATAGTCCGCGGATCGTCGCCTTGTGTTAATCGCGCGACCGTAAACACATAAATTGAGGCTGCAACAATTCCTATTGTGCCGTAATTTTTGTCAAGCAGTGGCGGAGATTCTCTTGCTCTGACCTGTCGCCAAGACGATTTCGTTTCTCTCCACATTTGTTGTATATACTCTGAGACCGTCATTCTGTGTGGATCAATGTCTCGCATGAGCTGGGAGCCGTGCCACCAAATACTGAGCGCCTTGCACAGCTTGATTAGCTTGACTCCTTCATATGCTGCAAGTTCGGCTCTTCGCACTTGACCGGGCTTGTGTTGTCGTTTGATTGCGCTGCGTGACGGTACGCTGTTACAGCGCGTGAGTGCTGAATGTAGAGCGCGGTTCGGCGTGTCGGAAAGCTGAGGTACCCGCGACTTCCAAGATCA
>WNGE01000832.1_pt1 | contig 42802 bp, 42 predicted proteins | sample 5400651 | NCBI WGS metagenome assembly WNGE01 (sample SAMN13153370, study PRJNA577476) | soil metagenome | isolation source: 60 cm soil or saprolite under grassland replicate 2 | place: USA:California | collected 2016-06-15 | reverse complement strand
GTGCTCTGCCCAACGCCGCGAAAATTAATGCGCAAGGTGATCAAGCCACATTCATTCAAGGCACTGGCCGCGCGAAACACGACCTTGTTATGCATTGTGCCGCCTCCGGTTGGCAACGGGTGAAGCACCAGAGCAACGCCTCTTGGTGGGTTTATTGGCGGCTCCTTTAGGATCGCCTCAAGCCGGCCGTGTGGAGCCGGGATGAACAGATTTCCTGCTGGGTACATAGGTTACAAAAATTTCGGATTTAGAATTATTTAGAATTTAGAATTTGAAAGCGAAGCAGAGTGTTCGATTTCCGCCGGTAGTTTCCAGGTGTCGAATTGCGGACTTCTAAATTCTGAATTCCGATTTCTAAATGATCGCAAAGATTTCAGATTTCAACCTTCAAAGCCTGTTCTCAAATCCACACTCAGAAACCCTACCAAACCATTCGCCGCCTGTCCAAAAGCAGGCCGAGTGCCTTCTCGCGATGAAACGGCGAGGCGCATGAAGCGCCCCCTTGAACTGGGCCAGAACTCCTTCGACGGACTGATGTGGAAACTGCTAACGAGAACTGCTTACGGAAACTGGTGTGAGACTTCGACGGGAATTGGTTCGGGAAAGGGCCAAATGAATTCTTCTGGGTTTGACTCTCAAAAGTAAAAGGGCAAGTATTACCTGCCGCTGTCGTAACTTAGGTTTGAGGACACGGCCGATCAAACGAAAAACGAATGCCCGACCTCGAACAGTCTCCACCAGAGCAAACCGGTTCTGATCTTCTCGACCCGGTGAAACGCGCCAACATAATCGCGGATACGGCTTCTGATGCGATTATCACCATCGACGAAGCCAGCACGATACTGTTCATCAATCGCGCGGCCGAAAGCATTTTCGGATATTCGGTCAATGAAATGTTGGGCCATCATTTGACTATGCTGATGCCGGAATGCGTAAGGCATCTGCATCGGACCGGACTGCAGCGCTATATAGAGACGGGAATCAAGCACATCTCATGGAAAGCGATAGAACTCCCCGGGTTGCGCAAAGATGGAAAAGAAATTGTCCTTGAGATTTCTTTCGGCGAGCTCTTCCAAAACGGTAAGCGCTTTTTCACCGGTATCGCGCGTGACATCACCAAACGAAAGCAAGATGAACTGCGTCTGGTGTTGCAAAATTTCGTTACCCAAATCCTCGCTGAGGCGGTTTCCCTTACTGAGACCAGTAAAAACCTGCTGCAGACAATCTGCCGGCACATGAATTGGCAGGTTGGAGAGGTCTGGAGGGTTCCGCCTGAAAGAGACCATTTGAATCTTGTTTCATACTGGCATTCGCCCTCAGTTGACGTCTCGGCCCTTTACACAGCGGGTCAGACGACTACATTCGCTCCCGGTGTAGGCATACCAGGTCGAATCTGGGCAACTAAAGCACCCCTGTGGCTTGATTACATACCGGAAGGTGAACGTTTTCCACGCGCGAATGCCGAACTATGCGCAGCATTAGGTTTTCCGATTATGTCGGGTTCGGAAGTCGTGGGCGTCATCGACTTCTTTAGCTATACGATACCGCACCCCGAACCAACACTCATCGAAACGCTGGCGATTATTGGCAGCCAGATTGGCCAGTTTTTCGAACGGAACAACGCTCAGGATGAAGTTCAGCGAGGTTTGGCGCGGGAGCACAATTCCCGGTTGCAAGCCGAGGAACAGACGCGCCGCCTCTCGGCCCTACAGCGAGTCACTGATGCGGCGTTAGCCACATTTTCACTCGATGCTCTCCTTGTTGAATTGTTGAAGCGAATTCGAGAGGTTTTGAATGTTGATACAGCTGCAGTCCTGTTGCTGGAAAAAGAAGAGGACGAACTGTTGGCTTGGCCAGCGGTTGGCCTCGAGGAGCAAGTCGAGCGCGGGGTACGCATTCCAGTGGGCAAGGGTTTTGCCGGTCGGATCGTTGCCGAGCGGCGGCACCTGATCATACCGGACGTTGAGCAGGCTGACGTTTACAATTCCCTGCTACAGGAAAAAGGTATCCGTTCGTTGTTGGGTGTACCGTTATTTGTCGAAGGTCGAGTTATCGGCGTAATACACGTGGGCACGTTTCGGCCCTCTAACTTCACCGAGGACGACATCAGCCTGCTGCAGCTCGTCGCCGATCGCATTGCTTTGTCGATCGAAAAAGCTCGTCTTAACGAAATCGAACGGAGCGCCAGGGAGGCTGCGGAAAAAGCTAATCTACTGAAGGACGAATTTCTTAAGATTCTGTCCCATGAGCTTCGCACTCCCCTCACACCGATTTTGGGTTGGAGCCGCATGATGCAAGCCGACCTCTTGACCAAGGAGGATTATGGTCAAGCCCTTGACGTCATAACCCGGAATTCGCAGTCAATGAAGCACCTGATCGACGATCTGCTGGACATGTCCGCCATACTCAGCGGCAAGATGCGAATTGAACAACTTCCAGTTTCACTCGCAAGCATCTTGCGCGAAGTGGTAGGAAACATGAGTACCGAAGCGCGCGGAGCTCGAATAGAACTGTTCCTCTCCCTCCCTGAAGATGAAATTACCGTAAAGGGCGATAGCGCCCGCCTTCTTCAAACGTTCAGTAACATTCTTCACAACGCAATTAAGTTTACGCCTGAGAACGGCTTGATAGAAATTACTGCCGCTCTCAACGGAACAGACGTCGTTGTTTCTATAAGAGATTCGGGCATCGGAATTGAGAAGGACTTCATACCTCATGTATTTGAGCGCTTTCGGCAGGCTGATGGATCACGGACTCGAAGTCACGGTGGACTCGGGCTCGGTCTTGCGCTCGTAAGGAGTTTTGTCGAGGCTCATGGCGGAGAGATTTCAGTCGCCAGCGAAGGAAAAGGTCACGGCACCGTGTTCTCGATTCGACTTCCGCTCGAATCCAGTTCCGGTTCCACGTATCGATGGTTTTGAATTGATTCGAGAGCTGCGACAACTGCCCAGGTTCAAGAACATTCCGGCAATTGCCTTGACTGGATATGCTTCCGAAAAAGACGCGGCCGCGGCCATGCGCGCAGGGTTTGATATCTACCTGTGCAAGCCCGTCGACCCAGCGGAGCTTACTACCTTGATTGAGAACCTTCTGCAATCGAATCAGCACAACACGAGATAGACAGTCCAGCCCAATTCGGTTACATTATGCCGGCTCTCCAAACAAACAGTTTGCTGGTCGTGCGGCGCGGCGGAAAGGCCCGGTCAATGCAGGGTTCCACCGTAACTGGACTTAACTTTACCGAGTCCTTTCCCCAGGTAGATTCAATTGAATTTCTCCCTGACGGGCAGGACTATTTCTCTCAATCATCACCCGATCCGGTCGATGAGCCTCAAATCAAGCGTTCCGCGCTGGTAGTTGACGATGTAACGGACGTTACGGAAATGCTTTCTGTCCTGTTAACCCATGCCGGTTACAACGTTGTCACTGCAGGTTCAGCACCCGCCGCACTTGCAGCGGCAAGCAAAGAGCATTTCGATGTGGTTATCTCTGATATTGGAATGCCCGAGATGAACGGGTATGAACTGGCTCTTGCTTTGCGAGCTTTGCCACACTATCAGAATGTGCCGCTGGTAGCGGTGACGGGTTATTCAATGTTTGATGACCGCGAACGATCGCTCAATTCGGGTTTCAACGCCCACATGACAAAGCCGATCGATCCGCGAGCCCTCCTTGATCTTATCGACAAGCTCTGAGAGATTGACCGGCGACCTCGAGAAATTATTAGTCGATAGATGAAAACCTCGCCGAAGCTCGCGAGCCTCCTTCAATCAGAAACTGCAATGCGCGGAATCCAGGTTGGCGCCGGCGTTATTGTTATCGGTTTCATCTTCTGGAAGCTTCAATTTTCCACGCAGGCAATCTGTTGCGGTGACTTTGACGGCTATTACCACATAAAGTGGAGCCGAATGTTGTGGGAGTCGATACGCAGCCACACTTTTCCTCCTTTTTTCACCTGGCTTCCGCTAACCACTCTTAATCCAAATGACTATGTAGATCATCATCTCCTTTTCCACATCTTCCAGATTCCGTTTACCTGGTTCCACGATTTAAGGTTGGGAGCGAAGATAGCTTCGGTCCTCTTTGCCACCATGGCCGTGGCGTCATGTTACTGGCTGTTGTTGCGTTACCGCATTCGTTATCCACACGTCTGGTTGATTGCCCTGCTTGCTTGTTCCGCACCTTTTCTCTACCGTCTTAACATGGCAAAGGCGCCGCCGTTTGCTATTCTCTACCTGATCATCGGCATCGATCTGCTATTTAAGAAAAAGTACTGGCCGCTCCTCCCGCTCACCTTCATCTTTGCCCTGACCTACGACATGTTTGTGCTGCTGATCCTCGCGGTATCGTTATGGACCGTAGTGGTTGCGTGGGCGGAACACAGATTTGAATGGCGGCCCTTGTGCTGGGTGTTGCTGGGGACCGCAGCTGGATTTGTCATCAACCCCTACTTCCCCCACAACCTGCACCTTTTTTACGAGCACCTCAAGATCAAGCTTACCGCTTCGGAGTTTTCTACGAAGGTCGGACAGGAATGGTATCCGTACGACTCCTGGGAATTTCTAGGAAATTCGGCCGTAGCCTGCATTGCCATGCTTGCGGGCTACATAGCTTTCGATCCGTCGGAGCGAAAACGTTCGCACCACTCACTCTTCTTTCTGCTCTTTGCGACGGCTTTGATGATCATGATTGCGCGCTGGAAGCGAATTGCTGAATACTGGCCGCCCTTTGCGATCATCTTCTCGGCGTTCGCAATCCAACCCTGGATCGAAGGGGCGCGGTCGATTTTCAGCCGTCTGCCAACTCATGTCATGGAGGAGTTGCAACCGTTCCTCGATCGAGAAACAGTTGAGCTGGCGGGACCGGCATCGGAAGCAAGGGATCTGGTACGAACGATAGCGCTAGCCACAATCGCTGTGCTGCTTGGTGTGGCTCTCTTTTTGAACCTGCGAGTTACAATTAAAGACATCGGCGAAAGCGAGCCTCACGAATACTACAAAGCGGGCATCGATTGGATGCGATCTAATATTTCTTCGCCACAGATTATCTTCAACACAGACTGGGACGACTTTCCGCGGCTTTTTTACTACGACCCGACTCATAGCTATGTCTCCGGGTTGGATCCATCCTATCTTTTCGATAAGAATCCGGCACTGTCGCGACTCTACGAGCGGATTACTCTCGGTGAAGAGGAAAATCCCGGGCCATTGATCCGCGACCGTTTCGGCGCACGTTATGTTTTCACTGACAACGACCACGATAAGTTTTATAACACTGCCATCGAGAGTGGCTGGTTTGAGATAGTCTACGAAGATAAGGATTGCACCATCCTCCAGATACGCGATCAAAAAAGCGCGCCCCCTCCGGAAGTGCCGGAACCAACGAACGATTCTGAGCCGGGCGGGAACAACGTCCCGTGAGCCGTTGTCAAAAGGTAATGACGATCACGAAAGCGAGAACCCTCTCAGGCCTTCTCTATCTCTCGCTGGCCGTGATGGCGGGGGGTTGCACCAGGGGGAACTCAGACTCACCCCAACCACACGAGAGCCCGGTGACTCAAGCTCAATCCATGACCCAACGTTCACCCATAACTCAATTGGAAAGCGATCTTCAGTATGTGCGGAACGGAGGTTTTACCTACATTTGGGTCTTTTCGCGAAAGGATGGCAAGCCGCTCGATAGGGATGACGCTGCATATCTCAGAAAAAACGCGCCTCAAGTTGTGGACTGGGTGGGAACTGACAATGGCAAGCGCTTCATCGCCGGCACAAACTTCGATCTGGAAAAGGGAAACCTGGATCTTTTGAAGAAGCGGTTTGTAGTTGAAGACTACTCCACCAGACAGTAGCCCGCCAGGAGTCTGTCGGAAAAACAGACCTGACCCAACCTGTTTATCGCTGGCGCAAAAGAGGGGACAGGTTTCACCCTGTAGGGATGACATGTTTATAGCTCAAAGGACCGAGACCCTCCGGCGCGGTTCGGAGGGGCGGAACTCAACTTTACAAATACCAATCTACTTTTATTCCGCCCCTCCGAACCGCGCCTAGGACTTCTTAGGTACCGGTCTATAAACATCTCACTCCTACGGAGTGAAGAATCGCGTGATCAAAAATTCATGCCCCCGGGAATCAGGTTCCGTACGTAGCGGTTCAGCTTTTTTCCGACAGACTACTAGGCCCAACGGCGTTTTGACGCAAATGCGGACTGACCCGGTAACTCACTTCATGAATATGTTCATGGGACCAAAACAAGTTTCCCGAATTGCGCGCGGTCTTCCAATAATTCATGCGCGCGCCTCGCCTCAGCAAGCGGCAGGGAACGATCCACCACCGCGTGAAGCTGTCCACGCTCAACAAACTTCAAGGCCTCAAGCAGTTCTCCTTTCGAGCCCATGAAAGAACCAAGAATCGAAAGGTGTCTGTAGAAGACCTGTCGCAGGTCAGTTCGCGCATCAAACCCGCTCGTTGCCCCGCAGGTCACCAGACGACCGTTGTTCTTAAGCACGGAAATTGAGCCGGCCCATGTTTCGGCGCCCGTGTGTTCAAATACGATGTCGACACCTGCTCGTTCGGTCAACCTCTTTACTTCTTTCGCCCAATCTTCGCGGGTGTAGTTCACCACTTCATCTGCGCCGAGTTCTCTGGCTTTCGCGAGTTTCTCATCCGACCCGGCAGTAGCAATAACTCGCGCACCGCGCAATTTCGCAACTTGAATTCCAAGCGAGCCCACGCCGCTGCCCGCCGCGTGGACCAGGACAGTTTCGCCGGGTTGCACGTTTGCGCGCGTCACCAGCATGTGCCACGCGGTGACCGTCACGAGGGGCAGTGCTGCAGCTTCTTCCCACTTCAAGTTCTTCGGTTTGACAATAATATTGACACCCGGAACGGCCACGAGTTCGGCATATCCGCCGTCGCGCCGATAGCCGATGATGTCGTACTCCGGACACATGTTGTCGCGACCTTCGAAGCAGGCGCGACAGTGTCCGCAGGACACACCCGGTTGGACGATAACTTCGTCTTCAGGTTTGACCCACGTCACCAGTTCGCCTACTTCTCGCACGACACCCGCGACATCGTTGCCGAGAATGTGCGGAAGGGGAATCTCGATGCCGCGCAATCCACCACGAGCCCACACGTCCAGGTGGTTTAGCGCGCAAGCTCGTACTTCAACAACAACTTCGTTTGCCTTGAACTTCGGCTCTGGAACATCAGTGTATTGCAACACCTCCGGCCCACCGTGTTGATTAATGACTACGGCTTTCATCGAACCTAACAGGTTGCGTTACTGGTGGCTCCGTGTCTGCTGCCGCGCATGGTAGGACGACCGTGTGAGCGGGCTTGATTCGACATGCCGAAAGCCCATGGCCATGCCAATCTCTTGCCATTGCTTAAATTCTTCAGGTGTAACATACCGCTCCACCGGCAAGCGACGGGCATGGGGCTGTAGATACTGACCGATTGTCATGATGTTGCAGGATACAGAGCGCAAGTCTCTCATCAACTCAACAACTTCACCAAACTCTTCGCCCAGGCCGACCATGATGCCGCTCTTCGTCAGCATACCGCCGCCCTCCCGGTCTCTACGCACAGCAGCCCGCCGCAAGAGAGTGAGTGATTGCTGATAGTCAGCGTCGGGTCGGACCCGCCGATACAGTCGTGCGATGGTTTCAGTGTTGTGATTGAGTACGTCCGGCGCGGCGTCAAGCACGGTGTTAAGCGCGTTTTCGTCTCCATTGAAATCGGGGATCAGAACCTCGATTTTGCATTCAGGGTTTAGCTCTCGCACCTGGCGAACTGTCTCGGCCCAGTGAGCTGCTCCGCCATCTTGCAAATCGTCGCGATTAACGGAAGTGATTACAGTATGGGCAAGATTAAGCTGGGCGACGGCCTCTGCAACATGTCGCGGTTCGGCGGGGTCGAGCGCAGTCGGCGCACCTTTTCCCACCGCGCAAAACCCGCAATGACGTGTGCAGATGTCGCCGCAGAGCATAAAGGTGGCCGTGCGATCCGACCAGCACTCAAAAATGTTTGGACAGCGCGCCTCCTGGCAGACCGTATGCAGGTTCAGCCCTTCGATCAGTTTCAATACATGGTTCTGGTTAGTCGGATCGCCCAGACGAATCTTGAGCCACTCTGGCTTTGCCAGCTTCGGCTTCGGGTTGTTTGTGATTACGTGAAGTTCTCGCGACAACTGCTCACCTCGGTAATGATGGTTAACTGTTGAATTCTAGCATCCCCGCCTGTCCGGGGCACTTTGCCACGTGACCAGACGAGTTTCCCGGCGGAATAGAACACTGCACAACTGATCCAATCGCCGCGGCACGCGAGGAAGATCATTTCGCGGCTTTGGCGTGCAGAACCTTTTCCATTGAAAACAGTGGCGTGCCAAACAGGTCGTGCGGCCCTTCGCCAGTCCGCCGAAAGCCTGCACGTTCATACAGTGAAATCGCCCCGATTAAGAAGGGTGTTGTACTGAGAAACATCCTGGAGCATCCAAGCGACAGGGCGTAGTGCTCCACGTGCTGGAGCAAAAGTTTGGCAATCCCTTTCCCTCTGGCAAGCGGGACCACAGCCATCCCGCGAACATAGAGTCCGTCGGTGCTCGCAATGGCCGCGGCCGTACCGACAATTGTTTCACTCAAAGCAGCAGTCCACAGAGGTCCTTCTTCCATGCGCTGACGCACAATGTCAGGTTCGGGGGTCGTTGCGCGAAAACCTTCCGGCGTATAAAGCAGCTTGTATTCAGCAAATGCAGCCCACAGGACTGCGGAGATGGCATTCGCCTCGTCAGGTCTGGCCAACCGAATTTCTATGTCGTTTCGTTCCACCTTTCGTTATTATGCCGACTGCACAGGATACGTAGGCAAGCGCCAGACACTAGTATCGTTCTTAAATTGAAAACGACGTTTAGAGTTCAGCCCTGTCGGTGGCTGCGCCGCCTGCAAGCTAAACCCTTACTCTAAACTCAATTCACATTCGAGGAGAACCCATGATGCAAAAGCTTTTTGCCGCCTTCTTTTTCGTCGCTATGCTCGCAATTCCCATTTTTGGCGACATCGCGCGACCAAACTCTTCGCCAAAGCCTGCTAAGTTTGTAACGTATTCCGGTCTCGAAATCGTACCCGACGCAAAAGGGAATGAAGCGCGCCTGGAAATCCCGCAACAGCTATGGAAAGAGATGCAAGCCGGGGTGACCGACTTGCCCGCCAACCCTAATCTATCGCAGAGGATTGCTCAAAGCTCCCCTCGCACAGTTATCGCCGGACTCTTCTTGTTCATGTCAGTTTCGTTAACCGGTGTTTGGCTGGCACGTTCAGGCCAGAAGAATCAAAAAATCGCGGCGGCGCTCCTACTGGCGGCAGCTGTCGTGGGCGCCGCGACAATCATCACGCGGGCCAATGCCGGTCCGCCGGGATACATCCGCTGGCAGAATCTGCCACAGGCCTTGAGCGAGGGTCGCTCAACCCAGGGTGGTGTCAGCATCGTGATCGTCCCCGAAGGCAACAACATTAAGCTTATCGTCCCACTTCACAAGTCGGGTAAAAACCCAGGCGAGGAGTAACTGTGCAGCGCGCAGAGGAGCTCAATCTCATTCCGTGGCGCAGAGCGACGAGACGAAGCGTCACGTCCGCGGGCGCGAGGATGCTTGTCCTGGCGCTTGCGGCTTGGGCGTCAATTTCCGCTCTGCTCGCGATTTGGCTGCCGTTGCAAGTTTCAGTGATCACCGTGTTTCTCTTCGCAGGCCCGCACAATTGGTTCGAGCTGCGCTACTTCCTATTGCGGTTGCCAGTACGTTTTGGCAGGTCGCGCGCTTTCTTTCTTACGGCCTTTGCCGGAATCGCATTTCTGACCCTCACCTATATTTCGCTGCCGTTGATCTATAACTTCAACCTCTGGCCAGGGGCTGACTGGTCCATACCAATTGCGATCTGGAATACTTTAATGCTGGTGTGGCTCGGAGTCCTTGTCTGGCTTCGAGGAAAATTGAAACCCCGGAGCGATTGGTTGTGGGGGATACCTGTTGCGTTCTTACTGGTAGCAATAAATTGGTTCGTGCCGGAGCTTTTCAGTCTGGGCATCGTTTACGCTCATCCGCTAATCGCCCTGTGGTTTTTTGACCGGCATTTAAAGCGCGCTCGACCTGAATGGTTACCTGCATACCGTCGCTGTCTTTGCCTGTTGCCGATTCTAATCGTCGGCATATGCTGGAAATTGGCTCCAACTTCCCCGCTGGCGGACGATAACGGATTATTTTGGCGCATCACACAGCACGCGGGTGCGCAGCTACTGCCAAATGTGTCCAGTCATCTGCTTGTCTCGGTCCATCTGTTCTTGGAGATGTTGCATTACGCTGTGTGGCTCGTCGCCCTCCCCTTGATCGGCGCGCGAGGCCGCTTCTGGGATGTAAAGACAGTGCCCTTGGCTCGTCATCCGCGCGGCTTTCCGCGGCTAGTCATGGCAATGCTTATCTTGGGATTATTCCTGGCCGGGCTTCTCTGGTTTGGTTTTTCAGTTGATTACACGACAACGCGCGACGTTTATTTCACTGTTGCAATTGCGCATGTGCTGGCCGAGGCGCCGTTTCTGATGCGGATGCTTTAAAAGAAAGGGAGCAGGCGGTAGGGTACGGGTTTCAGGTTTCAAGTTTCAGGTTTCAGGTTTCAGGTTTCAGGTTTCAAGTTTCAAGTTTAAGGTTCCGGTGCAAGTGAAATTCAGGTGGGGCCTAAAAAGGCCGCGAATCATAAATCTGAAACCCGAAAACCCGAAAACCTGAAACCTGAAACCTGAAACCTCAAACGTGAAACCTGAAACCCCTGCCTGCTCCTGCCTACTGCTCCTATTCTCATGCCTCCAAGAGACCTCTGGCATTTCCTACCTCTCGGCTACTTGCTGACGATTCTGATTGAGACTCCGATCCTACTGGTCGGGCTGTCTGGGCGTCACACGTGGCGGCGGAAGCTATTTGCAGGTGTGTGGCTAACGGCGTGTACTTACCCCATAGTCACGCTGGTTCTTCCACTTCTATTGGTGAATCGTTCGCGGGCCGCCTACCTTGTCGTCGCTGAAACATTCGCGCCGGTCGCTGAATGCGTCCTGTTCTGGCTGGCATTTGGTGAGCAGACTGAGGTGCGAAAGCGATCAATGTGGCGCGATTTTGGGGCTATCGTCGCCGCAAACTTAGCCTCGTTCTTAGCAGGAGAGATATTTAACGCCTACAACTGGTTCGGACTGCTAGGCTGACACGCGGCACTTATTTGGAGTGCGCTGGCCTGGCAGGCCTGGCAGCGCTTTGGCCCACGTTCGCGGCGATCTACAGCGCGCGAAATCGTTTCGCAGGCGAAACAGCTTGATTCGCACTAGCAACGAGAACAGGCCAAAGCGGCGCCGGGCCGCCGCACTCCAAAAGAGTTTCTCTAATGCAAGAGTTTTGATAAGACGTCACTGTCAACGTTGCCGCCGGAAAGAATCACACCGACATCGCTGGTGTCCGCTGGCAACTTATGAAAGAGCACGGCAGCCGCAGCCGCAGCACCGGAAGGCTCGACCAGTAACTTCATCCGAAAGAGCATAAAGCGCATTGTCTCGATAATTTCCTGATCTGAAACCGTCAGCACGTCCTCGGCGTTTTGCTGCTCAATCGGAAACGTCAGCAAGCCTGGTGACTGAACCCGAAGGCCGTCGGCGATCGTTGGCGGCGGCGGAATGGAAATGCGCTCGCCCTTAAGAAGGGATTGTCGGGTGTCGTCGGCGGTCTCTGGCTCAACCGGATAACAACGAATGCCAGGATTAATTGCCTTCGCGGCTGTGCTAGCACCTGCGAAGAGGCCACCACCACTGCAAGGAGCAAGCAGTGAATCAAGATTGGGAACGTCCTCAAGAAATTCAAGGCCGCAGGTGCCCTGACCCGCCAGAATGAGATAGTCGTCGTAGGGCGGCACCATCACCCGTTGCTCATGTTCCGCGATCTCCAGCGCAACGGACTCGCGATCCTGTTTTAGTCGATCGTAGAAGATAATCTCTGCGCCGTAGGCACGGGTAGCGGCGACCTTGTTCTTGGGCGCGTCCGATGGCATTGCTACAATCGCCTTCACTCCTGCTTCGCGCGAGGCAAGAGCCACCGCCTGCGCGTGATTGCCGGAGGAAAAGGCGGCCACACCGCGACGCTTTTCGTCGTTAGTCAATGAGAGAATCTTGTTAGTAGCGCCGCGAATCTTGAAGGCGCCCGCACGCTGCAGATTTTCGCACTTGAAGAAAACGTTCTTACCTGCGGCCTCGTTGAAAGCGCGCGAGGTAACTACCGGTGTGCGATGAACGCGCGATGCGATTCGCGCGCGTGCTTCTTGAATCAACTCAATGGTAAGCATTGGAAAGGTAGTCCAGGCGCCAGGCACTAAATCACATTAACCGCCACGACGATTCATGGATTTAGTAAAATGCGCACCGTCACTTTCAGAAATCAAAGGTTACTTTGTGGCCCTCTGCCATCTTGCATGCCGCGCGTCGTCAGGAACCAGCTCAAAGACATCGGCGAAGTGCTCAATAATGCAATCCTCCACTACAGCCATGTCAAACTTTCGTCCCAAGATACGCTTCATTGACGTTACCGGCTCGCCTTCACACGCCACAATCAGATCATAGAAACTCAGATCAGTATTGACGTTCAGAGCAAAGCCATGCGTCGTCACCCAACGTGCAATATGAACTCCGATGGCAGCAACTTTTCCCTGCGTGGTATGCACACCAGTGAGGCCGCGAATACGAAAGGCCTCAATGTCAAAGTGGAGGGCGGTTCGGATCAGGACTTCTTCAAGATCTCGTACATAGCGGTGAACGTCTTCGCGATCCGGGCTGAGTTTAATTATTGGATAGCCGACGATCTGACCTGGCCCATGATACGTTACTTTACCGCCGCGATTCGTTTCGAAAATTTCGATTCCGCGGGCTTCCACGGTTTCTTTGGAGAGAAGCACACCTGAACCGTCGCTGCGGCGGCCAATTGTCAGCGTGTGTGGATGCTCCAGAAGTAACAACGTATCTGCTTGTTGCCCCGTTTGTACAGCGTGTTCGATCTGTTTTTGCAGTGCCAGCGACTTGGCATACTCAATTCGGCCTGCGCGTTTTACGATCAGTTTCTTTTCGTTCATCTAGAGTGCAACGAAGGGTTCGTTGCGGTCATTCTATCAGCACGGCTGCACTGCCAATAAATGGACAAATAGGTTCACAGCCAATTGTCGACTCGCCATCCACCCCGTTAGGGGTGGCATGTTTATAGCTCGAGGAACAAAACCCTCCGGCGGCGTTCGGAGGAGCGGAACTGTTCTCGCGTGCTGAAGTTCCAGTTGCACTCCGCTCCTCCGAACGCCGTTGGTTCGGGCATTTCGACTCAGGCTATAAATATCTCACTCCTCCGGAGTGAAGAATTTAAGTCTCTACCGCGATTATACAGTCTGATCTGCGTTAATCCGTGGTGGCTTTGTGCCTAATACTTTTGTTTGGGACAACAGTCGTGATTCGTGTTTTATGATGCGTATCGCGAAACTAAACTATGATTCTGTTCGCCGCAGCTTGACGCAACACTGGAACCAGTAATAGTTTGGAGCTAATCAAACATTGGATTGGAGAGACAAATTGAAACGCATCATCGCCTGTTTAGTCACCTTAGTTATTCTGTCGCCAGCTACGCTGGCCCAAACGAGAAAACGGACGACAAAGACGTCTCGCACAACGGCCGCTAAGCCGGAGGCGGTCGCAGTTCGCGCGGGTGCCACGCGAGTCGCCGCTCAACTCAAGACTCTGACGCTCTTTCTTTACTTGCTGGGAGGAGTGGCAAAAGGGATTGAATCGGCCGATGACGCGGCCCGCCGAAACGAAGCATCGCCAGCGGTGCTCGAACAGACCCAAAAGAGCAAGGCGACAGTCAGAACCAGTCTGCGAGACGTGCGCGTAGGACTGGATCAACTGGAAGTAGACTTTCGCACTACTCCCGAGTTGAACCGATACTACATCAAGCTCGCCGGAGTAGCCTCAGGAGCAGCAGCGGCGGAAGAACAAGCGGCTGCGAATCAGTTCGATCGAGCAGGCAGAACGATGCTCGAGGTAGTTAATCGGCTAACGGATGTTTTGTTGGAAATGCGATGATCGAGAAGTAATTATGGTTTTGCCTTTGGATAGTAACCCTGGCGAGCGCGTACGCGCAGTTGAGGCTGCGCCGGGACAGCAACTGCAATTCTCCTAAATTGAACGCCTGACGATTTCGAGTTTGAGTAATACTGAAGAAGGTATTGGGCGCGAAGCTCAGCAGCGATCTGGTCAAACACTGCCCCTAGATCTTCCACCTTCTCGGGAACAAACGCAGTGCCTCCGGTTGACTCCGCCACCTTTTGCATTCCGTCTTGCCCACGCTTGGTAATAACATTCAAATACATCGTGTTTCCGCTTGGGTTTATCGAGTAAAACACCGCATCCGCACGCTGCACCTCGCGTTGAACTTCAGCAACCGACCGGTTGTAGACGCCGAGCTTCACGTCGGCCGCTACCGAATCCTGTTCCTCCCGCGTCGAACCGATTAGCTTCTTGATTCGCTCACTGAAATTGTCTACGCCGTCTGAAATTACCAGGATGACACGCCGATGACGAGCCGGAGCCTTCTCAGCCAGGTACTGCGCAGCTTCAACTACGGTGTCGAAGAATGCAGTGGGACCTTTATCCGCCGCCGGTTGCAGCGAGAGCAATCCGCTGGCCGCGACATCCGCCGAGACACCGGTTTGTCTGACAACCGGGGTTCGGTCAATTATGAAAAGGTTCGCGCGATCGGCCGGCTTCAATACGCGTTGCAGAAACCGGGCGGCCGCCTCTTTTTCGAAGTCAAAACGATTGTTGGTACTGCCGCTTACGTCGATGAGCAATGCTATATCGAGCGGCACCTCGTCGGGGTCACCGACCTGTGCAATCTCCTGGGGGCGGCCTTCCTCGTCCAGACGAAAATCGCTGGCCTTCAGACCTCTAACCGGTTGGCCACTGGCCTCCACCACTGCCACAGGAACCATTACCAGGTTCGAGCTAACCCGAATGACCTCGAAATCCGCATCTGACGGGGGCTTCGGCGTCGGCGTCGGTTTCGGCGTGGGAGGTGGCGGCGGCGGCCCCAGACCGGTAACGGTTTGTCCGCTAGCCAGGGGTAAAAAGAAAAAAAGGGCCAACACTCCGGTTAAGAGTGTCGACCCCACATGTTTTCCCCAATTTGTTTTAGCAGTAATCAAGCCACTTTCCTCCATGCCCGTCAGGCAGCTTACCGACCCCGTCAACTAACTCATCCGTTTGCCTGCGGAGGATTGATGGCTCTTTGGTGAAGATGGTGGCGCAAACGTTGCACCCGTCTTCAACTCATTTCAATACTACTCACCCGAGCTTCTAGCTGGGATGTTCGGACCAGGCTGTGTAAGACCTTTGTTCACAAGCAACTTGATCTCGACTCGTCGGTTCTCGGCTCGGCCTTCGCGGGACGTATTGTCCGCAACAGGATGCGACTCACCGTAGCCGTATGGCGTCACGATTCGGCGCAGCGGAATATTGTGATTCTCCACCAGGTAGCGAATCACGTTGTCCGCACGGCGTTGGCTCAAGACCCGATTCCTCTCTACACTGCCGGTCGTGTCGGCATAACCAGACACTTCGATGACATAGCCCTTCGCATTCATGGCTTTGGTAGCAATCTCGTCCAACTTGGATTTCGAGTCAGGCGAAAGAACGGCACTACCAGTCTTAAAGTTAACAGCCGCCGCGCTCTGAGGTTCATAATCATCAAGTGCCGAGATGCGTTCGTTGGTTGCATTTACTCCCGCTACGGCCGAATCGGCGGTTTCCTGCGCAGCTTTGGCGCCACCGCGGGCCGTGTTAGCAACAGCAGCGAGTTCATCCATCTGTCCGGAAAGCCGGCGAGCATTTTCCTCAACATCGGTCAACTTCTTCTCGGTAGTGGTGGCCCGATCTTCCAGCGGCGCGGCGCGGGATTCAACGGCCCGGGCAACTCGGAAGTCAGATTCATTGAATCTAATTTTGTCAGCCACAAGCTCACCTGAGGCGTTCCCGCGACCTTCGACTTCCAAGTTTAAGCCACGAAGGATATTTGTTTGAGCATAGTTGTTTCCACTGCGCAGAAACCCACCCTTCGATTTTACGCTGCTGTGATCATCGAGGCGCACAACGGTATCCACGCTGTTGGCGTCGCGGACGACAAATGTATCGGGATCACGTCTGATCACAACACCTTTTACTTTCATCTTTTCGCCGCTAGTAACGGTGCGTGACCCTGCTGCCGCGGTTTTATCCTGGGCCACACCCATTGCTGCGGAAACGGTTAAGAGGGTAAGGGCAATTAGCAGGGAGGAAAACATTTTGAACTTCGGGAATTGCATACGTTTTGTCTCCTTCGTTGAAACTACAAATAAGGCACGCCAAGGCGAGCCGGATTCTACTAACTCAGACGTCGGGTTCTGATCCAATTTTTCTTACCAAACGTCAGCGAGACACCTTCATAGACCACCGCCGGAGTGATGTCAAGACCCTTTACCTCCGTATGCCGATTCTTCATCTAATTGCCACTCGATCGCAATAAGTGCCTGTTTATAAAGCGAAAACGCGGTGAGAAATCTGACAATCTCAGAGTGTCGCCGCACTATGTTCGACAAACTTTTAGTTTGTCGTTCGCGCTTGGGGGAGAGTCCAGCTTAGGGAGAGTCCAAGGCTAAGACCGTCGACAAACTAAAGTTTGTCTGACATCCTCTAAAGTGAAAAGTCCCCGGCTTCCAACTGCTCTTTGACGTACGCCAGGAATCGCTCAGCGTCGGCTCCATCGATGACGCGATGGTCAAAGCTGAGCGCGAAATAGGCCATCCAACGAATGGCTATAAAATCATCGCCCTCATCTGTCGTTAAGACCTTGGCGCGCTTTTCGATCTTGCCCACGCCGAGAATCGCCAACTGGGGCTGATTAATGATAGGCGTACCAAACAAACCACCGAAAACTCCCGGATTCGTTATTGTGAAAGTCCCCCCTGCTACTTCGTCGGGCTTTAATTGCTTGGTTCGGGCGCGTTCGGCGAGATCATTAGCCGCGCGAGCCAGGCCGGATATCGACAGGTCGTCAGCGCGTTTGATCACAGGTACGATCAACCCCCAGTCCAGCGCCACAGCCATGCCCAGGTTGATGTCGCTCTTGTAGATGATCTGGTCCCCGCTCACCTGGGCGTTGAACATCGGAAACTGCCGCAGCGCCTTCGTAATAGCCTGGAAGATAAAGGGGATGAAGGTAAGTTTTGTGCCCGTTCGCTGCTGAAACGAATCCTTGTTTTGATCGCGAAGTTTCGCTATCCGCGTCATGTCGATCTCGTAAACGGTTGTCACATGAGCCGATATGCGACGCGACATCACCATGTGCTCGGCGATCTTCTTCCGCATCACGCTCATCTGCTCGACGCGATCACCTTCGGCGGGCTTCGCTGGGACCGGGGTTGGTAACTCGGCGGGCGCCGGGCTAATAGTCTTTGGCGCGGGCTGTCTCGGGCCGGCGCCGGCGATGGCCGGTGAGCCCGATTCGATAAAACTAAGAATGTCGTTCTTAGTGACTCTTCCGCTTAGTCCAGTGCCTTCAAGTCGGTTGATGTCGATGCCATGCTCTTTTGCGATGTTACGAACCAGCGGGCTCGATTTAGTGCGCCGCAGTTCTTCAACAGTTGCGGTTCGACCACCGTTGCCCTTCGGTTCCGGGTGAGCGGACATCGCAGGAGGCGGCGGAGAGGCAGGCTTTGGAGGTTCTCGACGTTCCGCGACAGCCTTCGCTGCATGAGCCTGGGCCGGTTCATGAACTTGTACTGCAGGCGGTGCTGTTTCGATTGATTTAGGCGAGTCTGCGACCTGCTGCGTCTCGGCGGATGTCGCTTTGGCCGCCTCAGTAGTCGCTTTTGGCGATTGAGCAACAGCAGGTGTGGAAGCATCTGCGGCGGTGCTCCCGCCGTTGAGGACGGCCACGACCGTGTTTACCTCAACCGTTTCGCCTTCCTTCGCTCGAATCTCGCTGAGCGTGCCGGCAGCCGGTGAAGGAATCTCGGCATCTACTTTATCCGTAGATATCTCAAACAGCGGTTCATCGCGTTCGACGTGATCGCCAACGTTCTTCAACCATTTCGTGATCGTGCCTTCTGCGATAGACTCGCCCATCTGCGGCATGACAACCTCAGTGCTCATATTCTTTCCAACCTTTCAACCTTGATCTTCGCGGCTAACTTGCAGCCGATTGGCTTCTATCATTCGCGGTGGTCGGATCGATAATGGTCTTGATCTCGGAAACACGATTGGCGGGAAAGCCTCCCTGCCGAGCATGCTCGCGAATCATCTCTTCATCGGGTGCGATATACACACAGTAGATCTTGTCACCAGTGACATAGCTTTCTAGCCACTGAATCTGTGGTCCCAAGTTCTGCAATACTCCACATGAGGTTTGCGATATTGCCTGCAACTTCTGTGGAGAGAAATCTCCCGCTCCTGGAATTTCTCGTTCGATTAGGAATTTGGGCATAACTTTACTCCTCCGTTGAGAGTGGTTAGGTTCAGCAGGTAACGCAAACTAACAGCGGCGATCTAAGAATTGTTGCGTGTCAATAACCTGCTAGTTTCCGTGCAGCCTCGAGAACATCCTTAGTTTGCGGCAAGTAGTAATCTTCCAGCGGCGGCGAATACGGCACCGGCGTATCAATTGAAGCGACCCGCACCACCGGCGCATCGAGCCATTCAAAAGCCTCTTCTGCAATCGTTGCGGCAATTTCTCCCCCGATGCCTCCGGTTCGCGATGCTTCGTGCAGCACCATGGCCCGGCTGGTCTTCTTCACACTGGCTAGAATCGCCGCCTTATCTAATGGGGCGAGCGTACGCAGATCGATTACTTCCACGTCCAGCCCCTCCCTTTCCAGTTCTTCAGCGGCGTCGAGAGCCGTTAACACCATTGCGCCAAAAGTGATAATCGAGAGATCGCGTCCGCTGCGGGCCGTTCGCGCTTTGCCAATCTCGACGATGTAATCATCCGGCGGCAGTTCTTCGCGCAGTCGCGGCAAGCGGTAGAGTTTCTTGTGCTCAAAAAACAGCACCGGATCGGGATCACGAATGGCAGCCTTTATTAGTCCCTTAACGTCGTAAGCCGTGGATGGCTCGACTATCTTCAGACCCGCTGTATTCATGAAAAACGCTTCCGCGTTAAGAGAGTGGAAAGGGCCGGAACGCAGCCCCGAACCACATGGTCCGCGAAAAACGGCCGGAATTCCACCGCCCCAGCGGTAGCGACTCTTCGCAGCATAGTTTGTCAGCAAGTCAAAACCGGCCGAGATGAAATCGATAAACTGAAATTCGGCCACCGGACGCATTCCCATCAGCGCAGCACCACACGCAGCGCCCACAATGGCGGCTTCGGAAATCGGCGTATCAATTACCCGCGACTGACCAAACTCGTCGATTAGTCCGTCTGTAACCTTGAATGCCCCGCCGTACGCGCCTACGTCCTCACCAATCACGAACACAGTTGGGTCGCGTTCCATCTCTTCCCAGATGCCCTGACGGAGCGCTTCGACGAAAGTGACAACGCCACCACGTTCAGGTCGCGCCGATTTATGCTCTTTTTTTACTGCAGTTGACACGTTTAACCTTCATCTCCCAAGGACTTTCGGTCGATGCGCAGGCGGCACGATGTCGTTATCGAAAACACGATAAGCCGCCAACTCGGGTTCAGGCATCGGCGAACTTTCCGCCCACGCGCAGTCTTCCTCAATCTCGCGGACCACATCGGCGATAATTTCTTCGAGGTTTTCTTTTGTCGCCACACCTTGACCAATCAAATAGCGCTCGTAACGATCTACCGGATCATTGTGCTTCTCCCACCACTCAATCTCGCCCTCGGGCACGTAGCGCTGATCATCGTGTTCCGCATGGCCCTTGCGACGGTAAGTCTTCGCTTCAATCAGTACTGCCCCACCGCCTCGACGGGCAAATTCAGCGGCATGTTTGGTCACTTCATAGCAGGCAATTATGTCATTGCCATCAACGACATATGCTGGAATGCCGTAGCTGGCTGCTTTCTCTGCGAGATCTCTTACCGCCGTTTGCAGCTTCGTGGGGGTCGAGTAAGCGTAGTAATTGTACTCGGCGATGACGATCAGCGGCAGACGTTGAACCGCGGCGAAATTGAGTCCTTCGTGAAATGCTCCGGTACTCATGCCGCCGTCACCGATATAGGCAACCCCCACAATTCGTTTCTGTCGCATGCGGGCGCCCAGAAGTATTCCCGTCATTACGGGAATCATATCGCCCAGGTGCGAAATCGGACCGATGAACCCCTTCTCCATATCACCGAAGTGAATGTTGAGATCGCGACCGCCGGATGGTCCCCAGGCTTTTGCCATGTACTGGGCAAATATTTCACGCGGACGAATCCCCTTTACCAGCACCGCCCCCAGATCGCGTATTAGCGGAGTAACGAAGTCGTGGGGTTCCAGCGCATAGGCGCTGCCCACCGCGGTCGCTTCCTGTCCGAGCGAGCGAAAGACGCCGCCGACGACCTTCGTCTGTCGATAGAGATTCACCAAACGCTCTTCGACCAGCCTCGTTAGCTTCAGAAACCGATAGAGCATCAACATCTGTTCAGGCTTGAGAGTGGTGTCAGAAGTGCAACTCAGCTCTTTTCCGTCCTGCGGCTTGCGCGGCGCATATTTTGTGCTGATGCGCATCTGATGGCGCGGCGGCGGTCGGCGGCGGCGGCGACGTGGGTCTTTGCCGCTGCCCCTTGACTGTTCTACAGCAGTTTGCTCTTTTTCCATTGTTAGATGTGCACCGCTTGACCATGAACGCCTTCCGCGGCTTCCATCACGGCTTCAGAGACTGTCGGATGCGCATGCATCGTTCGCCCTAATTCTTCTGCTGTCGACTCGAGTTGCATCGCAACGCAAGCTTCGGCAATCAGCTCGGTGGCGTGAGGTCCCATGATATGTACGCCGAGAATCTCGTCGTACTTTTCTTCGCTGACAATCTTAACGAAACCCTCTTCCTCGCCGAGAATGCGGGCCTTGCCCGATGCCGAGAAGGGGAATTTACCGACCTTCACTTTATAGCCCATCTCTCGGGCCTTCGCCTCAGTGAGACCGACAGACGCGATCTCAGGATCGCAATAGGTGCAGTTTGGGACCAGCCTGAGATTTATGGGACGAACGTCTTTGAGTCCGGCAATGTGTTCAACCGCAACGATGCCTTCCTTCGACGCAAGATGGGCCAACAAAGGAGTCGGAACCACATCGCCTATGCCGTAAACAGCCGGCTCCGCAGTCTGCATGTATTCGTTGACCTGAACAGCTCCTCCCTCCACCTTGATTTTAGTGCCTTCAAGCCCGAGTCCACTTGTATAGGGCATACGTCCAACAGCCACCAGCAACATTTCGGCTTCCAGACTGACGGCGTCGCCTTTAGAAGTCTTACCCGTTACGCGAACGCCTTTGTCTGTCTTTTCGAGCTTCTCGAGTTTCGTGTCGACCTGTGATTTGACTCCGCGCTTACGGAAACTGCGTTCGAACTCCTTGGAAATCTCCTCGTCTTCAAGAGGCAAAAGTCGAGGCAGCAATTCTACGATTGTCGTGTCGGCGCCGAAACGCGAATATACCGATGCAAACTCCACGCCCACGGCGCCGGCGCCCATGACGATAAGCGATTTTGGCGTGTCCTTTAGTTCCAGGATGTGATCGCTGTTAACGACTCGTTCGCCATCAGTTTCGAAACCGGGAATCGGACGGACCACCGAGCCGGTGGCGATGATGATTGCCCTGGTCTGAAGTATCTGCTTAGTCCCATCCTCACCGGTGACTTCTACTTTTCCGGGGAGGGTCAGCTTTCCTGTGCCCTTAAAGACGGTCACCTTATTCTTCTTCATTAAGAACTCGATGCCTTTTGAGTTCTTTAGTACTACCTTGTCCTTGCGCTTTTGCACGTCGGCAAAGGCGAGTTGAATGCCGGAAGCCTGAACGCCAAAATCAGCAGCATGCTTCATCTGTTCGAAGACATGCGCGGACATCAACATCTGTTTAGTAGGAATGCAGCCTCGAAGGGTACAAGTGCCGCCAAGCCGTGTGTCCTTTTCAATTATCGCCGCTTTCAGACCCAGCTGACCGGCGCGAATTGCCGCCACATAGCCGCCAGGGCCGCTGCCGATAATCGTCACGTCAAATTGTTCGTTAGCCAAAACATGAACCTCTCGAAAGCGAGTTCCAGAACGACCTGGTGGTAACCGATCATGCGGGAACTGCCGTTCTTACTGCTCGCTTTTGTTATCAGAGCTTTTTGAAGCAGGTGATTATAGTCTGGAACAGACGGCCCAGCCAATCGGCAGGGTGAAGCGCATCTCAAGGCAACGCAGCTATTAGCTTGCACCGCAAAAACAGTTTGCTTTATTTACGAGGGAGGCGTGATAAACACCCTGACTCTGCCGTGCTATTCTTCCACAAGTCCCTAATCGAAGAGGTGTAGCGATGAAACATTCTCCGGGCTTCCTCAAACTGGTTAACGATGCTAGGAGCCGGATCCGAGAGGTCAGCGTCGAGGAAACGAAGGAACGACTGAGAGCAAATCCGAGGGCGAAATTAATCGACGTGCGCGAAGACACTGAATGGGAGGAAAACCACGCTGCCGGCGCCGAACATCTGGGTAAGGGCATTATTGAACGCGACATAGAAGCCCAGGTACCAGACAAAGCGACGGAGCTAATTCTCTATTGTGGCGGCGGATATCGCTCGGCCCTCGCAGCTGATGTGCTCCAGCAAATGGGGTACACAAACGTTTATTCAATGGCCGGCGGATGGAAGGCCTGGAAGGAAGCGGGCGCTCCGGTAGAAGGATCTTAGTCTGCGCCGGGAGGCGCTTTGGGACGTGGCTGCTGAGATTTACTGGATAGAAGGGATTGCTCCCCATCGCATTGCGACAATGCCGGTACCCCGATCGTGGGAGGGGCTGAGTGATCAAATCCTTTCGCTCAAGCAAGAGGGGGTCGAAACACTGGTTTCGCTCCTTACACCGCGAGAAGTTCTGGATCTCGATCTCAAACAGGAGCAGGAACACTGCTCGGCGTGTGGCATTGATTTCATCTCGTTTCCTATTCCCGATACCGACATTCCGGCTTCGAAGACAGCTACACTCGAACTGGCTCAACGGCTTGCAGTTACGGTGAAGGCTGGAAAAGGCGTTGCGATTCACTGTCTCGGAGGCATTGGACGATCTTCACTGATCGCAGCATGTGTGTTGGCGATTCTAGGAGTCGGTCCTGAAGAGGCTTTTCGACTAATCAGGAAGTCGAGGGGTTGCGACGTACCCCAAACAGCCGAGCAGAAGGAGTGGGTGTATGGGTTCGTTAGTACGATGTTAGAGAGTAATTGATTGCGAATTGCGGATTTTGAGCCATCGTGTTTTGAGGTCATATCGGCGCTCGACTAAATGTCAATGCCGGCTTCACGAAATCTGCAATCCCAAATCCGAAATCTAGACCTGGTGTTGTAGAATTACCTAGGAAGACGAACCCCCAGCTTAACCCGTCATCCGCCCGAGTTTTCAAATCATTCTCTTTACTCTGAGGAAAAAACCAAATGTCGCATGCCGCAAGTGAACAGCCTGAGGTCGGAAGGCGCATTGAGTCCGACTCGATGGGCGAAATCGCGGTGCCGGTGGATAAATACTGGGGGGCGCAAACCCAACGTTCATTGATTCATTTCAACATCGGCGACGACAAAATGCCCCGTGAAATGATCCGCGCTCTGGGAGTTTTGAAAAAGGCCGGGGCGCTCGTTAATGAAGTACTCGGAAAACTCCCGCCGGAAAAAACAAAGTTGATAAGGCAAGCGGCGGATGAAGTGATCGAAGGAAAACTCGACAAGCATTTCCCTCTGCGAGTTTGGCAAACCGGCAGCGGCACGCAAACCAACATGAATGCTAACGAAGTGATCTCAAATCGCGCCATCGAGATCGCCGGAGGCTCGATAGGCAGCAAAAAGCCTGTCCATCCAAACGACGACGTGAACATGTCGCAGTCGTCGAATGACACATTTCCTACGGCGATGCACATCGCCGCGGCGGAACAGCTGAACAAACTGATTCCGGAAGTGCAAAACGTTCACGACGCGATTATTGCTAAGGCTGAAAAATTCAACGACGTCGTCAAGATTGGACGTACGCACCTCCAGGACGCCACCCCCTTGACTGTGGGCCAGGAGATGTCCGGCTGGGCAAGTCTGCTGGCTCGGGATATCGAGCGGCTGAAGTTGGCAATGCCTGGACTACTCGACCTGGCAATCGGCGGGACGGCGGTAGGGACCGGCCTTAATTCTCATCCTGAATTTGGCGAGCGGGCCGCGAAGAAGATTGCTGAGCTGACCGGGCTTCCATTCAAATCTCATCCCAATAAGTTCGCTGCGCTGTCTGCTCATGATGAAATTGTTTTTGCGAGTGGCGCTTTGAAAACGCTTGCCGGTTCCTTAATGAAGATTGCCAACGATATACGTTGGCTCGCTTCCGGTCCGCGGTGCGGATTGGGCGAGTTGATCCTGCCGGAAAATGAACCTGGCTCATCAATCATGCCGGGCAAAGTAAATCCCACGCAGAGCGAGGCGATGACGATGGTCGCGGTTCAGGTGTTCGGCAACGATGCCACGATCACTTTTGCGGGCTCGCAGGGAAATTTTGAACTGAATGTCTTTAAGCCCGTGATGATTCATAATCTCCTGCATTCGATCAGATTGCTGCATGATGCCTGCCATGGTTTTGTTGAGTACTGCATCAATGGTATCGAGCTGAATCGCGCTCAGATCGACGAACACTTAAAACATTCGTTAATGCTAGTGACGGCTTTGAACCCGCATATTGGCTATGACAAGGCGGCACAGGTAGCGAAGAACGCGCATAAGAAAGGTATTAGTTTGCGCGAGTCAGCGATTGAGCTCGGCTACCTCACGGGCGAGGAATTCGATAAATACGTCAAGCCTGAGGAAATGACGCACCCGTAGACATTTCAGAGTGGCGATTGCCGATTGCCGATTTGCGACCTTCCTTCGAAAGATTCCGCGAATCAAAAACGAACAACTGGCACTCGTTAATAACTTATGCCCATAGACTTTCCGATTCACTATTTGCGACCTTCCGTCAACGGATCCTGCAGATGCAAAAGGACCAATCGGCAATTGGCAATAGGCAATAGGCAATGACTTATGCCTGATCGAAACGATCGTGTGAAGGAGAATGTACCGGGAGTTTATTACGTAGACTCTTCCTGCATCGACTGCGACGTTTGCCGCGATACCGCTCCTCATAATTTCATGCGGTCTGATAAAAAGAGTTATTCGTTCGTCTTCAAGCAACCGGAGACCGAAGAAGAAAAGGCGGCCTGCGAGGAAGCGCTTACGTGTTGTCCGGTTGAAGCCATCGGGAGCGATGGCTAGCCGTCACTCAATTTAGAGAGCCTCTTGCAAAACTCGGTATTAGCGAAGCGGACATTGCGCTTTTGCCTGCTTATTTACCAAATAGCTACTCCGCTACGGAGTTTGCAAGAGGCTCTCTAATTTCTAAATCTCAACCCTGATCCAGCCGTCTTCAACAACAACTCGGTAGCTCTCAATCTGCTCCCTCACCGTAAGGCATTCCCCGGTTCGCACATCAAACTGCCAACCGTGCAGACCGCACTCGATCGTACGCCCGCAGAGCTTACCCTCAGTTAGTGGCGCGCCTTTGTGCGGGCAGAAATTATTGGTGGCATAGAATTCGCCATCCACATTGTAAACGGCCAGTTCAAAACCGTCAGGAAGATCCACGGCGGCACATTGACCAGGCGCAAACGTTTCGGCGCGGCCCACGGTGATGGTCTGGCCTTTTCGCGTTGATGCGGGGACGTCGTCGGTTTTAGTATCGAATGATTGCATTAGGTGAATCGTATCAAAACACGCTTTGTGAGGGAAAAGAGCAAGAATCAACATCGCGGCGCGTTCTCTATATTCAGCGCTGACCCTTCACTCTCCCTTAGCGCTGGAGTTACTGAGAATTAGGAGATAGAAGGAGAAGAATGAAACGAATCTTAAGTGTTATCAGCGCCATCGCGCTTGTGTTTGTTCTTACCGGTGTCGCCCTCGCCAAAGAAATTACCGTCCGCGGACGACTGCAAAAGACAGTGGAAGCCGGTGGTTGGCTGGTTGTCGCGGGTAATCAGAAGTATCTGATTTTGAATGCCCAGCGCTTTCAACACGAGAAATGGTTTAAGGAATCGGCGGAAGTGGAAGCCCTCGGAGAGACCAAGGACGTTATGACGACCTACATGGAGGGTACGCCGTTTGAAGTGCGAACAATGCGCCCTTTAGAGCAAAGCGGATCGGAGTCAAGCGTAAGCGCAAGTGACCAGAGAACTCCGACCCGCGTACTAGTAAGCGGGGATGCCATCGTGCAGGCCCAACCGGACACAGCGATTCTGACAATCGCGGTAGTAACGCAGGCGAAACGGGCGATCGATGCCCAGCAAGAGAACGCAACCAAGAGTGATGCCGTAATGCGTGCTCTTAAGGCGGCTGCCGGTGCAGGTGCTGAGGTCAAAACTAGCGGCTATAGCCTTCAACCCCAACGCCTATACCGAGAGAACCAGCCTCCCACAATCACCGCGTATGAGGCTCGCAATAGCGTAACCGTAATCCTGAGCGATCTAACCAAAGTCGGCGCAGTCATTGATGCCTCAGCGCAAGCCGGAGCTAATGACGTGACCAACGTTTCATTCACGCTGAGGAAAGATCGACCTGCCCGGGATCAGGCTTTGGCCGAAGCAACTCGCGAAGCAGTGGCTAAAGCACAGGTAATTGCACAGGCCCTTCGCGGGCGTGTCGTACGAATCGTTGAGGTGCAGGAGGAAGGCACTGTGAGGCCGCTACCAATTGCGGCGGACTACACTCGCGAGGCAAAGATGGCTCAGGTTGCTACCCCAATCGAAGTTGGATCCCTGGACATTACTTCCCGCGTGCAATTAGTAGCTGAAGTTGATGCGGGTGGCTGATGATGTAAGACTCTCCCTGGAATGGTCTGTTTGCTTTGACCAGGAATGCCGAGTATTAGCTGAGTACTCCCCCCAGTCGTTCACACGGCGATGATCCCCAATCACCGCCTCGCCCCCGAAGCAATCATAATTCTTGCAAACTCGTTCGAGAGCGAACGAGTTTTGTTACTACCAATTTCCTGCAAGGAGGGAAAACAAATGAGTAGATATCGTGATGAGCTGGATGATGAACGGGAATACAGAGGAGAACGATCGAGGCGTGAAGGCGAGGGATATGGCGAAGCTTATTCCCGCAGGCGCGGTCCTGCCGAAGACTATAGACGTCCTGATTACAACCGCAGCCGCTTTGGGGAACGCGCCAACTATGAATACGACGAACCACGATACGGTGGCTATGAGCGACCCTACCGTGACGAAGGCTATTCCAGTTCGCTGTTCGACCGCGGGGAGCATCTGCGGCGCGGTTTTCAACAATCCCCCTCGCTGGAACGCTCGCGTCTCCGGTGCCATGAGATTATGACACGCGACCTCGTTGTGGCGACGCGCGACACTACTCTTAGAGAAGTGGCACGCATGATGAAGGAAGAAGATACCGGCGTTATTCCTGTGGTGGATTATGAAATACCCGGGGGCAATGGCAAGAGTACCTCGGAAGAGAAAAACCATGAGACCCGAAACTACAACCGGGGACGCCTGGTTGGATTGATTACGGATCGAGACATCGTTGTTCGTGCTGTTGCTGAAGACAAAGACTGCGCCTCAGCACGCGCAGAAGAGATAATGTCGACAGATCTGTACACTGCCAAGCCAAACGATCGGGTGGTTGACGTCATACGCAAGATGGGCGACAAACAGGTGCGTCGCATCCCTGTCGTCAACGAAAGCGGCCGTCTTCTGGGTATGATTTCTATGGCCGACGTAGCAAGGGAAACGCAAGATGACCGCGAATTGGCGCAGGCGCTAGAGGAAATTTCGCGCGAGTCATCATTCTGGCGAAAAGTTTTCGGTTGATCTGAGGTGACTCGGATTTGATGGGGGAGACTCGACGGAGCCTCCCTTCTTCACCTTTATCGTTCAATCCCTTATGCTTTCCCTATGCCAAATCCAGAGTTTGTATTCTCTCTCATGCCCGTAGGCCGCCGTTCGCGTCCGTCCGGTCGTCTATGGAACCCGGCAGCCGATGTTTACAAGACGGACGAGGGCTGGGTCGTTAAGGTTGATTTGGCTGGCGTATGCTCGGACGAGCTGGAGATTGATGTGGATGAGTGCAGCTTGCGTATTCGAGGATGCCGTCGCGATACGTTATATCGCGAAAACTTCAGGTACCACCAGATGGAGATTACCTACAGTCGATTTGAAAAAACGATCGAATTCCCATGCACGATCGAACACGCCTCCCTCGCGCACGATTATCGCGATGGTTTCTTGATTGTCAGTTTGCGATGTAGCTGACTTCTAAGCGAAATACGGATTGATTAAACCAAATGTCACAACAACAGGAAGAACTTCTGAACTCTGAAGTCGTGGAAACAGGCACTGAGGCTAAGGAAGTGCAACCAGCACGCCCGCCCTTCGAGCTCGCCGTGCTGCCTTTGCAAAACACAACCTTGTTTCCCGAAACAGTCGTGCCTCTTTCGGTAGGTCGCCCGCGTTCCGTGGCCGCAGTCGAAGCAGCATTGGCGACTGAAGAAAAGCTGATCGCGGCCATTACGGTGCGACCCGAGAGCACTGGCGGACCGGATGCCAGAGCGAAGGAGTTATACGATGTAGGCACGCTCGTTATGATCAAGCGGATGGAGCGGGTGGATGACGTTCTGCACATCATCGCTCAGGGAACTGAACGCATCAAGGTGCTTGAATGGAAGCAGGAAGACCCCTATCTGCGGGCGGTGGTGCAGGTTCTGCCGGAACCCAAGATCATCGACGCTGAAGAAGTCGAAGCCATAAAACGAAATGTGCAGTCGATGGTCCAGCAGGCGTTGGCGCTTCTGCCCGGAATACCGCCCGAAGTTCGCGTTGCGGTTCTTGGTTCAGTCGAGCCGGTGCGGCTCGCGTATTTTCTCGGCTCGATTCTTAACCTGGGTGTTGAGCAAGAGCAGAAAATGTTGGAGGCGAATACGGCAGACGAGTTGTTGCGGCTGGCCCATACTTACCTTGCGCGCGAGCTTGAGATCATCCAGTTGCGTTCAAAGATAGCTACCGAAGCACAGACCGAGATGGATAAAGCCCAGCGCGACTACATTCTGCGACAGCAGATGAGAGCGATACAAAAGGAGTTGGGCGAAGATGAAACTGGGGAAGCCGCTGAGGCTGCGATGCTTCGCGAGCGGCTGGACAAGGCGGATCTGCCGGAAGACGTGCGAAAGGAAGCCGAGCGCGAACTTAGGCGGCTGGAGAAATTACCGCCGGCAGCTCCGGACTATCACGTAATACGCACTTATCTGGAATATGTGCTCGAGCTGCCCTGGCGGAAGTCGGCTGAAGACAAGCTTGACTTGAATGAGGCCAAGCGCATTCTTGATGAAGACCACTACGGACTCGAAGATGTGAAAGAACGGATTCTCGAGTTCCTGGCGGTCATTAAGCTGCGGCCGGATACAAAAAGCCCGATTCTTTGCTTTGTAGGGCCACCGGGCGTGGGTAAGACTTCTCTGGGACGCTCGATTGCGCGTGCCCTGGGACGTCCGTTTGAGCGTATGTCACTTGGCGGCGTCCGCGATGAAGCTGAACTGCGAGGCCATCGGCGTACGTATATTGGCGCCATGCCCGGGCGCATTATTCAATCGGTGCGGCGGGCGGGTGTCAACAATCCCGTGATGATGCTCGACGAGATCGATAAGCTGGGCGCCGATTACCGCGGCGATCCTTCCTCGGCACTTCTGGAGATACTGGATCCACAGCAGAACAACAGCTTTCGCGATCATTATCTGGATCTTCCTTTTGATCTCTCAAAAGTATTTTTCATATCCACTGCTAATCAACTTGGACCGATTCCCCCGCCGTTGAGGGATCGGATGGAAGTTATCAGCATCGCAGGGTACAGTGACCGCGAAAAACTGGAGATTGCCCGGCGATACCTGGTTCCCCGACAGATCAAGGAGAATGGCCTTAACGATTATCAACTTGAGATAAGTGATGACGCCCTTGAGTTGATCGCAACACGCTACACTCGCGAAGCGGGTGTACGTCAACTCGAGCGAAATATCGGCAGACTGGCGCGCAAAGTCGCCCTGAAGATCGCGCAGGGAGAGGCTGAAAAGATCAAGATAGAAGCAGCCGCGATTTCTGAATACCTCGGACCTCCGCGATTTTATCCAGAGCAGGCACGCAAAGAGCTTCCTGCCGGCGTGGCCACGGGTATGGCCTGGACCGAGATGGGAGGAGAAGTTCTATTTGTCGAAGCCACCCTTCTGCCTGGTGGTCGAGGATTGACCATCACTGGTCAGCTCGGGGAAGTGATGCAGGAATCGGCCAGGGCTGCGCAATCGTACCTCTGGTCCCACGCGGCTGAGTTTGGATTGAGTCCGGAGTTGTTCAAGGACTACGGGGTCCATCTGCACGTTCCCGCTGGCGCGATTCCGAAGGATGGACCAAGCGCCGGTGTAACGATCACAGCCGCACTGGCGTCGCTCTACACTGGGCGCCGCGTGAGACCGGACACCTCGATGACGGGTGAGATCACTCTGTCAGGGCTGGTGTTCCCGGTTGGAGGAATTAAGGAGAAGGTACTGGCAGCGTATCGCGCCGGCATCCGTCGGATCATGCTCCCAGCACGCAATGAAGCCGACGTCGAGGAGATTCCGGAGGATGTCCGCAAGGAATTGCAGCTCGTTTTCTTGTCGAGAATTAGTGAGGTAATTGATGCGGGGCTGGAGGTGCTGGTTGCGAATCCACCGCCAGCCCGATTGCCCGTAGTGGACCGAGATGGATCGCGGCAATCGGAAGAACCTTTGGCGGCGTACAAGGTTCTGAAGCAGTAGTAAGCAAGGATCGGCAAGAAAAAACCAGGGCGGAGAAAATCAGTTTCTCCGCCCTGGTCTCTTTTTGTTTAAACTGTTATTAGCCGCACACGTTGGAGCTGCATATGCCTGAGCAACATTGTGCGCTGGTGGTGCAGGATGCGCCGGTTGGCAGACATGTTGCCGCCTGTGCCGGCGTCGGCGCTACAATCGAAGTCACCAGTGGTACCGCCACCACAGCCGCCAATCCGAGCACTCGCACCATCTCGCGCCGGTTCAACCCTGTCGTGAATAACGCAGGCGGGGTCAACTCTTTTTCCAGCAGATGATCCCGGCTCAATTGCTTGAGGGCAAACCAAACCACTCGTTCATCTATAGTGGCTCCAAGTTGATGCGACAATGCGCGGCTGATCTCTACCGGTGTTGTCCGCCCATCACATTGTTTCCAAACCAGGGCGGCTGTTTCATTAAGACAGTGAGCTTTATCCTTGTCCGTGTCATAGATCAAGATCTCATTATCCAGCTCCCGGACTATTAATCCATCCTGGCGCATTTGTGGCTTGTTTTGCATCACTCTCGGCTCCTTGTCGCCCTGTTTCCAATTCGAGAACTATTGATTCTGAAAGCCTCGCCCTGGTTTGGACTAGCCGACCTGTGTTACTGGTCCAAATGCTCTGGGACTTTCTACCGGCGAGTGCTTACTGATCAAGTGACAGAATCTGTTGGTGATTCTCGGGATAACTGTGATTCGAGGACCTGCAGGTCACGGTAGCCTCGCGCCGGACAATACCTTGATTCCCAACAATTCGTCAATAGGAATCCGTAAAAGAGCAAAACCTCATGGTCGCATTCAGATTCCGTTACTGCCCACAGTCGGCGTTGCTGCGGGACACCACCTGGCTGAACCGCTTCTGATACTCAGTCGAGGTAACAAACGCGCAGACCATGCCGCGGAAGTTGCCGGCCTCCTGGTTGTTCAAGACTTCCAACCCAGTAGGCAAGCCCAGCCGCATCCGGATCTCGTCGCAAATAGCCGAAGTAATCCGTCGACACAAACGCTGAGTTGTATTCAGCTTGTTTCAGCGCACTGCTCTCGGCCACATCAAGTAGCACGAGACCACGGTTTTCGATCTGATTTGCGCCGCCGTCGTAGCGAGCCACAAGAGCGTCGCGTTGACCACTCAGCTCCACTCCTGAAGCCTGCTGCACGTTGGCAAGCAACGCATCAACAAACGATCGGGCCGTGGTGTGTGGCTGATACTTCGCCACAAATTCCGCACGTTGTACGAAGGCTTGCGAGAACACTGTCTTCCCGGCGTCCACAGACGCGCCGCCAATCACTTGCCGGCGATCCGCGGCGTATTCGCCGAAGACGGGCTTTCGACCAAGGGCGCCTTTGTAAACGTTGTAGATGAATGAGCCCCGTCTGCTGTAATTCCTGTTCGATGAAGAACGCGGCGGCGACATCTCTTCGGTGACCATTTGCGCAGAGCAGATCTGTATCGCATTCGAGAATGCGATCGCTCCAGTAGTTGAAGCCACCCTCGTCAGGCTCGCGTCCGAGGACGTCCAGGTACTGCTGACGGACAAAATATTCCGCTGTGTCGAGTGGATTTACATTGTCTCCGGTGGACAGCCCCGTAAAGGTTCCTTCGGTCTTGTTAGCAAGCTGACTGAAAGATCGATTGAATGGATTGAAGTTATAGTTCACCCGTAAAGGCGTAACGGTGTAGAACCCGCCCGTCTCCACATTATCAAAACGGTAGTTACCGTCCGCATCAGTGATAGTCTTCCGTGATTGAGAGCCGTTCAAACTTAGACGCTACAGACGAAGAGTTTCTGCTCGCCCTATATGGCAGCACACGGGCGCACGAACTAGCGCAGGTTCAATGGGACGAAGGACAGCAAGAGTTGTTCGTGCAATGGCAGTACGACTTGCAACGGCGCGAGTATGAGGCCCGGTTTCTCGAGGCAAGATATGATGTGATCCTTGTTGATGGCAGCCCAGCGGGAAGGATCTGGATTGGCACCGACAACGAGCAGATTCGCTTATTGGACATCGCTCTATTGCCGGAGTTTCAAAATCGGGGAGTAGGTACGCTACTTATTCGCAGGCTCATTGACCAGTCTACTTGCGCCGGCAAGCCACTTCGTCACATGGTCTTTGTGCTCAACAACGACGCCCACCGGTTCTATGAGCGTCTGGGCCTTGTAGTCATTGAAGACCTGGGCGCTTACAAACACACATGGAATATCATCCCGCAGATTACGCAGATTAAGACTGGCATTTAAGCTTTAGGCCGGGCTCTCTTCCTTCTTTTTCCTGATCTGCGAAAGCTGCGTAATCTGTGGATAGCCTTATTTGAAGTAATTGAAGACAGCCTCGTAACGAAAGCCTCGTTCGTTGCCCGCGATGGGAACAATAAAGATGTCAAACTCACCCATACGCTCAAGCTGAAGCGTGTAAGTACTCTGCGGAAGTGTCGTCTCACCAGCCCCAATGAAATACACCGAAAACCGCTCCAGCCCATCCTGGTCTCCACGATTGCCCGGATAGCCTATGACTTCGACCAGCTCCAACTCGACTGGTGACGATGCCTGGATCTTCACACGTAACTTCGTGTTTAGGTGCCGGGAAAACTCCCTCTCGGTCATGCTCGCTGCCATCATCGCTCTCCATGTGGTCACTTTAGGGGTGGCGTGAACTTTAATCGCTCCGTCCTTCTTTCTGCCTGAAAGTCAACAGAAAGGCTGCACAACGGAAGGAGACTGAAGAGAAATCACCGCCTGACCTGGTCCTTTAAATCCAAATTACGTATTAGCCTGTGAAGATAGTTGGGATGCACCTCGAGGATCTTCGCTGCTTCGGTATAGTTACCACTTGCCTGTTCCATCGCCTCCAAAATGATCTGCTTCTTCGTTTGCGCAACTGCTTCGTGATATTTGGCAGACGGGGGACTCACCGCTCCACCGGTTTCCAAAACCGCCTCTGGTAAATCGTCGGGTAGTATTTGCATCGTCGTGCCCAGCACTACAGCGCGCTCCATGGCATTCTCTAATTCGCGAACATTGCCCGGCCAATCATAGTCTCTTATGAGGACCCGCGCGTCCGCAGAGATACCGTTAACGCGCCGATTGCACTTCGCGCTGTACTTCTCAACAAAGTAGCTTGCCAATAAAGGTAAGTCTTCGCGTCGGATGCGGAGCGGAGGCATCTCAATCGAGACTACATTCAAACGGTAGTAAAGATCCTGGCGAAACGTTCCTTGCTCTATAGCGTGTTCAAGGTCCTGATTGGTCGCGGCTACGAGGCGGATGTCGACCTTGATCGTGCGCGTTCCACCAACGCGTTCAAACTCACGCTCTTGCAGCACGCGCAATAACTTAACTTGCAAAGGGGGCGGGATTTCTCCGACCTCATCCAGAAAAAGTGTTCCCCCTTCCGCAATCTCCAGGCGTCCTTTTTTTTGCGCTACCGCGCCGGTAAAAGCGCCTTTCTCATGACCGAACAGCTCACTCTCCAGTAGTGACTCAGCCAGTGCGGCGCAGTTTACGGCCACGAATGGTTTCGTGTTGCGCTTACTGTTTTGGTGGATAGCACGGGCAGCGAGCTCTTTGCCGGTCCCGCTTTCTCCGGAAATCAAGACCGTCGAGTCTGTAGGAGCGACTTTGGAAATCAATTGATAGACCTGACGCATGACCGGACTCTCGCCGATCATGTTGTGCTCGATATTAACGTCCTCAAGCAGCCGCCTATTCTCTCCTTCCAACCATTCGATGTGACGCGCATTCTGTATTGCCACGGCCGCGATACCCGCGATCGCAGTCACCAACTGCAAATGATCTCTATCGATTTGAATGGCCGGTTCTTTCGTGTCGAGGTAGATAACTCCCAACGGGCGATCAAACATCATCAGCGGCACGCACAAAACTGATCCGGGCTGAGAGCTAATCATGCTCTCGGTCGCTAGCTCGGGATCCGTTGCGGGATTACTCGCGAGCAGCGCCGCCCCATCGCGCATCACTTGTTTGGCGATGGTGCGGCTGACTTTAATTGTTTCATCAGCCCCAAGTCGCCGATCGAGGCCAAATAGCGATTCAAACTCGGTCGAACCTTCGTCGCTCAGCAAAATGGCTCCATGCTGAGCGGGAACAACCTCAAACAACAGTTCGAGTAGGGTCTTTTGCAGTTTTTCCAGACCATGGATGGCATTGATCGTCGTGCTTACTTTCATTAACGCGGACAAGTCGCGCGCCATTAGATAAAGAGCGTCGTTAAATCGGAGTTGGATAGTCGAGCCACTTTGCACATTGCGATCGTCGAATTGCACCTGGCTTGAAGTGTTTACTTTGTCGCCATCATTCAAGAGGAAAAGAAACTGGGACTCGCCGATACGCAGGCGGTCGCCGTGTTGCAGGGAACGAGTCTTTACAGGGACGTCGTTGATAAACGTACCGTTGAGACTGTCGAGATCGTTTATGACGAACTCCTCCCCCTGCTTTTCAATCTGCGAATGACGACGCGATACAGAAGGATCTGCAATGCAAAGGCTAGCTTGCGTGTCGCGTCCGATGACGATCGCTTCCTCGCCAACGCTGAAGGTAGCGCCCTTGAGTTTGCCGGAAATGGCTGCGAGTCGCGGTTCCATGATGCGCTTGTGTGAGTGTTCTGGATACGTGCAAAGTTTACGCGTCCTCAGTAGCTTCGAGCAACCTAAAGGCGCGAGTAACGCGAGTAAGCGATCTTCTATCCAAACAGATAAACCGAGCCACCAAACGCTATCCGATTGGATAGCGTTGCCCGGCTTATTAGTGCTAGCTGTTGCCTCAACTTGTTTAGTCTGCAAACGATTCCCTAAGAATCTGGACAAAAATTCAAGGTGCGAGCCCGTGGCACATCGTTCGCAACAAGTCGTCATTGCTAAGAGTCGCATTGAAAAGCTGTAAAGCCGCAATAGGTGGGGCTAATCAGGATTTCCGGTCGAGAGTATCGATCGTCGCCCGACGGGGCAGAAGAGGAAACATGAAAAACCAAATGATTAAGGGATTGACGATGTTGATGGTAGTTATGGCGGTTGCGTTCGGTACTGCTTTAGTCTCGGCCAAGGGCCAATCTACCGGCCGCGTGATGTCCAATATTCCGTTCGAGTTTGTAGTCGGAGATAAAGCGCTCCCAGCTGGGGAATACCAAATCAGCTCAGTGACAGCCAGCGGCGAAGTGCTGTTGATCCGGAACACCGAAGCCCGAGACCTGGCCGTGCGCTTGTCGAATAGGCTTGAGCCCCAGACAAATAAGACCCAGGCGAGACTCGTATTCCACCGCTACGGACAAAGCTACTTTCTCGCCGAGGTTTGGGCCGGCGGCGACAGCACTGGTCGAGAGTTGCTGCAATCGAAACGGGAGAGCTCAATGAAGCGTGAATATAGGGCCACGGCGAGGAACAGGGACGAATCAGTTGAGGTTGTGGCGATGGTTCGCTAAGCAGAAGGTTCCGCGCAGCAGGCGGTGAGCTCAATCGTCCACAGCTCTCCCCTGACAAAAAACCAGAACGGCAACCCAACGCCCCCGGGTTGCCGTTTTGGTTTTCTAGAAGTAACGAGGGTGGTAAGCCTGCGCGGTGATGCCTCGAACGCAACGAAACTAATTGCGTTACTCAAGGCACGATACGCCAGTTATTAGTCGGTTCAGTGGGAATCGTCTTGTGACGCTCAACCCAGTCGATTATCAAGTCACGAATCTCCTCGCTCGATCGATAGACGACCGGCGCGCCCTTGTACATCGTGTAGCCGCCCCCGCCGTTCACACGATAATTGTTGGTCGCCAGACGGAGCTTCTGCGCCGGGTCAACTGGTTGGCCGTGAAAACGAAGATTTTGAATCCGCTCCCCGACGGGTTTCGAAATATTGAGTTCGTAGTTCACACCCTCGGCGATATCAAAATTGTAAGCAGGAATTTTTTCGTCAATCAGATCAGCGGCGGCCTTACCTGGTTCATAAGCTCGAAAGTATTTCGCGGAGTGTTCCAATGCCTCCTTGAGCTGCTGTCCCGTCACCTCCAGCACGACCAGCGTGTTTTCGTAGATATAGAGTCCCGCGATCTCCCTGACAGTTACCGCTCCCTTGGGAATTCGCGCTTCGGGATTAAAGCTCGCCGCCATTGAAACGTCAGCCTTGCCCGCCTCGAGTTGCACTCGTTGGATCAAATCCAGAATCGCCGTATCGTGAAAGCGCGCCTCACGGGCCGTCAACTCTTCGGCTGACTGCCCGATAGCACGCGACAGCCACGCTTGGGTTTCGCGATCGTAGGGCTCGGCTAACTTGAGCGCTTCCGCATCGGGCTCGATATCAGCCGGTTGCGTGCGCGCTGCTTTAGCAAATACACGCCAGCGTTGGCCATCATTGTCCAGATACACATCAGCGCGGGCGAGATGCTTGCCCCAGTAGTTTGCCTGCGTCAACAACACGCCGTTGATATACAACGACGGCACCTCCCGGTGAGTGTGGCCCATGAAGATCAGATCCACACCTGGAACACTACGGGCGATTTCAACAGCCTCATTCTCGTTAGGGACCTGCCCCGGATTGATTTCGCCTGTACGTAAATCTTCTTCCAGACCCATGTGCATGGCTATGACAACTAGATCAGCCCGCTCTTTCTCACGTAAGATCGGCACCCACTTTTTCGCTTCGCTTACCGGCTCACGAAATTCAAGACCAGCGAAGTTCGAGGCGTTCTCCCAGTTGGGAATGCCGGGAGTGGTTAGCCCGAGTACACCGATGCGAACTCCGGCGACTTCCTTAATCAGGTAGGGCTGATAATGAGTTCTTTCCGTGTCTTTATCGTAGGTATTGGCTGAGAGCCAGGGGAAACGAGCCTCGTTGCGTGCCTTCTCAAGCACCTTTAAACCGAAGTTGTATTCGTGGTTGCCGACCGACATTGAATCGTAGTTCAACGAGTTCATCACCAACATCATCGGATCTGGCGGCTGGTTATTCCTCCTGTTGTGGTAATACTCCAGTGGTGTGCCCTGAATCGTATCCCCCGAATCGATCAGCAGGACGTTCTGACTTTCTTTGCGAACCCGTTTTATCAGCGTCGCAATCTTCGCCAGCCCTCGGTCGTCAGGCGCATTTTTGTAGTAATCAACTGGATCGATATTTCCGTGAAGGTCGGTCGTACCAAGAATTATAATGTGCGCGCGTCTGGCTGCAGCGCCGCCGCCGGGCGCGACCAAAACACTAAGGACCACGACAACAGTTAAGTAAAGACTAAGCTGCCATTTCATATATTTCATTAATTTAGTATCTCTGGTTGCTGAAGATTTCCGCCGCGGTAGCCCCGTTGATTTGGATTTCGTGAATCTTTTTGAAATTGGAGCGAATAAAGCTAAGTTTTGCTTGATTCTCAAAATAGGTTCGACCGGGCTGCACGATGACATATGCAGGTTCTGAGAGAGCGCTTGGATCGAAATCAGCTGCCGAAACTGGACGAGAGTTCAAATCATTGCGGCCAAACTGTTCGAGGTAATAATGCGCTACCGCCGGCGTTTCGTGGGCGATGACCGCACCCTGCGGAGCCGACTCGCAGACAAAGCTGATTGCTTCCCGCAAGCCATCGTCGTAAAGCTCGTCGTGCGGAAAAAAGTAACCCGCCTTATCGGAAGCCAGGGCATTTGTGTAAAGAGAATAGTGGGGTCCACTGGCAAAGGCTATCCAGCCGGGCACCCCTACAAAGATCACGACAGCGGCTAAAGAAATAATTGCCGGCGCGTTCCTCATGCCATTGAATTGGGAAGTGGCCAAGCGCACGAGTGATACCACACCAACGGCGGCAAGCATATACACAAAAGGCATTAGCGAGAGCGTGTAGCGCAGAAACTTTGCGCCCATCAAAGAGTAGGGAATGATCCAGAACAGGAACATGAAAATAAGAAATGCGTGTCCCACGTGCCGCCATCGTTTAAACGACACGATCAGACCGGTAACAAAGGCCGTGACGACGAGCAAGGGCATCTTGATTGCCAGGAATAGCGCGTAGAAGTAGATCGGGGTACCCCAGAACGGCGTGCTTGACACGTTGTTTTTATACAAGTGGTTCGCGAATAGATATCCGGAGTGGACTAACAGACGCTCACCCGTATAAGCGTTGAGATACTCCCACACGGGAGGTAACAACATCGCCGGGTTAGCAATTATGAGAAACACCGGAATTAGAAGATAAAACCACTGCGGTGTCTTTCCCTTTGGTTCGCCGGGCATGGCTGTCCGCACATGAATCTTATGGTGGAAAAGCATGTTGAGAGCGAAGTAGTGAGGAAAATATTTCGATGCGATCATCAAACCGAACGAGGCCGCACTCTGAACGTAATTCTTGTTTCTGATATCCGTATCGCTGGGACTGGCAAGCTTGGCTCGCAAGTAGAAGAAGAAGCCAAACAACATAAAGAAAACGAGCAGGGTGTCTTCTTTGCCAATGCGGTTCAGCGCGATGGCATTAATACCCACTGCCCAGAACGCGGAGGCAAGCAATCCGGTCCAACGATCGAAGAACGCAGCCGTCAGTAAGAACAGCGGTATGACTGTCAACGCTCCGAACAAAGCATTGGGTAAGCGAAGCGCGGCCTCATCGCTGATCGACTGACCACCCGCTGTCTGCCACGCGTTCGCGCCCGCTATCGAGCCCCACATCAAGAGCTTCATTAGCATCGGATGTTCCGCATTCGCCGAAAAATCGTAGCGTTGGTAGGAACGCACAGCATCGAGCTTGTTCATTTCATCTTCTGCAAAACCAATCGCGCTTAGCTGTGTCACCCGCAGACCAAAGGCGATTATTACAAGCAGTGATAACGTTGCGACGACACTCCATTCCACACTGGCCAGCCATCCCAGACGGCGAGGCATTTGCATGATAGGCCAACGCGTTTTGTCCGAGCCGATATCGACGGACGGGTCCGATGAGCTGAGCTTGATGTTTTGATCCAACAGGAACCTCTGCAGTTATTGGTTTAAAAAACACTAACTGTTACAGATTTCTTATATTTGCGGCGGTCTGGCGTTAGAGCTTTAAACGGCACCCAGCAAATAAGCAACCGTAAGGTCCACCTCTGAATTTAACGCGTATTTGTTAGCTTAGTGCAAAATGCCTTATGGTTGTAGGAGAAAGAGGCTGCCGGAACTTAGTTGCATCTGTCCGAATCGGAGTTTCCGTCTTGGATAATTTAATTACTTCAAATATTCGTCAGCGGCCTGTGCGCACGCTGGTCAGCGTGGCCGGAATCGCGCTGGGTGTGTGCCTGGTGATGCTCTTCACAGGCCTCGCTCGCGGCATGTCAGACGACCTACAACGACGCGCTTCAAATGTGCGCGCCGAGATTATTTTCATGCGTCCCGGCTCGGTTCAACTGACCTCCTCAACTTTAAATCTCGACGTCAAATACGCGGAAAGACTGAAAGAGATAAGCGGGGTCGCCGAGGCGCTGCCCGTCGCGCGTTACATTTTCCAGGGTAAGGGAGGTTTCGGTTTCGAACAGATTGAAGGCGTCGATTGGAATGCTTACGCAAAAATGAATGGAATCGGTCTCGTCTCGGGTCATGGACCTCAGAACGACGATGAGGTTGTTGTTGACGAAACAAAAGCCCGAAACAACAACCTCAAAATAGGGGATACTCTAAAGCCTTTCGGCAATAAGGAATACCGAATTGCTGGCATCTATTCTCCGGAATCGGGCGCCCGCGTAAAGATGACCTTGCCTGCAATGCAGGACGCTCTGGAAGCACGCGGCAAAGCTAGTCATATTCTGGTTAAGGTCGTTGATCCCAAAGAGGAATTGGCCGTAGCACAGAGAATTAATGCGCAACTTCCAGGCAATAGCATTCAATTTACTCGTGAGTGGTTTACAAGTATCGAGAAGAGCATTCCGTATCTTGGGGTCTTCTTGCGAGTCTTAGTTGGCCTCGCAGCAGTGGTCAGCGCACTGGTTGTAATGTTGGCAATGTACACGACGATTACCGAGAGAACCCGCGAGATTGGCATTCTCAAGGCGATGGGTGCTTCGCGCGGCTATATCATCGGCATCATTGAAAAGGAAGCTATCCTTATTAGTTTGATCGGGTTGGTGGCGGGTTTCATTGTTTCTATAATTGCCGGCTATTTAATCCATCGCGTCTACGGCCTCTTCTTTGAGTACAGTTGGGGTTGGGCGTTGACAGCAGCGGTTATCGGTTTGGGCGGAGGCATTTTGGGTGCCTTGTATCCGGCGATGCGCGCTTCAAACCTGGACGCGGTAAATGCACTTGCCTACGAGTAGTTTCGTTAATCTGTGGCTAATTCTTCACAGCTTCGGTAACGCCTGGCGCCTCAGCTGGCCCACTGCCCGGTTCCTTGGGATCCTTAACTACATCCTTTAACGAGAGACCTCTTCGCACGATCAACGCGACGCCTATCATCGCCCAGAAGATGTCGCGCCCTTTTCGAATAATCGCCAGGGTAACGCCTACGACGGTAGTAAAACCAAGCACTTTCGAAAGCATTCCGGTTCCAGCTTCATCCACTCCCGTCCTTAAGGGCACAAACTTAAAAGTCATGTTGATGATGCGATTGACTGATTCCAAAATGAATGCCGTCAGCAGCGTTGGCCGCGCCACATCGCTTATGAACCAGAGTGTTGTATAGATCTCCGCCACCCCCGCCAGGTGGAAACAAACTTCCAGCGCGAAAATTGGCAGCAAGCGGCCGCGATTGCGATCATGAAAGCCATAGATGCGATCCTCAAGAGTCTCTGCCCGCGGTAGTACCTTTTCAACCCACGCTCTAACGGTGCGACGTCTGCCCAAGAATCGAAGCGCTCCGCTCAAAAATTTCCACTGTTTGTGAACGATGTAGTAACCAACACATGCGACCATCGACGTGCCAACTAAAGCTCCAATACTTGCGTAGCGCAAAGGCTTTGGTAACTGAAAGCTGAGCAGCAAAGCAGCAGTGCCGGAGAAAATAAAAATGACTACCGAGAGACTGTAGAAAATGTTTTCCAGGGCGATCGCGGCCAAACCGGCCATCAATGGAACGCGGTCGCGAACAAAGGCAGCCTTTGAAGGTTCCGCCACAGCAATGCTGACGAGCGGAATGATATTGCCCAAGGCGTCGCCCATCAGCCTGGCGGCAAACGCATCACGAAAGCGTAACCGGTATGGCGCTTCAAAACACTTTGTCCATGCGATTGAGCGAACGATATGGCGGATCGACGAGATCGCGAGAATCAGAAGGAACGCAGCACCGAGCCGTCTGATCCCGGCGACAATTTCTGACAGACCCGCCTTCCTCACAAAGTAGGCAAAGAGCAGCAAGCCGATGAAAGCAAAGATAAAGCCGAGAGGCGCCAGTTTGCGGCTGCGAGTTTGAACTGAAGGTTCTTGATCCGTCACTTGGCTAATTCTTCCGCACGAGATTGCTGAGAGTTACTTAGAAAATACGGTATCACACCGGTTCGCAGTGGCACAGACTTCAGTCTTTCGCGTTAAGCCAAGCGATACCCATGCCGCACCACGCCTGTACTAGAACTCCCAGCTGCGGCATCCTCCATCGGGTAATCGATCAATTTAGGTTGGTTGATAAGACCCTGGGTTTCACCCCGTTAGGGGTGGCATGTTTATAGCTCGAGGACCAAAACCTCTCCGGCGGCGTTCGGAGGAGCGGACTGTTGTCGCGTGCTGAAGGTCTAGTTGCATTCCGCTCCTCCGAACGCCGTTGGTTC
>WNGE01000976.1_pt1 | contig 42857 bp, 42 predicted proteins | sample 5400651 | NCBI WGS metagenome assembly WNGE01 (sample SAMN13153370, study PRJNA577476) | soil metagenome | isolation source: 60 cm soil or saprolite under grassland replicate 2 | place: USA:California | collected 2016-06-15 | reverse complement strand
GACCGACATCACGCGCACTCGCTCCGAACGCTCGCGCGAAATCCTATCTGCAATTTGCCGGCGCTTCCATCATTCCTCGCCCGCCGCCGCCCGCCCCGCCTAGCCTTGACCCCCGAGCATCCTTGGTCTGGTATGGGCGCCGATCCACGCTGCCGGGCTCGCCATGATCACCGTTCCGGAACTGGCTGCAGACGCGCTGGGCTCGTTTCTCAGCTCCGACATGCAACAGAGGTTCGGGTCCTCGCATGCGCGGCTGGCGGAGCTCGTCCCCTCGGTCGCCCGGCTGGCGCTGGAATGCATCGGCAACAGCGACGCGCTTTATCACAACGTCGAGCATACGATGCTGGTGACGCTCGCCGGGCGCGACATTCTGGTTGGCCGGGCGCTGCTGGCCCCGACCACACCCGACGATTACGCGCATCTGATGGTTGCCTGCCTGCTGCACGATATCGGCTACGTTCGCGGCATCCTCAAGGACGACGATGCCAACGGATACGTGGTCGATGCGGCGGGCGGCAAGGTGAAGCTGCCGCGCGGATCCTCCGATGCGGCGCTTTTCATGCACCACGTGGATCGTTCGATCTTGTTCGCGCTGGACCGCATCGGGGCGATCGAGCAGTTCGACGCCAAGCGGATCGCACGCGCGATCGAGTTCACGCGCTTCCCGGTTTCGATTCCGCCGCAAGACGAAGCGGGCGATGAAGAAGGTTCCCTGCTGCGCGCCGCCGACCTCATCGGCCAGCTCGGGGACCCGCATTACTTGCGCAAAGCCAACGCGCTCTATTACGAGTTCGAGGAGGCCGGCGTGAACCGCCAGCTCGGCTATGCCTCGCCCGCGGACCTCGTCGATCTCTATCCGCAGTTCTACTGGAACAGCGTATCGCCGCGCGTGCAGACCGCGATCCGCTACCTCAATGTAACGGCGAGCGGGCGCCAGTGGATCGCCAATCTCTACAGCAACGTGTTCCGGGCCGAGCGCGACGTCAGCCCGTCGGCGTCGGGACCGCAGCATTGACAGGCGGCGGAGGACAGGCGACTCAGGCGGGCGAAAGACCGATCCTGCGGATGAAACGCTCACCAGCCCTGCTCCGTTCTCCGTCGACCGACCAACGTGGGCACCGGCAGATGCCATCATGAAATTCATCAATCCCAATCCGTTCACCACGCGACCCGAGATCGACGGCACGTTCGGCGTCGTCGCCTCGACACATTGGATCGCCACCGCGGTCGGCATGGCGACCCTCGAGAAAGGCGGCAACGCCTTCGATGCGGCGGTCGCCACCGCGTTCACCTTGCAGGTGGTCGAGCCGCATCTCAACGGTCCGGGCGGCGACGTGCCGGTGATTCTCCATGACGCCCGCCGCGGCCGCACCGAAGTGATTTGCGGCCAAGGTCGCGCGCCCGCCGGCGCGACGATCGCGCATTACCGCTCCCTCGGCCTCGACATGGTGCCGGGCAGCGGCCTGCTCGCCGCCTGCGTGCCCGGGATGTTCGAGAGCTGGATGCTGCTGCTGCGTGACTACGGCACCCTGCGGCTTGCCGACGTGCTGGCCCCGGCGATCGAATACGCCGGCGAAGGCTATCCCCTGGTCGAGCGCGCCAGCGCCACGATCGCCACGGTCGAGAAATTGTTTCGCGAGCATTGGCCGACTTCCGCGGCCGTGTATCTGCCGGGCGGCAGCGTTCCCGAACCCGGAGCGCTGTTCGTCAATCCCACGCTGGCGCAGACCTATCGGCGCATCCTGCGCGAAGCCGAGCGTGCCGGCGTCGACCGCGAGGCGCAGATCGAGCGCGCGCGCAGGAGCTGGTCGCAAGGCTTCGTCGCCGAGGCGATCGAGAATTTCTGCCGCACGCCGCGGATCGACACCAGCGGGACGCCGCACGCCGGCGTGCTCGCCGGCGAGGACATGGCGCGGTTCGAAGCTCGGGTCGAGCCGCCGCTCACGTTCGCGTACGGCCGCTACACGGTGTGCAAGGCGGGACCCTGGAGCCAGGGCCCGGTGATGCTGCAGCAGCTCGCGCTGCTCAAAGGCTTCGAGCTCGACGGGCTCGATCCGGCCGGGCCGGATTTCATCCATCTCCAGGTCGAGGCCGCCAAGCTCGCCTATGCGGACCGCGAAAGCTTCTACGGCGATCCGGACTTCGTCGAGGTCCCGATGCCGACGCTGCTCTCGGAGGCTTACAACGCCGAGCGGCGCAAGCTCATCGAACAGACCGCGTCGCTGGAGCTCAGACCCGGCTCGGTCGCCGGCTTCGGCGCGGTGGTCGAGCTGCGGCGCGATACCGGAGAGCGCGCGTCGGTCAGTGCGCTCGGCGCCGGCGAACCGACCGTCGGCCGGCTCGGCCAGGTGCGCGGCGACACCGTGCATTTCGACATCATCGATCGCGCCGGCAACATGGTGTCCGCGACGCCGTCGGGCGGCTGGCTGCAATCCTCCCCCGTCGTGCCCGAGCTCGGGTTTTGTCTCGGCACGCGCGCGCAGATGTTCTGGCTCGAGGAGGGCCATCCCGCCGCGCTCGCGCCCGGCAAGCGCCCGCGCACCACGCTCTCCCCGACGCTCGCGCTGCGTGACGGCGAACCCTATCTCGCCTGGGGCACGCCGGGCGGCGACCAGCAGGACCAATGGACGACCCAGTTCTTTCTGCGCCACGTCCACGCCGGCATGAACCTGCAGGAAGCGATCGACGCGCCGGCGTGGCACACCGAGCATTTCCCGAGCTCGTTCTGGCCGCGCACCGCACGGCCGGGCGTGCTCGTCGTCGAGGGCCGCGTGCCGCAAAGAACGATCCGCGAGCTCGAGCGCCGCGGCCATATCGTCGAGGTGGCGCCGGACTGGTCCGAAGGCCGGCTCACTGCAGCCTCGCGCGAGGGTCGGCGCCGCCGCGCCGCCGCCAATCCGCGCGGCATGCAGGGCTACGCCGCGGGCAGGTGACCGTGATCAGATGTCGGTGCTCAGTAGTCAGGAACCAGGATCACCGCACCCGGCTTTCATTATGACGACTGATATCCGACCTCCGATCAGCGACCCCTGCCATGTCCCGACCTCTCGTCGTTTCCATCCCGCATCAGCTCGGCAAGGAGGAAGCGGCGCGTCGCCTGAAATCCGGATTCGGCCGGGCCCGCACGACGTTCGGCGAAAAGCTCGCGGTGATCGACGAGAACTGGTCCGGCGACCATCTCGATTTCCGCGCCGGCGTGTTGGGTCAGGCGGTCAACGGCGGCATCGACGTCGCCGACGATCATGTCCGCGTCGAAGTGCAATTGCCGTGGCTGCTCGGCTTGCTCGCCGAGCAGGTGAAACCGTTCATCGAGCGGCAAGGCCGGCTGATGCTGGAGAAACCCGGACCGGGCAATCGCGAGCCGCGCTGAGCGCCCGATTCCTGACGCTAACTTCGGACCTGTTCTCTGGTCACGGCATCGGGATTTCGTTCACCTTCTTGGGCACGTGATAGCCGCGCTCGACCGCGGGCCTGCGCGCGATCGCGACGTACCAGCGCTTCACGTTGGGATATCGATCGAGCTCGACGGTCTGCCATTCGTAGCGCGAAATCCACGGCCAGATCGCGATATCGGCGATCGAATATTCCTCTGCGACGAACTCGCGGTCCGCAAGGCGGCGGTCCAGCACGGTGTAGAGCCGGTGTGCTTCCTTGAGATAACGCTCCTCGGCGTACGGCGCCTTTCCCTTGTTGTATTTGACGAAGTGATGGACCTGGCCGAGCATGGGGCCGATCCCGCCCATCTGCCACATCAGCCATTCGATCACGCGGTAGCGCGGATGCTCATCCTTGGGCATCAGCTTCCCGGTCTGCTCCGCGAAATACATCAGGATCGCGCCGGATTCCATCAGATGGAACCCGCTGTCGCGATCGATGATGGCGGGGATGCGATTGTTCGGGCTGATCTTCAAGAAATCCGGCTGGAACTGCTCGCCCTTGGAAATGTCGATCGCATGCGCGGTGTAGGGCAATCCGAGCTCCTCGAGCAGAATGGAAACCTTGCGGCCGTTGGGCGTCGTCCAGGTGTAAAGATCGATCATGATCAATCCCTTGCAGGTTGTCGGCTGGGTTGGGCGGGCTTAAGGACTTTGCCGCGCCTTGTCGAGCGTGCCGCGCGGCGGGCACCGCAATCCCCGGCCGCCGTCGGCACGCTCGCCTCACCACGCGAGCTCCAGGATCTCCCGCACGTCCGCGGGGCCGCGGATCTTGCGCGGGTTCGTGGCGATCCCCCGGTCGTGCATGCTGTTCTGCGCGATCAGGTCGAGCTGCTCGCGGGTCACGCCGACCTCGCGCAAGGTCGCGGGCAATTCCAGCTTGCGCACCAGACCCGCGACGAGGTCGCCGGCGTCGGCTTGCGGCTGTCCGAATGCCGCGCTCACCAGCGTCTGGCGATCGGCGTTCACGGATTTGTTCCAGCGCAGCACGTGCGGCAGCATCACGCACGAGGTGAATCCATGCGGCACGCCGGCGGTCCCGCCGAGCACGTGGCCGATGCCGTGGCTCGCCGCCATCGGCGCCCCCGACTGGATGCCGATGAGCGAGAGCCACACGCCCAGCATGCTTTCCAGCCGGGCTTCGAGGTCCGCCGGATCCTGTTTGGTGCGGATGAGGCCGTGCTGCAGCAGGCGCAGCGCATGCGCGGAGGTTGCCTCGAACAGCGGCTGGACCTGGATCGAGCACAGCGTTTCGACCGCATGGTCGACCGCGCGGATCCCGGTCGAGAGCCAAAGCTGCATCGGGGTGTGCGGCGTGATCCGCGGATCGAGAATGACGGCCTGCGGGATCATTTCGGGATGATGGAAGCCCTCCTTGAGCCGCTTCGCCACATCGGTGCAGCCGGCGATCGGGGTGAACTCGCCTCCGGAAAGCGTGGTCGGGATCGCGACCGTGCGCACCGCAAGCGCGCGCAGCCGCTCGAGCGCCGGCTCGCCGGGCCGCAGCGCGTCGAGCGCGTGCGGCTCCTTTGCATCCGCGGCCAGGCAAAGCAGGACCATCTTGCCGGCATCGGTGACCGAGCCGCCGCCGATCGTGACGATGAGATCCGCGCCCGCCTCGCGGGCCTTCGCGGCGGCGGCGATCACGTCCTCGCGCGGGGTATGCGCGCGAATGCCGGTGGCGAAGCCCGCGAGCCGGTCGCCGAGCGCTCGGCGCATCGCGTCGGCGATCGGGACGGTGCGGGCCAGCGTGCTGCCCGCGATCGCGAACACGCGCCGCTTGCCCAGCCGCTCGACCTCCTCGGTCAAAACCTGCTCCCAGGGGCGCCCAAAAGCGACGCGATCCATGCGGGGATAGCGGTAGATGCCGGGCTCGATCATGATTTCACCCATTCGCTTTGCTGCGGTTTCGGGAGAATCGATACGGCGGTTCGGTTCATGCTCGGCGGAATTGGCCGCGCCGCAATCGTGCTGCAGCACGGCATTATGGCGATAAATGTCCGATTTGAAATCGTTCTGAGCCGAGCCTGCGCGATCCGCCGATCTGATAGGAAGGAACACCGCAGGCACCCGGGACGTTTTGTCGCCGCAAGGATTTCTTCAATCGTTCAGATCGGGAGCACGTCATGCTGAAACGATCCCTGATGATGAGCGCCGCCGCCGTCCTGTTGCTGATGCCGGCGCTCGCACAAACCCCGACGCCGCCGCCCAGTACCCAGGCACCGGCAGCGCCGAGCGCGCAGGCTCCGGCACCGGCGCCGAGCGCCACAACCAGCACGGCCGAGAACGCCAAGCCCGGCTTCATGGCCGAGCAGGGCAAGGACCAATGGCTGGCCTCGAAGAACCTCATCGGGACCAAGGTCGGCGGCCCGGACAACGCCACGGTCGGAAGCGTCAACGACCTTGTGATGGAGAAGAACGGCAACGTCGTCGCGGCCGTGATCGGCGTCGGCGGCTTCCTCGGCATCGGCTCGAAGAATGTCGCCGTCCCGTTCAAATCGTTGGAGCTGAGCCGCGACAGCGACGGCACCGACAAGATCGCGATGCGCTTCTCCAAGGAGCAACTCCAGCAGGCGCCCGACTTCAAGCCGCTGACGCCGCCTCCGCCCAGGCCTCCGGTGGCCGGCGGGCCGGGAACCACCTCGCGGCCGAGCGCCCCGATGGGGCCTGCAGGCAAGACGCAATAGCCGATCCCGACATCCGCGCTTCGTCGTCGCGCCAGGCCTTCGGGCCTGGCGCGACGCGTTTGGGCCCGACGCGGCGCTTCAACGCACCAGGACGATGAAATCCGTGTCGGTGTCGGTCTCGTCGCTCAGCGCCTGATCGGAAATGATCAGCGAAGATTTGGGCAACAGCAATTCGGCAATGCGATCGGCCGCTTCCGGCGGGATCTCGACGCGCTCGAGCGCCGCGTTCGCCCGCTCGACCGACCGCCGCGGCGGAACGGATGGCTTGGCGCGCTTGGCTTCGCGCTCCCGGCTTCGGCCTCTGGTCGGCTCGATCCGGACGCTCTCGCTCTTGCGGGCCGAAGGGGCGCTCGCAGATTCGTCCGGGAGCGACACCACGGTCCAGCGCATGGCGCCGGCATTTTCTTTGCGCTCGATCGCCGTGAAGACGTGGGTGCCGAGCGGCCGTTCGGGATCGCGAATCGTCACCGCGGTTTCGAACAGCGGCTCGAAGCCTTGGCGAACGAATAGCTTGCCCTGCTTGCGGCTGATGAAGACCGAGATCGGCTCGACCTTGGGCGGCGGCGGCGTTGGCTCTGTTTTCGTGCCCACCTTAGCGCCGGGGAGTTGCGCCGCCATCGCGGGCCGGGCCGGCTCGGTCCTCTCGGCGACCATCCCGACCGTCTTCACCGGCTTGATGAACTCGCCGGTTTCCGCCACCGGGCTCACCTGGGCGGTCTTGAGCGCGTCGGCAGGCGCGCCGAGCGACAGCAACGGATTGGCTTGCGGCTTTTGCGCAAACAGCTGCGGATGGGAAATCTCGACCGGCGCCACGTCGCTGCGGGCGATGATCACCCGGTTGCCGAGCTTGGTGAGCTGCCACAGTCGAATGGCGAAATCCTCGGTCAGCCGGATGCAGCCGTGGGAAGCCGGATAACCCGGCAGCACGCCCGCGTGCAGCGCCACGCCCGACCACGTGATCCGCTGCATGTACGGCATCGGCGCGGCGCTGTAGAGGTTCGAGCGGTGCCAGCGCTGCTTCTGGATCACGGTGAAGACGCCCATCGGCGTCGGATGGTCCGGAACCCCGGTCGACACCGCCGAGCGCGCCACCAGCACGTCGCCGCTGTAGACCGAGATGTTTTGGTCGGCGATCGAGATGATGATCTGCAGCGGGCCCTTCGGCGGCGGCTCCTGCCGGCGCTTCTCGATCAACACCTTGGCCGCGTGCGCCGCGGAGCCGGGCATGCGCGCCGCATCGACGCGGTCCCACGGTGACGCCAGCGCCACGAAGGCCACCGCCGACGCCAGCATGGCGCGCGCGGCGAGAGCCGCGGAACGCTTCGCCGCGATTCCTGCACTCGGCTCGCTCGCACTATTCCTGGTCAAATTTGCCCCCGGGTCGCTCGCCCTCGAACGCGACCTGCGCAGGTTTTGTTCCACGCAAATATTAATATCCAAACAAAGAGCGCGCCGCTAGCGCGGTTGTGATCGAGCTCTCGGCCGGCCACGCCGGAGTGAAGACGAGGGATCAAGTTCTTTGCTGTCCGCTTTGGTTAAAAAATGGAAATACGGACGGCGTTCGACCGCGCGTGCTCCAGCTACGCGAGGCCTCCTAACAGCTGGATCGACGCCGATGCGGCGCGCGCGCACATCACGGCAGCGAGTATCCGGGCCGCATGGATTTCTGTGGTCTGTGGCGCAAATATCACAGCCACCGAGGACGCGGCGCGTTAAGATCATGTTGCCAATTCGAGACCGCGTCGGTCTCATGGCAACGGAATGACATTTTCCTCCCGGTGCTCAAGGGTCTCAGGACGTTCCTGGGGCCCTCTTTTTTTGAAAAATCGGAACGCGTACCGATGCCCTTGAGTTTTATTCCGCATGCCGGCGTTATGCCGGGGGCGGGCGGGGCCACGGCCGTTGCGCCGGCCGAATTGTTTCGTAGCTGCGTGCAAGCTGCAGCACGCCGAGATCGTCGAAGCGTTTGCCGACGATCTGCAGCCCGATCGGCAGGCCTTCCCTCGTGTAGCCGCAGTTGATCGACGCCGCGGGCTGTTCCGACATGTTGAAGGGCACCGTGAAGGCGATGTGCTCGAACGGCCGCGCCGGATCGTTGGTCGGGCACGGCAGCTCGGCCGCGAACGCCGGGATCGGCGCGATGGGGCAGAGCACGTAATCGTATGCCCGACAGGCACCGTGGGCTGATTGGCGCATGACGAAAACCTGGCTGAAGCACCGGAACAGCTCGAGGCCCGAGAGTTTCGCGGCGGCCTCGGCCCAATCGAGAATGAAGGGCAGCACCTTGGCCCGGCGCGCGGCCTCCAGCGCCGAAAGTTCCGCCCACGCCCGCATGCGCCAAAAATAGTCGACGCCGTCGAGCACGGCCCCGGTGAGGAACGGCTTCATCGGTTCGACCATCGCCCCCGCCGCCGCGAACGCGCGAGCCGCGGCTTCCACGGCCGCACGCACCTGCGGCTCGACCGCGAGCCCGCAGCCGACGTCGAGCAAGAGGCCGAGCTTGAGCCCCCTCACGTCGCGCTCGAGCGCGAGCCAATCGCAGCTCTGATCGGGCAGGCTCATGTGGTCGCGGCCGTCGGGTCGCGAGAGCACGCGCATCAGCAGCGCCGCGTCGGTCACGGTGCGCGTGATCGGACCGGCGACGCGGCCGATATAAGGCGGATCGATGGGCACGCGGCCGAGGCTCGGTTTGAGCCCGAACACGCCGCACCAGCCGGCCGGCAGCCGGATCGACCCGCCGATGTCGGTGCCGATGTGCAGCGGCCCATAGCCGGCCGCGGCGCCGGCGGCGGCCCCGGCGCTCGATCCGCCCGGGTTCTTGGAAAGATCCCACGGACTGCGCGTGAGCGGATGAAAGCTCGACAGGCCCGAGGAGAGCATGCCGTAGTCCGGCATCGTGGTCTTGCCGAAAATCACGGCGCCGGCCTCGCGCACGCGCGCGGCGGGCGGCGCGTCCAGCGCGGCCTCCTGCAGCACGCTGGCGGCGGTGCCGAGCGGGACCGGCACGCCCTTCGTGGCGATATTGTCCTTGATCAGGATCGGCACGCCGTCGAGCGCGCCCGGGGTACCGTCGCGCCAGCGCGCCTCGGATGCTTTGGCGGCTAAGAGCGCCGCATCGGCATCGAGCCGATAGGTCGCGCGCAGCGACGGCTCCCAGCGCTCGATGTGGGCCAGCACCGCGCGTGTAGCCTCGACCGGAGAGAGCGCCTTCTTGCGATAGAGCTCGATGAGCTCGACGGCGCTCAGATCATGGATTTCGGCCACGCAGTTCACTTTGCAAAATTACGGCGAGCGGGCACAAGCTAACAGCAAGCCGAGGTTCGGGCCAGAACACGCAACCGCTTGGCGTCGCTAGCTCTGTGCCACCGCGCCCTCGAACGCGGCGAAATTCCAGTGCCGGCCCGGCGCCGCCTCGATCAGCGCGCGTGTGTAGGCATGCTGCGGATCGCTGAAGATCCGCGAAACCTCGCCGTGCTCGACCACCTTGCCGCGCTGCATGACCGCGACCGTGTCGCAGACCTGCGCGGCGACGCGAAGATCGTGGGTGATGAACAGCATGGTCAGCCCCAAACGCTTGCGCACGTCGGCGAACAGCCGGAGCACCTGGGCCTGGACCGAGACGTCGAGCGCGGACACCGCTTCGTCGGCGATCAGCAACTCCGGCTCCATCGCCAGCGCGCGCGCGATGCAGATGCGCTGGCGCTGTCCGCCGGAGAACTCCTGCGGAAACCGCTCGAGCGCGTTGCGGTCGAGCCGCACGAACTCCAGCAGCCCGGCCGCGCGCGCGACCGCGTCGGCGCGCGACAGGCCGAAGTTCATCGGCCCTTCGATGATCGACTCGCCGACCTTGCGCCGCGGATTGAGCGAGCGGTACGGATCCTGGAACACGATCTGGATCCGGCGCCGGTGCTTGCGCAGGCGGCGGCCGCTCATGGCGGCGAGCTCGTCCGGCCCGAGCCAGATGCGCCCTTCGGTCGGCTCGATCAGGCGGGCGATGCAGCGCGCGACGGTCGATTTGCCGGAGCCGGACTCGCCGACGATGCCCAGCACTTCGCCGCGGCGAATTTCGATCGAAACCGCCTCGGCGGCGCGGACCAGCTGCTTCCTGCGAAACAGGCCGCCGTCCGCATAGATTTTGGTCAGACCCTCGGTGCGGAGCATCGGCGGCGCGCTCGCGTCGCGCAGCGACGCACGCGGAACCATGCTGGGCACCGAGGCGATCAGCGTGCGGGTGTACTCGTGCTTGGGACGCATCAGCACGTCGCGCATCGCGCCGAGCTCGACGAGCTCGCCCAGGCGCAGCACCGCGACCCGGTCGGCGATCTCGCTCACTACGCCGAAATCGTGGGTGATGAACAGCACGCCCATCCCGCGCTCGCGCTGAATGTCCTTGATGAGCTTGAGGATCTGCGCCTGGGTGGTCACGTCGAGGGCGGTGGTGGGCTCATCCGCGATGAGCAAGCCCGGCTCGAGCACCAGCGCCATGGCGATCATGATGCGCTGGCGCTGGCCGCCGGAGAGCTGGTGCGGGTAGGCGGCATAGATGCGCTCCGCCTCCGCGATGCCGACGCGGCGCAGCATGGCAATGGTCTTTTCCCGCCGCGCCGCCGCATTGAGAGAAGTGTGCGTCGCCAGCACTTCGTCGACCTGATCCCCGCAGGTCATGACCGGATTGAGCGCGGTCATCGGCTCCTGGAAGATCATCGACATGCGCGTGGTGCGCAGATCCCGCAGCCGCGCCTCGGGAGCGAACAGGATCTCCTCGCCCGCGAGCCGCACCGCGCCGCCGACCGGTTTGAGCGTCCGCGGCAATAGCCCCATCACGGTCTGCGCGGTGACCGATTTGCCGGAGCCGGATTCGCCGATCAGGCACACGATCTCGCCCCGGTCGACCGCGAAGCTCAGGTCGCGCACCGCATGCGTGCGCTCGCCGCCCGGCGGCAGCGCGACGGTGAGATGCGCGAGCTCCAGCGCGGCCGTCACGGTCAGATCGATTTCGCCATGCGCGGGTCGAGCGCGTCGCGCAGGCCGTCGCCGAGCATGTTCACGGCCAGCACGGTGACCGCCACGAACACGCCGGGAAACAGGATGGTGTGCGGGTAGACCCGGAACAACTGGCGGCCCTCGGCCATGATGTTGCCCCAGGTCGGAATGTCGGTCGGAATGCCGATGCCCAGAAAGCTCAGGATCGCTTCGATCAGGATCGCGGAGGCGCAAACGAACGTGCCCTGCACGATCATCGGCGCGAACGTGTTGGGCATCACGTGCCGGATCAGGATCAGTGGGACCGGCGTGCCGACCGAGATAGCGGCCTCGACATAGGGTTCCTCGCGGATCGTGAGCACGATCGAGCGCACCAGACGGACCACGCGTGGAATCTCCGGTACCACGATCGCGAGGATGACGGTAAAGAGCCCCGCGCCCCATACCGCGACGAGCCCGATCGCGAGCAGGATACCCGGGATCGCCATGAGACCGTCCATGATTCGCATGATCACCATGTCGACCCAGCGCAGGTAACCGGCGATCAGCCCGATCGTCAGGCCGACGAAGGTGCTGATCAGCGCCACGGTGATGCCGACGATCAGCGACACCCGCGCCCCGTAGATCACGCGGCTGTAGATGTCGCGGCCGAGGCTATCGGTCCCCATCCAGAAGGTCTGCGTCGTGGTGGCGCCGTCCAGCCGGGTGATGACGTGCTCGGTTCCCGGGAGGCGGTTGCGGTACGCCGGATCGATCGCCTTGGGATCGACCGTGCCGAGCAACGGCGCAACGATCGCGATCGCCACCATCAGCAAAACGAGCGCGCCCCCGATCACGACGCTGCGGTGGTGCAGGAGCCGGCGTCCGACGTGCGTCGGCCGCGCTTGCGACGCGGCAAGCCGGGCGACGGCGCGTTCGTCTTCGGCTTCGATCGTCAATAGCGGATCCTCGGATCGAAGAAGCTGTAGGCGAGATCGATCAGCAGATTGATCAGCACATAGGCGAACGAGAACAGCAGGATGATGGCCTGGATGACCGGATAATCGCGGGCGAGCACCGCATCGACGGTGAGCCGTCCGAGGCCGGGGATATTGTAGACGCTCTCGGTGACCACCACGCCGCCGATCAGCAGCGCGATGCCGAGCCCGATGACGGTGACGATGGGAATCGCGGCATTTCGGAGCGCGTGCCGGATCAGGATGACGCGGCGGGTCAGGCCCTTGGCGCGCGCGGTGCGGATGTAATCCTCGGTGAGCACCTCGATGACGCTGGCGCGGGTCATGCGCGCGATCAGCGCGACGTAGATCACGGCGAGCGTGAGGCTCGGCAGGATGAGGTGGACCGCCCAATCGCCGATATTTTCGCCGATGCGGCGGTAGCCTTGGACCGGGAGCCAATTGATCTTGATGGCGAAGATGTAGATCAAGAGATAGCCGATGACGAACACCGGGACCGAGAAGCCGAGCACGGAAAACCCCATCAGGCAGCGGTCGAGCAGGCTTCCCGCGCGCTGCGCGGCGAGCACGCCGAGCGGCACCGCGATCAGCACCGCGAGCACGATGGTGACGAGGGCGAGCGAGAGGGTGGGCTCGATGCGCTGGGTGATGAGCTCCGATACCGGCTTCTTGAAGAAGAAGCTCTCGCCGAAATCGCCCTTCAGCCCGTGCCCGGCCCAGATGAAGAACTGCTGCAGCATCGGCTTGTCGAGCCCGAGCTTGCCGCGGATCTCGGCGACCTGCTCGGCCGTGGCGGTGTCCCCGGCGATGACGGCGGCGGGATCGCCGGGGGTGAGTCGGAGCATCAGGAACACGACGATCGCGACCGTTGCCAGCACCGGCACGGCGGAGAGCAGTCGATGGGCGATGAAGGTGAACACCGGCACCTCTCCCGGATATTACGTGTCGCCGGACGCGGCCCGCATACGCCTCCCTCCCCCGCTTGCGGGGGAGGGATGGGGAGGGGGAAAAACGGCGGCGAGCCCATGTGCCCCTCCCGGCTCGCGCGCTCCACGCGCGAGCCGACCTCCCCCGCAAGCGGGGGAGGTGATCGGAGCAAGCTCGCAGTCATGAGCGACGCCCCATGCGCCAGCGGGACGCCGCGCTTCAGTGTTTGGTCACGTTCCAGAACAGCGGCACTGGCGCCTCGAGCCAGCCGTCGACCTTGTCCTTGCGATAGGCGAGCGGTTTGTACCACTGGCCGACCCAGACGTGGGTCCCGACCTCGATCGCCCGAAGCTGCACCTGCTCGGCGATCTGCTTTTGCTTGGCGACATCGCTTTCGCGCGCGAACGCATCGCGCAGCTTCTCCATGCCCGCGTCGCAGGGCCAGCCCGGACCGGCGGCATCGCAATTGGACGCCAGGAAAGCCGTCGAGATCGGGTTGAGCACGTCGGCCGCCACCCACGAGGTCATGAACGCGTTCCAGCCGCCCTCGCTCACCGGCACCTTCTTGGCGCGCCGCGCCACCAGCGACTGCCAGTCCATGTCCACCATGTTGACCTTGAAGCCGCCGCGCTCGAGCAGCGACTTCGCCACCGGCGCCAGATTGGTGAGCACCTGAAGGTCGGTCGAATGCATCAGCAGCACCGGCGTGCCGTCATAGCCCGCCTCCTGCAGCAGCTTTTTCGCAAGCGCGAAGTCGGAATGCAAATACGGCGCCGTGCCGGTTTCCGTCGCGAACGTCGTGCCGCAAATGAAGAGTGCCACGCAGGTCTTGTAATATTTGGAATCACCGATCACGGCCTGCAGGAAATCCTGCTGATTGAACGCCGCGAATGCCGCTTGGCGGATCTTCGGCTTGTCGAACGGCGGCTGCGTCCAATTGAAGCGGAACACGAATTGGTTGCCGAGCGTGTTGATGTTGGCGAGCCCGACGTTCTTGTCGGCTTCCAGCACCGGCAACAGGTCGAGCGAGGGATCCTCGACCATGTCGATCTCGCCGGCGATGAGCGCGTTCACGGCGGTCTGGGCATCGGGGATCGCCAGCCATTCCACCCGCTCGACCTTCGCCAGCTTGCCGCCGGAGGCCCAGCTCGGTTTTTCGGAGCGCGGCCTGTAGTCGGGATTCTTTATATATACGGCCTTCTCGCCGGGCTTCCATTCGTCCCGCTTGAAGATGAACGGGCCGGAGCCGGTGTAGTCGGAAATCTGCTCGGACGGCGAGGTCTCCGCCACGCGCTTGGGCATCATGAACGGCACGTTCGAGCTCGGCTTGGCGAGACTGAGCAGCACCAAGCCATATGGCTCTTTCAGGATCAGCTTGAAGGTCTTGGGGTCGACCGCCTGCAAGGCGGCGACCGAGGCCATCAGCTTCTGGCCCATGGTGTCGCGCGCGCCCCAGCGTTTGATCGAGGCGATGCAATCCTCCGACGTGACCGCAGCGCCGTCGTGCCATTTCAGGCCGTCGCGCAGCGTGAACGTATAGGTGAGCTTGTCGGCGCTCACGTCCCACTTGTCCAGCATCTGCGGCTGCGGCTCCTGCTGCGCGTTCATCGCCAACAGGGTGTCGTAGATCATGTAGCCGTGATTGCGGCTGATGTAGGCGGTGGTCCAGATCGGATCGAGGATCTTCAGGTCGGAATGCATGACCACGCGCAGAACGGTCTCGGCGGCCGCCTGCCGGATGCCGGGCAACAGCGCGGCCGCACAGAAAACGCCGGCCAGCGCCGCGCGAAGCAGGGCACGTCGTATCGTCATGAGCATTCTCTCCATGTTTCGGCCTGTAGCGTCTTCCTTACACCGATCCGCCGGCGAGTTGCCGCTCGGCGATGCGCGCCAGGAGCGACGCCCCGATCGGCAGGATGCCGTCGTCGAAAATGTAGCCGGGATTGTGCACCGCCGGACCCGGCGTCTGCCCGAGCCAGAAATAGGCGCCCGGGACGGCGCGCAGCATGTCGGCGAAATCTTCGCTGGCCATTTTCGGCCGCGGCTCGGCCTCGAGCAGCGCCTCGCCGACGATCTCGCGTGCGGCTTCGGTCGCCGCCAAGGTCTGCGCCTCGTGGTTTTCCAGCACGGTGAAAATGTCGCGGATGTCGACCTCGATACTGGCCGCGAAGCTCGCGGCAATGCCGGACGCGAGCGCGCGAATGCGGGTGCGGACGAGCTCGCGCACCTCGTCGCGGAACGTGCGGACGGTGCCGGCGAGATGCGCGCTCTCCGGGATCACGTTGTAGGCCGAACCGGCGTGGATCTGCGTGATGGAGACGACCGTCGGGTATCGCGGGTCGGTGTTGCGGCTCACGATCGTCTGCATGGCCTGCGCCAACGTGATCGCCACGGCGATGGGATCGATCGCCTGGTGCGGATGGGCGCCGTGGGCGCCGCGGCCGGTGATGCGGATGTCGAAGAAATCCGCGCCGGCCATCATCGGCCCGCTATGCACCGAGACCTGGCCCTGCGGACCTTCGGGCGCGTTGTGGAGCGCATAGATCTCGTCGCAGGGGAAGCGCTCGAACAGCCCGTCGGCCAGCATGGCGCGGGCGCCGCCGAGCCCCTCCTCGGCCGGCTGGAAGATGAACACCACGGTGCCGGCGAATTTGCGGGTCTCCGCGAGGTACCGCGCCGCCCCGAGCAGCATGGTGGTGTGCCCGTCATGACCGCAGCCGTGGAAGCGTCCCGGGTGCTTGGAGCGGTACGGCAGGTTGGTCTCCTCGTCCATCGGCAGCGCGTCCATGTCGGCCCGAAGCCCGATGCGGCGCGAGCCCGCGGCGCGCCCCGTGAGCACGCCCACGACCCCGGTCTTGCCGACGCCGCGATGAACCTCGATGCCCCAGGCCGCGAGCTTTTCGGCCACGATGCCGGAGGTCCGGCTCTCCTCGAACCCGATCTCCGGGTGAGCGTGGAGGTCGCGGCGGATCGCCACGAGCTCGTCGGCAAATTCGGCGACGCGGGGAAGCGCAGGCATGCGGATAGGCCCTTCCAGGAAGACGCGGCGAGAAATGGAGCGTGAGCAGGCGCCGCGGCGGTGTCAAGCGCCGAGCCGGAAGGGGTGCGCTTCGTAACTTGGAGCCGACGTTCGCGAGATCGCGCGTCGGGCTCAGTCGATTGCCATCACCCGCAGCGCCCCCAATCGGTGTCGTGCAATCGAATCGATTATTGAAAACGAAGCGCCTCCAGATCGCGGCGTTTCAGGGGAGGCGGCATCCAGTTCGGCCCTCCCGTGCGCACCAGATTACCCGAACGCATGGTCATCGACGCGGCGGACCACATCAGCTGCTTTTCCGATTCCGGAATAAAATCGAAAAAAACCTTTGCAGCATCGGGAGCAGGCAGGGATTGATCCGCGGTCGGCAGCGCCACGGTGCGGTAAAGCTGGACCCGCCCGGCCAACTGCGCCTCGAACAGACCTCGGTACATGGATGCACTCGCGGGTCGGCGCAACGAAGCATCGATCGCCCATGCGGCGAGCTCGCCCGCATAGAGCGCCACCACGACGCCGATCGAAAAGATCGGATCGACGAATCCGGCGGCATCGCCGATCACGAAATAGCCGGGCCCTGCGACCTTGGCGGACGTGTAGGAAAAGTCGCGCATGAGGCGAACCCCGCCGTCCGACAATTGCGCATCTTGCAGCAACGCGCCCAGATGCGGGTTCGCCATGCAGGTGTCGAGAAAATATTGCTCGCGCGAGCGCGCCGCGTCCGCCCGCTTCTTATAATCGTCGAACGGCACGAGGATGCCGACGCTGGTGTTCTTGCGAAGCGGAATGTGCCACGCCCAACCCCAGTTGCCGAGCGAGCACACAAAGGTCATCGGCGGGTGATGGATGAGATACTCGAACGGGCGGACGATGCCGCCCGAGCCGACGTAGCGGGAGCCCGTGAAATACCCCCACAAGGTGATGAAGCGAAAATCCGGATCGAGGCGAATCGCGCCCAGCTGGCGTCCGACAAAGGAAGCTTGGCCCGAAGCATCGATGAAAAACCGGCATGTCACGCGTCGGCGATCCTTGCTCTCGATGTCCAGCAGCCAAACCTGTGCACCCTCGCCCCGGTCTTCGACGAAACTCTCCGCCATGACGCCTTCGAAGACCTGCACGCCGGCAGCGCGCGCATTGTTCAACAGCAGATGATCGAGCGCGGCTCGTTCCACATGCAGGCCCGGCCGGTCGAACTCGAAATCCCGGAATGAAATTTCGCTGAGTTTGCCATCCCAAGCGACCACGCCGCCCGCCTTTTTCACGAAACCCTCGCGCGCAACGAGCTCCGTCGCCCCGAGCAGATCGAAGTATCGCCACGCGTGCGGCAAAATGCTTTCGCCGACGACTTCGCGGGGATGTCGAGCCTTGTCGACCAGCATGACCCGGTATCCGCGGCGCGCGAGCTCGGTGGCCGCGGAACTGCCGGCGGGACCGCCGCCGATCACCAGGATGTCAGTCCCCGCCGGAATCCCCACGTTCCCCTCCACGAATTTTATTACGTGAGTGCCGCCTGCGCGGGAGCGCTCCCCAAACGAACCATCATGGCCGCGACCGTCGACGGCGTCCTGAAATTGTGCGGCACGAATTCTTCGATCGGCACCGTTATCGCGAACTGCTCCTCGAGAAATGCCACGAGGCGCAGGATCTCCAGCGAGTCGAGCACGCCCCGTTCGATCAATTCGGTCTCCGGCGTGATCTTCAGGTTGCCGGATTTGGCGCCTGCCTCTTTCAACCATTCGATCAAGCGTTCCATTGCACTTTACCCTTTGTCGGCACGGGCAATCCATTCCCCTTGTCCCCCGGTTGGGTGCATTGATCCGGATCAATGCGCCAAACCCCGGGCGAAGCGCGGGTCTGCGCAATCCAGCAAACAGGCGATCCTGATGTCCGTTCGGCGATGACCCGGACGCGAATGTTCGGATCTGTTGCAGAATCGTCACGGATACGCGCAAGCCATTCGCCGGATGCAGCGCCCAACTCAAATTTATCCGCTGCGCCCCGCGCTGGCCGGATAGCCGAAGTCGCGCGGGCGCAGGCCGGCCTGGAACCAGGTGATGAAGCTGTAGATGTCGTAGACCGGCAATCGCAGATGCTCGCGCAGCGCCCTGGCGTAGGGAGCCATGTTGGTGCACTCGAGCAGCACCGCGCCGACCTCGGGGTATCGCTCGACCAGGGTCTCGCCGGCCTCGAGAATATCGCGCTCGGCCGCGGCCACATCGAGTTGCGACTCGTTGCCGAGAATGGCGCGGGTGAACTCGACGCCGTGGTCGGTGCCGACGACCGGCGTGCCGGCAGCGACCCCGGCGCCGCGCAGGTGCTCGCCCGTGAGCGTCTTCGCGCTGATGGTGAGAATGCCGACCCGGCGCCCCGGCGCGAGCAGGCTCTCGATGAAGGCCGCCTGCAGCAGGCTCGAGGTCGCGACCGGCACGCCCACGTGACGGGCGATCTCGGTTTGGTATATCGAGAGGAATCCGCAATTGGTGGTGATGCCTTCGGCGCCGAGATCGACGAGTTCGCGCGCTCCGTCGAGGAACGCGTCCAATAGCCCCTTCGCGCGCTCCATCACCACGCGCTGCGGCGAGGCGCCCTTGATCACCTTGTAGAGCACCGGAAACGGCCAGGTCTGCGCGTTTCCCATGTCGCCGGGGATGCGCGGGAACCGTGCCTCGAGCATGAGGATGCCGAGCGGCGCACCGCAGATCGCCTTGCCGCCGGTCGCAATGCGCTCACGGTTGGACTGCCGATGCATGTCTGGCTCTCGAAGCGGTCTCGGTGCCGCTGTTCGGCTCGCGACCGGCAGATTAACAGGCAAATCCACCCGGCGAAATCGGCACCGCCCGCCGAACCCGCGCAACGGCCGTCAGGATGAAATGCAGGCAGTCCCCTGCTAGAGTTATCGGCAAGCCGCGCGCCAGCGGCACGCCCGACGGAGGCCCCGATGAAACCGACCCTGCGCGTTGCCGCCCTTTTCATTCTGCTCCTCGTCGCCGGTCTGCCCATCGGCGCGCTCAAAGCCGCGGATCCGCCGGTGGTCGTCGGCCTCGTCGTCCCGCTCTCGCCGCCGGGCGACCCGACCGCCGGCCAGCTCATCCGCCGTGGCGCGGAGCTCGCCATCGACCATATCAACGGACCGATGGGCGGCGTCATCGACGGCAGGAAGATGGCGCTTTCGGTTCAGGATAGCCAGGGCCGCACCGAAGGCGGGGTCGCGGCCTACCGGCGCCTGGTTGCCGACGAGCGCGCGGTGGCCGTCACCGGCTTCTTCCACAGCTCGGTCAATCTCGCCGCCAACGAAGTCGCCAAGGAGCTCGGCGTGCCCACCATCGGCACGCAGACCTCCGCCGCCGACATTACCGCGAAGCATTACGACGTCGCGTTTCGCACCCACGTGATCGATCCGGTGCGGACCGCGGCGTGGCTCGACTTCATCACGGCCAGGAACTTCAAGAAGATATCGCTGCTCGCCGAGACGACGGACTATGGCATCGGGCTTGTCACCGAGACCGAGAAGCAGAGCAAGGAGCGCAAGCTCGGCATCGAACTGCAGACTATCACGTTCGATCACGGCACGACCGATCTCACGCCGCTGCTGCTGCAGGTCAAGGCGTTCAAGCCGGACCTGATCATCAACGTCGGCGTCGGCCAGCCGATGGATCTGATGCTGGAGCAGGCGGCGACCCTGGGGCTCACGCCGCAGACGCCGATGCTGGTCTCCTACGACGCGCCGATCCGGCCGCAATTCTGGCAGCTGCACCCGAAGACCGGCGACAAGCTGTATTTCATCGCCTATTACTCGCCCAAGCAGAAGCTGTCCGAAGAAGGCGCCGCCTTCGCCAAGGCGTATGAGGAAAAATACAAGGAGTCGCCGGTCTATTCCTCGCTCAACGGTTTCGGCGACGTGCTGATCATCGCCCAGGCCCTGGCCCAGGCGAAGAGCACGGATTCCAAGGCGCTGATCCAAGCGCTGGAGACCGGCCGCTTCAAGAGCTGGACCGCCGCGGCGGTGACGTTCCCGCGCGCCGAGGGCGTGTTTTTCCACAATTGGTCGCCGCCGGTGCTGATCCTGCAATACACCGCGCCCGGCCAGGACTGGAAGGAAGCCTCCGTCGTGATCGAGCACGCGGGATCGCAGTGAGCGCGACAGCGAGGCTTGCTCCATTACCTCCCCGCTTGCGGGGGAGGTCGCCGTCGCGAAGCGACGGCGGGAGGGGCAAACTGATTCACGAAGGACTTATGCCCCCTCCCCATCCCTCCCCCGCAAGCGGGAGAGGGAGTCGCGCGAGGCTCCGCCGCCGCGAAGTCCGCCATCCAGATGATATCCGGTGGTCTACCCCTCGTTTGTGGCCCGCATGATCTTCTCCGCCGAGTTGTTCGCCCAGACGCTGATCGCCGGCGTCATGATCGGCGTGCTCTATGCGCTGATGGCGCTGGGCATCACCTTCATCTACAGCATCGTCAAGATGATCAACTGGTCGATGGGCGAGTTCTACATGATCGGCAGCTATCTCCAATATCTGCTGGTCGTCGAATGGCTCGGGCCGGATCTGTGGTGCGTGGCGGCGCCGCTCTCGGCGCTCGGCGTGTTCGCGCTCGGCTTCTTGCTCGAGCCGCTGCTGATCAAGCCGATGTTCACCCAGGGGATCGAGCGCAAGGACGATTATGCCATCGTCGTCACCATCGCGCTGCTGCTGCTGTTGCGCAATCTCGCGACCGCGCTCAGCGGCCCCTACCAGCGCACGCCCGGCTCCAATCTGCCGACCGTCATGCTGGGTCCGCTGCCGGAGAGCGGCGCGCGATTGGCCGCCTTTGTGTGCGCGCTCGCGGTGATCGCGCTGTTCTATCTGTTGCTCAAGCGCACCTGGCTCGGGCTCGCGTTGCGCGCGGCGGCGCAGAGCCGGGTCGGCGCGCAGACCGCCGGCGTCGACGTGTTTCGGCTCGATCAGATCGCGTTCGGGATCGGGGTCGGGCTCGCCGGGATCGCGGGCGCGCTGCTCGCGCCGGTCTTCATGGTGTTCCCGACCAACGGCGTCGTCACCACCGTCAAGGGTTTTGAGATCATCGTGATCGGCGGCCTGGGCTCGATTCCCGGCGCGCTCGTGGCCGGCGTCCTGCTCGGCGTCGTGGAATCGCTGGGCGCGGCGTTCCTCGCGGCGCCCTACCAGAACGTCTACGGCTTTCTGCTGGTCATCCTCGTGCTGCTGCTGCGCCCCGCCGGCCTGTTCGGGGAACGCGTGCGGCAGGCGTGAGCGGCGGCCGTGGCGGCGCTGCTGGAGACGAGAAAGCTCTTGAAGCGCTTCGGCGGGCTCTCCGCCGTCGATGGCGTAAGCCTCGCGGTTGAGCCCGGCGAAATCCGCGGCATCATCGGCCCCAACGGCGCCGGCAAGACCACGCTTCTGAACCTCATCAGCGGTCTCTATCCGCCGACCGGCGGCGAGATCCGCCTCGACGGCGAGCCACTCGCCGGCCTCGCGCCGCACCAGGTGGCGCGCAAGGGCCTCATCCGCAGCTTTCAGGTCGCCCGGCTGTTCGGCAACATGAGCGTGCTCGACAATCTGATGCTGCCCTATCTTGCCGATCGGCGCGAGGCCGGCGCCAATGCGGCGGCCGAGCAGGCCGCGCGATTGCTCGAGCTGACCCGGCTCGCGCCGCTCGCGCAATCTCCTGCCAAGGCGCTGTCCGGCGGCCAGCGCGCGCTGTTGCAGATCGCCGCCGGCTTCATGGCGCCGCGGCTGAAATGCTATCTGCTCGACGAGCCGTTCGCGGGCGTCAACCCGGTCATCAAGGATGCGATCGTCGAACTGATCCAAGCTCACAACCGCGAGCACCGCACCACGTTCCTCGTCGTCAGCCACGAGATGGCGGTCGTGCGCCGGCTCTGCCGCCGCGTCACCGTGATGATCGCGGGCCGCATCGGCGCCGAAGGCACCCTCGACGAAGTCGCCGGCAAGGACGAGGTGATCGGCGCCTATCTGGGCAAGATCCGCGCATGAGCGAGGCCCTGCTCACGGTCGAGGACCTCCACGCGGGCTATGCGAGCGGCGTCGACGTGCTGCAGGGACTATCGCTGGACGTTGCGCGCGGCAGCCTCACCTTGATCGTCGGCCCGAACGGCGCCGGCAAGTCGACGCTGCTCAAGGTTCTGTTCGGTTTCTTGAAGGCGCATCGCGGCCGCATTCGGTTTGCCGACGCGCCGATCGACGGGCTCGAGCCTTATGTCGTCAAATCCCGCGGCATCGGCTACGTGCCCCAGGAGATCAACGTCTTTCCGCTGCTCACGGTAGAAGAGAACCTGCGCATGGGCGGCTTCGTGTTTCGGCGCGACAAGGCGCGGCTGAGCGCGCAATTGGCAAATATCTATGGAATCTTTCCGGTGCTGGCCGAGCGCCGGCGCGAGCCGGCCGGCGCGCTGAGCGGCGGCCAGGCGCGCATGCTCTCGGTTGCGCGCGAGATGATGGCGGCGCCGGCCTTGATGCTGGTCGACGAGCCAACCGCGGGGCTGGCGCCGGCCCTGGTCGATCAGGTCTACGAGCTGCTGCAGACCGTTCGGCGCAGCATCGGGGCGACCATCCTGCTGGTCGATCAGAACGTCGAGGACGCGATCCGGCAAGCCGACTACGTCTACATGCTCGATCTCGGCCGCATCCGGGCGCACGGGCCGGTGCGGGATTTCCCGCTCGAGCGCGTGAGCGCCTTGTTCAAGGAGGCGCTGCTCGGATGACGCGCCTGGCCGCATTTCCGACCAGCTGGCGCAGGGCGGCGATCGTTGCGGCGATTGCGGCGGCCGCACTCGCGCTGGTGCCGAAGCTCGCCGGCGACTTCACCCTGCACATGTTGACCACCGGCTGCTACTACACGATCCTGGCCGCGAGCTGGAATCTCCTGGCCGGTTTCACCGGGCAATTCTCGCTCGCGCATCAAGCGTTCGCCGCGATCGGCGCCTATACGTCCGGCTTGCTGATCCGTTATTTCGCGGTGCCGATCTGGTTCGGCATCGGCAGCGGCATTTTGGTCGCGGCGCTGTTCGGTTATGGGCTCGGCCGCATGGTGCTGTCGATGCGCGCGATTTATCTCGCCATCGCCACCTGGGCGTTCGCCGAGACGGTCCACATCGTGCTCACGGCCGCATATCCGATCACGCGCGGCGAGCTCGGGCTCGACGTGCCGCCGCTGTTCCGCAACCTCGATCCGCTCTCCTATTATTATCTGTTCGCCGCGCTCGCGTTTGCGTCGGTGCTTGCCATGTACGCCATGGTGCGCTCGCCGCTCGGGCAGTTCATGCGCGCCATCAAGGACGACGAGCTGCGCGCCGAGAGCCTCGGCGTCGATACCACGCGGGTGAAGATCGTGGTGTTCACCGTGTCGAGCGCGTTCGCGGGCCTGGCCGGCGCGTTCTACGCGCATTACGTCGTGGTGCTCAGCCCGCAGCTCGCGGATTTCAACGAGATGGCCAAGCTGATCATCATGGTGGTGCTCGGCGGGCTCGGCTCGGTCGCCGGCCCGCTGATCGGCGCCACGCCCGTGCAGGTGCTGATCACCTGGCTGCAGAAATACGGCGAATGGGACATGGTGATTTTCGCCGTCGTCGTCATCGTGCTGATGCGCACCCATGCGGGCGGAATGAACGCGCTGATCGAGAAACTTGCGTCGGCAACCCGGCGTGTCGGCGCGGATCGAAGCTGAACGCGTGCTCGGGCCAATAGCAAGCCAAGCCACTTGCCGCCCTGCACCAGTATGGCGATGATTGCAGACTGCGGAACCCAAGTCCCGTTGACTCTAGGGCGGCCAGCGAAGCACGAGGTCGAGCATGTCGAAGCAGCCATTTGCGACGGGTCGCTGCCTTTGTGGCGCCGTAAGTTTCACGATCCATTCGGAACCGGTCGGCATGGGGCAATGCCACTGCAAAGACTGCCAACGAGCGTCCGGCACCGGCCACATGTCCTTGGCCCGCTTCAACCGCGATGATGTAACGATCGTGGGACCGACGGCCAGCTATGCCTCGACGGCCGAAAGCGGAAACATCAATACCCGCCATTTCTGCCCGGCATGCGGCAGTCGTGTGTATGGCGAGAACTCGGCGCGTCCCGGCCTTGTGAACGTCACGGTTGGCTGCATGGACGACAATTCGTGGTTCTCCCCGCAGATGGTCGTGTATGCGAAAGATCGACCAGCTTGGGACACGACGTCGAAGGACGTTCCCAATTTCGAGCGGATGCCGCCGGTCAAGCAATAGTGCTGCGGCGACGGGACCGGCTGTGTGCTCGGGCCGCGCGGCTCAAGGCGGACTGGAGCGCTTCCGGATCGCCGCCAGAATGGTTTCCGGCGAGAGCGGGTGCTCGGCGAATGTCACGCCGAACGGTTTTAGCGCGTCCTCGATCGCCGCGACGATGCACGCGGCCGCCGGAATGGTGCCGCCTTCGCCCGCGCCTTTGACCCCGATCGGGTTGAGCGGCGAGGGCTGCTCCAGATGCTCGATCTCGATGCGCGGCATTTCGGGCGCGCTCGGCAAGAGATAATCGGCGTAATTGGTGGTGAGCGGCTGCCCCGCACCATCGTAGACCGCCCGCTCGAACAGCGCGTTGCCGATCCCGTGCACGACGCCGCCGCGGATCTGGCCGTCGACCAGCAGCGGATTGATGAGTTTTCCGCAATCGTGGGCGACGACATAGCGCAGGATCTTCACCGACCCGGTCTCGGGGTCGACCTCGACCTCGGCCGCATTGGTCCCGCTCGCGAACGTGGTGGCGCGCGCTTCGTGATAGGCGGTTGCGGCAAGGCCCGGCTCGATCCCGCGTGGCATCGGAACCGCGCCGTCGCCGTCGAGGCGCCGCGCGATCTCGGCGAGCGCGAGCGATTTGTCGGTGCCGGCGACGCGCACGAGCCCGTCCTCGAGCACGAGATCGGTCTCGGCGGCCTCGAGCATATCGGCCGCGACCTTGATCGCCTTCTCGCGCACCTTGTGGGCGGCAAGATGCGCGGAAGAGCCGGCCGCGACCGCGACGCGGCTCGCGATCGTGCCGATGCCGTGCGGGAACCTCGCGGTATCGGCGGATTCGACGCGGACATCCTCGATCGGGACCGCGAGCACGTCGGCGGTGACCTGGGCCAGCATGGTGTGATGGCCCTGACCCTGGCTCGCCGCGCCGGTCGTCACCAGCACCTTGCCGTTGCGCTCGATTTTCACCGCCGCGCCTTCGAACGGCGGAAGCCCGGTGTCCTCGACATAGCTGGCGAGGCCGAGGCCGAGGAACCTCCCCTGCCCGCGCGCCTCTTCCTGGCGCTTGCGAAAATCCGCGGCACCGATCGATGCGAGCGCCCCCTCGAGACAGGCGTAATAATCGCCGCTGTCGTAGGCAACCGGCGAGCCGTCGCGGGCCAGCATCCCGGTCCGGTACGGAAATTGCTCGGCGCGGACGAAGCTGCGGCGGCGCACTTCGGCGCGATCGATGTTCAGCTCGCGCGCGACGCGGTCGGCGAGCCGCTCCAGCACGAACGCCACATTGGGACGGCCGGCGCCGCGCACCGGGCTCGTCGGAACCTTGTTGGTGAAGGCGACCTCGATCGCGATATCGAGCGCTTGGAGCGCATAAGGCCCCGGAAACGGCGCCAGCAGGGTCGCCGGCAGGATCAGCCCGTACGGCAGATAGGCGCCGTTGTCGTGCAGGCAGCGTCCGCGCACCGCGAGCAGGCGGCCGGTTTCATCCGCCGCAACCTCGACCTCCCAGAGCTCGTCGCGCTGCTGATTGGTGGCCAGAAAATGCTCACGCCGGTCCTCGACCCATTTGACCGGCCGTTTCAGCTTGCGCGCGGCAAGCGCGATCGCAAATTCCTCGGGGTAGATGCCGGCCTTGGGGCCGAAGCCGCCGCCGACGTGCGGCGCGACGACGCGAACGCGGCTCTCGTCGAGGCCGATCCAGCCGGCGAGCGCGCGCCGCACCATGTAGGGCGCCTGGGTCGAGCTGAAGACCGTGAGCTGGCCCGAGAGCGCGTCCTCGACCGCGACGACGCCGCGGCACTCCATGGCGTGGCATCCGCCGCGGGTCTGCAGGATGCGCTCGCGAAAGACGTGCGGTGCGCGCGCGAACACTTCATCGACATTGCCGAAGCGCCCGCGCATGGTGGCGGCGCGATTGTCGGGCGCGTCCTCATGCGCCTTCGGCGCATTCGGGTCGAGCGCGGAAGCGAGATCCGCCGCGACCGGCAACGGCTCGTAATCGATCTCGACCCGCTCGCAGGCGTCCTCGGCGATGCCGCGCGTCGCGGCGATGACCAGCACGATCGCCTCGCCGACGTAGCGCGCCGCCGCCGTCGCCAGCACGTGCTGGGTGCGGTTCTGCTTGAGCAGCGGCGAGGGCGCGAACTGCGGCATCGGCCTTTCGGCCGCATCGAGATCGGCGGCCGTGAGCACGGCGACGACGCCCGGCAGCGCTTCGGCCGCGGCCTTGTCGATGGCCCGGATTCTCGCGTGGGCATGCGGCGAGCGCACGAACGCCGCTTCGAGCATGCCGGGAAGCTCGATGTCGTCGAGATAACGGCCGCGTCCGGTGAGAAGATCGGGGTCCTCGAGGCGCGGAACTTTCGCACCGAAATAGCGCACGCCCATGGGTCACGCCTTCCGCATCGCGCGCGCCGCGTCGAGCGCCGCATCGACGATGCTCTCGTAGCCGGTGCACCGGCACAGGTTACCCGAGATCGCGTCGCGGATCGCATGCTCGTCGGCGTCGGGATGCTCGCCGAGAAACGCGGTGAGCGTCATCAGCATGCCGGGCGTGCAGAATCCGCATTGCAGGCCATGACGATTGCGGAACGCCTGCTGCAGCGGATTGAGCGCGCCGCCCTCCCCTGCCAGTCCTTCGACCGTGGTGATCTCGGTCCCGTCGGCCTGCACCGCGAACAAGAGGCACGAGCGCACGGCCGCGCCATCGAGCAGCACCGTGCAGGCGCCGCACGCGCCGTGCTCGCAGCCGATGTGGGTACCGGTCAGCCCGAGATCGTGGCGCAGGAAATCGGCGAGGTGTTTTCGCGGCTCGACCTCGCCGGCGAAGGCGCGGCCGTTGACGCGCAGGGTGACGGGGTGCGTGGCGGACATCGGCTCAAGCTATTCCGCATTCAAAACAAGGTTCGGGTGTTCTACGATGTTTCCGGTTCGACCGTCGAGATCCTGGCGAGTTGACCAAGTCGGAGGCTGAATCATGGCTGGATCGAGCCGCAAGCCGCGAATGAGGGAGGTTCCGCTGTCCGAGGTCAAGGACGACCTCTCGCGTTTTCTGCGCGAGGCCGAGAGAGAGGAAATCGTGATCACCGGCACGGCAAGCCGCCAGACTGCTGATCGGCTTCGGAACGGAAGACGATTGGTTTGACTATCGGCTCGAGAACGATCCCCACTTCTTGCGTCGCATCGAGCGGGGTCGCAAAAGCCTTCGGGCTGGCCGCGGCGTTCGCCTGGAGGATGTGGAATAAGCAACGATTGCCTCCTTCGGTGCCCTACCCGAAATACGCCTCCTGCACCTCCTTGTGGCTCGCCAGTTGCGCCGGCGTGCCGGCCGCCACCACGCGGCCCTTGGCGAGCACGTAGCCGTAGTGCGCCACCGCGAGCGTCTGGTGCACGTTCTGCTCGACCAGGAACACACTGATGCCGCGCTCCTGGATTGTTCGCACGATATTGAAATTCTCCTTGACCAGGATCGGCGAGAGCCCGAGCGACGGCTCGTCGATCAGCAGGAGCTGCGGCGCCCGCATCAGCCCGCGACCGATCGACACCATCGCCTGCTCGCCGCCGGACATGGTGCCGGCGAGCTGGGCCCGGCGCTCGGCAAGCCGCGGGAACATTGCGAGGACCTCGTCGAGGCGCCCGCGCGTCACCGCCTGCGAGCTTTCCTGATAGGCGCCCATCCGCAGATTCTCCTCCACCGTGAACTTGGGAAACACCTTGCGGCCTTCCGGAATGCAGGCGATGCCCGCCGCGATGATTCGATGCGTCGGCAGTTTGGTGATGTCGAGCCCGTCGAGCAGGATGCGTCCCGCGCGCGCCGGGGTGAGCCCCAGGATCGAGCGGATCAGGGTGGTCTTGCCGGCGCCGTTCGCGCCCAACAGGCAGGTGATGCGGCCGGGCTCGACCGCGAGCGACACCCCTTCGAGCACGTCGGCTCTGTCGTAGGCGGTATAGACCCGCTCGATGGTGAGGCCCGCGCCCATCAGGCCACTCCCAGATAGGCTTCCTGCACCTGGGGCTCGGCGGCGATCTGCTGGTAGGGTCCTTCGGCGATCTTGCGGCCGAAATTCAATACGACGCAACGCCGGGTGATGCGCTCGATCACCCCCATCTCGTGCTCGACGATGATGATCGTCAGGTCGGCCCGGTGATCGCGAATCTGTAGGATGTCGCGCATCAGCTCGGCGGTCTCGTCCTGGGTCATGCCGGCGGAGGGCTCGTCGAGCAGCAAGAGCTTCGGCTCGCCGATCAGCGCCCGACAGATCTCGATGCGGCGCCGGTCGATCATCGGCAATCCGGCGACCGGCTCGAACATGCGTTCGGCGAGCGGCGGATCGAACACCTCGACCAGCGCGCGCGCCGCGGAATAGTTTTCCTGCAACTCGCTCCGGAACGCGCCGCGGCGCATCAGGTTGAACCAAAGTCCCTGATTGAGGCGCGTGTGGTTGCCGATCATGATGTTGTCGAAGATCGACAACGGCAGCGAGAGCCGCGAGCGCTGGAAGGTGCGGGAAATGCCGGCGCGATGCACTTTCTGCGGCGAGGCGCGTCCGATCTCGGCGCCCTCGAACCGGATCGATCCGGCATCGGCGCCGTAGATGCCGGTGACGACGTTGAACAACGTGGTCTTACCCGAGCCGTTGGGGCCGATCAGACCCAAAATCTCGCCGCGGTCGACCGCGAGATCGACGCCGTCGAGCGCGGTCACGCCGCCGAACTTCTTCGTGAGCCCGCGCACTTCGAGCAGAGCCGCCGTCATGGCCGCCACGCGGGAAAATAGCGCCGCACCGGCCGCGGCAGCAGGCCTTCCGGCCGGAACAGCAGCACCAGGATGACCATCCCGGCATAGAGCAGGAAGCGGTATTCCTGGATCGCCTGCAGCTTCTCGGGAACCAATATGACGATGACGGTCGCGGCCAGCACGCCCCAGGGATTGCCGATGCCGCCGAGCAGCAGGATCGAAACCAGGATCAGCGAATCGGCAAACGTATAATTGTTGGGCGCGACGAAGCCGCCGAGCATGCCGTACAGCGCGCCGGCGATCCCGATGAGGAAATTGCCGAGCAGGAACGCGGTGGTCTTCCAACGGGCGATGTCGAGGCCGAAACAGCGCGCCGCGGTTTCATCGAGCCTGAGCGCGTCGAGGTTGAGCCCGATCCAGGAGCGCTCGACCCGGCGCACCAGCACGAAGGCGCCGATCAGCAGCAGCAGGCTGACGATGAAATAATTCAGGTAGAACGACAACTCGATGCGACGGCCGAGCTCGATGTTGTCGTTGAACGACCAGCCGAGAATCTTCATGCCCGGAACCTGCATCCCCTGCGGACCGCCGAGCACGTCGTTGACCTCGATAAAGGTCTTGAACAGCAGCGCGAACGCGATGGTCACCACGGCGGCGTAATGGCCGCGCGTGCGCAACACCGGCACCACCAGCAGCGAGCCGACCAGCGCGGCCAACAACCCGCCGATGAACAGCACCAGCAGATGCGGGACGGCGGTATGCACGAGCAGGACCGACGACGTATAGGCGCCGATGCCGAAGAACGAAGCACCGGCGAAATTGAGCACGCCCGCGTAGCCGAACTGCAGATTGAGCCCCAAGGTTGCCACCGCATAGAGCAGGACGCTGTTCACCAGCAGCAGCACGAAATGATTGTCGTAGAACCAGCCCGCGACCGCGAGCGCGGCGAGGATCGCGAGAGCGCCCAGCATATCCTCGTGCTCGGCGAAGCTGCGGCCGACGTCCTCCAGCAAGCCGAGCCGTTTTGCCGCAAGCACGGCGAGGATCGCCAGCGCCAGGAGCGCGATGATGACCGCCTGCCGCTCGGCCGCGAGCAGAACGATCACATAGACGGCGACCAGCGCCAGCGCGGCAACGCCCGGCAGCAAACGCGATCTCGGCTGCGGCCCGCGCATCCGGTCAGACCCGCTCGCTGATCTTTTCGCGGATCAGGCCGGTCGGCCGCCACGCCATCAGCACGATCACTACCGCGAAGGCGAACACGTCCTTGTAGGCGCTGGCGAACGGCAGGGCGACGGCACCGATGGTCTGCAGGGCCGCGAACACGAAGCCGCCGAGGATCGCGCCGTAGATGCTGCCGAGCCCGCCGATGATGGCGGCGCTGAAGCCGATCACGCCGAGCAACAGCCCGATGCCGAAATTGATCTCGTTATAGTACAGCCCGTTCATGAGCCCGGCGAAGGCCGCCAGCGCCGAGCCGATGCCGAACGTCGTGAGCACCACGGCGGTGAAATTCACCCCCATGGTGCGGGCAGTCTCCTCGTCCTGCGCGACCGCACGAATGGCGAGGCCGAGCTTGGTCTTTTGCAGCATCAGCTGCAGGCCGACGATGACGATCACGCCTGCCGCCAGCATCAGCGTATTGTCGAGCCGCAGCGTGAAATGCCCGAAGCTCGCTGCGGTGCCCGGCAACAGCGCCGGAAACGGCTTGGGGTTGGCGCCGCCCGGATAGAACAGCCGCACCGCCTCGCGCAGCACCGTGCCAAGCATGAGGGTGGCGAGCAGCGTGTTGAGCGCCGGCGCGCCGCGCAGCGGCATCACCACGTAGCGGGCGATCAGCACGCCGAGCAGCGCCATCGCCGCGACCGCCGCAACGAGCATCGCCGCGAGCTCGACAACGCGCGAGCTCAGCCCCGCGGCTTGCAGCGCGACGAAGGTTGCGAGCGCGGTGAAGGCGCCGACCGTGAGCACGTCGCCGTGCGAGAACTTGATGACGTCGAGCACGCCGAAGAACAGCGTGAACCCCACCGCGACCAGCGCGTACATCATGCCGAGCATGAGCCCGTTCATGACGTATTGGGCAAAGAGCCCGGCGTCCATGCTCGAGTTCCGAGGATTACGACATCAAAAGCTGCCGCCAACTCGGCGGGCTCCCTCTCCCCACCACACTGGGGAGAGCGACAGGGTGAGGGGTCAAGAGCAAATGAGAGGGCAAAACCCCTCACTCCACCCCTCTCCCGATGGGAGAGGGAGCAGGTCGAGCCAGCCTCGAGTACGTCGGTCATGATGAAGCTCGGCGTTCTCGGCATTGACATGCAGCGCAACGAGCGGCCGTGATTATTTCTGCCCCGGCAGCTTGCGCTTGCCGGTCGCGTATTCGCTGTCCTCCCAAAGCGTCCACTTGCCGTCCTGGACCACGTATCTCGTGATCAGCGGCACCGTGTTCTGGCCGTGGTCGTCGAACGTGATCTTGCCGACGATGGAATCGCGATCCTTGACGTCGCCGAGCGCGTCGCGCACCGCCTTGCGGTCCGGACCGACGCGCTCGACGGTGTCGAGGATCAGCTCCATGGCGGCGAACGCGAAGGCGCCGTACGCCTCGGGCGCATTGTCGTAGTGCTGCGCCTCGTATTGCTCCAGGAAGAATTTGCCGCCGGGCAGTTTTTCGGTCGGCGCGCCTTCGCGGAAGGCGAGCGAGGCCTCCGCCAGCGGCCCAAGACCCTGAAGATAGGCGTCCGACACGATACCCGAGGTGCCGTCGAACACCGCGTTGATGCCGAGCTTGTCCATCTGCGCCCGGATGCGCACCCCGATCGGGGTCAGCCCGCCGAAATAGATGACTTGGGGATCCAACGATTTGATCTGGGTGAGCTCGGCGGTGAAATCCTGCTGATCGGCGGTGACGCCGAAGGTGCCGAGAATCTTGCCGCCGTGCTTGGCCAGGGCTTCGCTGAAATACTGGTTGTGGCCCTTGCCGTAGTCGGTAGTGTCGTGGATGACCGCGAAGGTCCTGTAGCCGAGGCTGCTCAGGAGCTCGGCGTTGGTCTGATTCTGGTTGATCATCGTGCCGTTGACGCGATGGATCTCGGCATATTTGTTGCGGTAGGTGATGTCGGGCAGCACCGCGCCCCACACCACGACCGGCAGGCCGAACTTGTGATAGGTGTCGACCGCGGCGATCGCGGTCGATGAGCAATAATGGGTTGCCGCCGCGATGATGTCCTTGTCGGCCGCCATCTTGGTGGCCTGCTGAACCGCGACGTTGGGCTTGCACTCGTCGTCGAGCACGACGAGCTCGTATTCATATTTCGCTTTTGCATCTGCGTTGCGCAGCCGCACCGCGAGATCGGCCGAGTTGCGCCCGCCGAGGCCGTTCACTGAGACGCCGCCCGTGAGCGGACCGATGAACCCGACCTTGACTTTGTCCTTGGCCGCGGCGCCCAGCGTGAATGCGGCGAGCAGCACGCCCGCGATGACGAAACCTGCCCCGTGCCGTTTGCTCATTTCTTGCCTCCCTCTTGCGTGGACCGATCTTAGACGAGGCATTTGCCATTGCAAAAGCCGGGAAGGCCGGCACCGCAGGCGCGGGCTCGCAAGCCTCGGTATTCCTGCGATCCACGCTTATCGGGCCTACGTAGATTTCCGGAATGGACGGCCGGCGCGGCGCATCCGAAGCTGCCGCGTTTTTCCGCTTCCCGGAGCGCGGAGCAATCCGACATGAAGGAAACCTCAGCCGAGCTTTTGACGCGGTGCATGGCGGCGACCCGGAACGGGGCGGATTTCCCGGCGATTTGGCATTCGGTCCTGAAGGGGCACGCGCTGGTGGTCGGCCAGCCGGTCAATTCGGTCCGCGCCGGCCACATCACGCTCGAGGTCCCGCTCATCACCGGCCAGCGCCTGGTGTTCGATTCGAGCTCGAGCGAGCTTGCCTTGGGCTGACCGCGGCCCGGCCCGGCCGATCGACGAGCTTCCTTGGCGCTACTGGACCGCCGTCAGCCAAAGCGGATCGAACCAGCGATCGGCCTCCCCGTCATAGGGCAGCCGCGTGATGTCCCAGTGCTGGACGAAACGGGCATAGGCGGCGAACACCGGCGGTCCGCCGCCGACGAAAATCATGCGGCCCGGATATGTGGCGATGGCAGCCTCGGGCGCGAGCGAAGAGCGGATCTCCACGATCGTGCGTTCCGCATAGGCGAATTCTGGCACCGAGCTTTTCGTGCGCGGTCCCGTCAGGATGACATGGCCGCGCGTCATGTCCCAGAAGCGCTGCACGTCCGCGATGTATTCGTGGCCTTTGGCGCCTTCCCACGGCAGCATACCGTTGAGCCCGAGCTGGCCCCGCTTGCCGATGGCGCACATGGCACGAACGTAGGACATGACGCGCTCCCTGGCCCGCCCCCAACCCTCCTGCACGAGAGTCCGGCACTCGCTTGCGATTTCCCGGCGCCTCGGCGGTTGGGCTCTGGCAAATCCCTCGCCATCCATGAGCGATCCAGCCGCGGCCATCAAGCAAATTTGCATCAAACGATTCGAGCTTCGATGCGCCTTTGGGTGAATACCGGAGGTGACGTCCGGGATCGAGGACGGAACAGGATTCCGTGCCCGGGAACTACAACGCAAAGAGACGCGCGCTTCCGCAGAGGAACGCAAGGCGACCTGCGCAACGCGCCCGGAAGTTGGCGCGCCGTGAAGAGGCCGCGATGAGCAACATTTTCTTGGAATGTCCGAAGACCGAGCGCCGGGTCGACCTCGGCATTGCCGCCAAGCCCGCGACCGTCGCCATGCTGAAATCGCTCGGGTTCCCGATGCGATGCCCGTTCTGCGATCAGCCGCACGATTGGCGAATCTTGACGCTGGGGAGCTGGGCGCCGGATCGGCTCAGCACGCAAGCCGGCCGCCGGTGAGGCAGATCAGTCCGCCGCGGAAGCCCGATCCGACTTGATGCGCAAGCAACCGAGCTTGGCTTGGTTCACGCCAGCCGGGCCGCACGCGGGCTTGGTGCCGCGCGCCGGTGCGGGGCAGCGGGCTGTTCGCGCCGAAGCGCGTGCGAAGCTTCCGCCGCCGAGCCGTGCACCGAGGACGAGCCGGCGGGGTGCGCGTGTGGCGTGCTTTTCGGGGCAGCAATGATGCTCTTCGGAGCCGGAATGTTCTTGGCCGCGTCATTCGACGCCACATGCGCCAGCTTCACACCAGGTGCGGGCTGGTGCGCCGCAGTTGCCGAACGATCCGACCGGGGCGATGCAGTCTTGGGCGCCGCCGCGTTCGACGCCACATGCGCCAGCTTCACGCCAGGCGCGGGCTGGTGCGCTGCAGCTTCCGAACGACCCGACCGGGGCGATGCAGTCTTGGGCGCCGCCGCGGCGTTCGACGCCACATGCGCCAGCTTCACGCCGGGTGCGGGCTGGTGCGCTGCAGTTGCCGAACGATCCGACCGGGGCGATGCAGCCTTGGGCGCCGCCGCGGCGTTCGACGCCACATGGGCCAGCTTCACGCCGGGTGCAGGCTGGTGTGTCGCGGCTGTCGAACGATCCGGCTGGGACGTTGCGGCCTTGGGACGATCATGCGCCGCGGCCGCCGAACGATCCGGCTGGCGCGCCACGACGATCGTATGCGCGGGGTGATCCGTACGGTGGATCGCGATCACCGGCTGAACGCGATGCGGAGCGGGCTTGGCGAGTTGCTCGCAGGGCCGGGGCGCCGCGGGCGTCACGCTCCAATTGCCGGCATCGACGCCGGTCCACTCCTGCGCGGAACGGCCGGTGATGATCCGGACATAGGTTTCGGTCTCTTGCGGCAGAATCCTGCGCTTCGCCAGCCAGTCCTCGACCCGCTTCGGGCCGGCGTTATACGCCGCGGCGGCAAGGCCGAGATTTCCGAACTGCGTGCGCAGCTCGCGCAACAGCTCCGCAGACTTCCGCAGCGCCTGGATCGGATCGAATGGATTGGCGAGCCCAACCAGGCGAGCCGTGCCGGGCATGAATTGCGCAATCCCTTGCGCGCCGGCGTGGCTGACGGAGAGCGGATTGAACCGGCTCTCCTGCCAGATCAGGCGCGTGAAAAAATCGAGCGGAAGATTGTTTTGTGAGGCCGACCGGTCGAGCGTCGCACAAATCGCATCCGCGGTCGCTTCGACAGTCGCGGGCGGCGGCGGAACAGATCCGGCAACGGCATTGGATTGCTTCTCGGGATCCGAACCGGAAACCAAAACGCTCGGCGCCGGCTCGACCGAATCGAGCGCTGCATCCTGCGGGGTTTGATCCGATTGCGCTGCGGTCGTTTGCGGCGACGCATTCGCATCGGTTTCGATCTCAACAGATGCCAGCGGTTCGAGCCGTGCTTGAATCGGCACAAGAACCAGAGCAGCCGCGACCGCTGTCGCGGCAAGCAGAGCACGCATGTGGATTTCCCACCGTCCGAGTTCGAGAGGTGCGGTTCAAATGGATGGATATCCAAGTAGGTTCAAGGCGCCCGATGTCGCAGGGTATAAAGCGATGTGATAGTCGATCAATTGCGGGAGTCGTCGCCTACGCGGCGGGGCAAAGCGAGCGCAAGTCGAGAATGCAGATCAGCCCGGTCCCAACTGGGGGAATAGAGCGCGCGGATTTTCGTCGACGATTTTTCTGAAATCGGCATCGGAGAACCCGGCGCGGCGCAGCGTCCCGAGCGGGTCGCGATCGGCCGGAGGAAACGAATAATCGCTTCCCAGCACGATGCGGTCGACCGAAACCCGGGTCGCCAGCCAGCGCAGGATCGCCGGATCGTGCAGGATCGAATCGTAATAAAACCGGGTCAGGTAAGCCGAGGGCTCGTTCGCCGCAGAATTGCCCTGGGCTGGCCGATCCATACGGCCGTGCATGCAATCGAAGCGTCCGCTCAGATAGGGAAATGTGCCGCCCCCGTGCGAGAGGAGAATGCGCAGCCGCGGGAAGCGATCGAGCACGCCGGCGAAGATCAGCGATCCGACGCAAAGCGTGGTGTCGTGAGGATATTGCGCGATCTGTGACAGCGCGAAACGCGTGGTGCGCGGCAGTGCGGCGGGCTGGGTCGGATGGATGAAGATGGCGATGTCGAGCTCGACCGCCGCGTGCCAAAATTCATCGAGGTCGAGTTCCCCGAGGTTCACTCCCTCGACGTTGGCGGCGACGACCGCTCCGACGGCTCCGAGCTTTTTCACGGCATGCTCGAGTTCGGCCGCGGCGGCCGCTGCATTCGGCAGCGGAACCGTCGCCAGCATGGAGAACCGCCGGTCGTGACGGCCGCATAATGCGGCCAGATGCTCGTTGAGAAACCGGTGCCAGCGACGCCGGCGATCCTCCGCAAGGCCGTAACCGAACACGTCGGCCCAAATCGAGAGCACTTGCCGGTCGACGCCCTGCTCGGCCATCCCCGCGAAGCGCCGCTCGATGGGCTCGACCAGCGTTTCGAAGAACGGCCGCAGCTTCAGCCCGTAGTCGAATTGCAGCGCGCAGCGACAGGAGGGCGGCTGCTTCACGAGCGACACGCCGAACTCCGCGGCGCGCGTTTCCAGCGCCTCGAGGATGCAAGGCGGAACGTAGTGGGCGTGAACGTCGGTCGGCATGCTCGCTGGGCTCGTTGGGGCGCAAGGGTACCGACTTTGCCATCGCTTCGCACCTCAACCTGCTGCTGCCCGACAGCGACCAGCCGGCCCGGCGGAAATTGCAAGGCGCCGCCGAAGCATCCGGTCGAAAGTTCGTCTGTTGAACTCAACTCCTGGTCGCCGCGGCTGCCGTGCCGCCTAGCTGTGAAACTGAACACTTGTTCAGCTAATTGGGGCAGGAGCAGATCGCGTCCGCCGGCGGCCCGACCAAACGCATTCGCGCAAGGAACCTAGTACGGATGGCCAAGTTTACGTGGCGCGACCATGCCCCATGGTGGGGCGCAGAACAGGAGGCGCGATCATGAATAGAGCGAGCCGGGGCTAGCACCAAAATGTCCGGCGGCACGAGCGGCAAGATGTCGGGACATGGGGCCTCGAGCGAGGGCATGAAGGGCGGCCAGATGTCCGGCCAGAAGATGTCCGGCCAGAAGCTTTCGAAGGGCTCGCAGCTTTCGAGCAAGAGCCACATGGCGTCCAGCCGAACGCACCTCAGCTCCAAGCAAAGCTTGAGCCGAACGCACCTGAGCTCAAAGCAAAGCTTGCGTACGCGAACCCACGTTGGGGCCAAGGAAAGCATCCGGACCCGAACCAGCATCGGGCTTAGGGAAGCACGTCTGCGCAACCGGACCTTTGCGTCGCAATCGGCTGGATTTGAAGTGGATCAGGGCTTCGCCAATGCCCAGTTCGCTCAGCCCGGCTTTGGGGCTGGATTCGCCACGTCGCCCGGCTTCGCTGCTACGCCGGGCTTTGCCGCGGCCCCGGCCTTCGCCACTTCGCCGCGGTGCACCTGCGCTCCCGGCGTTGCCTATGGCTACGGCTATCCGGCTTACAGCGCCGGCTGGGGTTGGGGCGGCTGGGGTCCGGGTTGGGGTTGGGGCCCTGGTTTCGCCTCAACCGACGTCGGCTTCGGCGTGGGCGTGACCCAGGCGAACGTCGGCGTCTCCACGTCATCGAGAACCAACCGTGGCGCGCGCGTCAGCGCCAACACCACGGGTGCGACCCAAGCCGGAATGACGACCCAGCAGCCGGGGCAGCCCGGAGTCCAGGGGCGTGCCAACCTCAAAGCGAGCGGCGGCGCAGCGGCTTCCGGCGGGACGGGTCCCGGTCCCGGCGCTCCTGCGCGTTGATCCCGACAACATCGATCCAGGTCGGATCGAGCAAAGAGGGGCGGGCCGTTGCCCGCCCTTCTCATTGGCATATTCCGATCGGCGATCGGTCCGCCGGATGGCGGCCGATCAACCTCTCGGGCCGCCGGAAACCGTTGACACAACGCAATGCGGCTGGCGCCGCTGCCGCCCATGGTCGCCATCGGTCCGAATGAAGGAGACGGGAATGGCAATGGCCTTGTTGATGGTGCGGGCCGAGCTCGCCGATGCCGTCGAGCGTTCGGCCTTCGATCGGTGGTACGAGACCGAGCATTTGCCGGACGCGCTCAAAGTGTTCCAGGCGGAACGGGCCTGGCGCTGCTGGAGCGAAACCGAACCCTCCGTCCATTATGCCTTCTACCAGTTCGCCGGCGTCGCAGCGGCGCAATCGGTGCTGCAATCCACCGGCATGCGCACGCTCATCGGCGAGTTCGACCGCGCCTGGGGCCCGCGCGTTCGCCGCAACCGCGACATTCTCCAGGTGGTTCAGTCGGTTACGGGGCAAGCCGCCGGCGGCTAGCCGGGCCGATGAGCTGCGCGAGGGGATGCGGACCGCGGGAGGAAAAATCGCACACGGCGGGAACCAAAGCTGCCCGCCCGGATTACCGTCCAGGGCCGAGGTCCGGCCAAAGTGGTATCGGGGAAGGAAAAACCGCATGCGCATTCCCATCATGGTCGTTTTGGCCTGCGGCTTGGCAACCGCGGCACAGGCGCAGGAGCAAGGCAGCGTGCTCGATCGCGCCGCCGGGCTCGTTGGCCAGTGCATTGCCGAGCAGACCGCCGCCGAGCTCGGCAAGGGCACGGCGCCGCGGCAATTCGCGACCGTGCTACGCGACAAGTGCCGCTCGCAGGAGCAACGTTTCCGGGCGATGCTGACCGAGGGCCTCAAGAAGGAGGGCTCGTTCAATCCGACATTGCTGCGCACGATCGACGAATTGCTCACGGCGCTGCGGCAGCAGTCGGTGACCGATTACGCGGATCTGCTCAAGCAGCGGCCGCCGGGAAAGCCCACCCGGAGCGCGCTCAACAAGAGCGTATGATCTTCATCCTCAGATGAGGAATTGGCGCGACCGCGCGAGCAAATAGCGGTTTGAGCCGGCGTGCTCCAATGAATTGGCCCCGCGCAAGGCGGGGCCAATTTCTTATGCGCGTGCGAGCCCGTGGTCAGCGCTAGCGGCAGCGGCGGAAACCGAAGCTGTCACGCCAGCACACGCGGGTTGCCGTGGAGGCATAGCCCGGGGTCACATACCTCCGGGTCGGAGCATACGCGTAGCCGGAGTCGACGTAATCGCTTTCATCCGTATAGGCGGGTGCCGCATAGGCGGGCGCCGGGGCCACATAGGAATAGGCCGGAGCCGGGATCGGCGCCGGCGGCACCGGCCGCGCCTCGTAAGCCTCATAATAGGCCGGAGCCGCATAGCTGGGAGCCGTATAGCCATATGCGGGGGCTGCGGGAGCCCCGTAGGTCGGGGCGGACGGGGATATCACGATGGTGACCGGTGGAGCGGGCGCCCCATAGGCGGGCGCCGGGGCCGCATAGGCCGGCGGAGCGTAGGCATAGCCGTAATTGGGCGCATAGCCGTAACCGGGGGAGATGGTGACGACCTGAGCCGACGCGCTGCCAGCGCAGAAAGCACCGGCAACGAGTGCCGCGGTGAAACTCAGTGCCTTGATGTCCATGGCTGAGCCTCCCTGTGAACGCAGGACGGTCCATCAACCGATTTGGAGCTTCATAGGTTCCGTCCCTTGTCGCAAAAGCGCGAACAGCGCATGATCCGGCCGCATTCCCGGCTGGTGGGGCGCATCGGAGCACGAGCGATCGGGCCCGCGCGGCGTTCCTGCCATCGAGCCGTACCGGGCGCGGGGCCGGGCAATCACGGTTAAAAAAACGCCAAGCGGAGGAAACGTTCATGGCTCAGTGGATCCGGTTCGAGCGCAACGGCCGGCTCGAGTTCGGCACCTTGCAGGGCGACAAGATCGCCGTGCACAAGGGCAACATGTTTGCCGGCGCCTCGCCCACCGGCGAAACGGTGCGCCTCTCCGAGGTGCGCGTGGCAACGCCGTGCGATCCCTCGAAAATGATCTGCTTGTGGAACAATTTTCACCAGCTCGCGGCCAAGAACGACTTCAAGGTGCCGGACGAGCCGCTGTATTTCCTGAAAGCCCCCAATGCCTACCACCCGCACGGCGAGCCCATCCGCCGGCCGAAATCCTACGACGGCAAGATCATCTACGAGGGCGAGCTCGGCGTCGTCATCGGCAAGCAATGCTCGATGGTGAGCGAGGCGGAGGCGGCGGACTACATCTTCGGTTACACCTGCATCAACGACGTGACCGCGGTCGACATCCTCAAGAAGAACCCGACCTTCGACCAATGGGTGCGCGCGAAGAGCTTCGACAGCTTCGGCGTGTTCGGCCCCGTGATCACCACCGACGTCGACCCGACCAAGCTGCGAATCCGCACCATCCTCAACGGCCAGGAGCGGCAGAACTATCCGGTCAGCGACATGTTCTTCCCGCCCTACAAGTTGGTGAGCATGGTTTCCCGCGACATGACGCTGATGCCGGGCGACGTCATCGCCTGCGGCACCTCGCTCGGCGCCGGCGTGATGAAGGACGCCAGCAACGTCATCGAGATCGCGATCGACGGCGTCGGCGCGTTGAGCAACCGCTTCGATCAGGAGCTGCCGAGCCCGTACCTGCTCGGCGCGCCGCCGCAGCCGATGCGCGTTTGCGTGGTCGGGGCCGGCGCCATCGGCGGGCTGATTGCCGCCAAGCTGGCGCTCGCCGGCAATACCGTGACGGTGATCGATCTCGGCCCGCACCTCGCCGCGATCAAGCAGAACGGCCTCAAGCTCGAATGGCACGACGGCAAGGTGGAGACCACGAAGGTCAAGGCGGTCGACAAAGCAGCCGAGGCGGGCAAGCAGGATCTCGTCATCCTGGCAGTCAAGGCGCATTATCTCGATCAGGCCGCGCGCGACATCGACGCCCTGCTCGGCCCCCACACCACGATCATGACGGTGCAGAATGGGCTGCCGTGGTGGTATTTCCAAAAGCTCGGCGGCAAGTACGACAACAAGAAGCTGCAGACGCTCGATCCGACCGGCGTCCTGACCCAGAAGATCGACGCCAACCGCCTCATCGGCTGCATCGTCTATCCGGCCGCGGCGGTCACCGCGCCCGGCGTCATCCATCACGTCGAGGGCGATCGCTTCCCGTTGGGCGAGCTCGACGGCCGGGAAACCGAGCGCGCCAAGCTCCTGCACGACGTGTTCGTCAAGGCGGGGCTGCAATCGCGCGTGCTCAAAGACATCCGCTCGGAGATTTGGCTCAAAGCCTGGGGCAATCTTTCCTTCAACCCGATCAGCGCGCTCACCCATGCGACGCTGGTCGACATCTGCCAGTTTCCGGAGACGCGGCATCTGGCGGCCAAGATGATGGAGGAAGCGCAGGCGATCGCCCAAAAACTCGGCGTCACGTTCCGGGTGAGCATCGAGAAGCGCATCGCCGGGGCCGAGAGCGTCGGTGCGCACAAGACCTCGATGCTCCAGGACGTCGAGGCCGGGCGCTCGCTGGAGACCGAGGCCTTGATCGGCTCGGTGCTGGAGATGGCGCGGCTCACCGAGACGCCGGCGCCGGCGATCGAGGCGGTCTATGCCTGCGTCAAGCTGCTCAACAAGGTGATGCTGCTCGAGGGCGCCGGCGTGCGCGTCGCCCGGGCGGCGTGAGGCCGCGCGATCTCGCCTGCTCGCGGTACCCCAGCTGCGGCTCCCGTGTCGTCGGCCACGGCGCGCGTTGCGGCCGTTCGAGGTGCAGTTCGCGCTAGCTTCGGCGGCGCGCTCGGGTCCGAGCCGCCTTCCGCGCGGCGGCGGAGCGACCTGTGGAGCCCTTCGTCCTCGTCGCCTTGCGTGCGGCGGCGGAGCGCTCGGACGCGGTACGGCGCGACGCGGCGCGTTTGGCATGGCGCGAAAGCGCCGCGCGCGACGCCGTGCTCCGCGGTTCGCGCTCGAGAACCCGCGATACCGCGCGCGCGACGCGCGGCCGGCGGCGGGTCTTGCGCTTGTGCTGGCCCGCCTCATAGGCGTACTCGGCGCTCCTGCGGGTGCGCTCCTTGACCCTGCCCTTTTTGGGCGGCGCAAGGCCGACGCCCGCGCGCCTGGCCTTGGAAAGCCCGATGGCAATTGCCTGCTCCGGCGATCTGGCCCCGTGCTCGCCGCGACGGATTTTTCGGACTTCCTCGCGCACGAACTCGCCCGCCTGCGTCGTGGGCGCCTTGCCGGCACGCTTGTCCTTCCGGGCCTTCTCGATGGTGCGTTTCTCGGGCATCGTCGTTCTCCAAATTCGCTGCTCCGGCGCTCCTGTCCCGAGCGGCCGTGCCCGTTGTGTCCCGCGCATATGTCAATGCGCGTGGCTGCCGAATTGATCCCGCGAGCAACCAAAGATCGGTATCTGAAGCGCAGACGCTTGCCGCTACGTCATTCTTGCTTGACGCCGCGCGTGATCAGCGGGTTTGCGCACAGGCTGGCGAGGCTCCGAGGTGGCCCCGGGTTTCCACGTCGGAGCCGGTCGCGAGATCATCGCGGCGCAGCGGGCCGGAAAAGCAGGGCTGGGCGAAAGCGGTCCCCCGCCCCCGCCGGCGGTTCACGCAATCGTATTGGTGCGCAGATCGCGCGGCGCCTGGGTGATGATCTCGGGGATTTGCCCGATCACCACGGTATCGTCGATGCGGAATCCGCCGAGCCCATAGACGTAGATGCCGGGCTCGACCGAATAGACCTCGCCCTCGAGCAGCGGCCGGTGGCAGAACGGCATGTCGTCGGGATAACTCTGCCGCCCGTTTCCATTGTATTTCAAAATAGGGTAAGATCGGATCTAGGACACTGATTGTCCTTGCTTTTGGAGACGGTCGGTATTTCATGCCATGTCAGGGCATGCCGCTGCAATCCAGGCAAGACCGCTACCCCGCCGCTACCCCGATCGGAAACACCCTATGGCCCTTACCGCCCTCGCCATCAAGCGGTTGCAGCCGCCAAAATCAGGACGACGGGAGATGTATGACAGGGGCCTGCCCGGGTTTGGCATCCGCATCACAAACAAAGGAGCACGCAGCTTCATCTTCA
>WNGE01000736.1_pt1 | contig 42898 bp, 32 predicted proteins | sample 5400651 | NCBI WGS metagenome assembly WNGE01 (sample SAMN13153370, study PRJNA577476) | soil metagenome | isolation source: 60 cm soil or saprolite under grassland replicate 2 | place: USA:California | collected 2016-06-15 | reverse complement strand
GCTGACATCGGGCTCCTTCTTCGTCTACGTCCCGGCTTCGCATCCGTGAACGTAGCGGGAAGGAGCCCCTTACATGATCAGACTCGCCGAAACCTCCAGGTCACAGGCGTACCGGCGTCCCTCCACAGGAGCCACACCCTATCGCGATGCCTACTTCGAGTCGCCCGACCTGCTGGACACGGCGCTACCCACCTTCTTCGACCACCTCGTTGCCGAGGTGCGCAACCACCTTGACGCCCACGCCGACCCGAACGGCGTTGTCGGCCTGCTCGGCGCTGGGACGCTGTTCGGCCTCGGGGACGTCGTGAAGGTGTCGGCACTGCTGAACGCCGTGAACGACGCCATCCGCGGGCGGCTGCTCGTCTTCTTTCCCGGCGAGGTGGAGAACAACAACTTCCGGCTGCTCGACGGGCGCGACGGGTGGGACTACATGGCCATTGTGATCAAGCCAAGCGGGAGCGGTCGATGACCGTCACCAACAGAGACCTCTTCTACCGGGACCCCACCGAGACGAAGATCCCGAACGACGGTGTAGCCAAGGTCATCCGACCCGAAACCGACCAGCAGTGGGAGGTCCTCCGCTGGGAGCTGAAGAGCTTCGTGTGCGATGGCCAGTACGCCCGAGGACTCGAACGGATCCTCGACAGCTTCCTCACCAACCTCAACCATGCCCAGCAGCCAGCGGTATGGGTGAGCGGGTTCTACGGAAGCGGCAAGTCGCATCTTGTGCGGGTGCTCGAGCAGCTGTGGCGAAACGTGGAGCTCCCCGGTGGTCAGCCGGCCCGCGAGATCGTCCCGATGCCCGACGACGTACGCGACCACCTCACGGAGCTGTCCACCGCCGGCAAGCGGCTCGGTGGCCTGTGGTCGGCCGCCGGCACACTCGCCTCGGGGAAGGGCGAGGCCGTCCGCCTTGCCTTCCTGTCCGTGCTCTTCTCCAGCGCGGGGCTGCCCGAGCAGTATCCGCTGGCCCGCTTCGTGATCTGGGCCCGGGAGAACGGCTACCTCGATGCGGTGTCGGCAGCCGTCAAGGCCGCCGGCAAGACCCTAGACAAGGAGGTGCACGACCTCTACGTCTCGCCTGTCATTGCCAGGGCTCTCCTCGACGCGGACCCGAGCCTAGCCGGATCGGTCAAGGACGTGCGCGAGCTGCTCAGAACCCAGTTCCCGCCGACGACCAGGGACATTGACCGGCAGGAGATGCTCGACGTCGTCGAGCGGGTGCTCTCGCTCCAGTCGAGCGCGAAGGGCAAGACGCCTCTCACGCTCGTCGTCCTCGATGAGATGCAGCAGTACATCGGTGATGACAACGACAAGGCCCTCGATGTCCAGCTCATCGCCGAGGACTGCTCCAACCGCTTTGAGAACCAGGTTCTGATCGTTGCTACGGGCCAGTCGGGGCTGACTGCCACTCCGACGCTCCAGAAACTCACCGACCGATACACCCTCCAGGTCGCGCTCTCCGACAAGGACGTCGAGACCGTCGTGCGCGAGGTCGTGCTCCGGAAGCGGCCTGAGCACGTGAGCGCACTCAAGTCCACCCTCGACGGTGTGAGCGGCGAGATCGCCCGCCACCTCGGCGGCACTCAGCTCGCACCGAGGGCAGCGGACAAGTCCGACCTCGTCCCCGACTATCCGCTGCTGCCAACCCGCCGACGGTTCTGGGAGCTGGCGCTTCGCGCCATCGACCGGGCGGGCAAGGCAGGCGTGCTACGCACCCAGCTTCGCATCGTGCATGAGGCCACCGCTCGCGTCGCCGCTGAGCCGATCGGGTACGTCGTCGGCGCCGACTTCCTCTACGACGAGCAGTCCACGCCGATGCAGCAGACCGGCGTGCTGCTCAAGGAGATTGACGAGCTCGTCCGCGGCATGCGGGCCCAAGGTCCCGACGGTGAACTCAAGTCCCGCATCTGCGCCCTGATCTTCCTGCTCACCCAGATCCCGAGCCGCACCATCGGCGGGACAGGACTGCGAGCGACCGCCCCCTTCCTGGCCGACCTGCTCGTCGAGGACCTCGCCGACGACGGAGCCAAGCTCCGCAAGCGGGTCCCGGAGCTGCTCGACGAGCTCGTCGCCGACGGCGCCGTCCAACGCGTCGACGACGAGTACCTGCTCCAGACCGAAGAGGGCGCCGAGTGGGAGAAGGACTACCGTAGCCGCCTCGCCGCGGTCCGCGACGACCCCACTCAGATGAGTCAGCGTCGCAGCGAGCGCCTCCTCCGAGCCGTCGAGGCCGCGGTGAGCGGCCTCAAGCTCACCCAAGGGATCAGCAAGACCCCCCGGAAGATCGACCAGCACTGGGGCCAGGACGAACCCTCGGTCGGCGAGGGCGACGTGCCGGTGTGGATCCGTGACGAGTGGTCAATCAACGCGTCGGCGGTGAAGAAGTCGGCCGCTGAAGCCGGCGACGAGAGCCCGACCGTGTTCGTCTTCCTCCCCCGGCGTGAAGCGGAGCAGGTCAAAGAAGCCCTTGCCAGCCATGCGGCCGCCGAGCAGACGCTGCAGCGACCGACACCGCAGACCGACGAGGGCAAGGCCGCCCAGCGGCAATGAAGACCCGCCTGGCCATCGAGGACGATCGGCTCGTCGCACTGGTCCAGGACGTGGCTGCCCACGGCCGGGTCTTCCAGGGCGGCGGGAGCGAGGTGACCACAACGACGCTCAGGAACGCAGTGGAGACCGCGGCCAACCGATCGCTCATCCGCCTGTTCCCGAAGTTTGGCGCCGGTGACAACCCCAACTGGGGCAAGGTCGTCGCAAAGGCGCGGGACGGCGCTCCCGACGCACTCGACGCGGTTGGCCACCACGGCGACGTGCTGACCAACCCGATCTGTAAGGAAGTGTTAGCCGCCATCAGCCCAGGCGGCACCAGAGGTGCCGACCTCCACAAGCGATTCGGCGCGCCACCATTCGGGTGGCCGAGGGACGCCATCAATGGCGCCATCCTCGTCCTGCTGGCCGCCGGCAACGTGCTCGCCAAGCAAGACGGCAGGGAACTCGGCGGCCCAAAGGAGCTGCCGCCCGCACAGATCGGCAAGGTCACGTTCTACAAGGAGGACGAACCACCGACCGGCACGCACCGCGCCGCCGTCCGCGGCCTGATGATCGACGCCGGCGTCCCGTACGAGGCTGGGCAAGAAGGCTCGCAGCTCCCGGCCCTGCTGCAACGCCTCAAGGACCTCGCCGGCCGCGCCGGCGGGCCGCCGCCCCTGCCCGAGCCGCCGGATACCAACCACATCGACGCCCTGGTCACCCTCCGAGGTAACCAGCGGTTTCGGGCAGTCGCCGAAGACCACGACCGCCTCCGAGAAGACCTCACTCGCTGGCGGGCGGCCGAGCAGCAACGCGAGAAGCGCGAGGGCGAGTGGCATGACGTGCTGCGCCTCCTCCGCCACGCCGACGGCCTTCCCGTGTTTGCGGCAGTCGAGCCTGCGGCAGCCGCCATCCGTGAAGGCCGCCAGCTCCTCGACGATCCAGACCCGATTACCCCCATGCTGCAGCAACTGACCAGCGCGCTGCGAACTGAGGTCAAGCAACGCGCCAAGGAGCTGGCCACGGCACAGCGGGCCGCGATCGACGAACTCGAAGTATGGGCCGACTGGACTGAGCTCGGCGAAGCCGACCGCGACGCGATCATCGCGGACGCCCAACTCGCACCCGTCGAGCTGCCGGACTGTCCGACCGACGAAAGGCTTCTCGAAGCCCTCGATGCCACCCCGCTGAGCGCGTGGCAGGACCGCATCAGCCTCGTCCCTGGCCGGCGAGACCAGGCCCGCCACCGCGCCGCCAAGCAGCTCGAGCCGGAGAGCGTGGCGGTATCCCTGCCGTCGGCGACGATCAAGGAGCCGAGGGACCCCGAGGCCTACGTCGACGAGCTACGCGCCCGAATCCAGCCCTATCTCGACGCCCACAAGACCGTCATCATCTGAGGCATACATGCGCGCGCTCCCCGCTCCCCTCCGCAAGCAACTCGAGACAGCGGTCCTCGCCGCCCGGCGGGCCTCAGAAAGCGCATCTCGGGCCGCCCTTGAAGGTCTCGGTGTGTTCCTGCGAGACAAGCCGGGGCACCTCGATGCCAACCAGGCGGTGCTCCGCAACGGCCTGCGGGCGAAGTGTCGCCAGCTCGGCGACGACCGCGAACTGCTCGTGGCAGAGTGCGCCTACGAGCAGTGGCATCGACTGCTGTTCGCTCGGTTCCTCGCTGAGAACAACCTGCTGTTGCATCCGACGTTCCGGGCACCCGTGACGCTGGCGGAGTGCGAGGACTACGCCGCCGACCTCGGCGAACCCGACGGCTGGTCGGTCGCGGCCCGGTTCGCAGCGGAGATCCTGCCCGGCATCTTCAGGCTCGATGACCCGTGCGTGCGCCTCCGCCTCGCTCCCGAAGGTCGCCACGCCCTGGAGCAGATCCTCGGCGCCCTCGCAGCCGAAGTGTTCGCCGCGGACGACGCGCTCGGTTGGGTCTACCAGTTCTGGCAGAAGGACAAAAAGGACGAGGTCAATGCTTCAGAGCGGAAGATCGGCGGCGCAGACCTCGGACCGGTGACGCAGCTGTTCACCGAGAACTATATGGTCCGATTCCTACTCGATAACTCGCTCGGCGCGTGGTGGGCCGCACGGCACCCAGGCAACCCGCTTGTGAAGGGCTTCGAGTACCTCCGCTTCGACGAAGAGGGCAAGCCGGCGGCCGGGTCGTTCGCCGGCTGGCCCGACCGCGTCGCGGAGGTCACGGTGATGGACCCGTGTTGCGGGTCAGGCCACTTCCTGGTTGAGGCGTTCTCGATGCTATGGCAGATGCGCACCGAAGAAGAAGGGCTCAGTCGGGTCGACGCGCAGGACGCCGCACTGCGCGACAACCTCTTTGGCCTCGAACTCGACCCCCGCTGCGTCCAGATCGCCATGTTCGCGGTTGCCTTGCAGGCATGGAAGGCGGGTGGTGGGTGGCGTCGGCTCCCCGTGCCGAACGTCGCCTGCTCCGGGATACCGGTGAAGGCGCCAGTGAACGAGTGGAGGAGGCTCGCTGATGGCGACGAGCGGCTTGAAAACGCGCTCGTCCGACTCCACACCCTGTTCCAAGACGCCGATAGCCTCGGCAGCCTGATCGACCCGAGGCGAACGGCCGAAGGCACCGGTCGGGCGGGCTTGCAGAAGTCGTTCGAGGATATTGACTGGTTCCATGTGGCACCACTTCTCGAAGCTGCGGCCGCGCAAGAGGCCGATGACCCCGCGATAAGCGTTCTCGGGTTTGACGCTGCAAGCATCGCGGCATCGGCAGGCTACCTGTCTTACTCCTTCACGCTGGTTGTCACGAACGTTCCGTACGTGAGTCGAGTTTCATTGTCAGCTCTGATTCTCGAATACATAGATCTCCATCATCCAGATGCGGCCGGTGACCTTTCCACGTCGTTTCTTGATCGATGTCTGAATCTTGCGAGAACCGTTGCTCTCGTCTCGCCTCAAAACTGGCTTTTCCAGCCTTGGTACAAACAGATGCGCCAACGCCTGCTTACGACGGCTCGTTGGCGGGCGCTTTCCCGCCTCGGCGCTGGCGCGTTTAGACAGATTAGCGGTGAGGTCGTGAACGTGGCTCTACTCGTTGTCGACGGTGACACATCCGACGCAGGCGGTAACGTCGCCTACTTTGACCTACAGACTGTAAGGACGGCGGATGCCAAGGATGACCGCCTCAAGTCCGCGTGCCTAGTGCGGGTGCTGCAGAGCGATATGCTATTGAATCCAGACGCGCGGGTCGCGCGCGTTGAGCGGCATTCACACCCGCTCCTAGATCAGTATGCGGACTCCGCTCAGGGAATCTGCACAGGCGACTATGGGCGGTTTGGACGACTATTCTGGGAGCTGAGCACGATCGGCGACGGCTGGGCGCGCCAGCAAAGCACCGTGTCGAGGCCTCAGCCCTACGGTGGGCGGGAATGGACTTTGTGGTGGCAGGATGGGAACGGTCAGCTACGTGAGTACGTGCGAGGGCGGCTCGGTAACGGACGTGAGGGTTCCTGGATCAGGGGCCTGGACTTCCTCGGGAAGCGCGGAGTCGTAGTATCGCAATCAGGGAACCTAAAGCCGACCCTCTATACCGGCGACCTGTTCGATAACAACGCCGCCGTTATTGTGCCCTTCGATGAGAACCTCGTTCCAGCATTGTGGGCGTTTTGCTCCTCTGCAGAGTATCACGACGAGGTTCGCAACATCGATTCGGCTCTTAAAGTGACCAACCGCACTCTCCTCAAGGTTCCGTTTGACGTAGCGCGTTGGCGCCAAGTTGCGGGGGAGGCGGGTCCGCTGCCGGAGCCGTCGTCGGATGATCCGACGCAGTGGTTGTTCGAGGGGCGGCCGGAGGTAGCGACGACGCCCTTGCAGGTCGCGGTCGGGCGGCTGCTGGGGTACCGGTGGCCGGAGCAGGCGGAGTCCGATGATCTCGACGCGTTCGCTGACGCCGACGGGATCGTATGTCTTCCGTCGGTGGCCGGCGAGGCGCCGGCGGCTGATCGGGTGCAGGAGGTGCTGGCCGCAGCGTTCGGTGATGCGTGGTCGCCACCGAAGGTGAGGGAGCTGCTCGAGAGCGCAGGGAGCAAGAAGACGAACCTGGCAGAGTGGCTGCGCGACGAGTTCTTCAAGCAGCACTGCGCGCTGTTCGGGAACCGACCGTTCGTGTGGCATATCTCGGACGGTCAGCGCGACGGGTTCTCGGCGTTGGTGAACTACCACCGGCTCGACCGCAAGATGCTGGAGAAGCTGACCTACTCGTACCTCGGTCAGGACTGGGTCGAGCGCCAGCGGGCCGGCGTGCGTGACGACGAGGCGGGCGCCGAGGCCCGGCTGTCCGCGGCGTTGGAGCTGCAGCGCAAGCTCAAGGCCATCCTCGAGGGCGAGGAGCCCTACGACGTTTACGTACGGTGGAAGGACACGCACGAGCAGCCGATCGGTTGGGAGCCTGACCTCAACGACGGCGTGCGGCTGAACATCCGGCCCTTCGTCAAAGCCGGCGTGCTGAAGACGTTCTCGCCGTGGCCGTTCAAGGACGCGATGTGGAAGAAGGACCGGGGCAAGAACCTCGACGGCACCGAGCGGCACAACGACCGCCACCTCACGCTCGCCGAGAAGCACAATGCCCGGGAGCGAGCTGGTCGGGCATGAGTGAGACCGTGCTCGACCGGCTGGTGACGTGCGTGAGCGCCGCGCTTGCCTATAACGCGAACGCGTTCGCCGAGCCGGTCGCGCTGCTCTGGCCGGACGAGGGGGCGCAGTGGGCGCCGGTCATGAATCAGCTGAGCGAGCGCCTGCCCATCGTGTCCCTCGGCGAGTTCGACCCTGGCGGCCGACGAGGCCCGGCGTACTGGGTCCGTTGTGTCGTGGCTGGCACCGTCGACGCTGGCCTGCCTGAGGGACAGCCGATCGTGTACCTGCCGGGTGTTCCCCGCAGCGAGCTGCGCGCCGTCGACTCGTGTCCGCGCGAGCTGGCGCCTATCGCGGAGCTTCAGTACCGGAGCCACTGGTTCGCGCCCGCCAATGGTCGCGACTGGTCGGTGCGGGCGCTCCTCTCGAACGCCCAGCGAGGGTTGGGCCTTCAGGTGGCAGGCGATACCGAAACCGGCGCGGTCCTGCTGCTGGCCCTCGACCGGCTACTCGACCTGCAAGTCGAGCGGTTGGCGAACCAGGTGCTCGATGCCGACTTCTTTCGGGACCTCATCAACCCCAATCCCGTCCGCAGTCTGCTGGGCTGGCTCGACGACCCGGCTGGCTTTCGTCCCCGGCTCGACGAGGCGCAATGGTCGGCGTTTGTCCAGCAGTGCAAGGCCGACTACGGCTTCGATCCTGCCACAGACGGCGAGATCACCGCTGCCGGAAAGCTCGCCGAGCGCAAGGGTGCCTGGGCGGGGGTGTGGTATGAGTACGTCTACGACCCGCGGCGCTACCCATCGCTTCCTGACCGGCTTCGCCTTGCCAAGCCGATGGAGCTGTCCTTCGAGCACACCGATGTCTGGCCACAGGACAACGAGGTCGGCGAGGATCAGCTCCGCAACCTGCTGCGGGACTTCGTGGTGCTGACGGCGGATGGTGCTCGTAAAGAGGCCGTCCGGCTCGACGCCGAGCACGCCTGGCGCCGCAGCACCGTTTGGGCCGACCTCGATCTCGCTCCTCTCGCGTTCGCGCTGGAGCAACTCGCGCTATTGGCGCAGCTGACCGCTCAGCCTCTCGGCCCCGGCGAGTTGGAGTCGCTGGTGGCCGACTACGCGGATCGTGGCTGGCGGGCCGACGACGCCGTCTTGCGCGCTCTCGCCGCCGCTCGGAGCGCACAAGACCGTGCCGTGGTGACGGCCGCGGTGGGGGCGATGTACAGGTCCTGGATCGATGCCGGCGCCGCGGCGCTGCAGGCAGTCATTGGCACGATGGCCAACACCCAGACCTATCAGGCTGGGCCGCCGGCGTCGACGAAGGGCGGCACCGTCACGGTGTTCGTCGACGGCTTGCGCCTCGACGTGGCCCATCGCGTGCGGGGCCGCCTAGCCGCCGCCGGACTCCACAACGAGATGGCTACCAGCTTCGCGGCGCTGCCAACCGTCACCCAGACGGCGAAACCGGCGCTGGTGCCGGCGGCCGCGGGTGCGCTGGCCGCCGGGCCCGACCTGCACCCGGCGAACGCGCTCACCGGGACGAGGGCGTCCATCCAGGTGCTGCGCTCGCTGATGATCGACAACGGTGTGCAGGTGCTCGGACGGACCGAGACCGGGGACTCGTCGGGCACGGCATGGACCGAGACGGGCGAGCTCGACCACCGCGGCCACGACGTCGGCATTCGACTGGTCGACTACGTTGACGAGGAGGTCGGGCGCATCGTCGGTCGAATCCGTGAGCTGCTGGACGCGGGATGGCAGCGGGTCGACGTTGTCACCGACCACGGCTGGATCCTGCTGCCCGGCGGCATGGAGAAAGTCGACCTCCCTCCGGCCACTGCCGAGGTCAAGAAGGGCCGCTGCGCCCGACTCAAGGATGGCGCCGTCGTCGAGGCGCCGACCGTTCCGTGGTTCTGGGACCACGACGTGCGGATCGCTCTGGCCCCCGGTGTGACCTGCTTCGAGGCCAACAAGGAGTACGAGCACGGCGGAGTCAGCCCGCAGGAATGCATTGTCCCGCGCCTCGCCGTCACCGCCGGCTCCGCATCGACGGCGACCGGCAGGCCGGAGATCATCAGCGTCAAGTGGCTGGGTCTCCTCTGCCGGATCGAGCTGACCGGCGTCGGACAAGGCGTGGTGGCCGACCTCCGCGGGCTGCCGGCCGACGCGGCAACAAGCATCGCCGCCGAGGCCAAGGAAACCACCGGCACTGGCAAGGTGTCGCTCATCGTTCCCGACGAGGAGCACGCGGGCGAGCGCGCCTACCTCGTATTCGTCGCCGCCGACGGCCAGATCCTCGCCCAGCGCGAGGTCGTCGTGGGGAGGAATCGGTGAGCGGGCTCGACGAGCTCGACCAGCTAGCGGCGGAGGCCTTCGAGGGCTACCTCGTCCGCAAGGACCTGGCCCAGCAGTTCCGGGGCCAATACCCGGTGCCCACCTATGTCGGGGAGTTCCTGCTCGGCCGGTACTGCGCCACGACAGACCCCGACGAGATCGCCGAGGGGCTCGCCGTTGTCGAGCGCTCGATGAAGGAGCGCACAGTGCGGGCTGGCGAGGAGGAGCTGTTCAAGTCACGCGCCCGTGAGAAGGGAAAGGTCAAGGTCATCGACTTGCTGCGGGCTCGGCTCGACGCCAAGTCCGACGCCTACAAGGCCGAGCTGCCAAGCCTCCAACTCGGCGACATCCATATCTCGGATCAACTCGTGAACGAGCATGACCGGATGCTCACCGGCGGCTTCTACGCCGAAGTCAGCCTGGAGTACATCGCCGCGTTGGCCCGCGAGTCCAGCGGCCAGCCCTTCCGCATCGAGTCGGTCCGACCGATCCAGATGTCGACCCGCGATGCGCTCGACACGTTCGTCGTAGGCCGAGCAAAGTTCACCCTCGACCAGTGGCGTGACCTACTCCTGCGCAGCGTCGGCTTCGAACCCGACCGGTTCTCCCGCCGCGAGCAGGACATCCTGCTCGCTCGCATGGTCCCCTTCGTGGCGCCCAACTACAACGCGGTCGAGCTGGGCCCGAGGGGCACCGGCAAGTCGCACCTGTTCCAGCAGGTCTCCCCGTACGCGCATCTCGTCTCTGGCGGCAAGGCGACGATCGCCAACATGTTCGTGAACAACGCGACGGGTCGGCGGGGACTGGTCGCCCAGTATGACGTCATCTGCTTCGACGAGGTGTCGGGCGTCTCGTTCGACACCAAGGAAGGCGTCAACATCCTGAAGGGCTACATGGAGTCAGGCGAGTTCAGTCGCGGCAAGGAGAGCATCCGGGCCGATGGTGGGATCGTCATGGTGGGCAACTTCGACGTCGACGTGGCCGAGGAACTGCGGCGGGGGCACCTGTTCGGGCCGATGCCGAAGGAGATGCGCAACGACACGGCCTTTCATGACCGCATCCACGCCTACCTGCCCGGCTGGGACGTCCCCAAGCTCGACCCGTCGTACTTCACCGCACACTTCGGCTTCGTGAGCGACTTCCTCGCAGAGTGCTGGAGCCAGCAGCGCCGAACGTCTCGCCTCGACGTCACCCAGGGCCGGTTGAAGTGGGGCGACCAGCTAAGCGGCCGCGACCGCAAGGCGGCGAACAACACGGTCAACGGCCTGCTGAAGCTGCTGTGGCCGAATCCCGAAATGGAGGTGCCGGACGATGCGCTCGCCTGGGCAGCTGAGGTGGCGCTGGAACTGCGTAGACGGGTGAAGGAGCAGCAGGCGGCGATCGGCGTTGCCGAGTTCGGCAAGACCGACCTCAGCTACGGGCTCGGCAGCCGCCCAGAGAAGATCGTCTATTGCGACGAGTCGGTGCAGCATCGCCTGCGCTCGGAAAACGAACGGGATATGCCGCCGGTTGGCATTGAGCGGGACAGCGAAGTCCTGCCGCGGCCGGACCCTGCCGAGGTGAAGTCGTCGGTCGGCGCCAAGGCCGTCGACTACGCCGTCGGCGACGTCATCGACGGCAGGTTTGAGATCATCGAGATCCTCGGCCAGGGCGGGTTCTCGAAGGTTTATCGGGTGCGCGACGAGGTCGAGGGCGAGGAGCGGGCTTTCAAGCTGTTTGACAACGCTGCCGGCTACGAAGCTGTGCGTCGTGAGATCGGCGCCCTCCGTAAGATCCGTCATCCCAACGTCGTAGAAGTCTTTTGGGCCGGCAAGACCAACGCCGGCGACTGGTACCTCATTACGGAGTACATCGACGGCGAATCGCTGGACGAGTACGTCACGGGAAAGCGCCACCTGCGCGATCGGGAAGCCATCGACGTTGCGCTCGACATCCTCGGCGCCCTCGTCGCAATCCACCCGGACGCGATCCGGATCGAGGAGCTCGACCGCAAGAAGCACGAGGGCGAGCTGTCCGAGGCCGAGTACGACGAGTGGATGGAGCTCCAGGACAAGGGCTTGGTGCACCGGGACATCAAGCCACTCAACGTCATGCTCACCCGCACCGGGGTCAAGCTCCTCGACTTCAACATCGCATCACGCGTCGGCGACCCCGTGTATACGCGGTCGGGGACTCCGCCGTACCAGCCGCCTGACGCCAACCTCACCCGCTGGGACGTCTCCACCGACCTGTTCGCCGTCGGCGTGATGCTCTACGAGCTGCTCTGCAACGGGCAGCACCCGTATCCCGGCTCGAAGCCGATGGTGGGGGAGCATGTGATCGACCCACGAACTATCCGCCCCGAACTCGCCCCTGTGTTGGCCGAGTTCCTCGTGAAGGCCTGCACGCCCTACCGCAGCGAGCGCTTCGCCACCGCCCAGGACATGAAGGATGCGCTCCGGTCTATCCGGGCGAATGGGTAATGGGCCGCCGCCCTGAGCGTCATCCAGGCACTGCAGGAACGGCAGCTGTGCTCGATCAGGTCGAGCAGCGGTCGTCGACCGCGCCGTCAGCTATGGCTGATGCGACCGCGGCTGGCTCCGCCGCCAGATACTCAGCGCGATCGCGGTCACGGCTGCGCCGGCTGCCAGGAAGGTCCGGCGGTCGAGCAGTCCGCCGGTCACCCAAGGCATCCAAGCCGCGGCGCTTGGGACTGCGACCATCGTCGCTACACGCATCTGCATTGGCCAGGACAAGGGCAGGTGCGGGGCGTTGCACAATGACCTACCGGCCGCCCCGTGGACGCCTCGTTGCTCCGGCCGGCGCTGCATGCCAAGGCACGTTCAATACGTCTGGCCCGAGTCGTCGCGCCGCATTAATCCGACTAAATCGGGCGCGCTCAAGCAATTGCCGGTTCGGCGCGCGGACGTAGTCTCGGATCCGCCTGCGCACGGACTCGTGCATCGCCAGGTTCGCAACTTCCTCGGGCGTGAACCAGCCGACCTCGCGGGCTTCATCGCCAGGGGTCAACTCACCGCCGACGGTGCGACAGGCGATGCAGACATTGAACTCTTGCCGCACCTCGCCGTCGTCGTAGGCGAAGACGTGCTGCGGGTCGGAGTAGACGCCCACCAGCCGCACCGGCTCCACCTCTACCCCAATCTCCTCCTTGACTTCCCGCACCGCTGTCTGCGCGATGCTCTCGCCGATCTCCATTGTGCCGCTCGGCAATGCCCACAGGTCGTTGTCCGTCCGCCGGTGCAAGGCGATCCGGCCCTGATCGTCTGCCACAATCGCCGAAGCGCCGGGCACCAGCGAGTTCGCCCGGGGAGCATCGGGGTCACGGTAGTAATCGCGGCGCGCCACGTTCGTCAGCTCCTTGCGCTTGTCAACTCAGCCGGAGCCGGCCGGGAGCGCTGCCACACGTAGTCAATTGGGCCGACGTAGCGTTCAAACAGGCCGTGTGGTCCCGAGCGGCGCAGGTGCAGGGCTGGGTGCTGGAAGCCGTGAGCGCCCACAAGATACGGCGTCACTATCATGTCGTCATCGAAGCGGGTAGATGGCAGCGTAAAGATGCACGTCGTGCAGCCGGACCTCGAACCCCGGCGCCCCTTCCACGGCAGCGAAGTGCTTCAGTGTGGTGCGAATGCGGTCGGGCAGCGTGCCACCCAAGCTCTCCAGCCGGTCGCGCTCTAGGGTGTGCTGGCCCTTTGGGTCGGCCACCGCCAGTCGCGTCGTGCAAACCCGGATACCCTTCTCCGCAATGACCTGCGTCAGATCGGGATGCTGTTCCGGGAAGAACAACAGCGCATACCCCACCAGGTGCGGCGGTCCACAGCGGTGCCTCCAGGTGCGCGTCGACGCTCGCCATGCCACGAGCTAGCAGCACCGCGTCGGTGAGCACGGCCCGGGCGTCCATGCGGGCTACCCATGCCCCGGTGTGGTCGATCGGGCTGCCGTCGCCGGCGAGGCCGGCGGCCAGCAGGTCCCCATGCCAGTCCGGCGGCGTCCGCCGCACGGGTCAGCCGGTCAGCGATCGAACCATCGGCCGCTGGGCTGCCGACCAGGGTGATGACCTGACTGGTGCCGGCGAAGGAGGCGGCCAGCTGCGGGTGCAGCCGGGCGATGCCGCGCCGTTCAGCCTGACTCAGCCGGGCCGCTCGGTCGGCTCCGGCACGATCCAGGCCAACCATGCAGGTGTGCAGGATTCGGGCTGTGGTGCGGTAGATCCGATGCCGGGCCTGCGCCGCGCTGACGGCCTGCCTGGCGCTGATCGGCCGGGTTGGGACGGACAAGGCGTGGCTGAGCTCCAGCAGCGCGGTGGTAATCAGCCGGCCGTAGCTCAGCCCCGCCGGGCCGGTCATAGGCTCGCGGCGGTGACCGCCAGGGCGGCGGCGACGACGGCGAATGTCGCGATCAGCCGCTCCCGTCCGGAGACCGACTGGCCGGCGTAGCGGCGCAGCGCGTCGCGGACCGCGGCGAGCAGGTCGGCCAGTGCGGCCCGCAGCTCGGGACTGTCGGTCAGTTCCGCCACCGGCGTCGGTCCGGTGCCCAGCTTGACGTGGGGCGCGGCATGCAGCAGGTCGAGTTCGTCGCCTGTGTCGGCGATCACCTCCCCCGCCCGCAGCCACCACAGTTCGGCGTCCGCGTCGGCACCCCGGACAGTGCCGCCGGTCGCCCACGCCAGCCGCAGGGCCTCACCGGCGATGGCCAGCGCGGCCGGTCCGACAGCGACCCGGGCCGTGCGTGTCGCGGTTGCGAGCCGGGCCCGCCACGTCCCCTCGCTGCTATTGGTCGTCATGCTCTTGACTGTCAGTCACGCGGTGGACGAACGGAACTGGCAGGCCGGCATCTGTGGATAGTTGTCTACAGTGGACCATGGGTCGATAGCTGGCAGAGATCGGCTGGTCTGGGCGCTCACGGCAACTCGTCCCGCTGCGTGCGGGCGCGGCCGCCGATCGGCGCGACCACCGCCGCGCCTCCCGCGACCGCCGAGCGTGCCTCGCCGGGCAGCTCACCTCGTTCGCCACCCCGTCACGTCCACCCCCACCGAAGTCGAAGCTGCCTTCGGTGCAGTTGTGTGAACGGGACCAACTGAAACGGCAAGGACGCGACGAAGATTTGCTCAGCTTCCGAGCGCCCACGCCTCGTTCCTACGACCGTCGTAAGACGACCGCGAGCCGGCGCGTCACCGGCGAGCCAAACCCAGCCGCACCGAGGGGCTTGTGACGCCGGGTCAGGAGCGGGTCAGGAGCGGATGGGGTTTCGACCTACGAACGGTGCGCGGCTTGGAACTTCACGGTGAGGTCACGCGGGATCCGTCCCCGGTCGGCGACCTCGATGCCTTGCGACCGCGCCCACGCCCGCACGTCCTGCGAGCTGGAGGTGCTGATAGCACCTGGGCTGCGGGTGCGGCGACCCCGGGTCGGTTTGCCGGTTCCGAGTCTGCGTCCAGAGTCCACATACGGGCCCAGTACCTTCCGCAGCGCCCTGGCGTTCTTGGCGTTCAGATCGATGTTGTAGGCGCGCCCGTCCAAGCCGAATGCGATCGTCTCCGCGGCCTTTCCGCCGTCGAGATCGTCGGTGAGCTCAACGACAACCTTCTGCGCCATGGTGCCGCCGCCTCTCGGGCTGAGGGTATTTCGGCCTGCCCGGCCACGTAGGACAGTTGACGTGATCGTATCCCGTCGTGCAGGCCGGCCGCACTTACAGGAAGACGGCGCCGGGGGGAACGACGTCAGTCCGCGGTGGTGACAAGCCGGAGCGCCGCCCTGCGACGGCTGGGGTGCGGGTGGAAGAAAGCGCGATCGTAGTCCGGTTTGAAGTCCGGGTGGTGCTCCCAGATCATCTCGATCACCCGAGCGAGCGTGTCGGACGGCGAGGATTGCGGGTTCCCGGAGAGGTCCGTGCTGCGTTCGTAGTTGTACCGCAGCCGTAGTTCCTGCTGGAGGGTCCTTGGCTTGCCCTTCGGGATGTGTGCCAGCTCGGTGGCCACGTGGGCATGAGTTCTGCTCGGTGGCCCGTACCTGCCGTCCCAGCCCGCGTGGAAGGCGTCGACCGCCGACCTGGCGTAGATGGCCCCACCTCTGATTCGGACCACCGGCGGCGGGAAGTCGGGTCGCATGGTGATCTCCCGGAGCTTCGCCTTCGGCACGCCAAGGATCTTGCCTATCTCGGCTGGGCTGATCAGTTCGGTCCGCAGCGGCTGGCTGACGTCAACCTGGCGGCCGGCGAGCGTGGTCGCGTGGACGGCGAGCGGCGCGCCCGCCACGTCCGCTTCGGCGAGGGCCGCTCGGGCGGTTCGAAGCGCGAGGGTGACCGCTTGGCGGAGGGTGCCGGCCTCCGTGTCAAGGACAACCTCGACTCGCCGGCGAGCCTCGTCTGGGATGACCGTGCCGGCGTGCAGCGCCATCCGGCGTGCCGCCTGGTTGGCTTGCTTGTCGCTCATCGCGGCGTCGAACTCGATGCGTGCTCGCCACCGTGCCACCTGAATCCATCTCCTGTCGATAGCCGTTGCCTTCAGCGTTGGACGTCGACAGGAATGTCGCCGTTCCGATACGACCGGGAGTTGCTCCCGACCCCGGTCGCCACGTCAGCCACAGGATGTCCCCGCTGCGGCGGCGCGGACCAGCCATCCGTGACGCGAGGCTGTCGGGTTTCGGCGGCGTCGCCGTCAGCTTTCCGGGGCGAGGAGGAGGACGTGGGCCCAGGCTTCGGCGGCGTCGCCGCGGCCGGTTCCGCCGAGGTGGTCGTTCGAGCGGGCCTTGACTGAGATGCGGGCGGGGTCGACGTCGAGAGCTCGGGCGAGGTTGCCGCGCATCTGTTCTAGGTGCGGTCGCAGTTTCACCGGGCCGAGGACGATGAAGGTGTCGGCGTTGACCAGCCGGTAGCCGTGCTCGCGCAGGTGGCCGGAAAACTGGGTGACGAAGTCGAGGCTGTGGGCGTCGTCGGCGTCGGGGTCGTCTTCGGGGAAGTGGGTGCCGAGGTCGCCGTCGGCCATGGCGCCGGCGAGGGCGTCGATGAGGGCGTGGCAGAGGACGTCGCCGTCGGAGTGGGTGTCGAAGCCGCGGTCGGAGGGGACGGTGACGCCGCCCAGGACGAGTGGATGGCCGGGGAACAGGCCGTGGATGTCGTGGCCGGCGCCGATGCGTAGCCGGGTCAGGTCCATGCGGCAGTCTCCCTCCGCCGGCTCCAGGGTCTGCGGCGGACCGGCCGCCGTGCGGGTCTAAGCAGGGCGACGAGGGTCGCGGTGCACCAGGCCGTGACGCCAGCCGCCCACAGCAGACCGTCGCCGGGGCGCCCGTCGCTCCACAGCACCAGCCCGCCGACGACCGCGGCTACCCCGAGGAGTACCGGGACGATGCCGAGCCAGCGTCGGCGGGTGGCCGGTGGGGTGCGCCACCACAGGACGGACATCGACACTCCGGCGGCCAGCAGCGCCCACTGTCCGAGCTGGACGAGGGTGGCCTTAGCTCCGTCTGCGAGCTCGTGCAGGTTGGCGCCGAACACGCCGATGACGACGGTGGGGGCCAGCAGCAGGGCGGTGACCCAGGCGATGGTCTGCTGCAGCCCCTCGGTGGCACGCTGCTGGGCGTGCGCGGCATCGGCCTGGTCGCGGGCTGCCTGCAGCTGCTCCCCGGAGGCGATCGAGGTCAGCAGCGAGAACGCCTCCCGGCGTAGCTGCTGGTTGACCGACTGGGTCATGGCTGCCTGAGCGAGTCCGGTCTGCAGGATCTGCTGGACGTGCTGGCCGGCGAACAGCGGGTCGACCTCGGAGCGCCGCCGCAGGGCCCGCAGGTCGAGCTGGGTGCGAGACAGGAACACCGCCAGGCTGCCGGCGCTGGCCCGCACCGGGTCGCTGAGGTCGAGGTCCTTGAGGACCGCCTCGCCGGCGGCCAGGGAGGTGTAGACGTCGGCCTCCCACGCTTCGAGTTCCATCTGCCAGGTGTCCAGGTAGTACTGCTCGTGTTGCAGGCAGTCGGCAAGCAGGCAGGCTAGCCGGTCGTCGACGCCGGCCGGGCGGGCCGCGGTCTGCAGCGAGGCGACCCGTCGGGAGGGTACGGCGTGGTGTGGCCAGCGGATCTCGTCTGGCCGCCATCGACCTTCAAGCGGCGCCCACAGGGCGACCAACGCGTTGTCAGTGGTGGCTAGGCGAAGCCATCGGGAAGCGAACTGGATCGGCCGCCGGGAGTCGCCATGGCCGTATGGGAGGGTGGAGAACCGGACGTCGGCGACACGCAGACCGGCCGCCGAGCGGGTCAGCAGCGGTCGGTTGCGGGTTATCGAGACGGCGCCGGGTGATGGCAGGTCGGCGAGCTCGTGGCAGGCGGCGGCGCCCAGCACGGCGGCGAGCGCCTCGTGCAGCCCGGGCATGGCGAGGTAGCCGGCCTGGTCTGGACTTGCGTCGATGATGACTTCAAGCTCCTCGGCCTGGTCGTCCTGCACAGCGGGTTCGGCGGTGGGGAGATCCAGTCGGTGGCCTGACCAGCCCCATGGCGTGCTGGTGCTGCCACCGTCGAGGAGCCCGGCGTCGGTGAACCGGTGCTCCCAGTCGGTGCCGCGCCACCGCCATCCTCCGGCGATGAGCTGCCAGCCGCTCGGCCCAGGGGTGGACCAGAGGAACGACGGTCCGGCCCATCGTTCGGGCGCGGAGGCAAGCGTCGGCCGCGCGCGCACCTCGTCCGGCATCGTGGTCATGTTGCTCCCGCCATCATTCGCCCCGGAGGGACACTAACGGGTAGGACTAGGACGGTCCGCCGCTACTGGTGACGAACGCAGGGAGCCGGGGTGCGAGTGTCTGTGCTTACCCCAGTCGCGGTCGACCGTGCGGGTTGGCTGGTGGCGGCAGCGGTCAGTGTGCAGCGCGCTCGAGAGCTCCTCGTCGGCAGCGGTGTCGAGGTTGAGTGGGTCGTCTGCCGGGACGGCCTGTCGAGCGCCGGCGGCGGGCCGGCCAGGACGCAGTTCGATGTGATGCCGCCGGATCGGCTGGTGGGCTGGCGGACCCGGCGTGGCATCGCCGCGGCGCGCAACGCCGCCCTCGCCGTGGCGAACGGCGACTGGGTGGTGCCGTTGGACGCGGACGACGAGCTGGACCCGGACGGCATGCTGGCTGCTGCGGCTGCGGTACGCGGTCGGCCGTCGGAGTTGGGTTGGCTTGGGTGCAACCGGCTGCTGATCGACGGCTCACGAACCCCGCACTGGCAAGACGAACCGCGCGGCTTCGCCGTCGGCCAACTGGCCGAGAGCTGGGGCTCGCCGTTCTGGTTCCACCCCAACTCGGTCCTGGTCCGCCGGGACATGCTGTTGCGCGCCGGAGGCTGGCCGGCGCTGGGCGTGAACGAGGACCTCGCCGCGATCCTGCTGGTCTCCGAGGCGTGTAACGGCCGCGCCGATCCCCTGGTGCTGACCCGCTACCGCGTCTGGGACGGTCAGGAGGTCGCCGCGGACTCCTACGAGGATGACAAGGCGACCGCTTTCACGGTGATCGAGGCCCTGGTCAATGCACGCCGGAAAGCCGCTGGACGGGCATCGGTACGCCACCCGGTCCCAGGCCCGGCGCACGGACGGAGCCGGCCCCCGGAAGCCCACGGCGGGCCGGCTGCGTCCAAGACCACGGCCGGATAGTCCGGCCGGCGCATGAGAGCCTGGATGACATGTCTGCGGCACCCATCTTGCCCGCAGCGACGGAAGCCGGCGCGCTGCCGCCGATCCCACGGTGCGGCGGGCCGCCGCAGAGCGCCCGTGATTAGTGGCCCCCGGCCGCTGTCCGGGCTGCGAGTCGGCGTCGACCTTGACGGGGTGTGCTGCGACTACGTCGCGTTTCTCCGCGGGTTCCTGCTGTCCGCCGGTCGGCCGCCGTCCGCGCTGCCGGAGCCGGTCGACTACGAGCTCAGTGATTGGTTCGACACCCGGGAGGCGCGTGTCGCCGCGCACATCGCGGCCGTCGGCGCCGGCCTGCACCGGGACGCCCCGGCCCTGCCCGGCGCCGCCGCTGGGATCGGCGCTCTACGAAACCTCGGGGCGTCGGTGGTCATCGTGTCCGCTCGCGGCAGCCACGGCGAGGACCCGGCGGTGGTACGTCGCGACATCGACGTGTGGGCCCAGACCCATGGTGTGAGCTGCGACGACGTGCACCTCGGCCGGCCGAAGTCGGCGGCGGCCTGCGACGTATACGTCGATGACTCGCCCGGGGACGTGCTCGATCTGCGCGCAAAGCAGCGGCTGGCGGTCGTCTTCGACCAGCCGTGGAACCAGACTGTCCCCGCGCCGCGGGCGAACGGCTGGACGGACCTGCCTGCGCTGCTGGTCGATCTGCTCGCACCCGGCAGCCTGGTCGCCCGGGGGCCGTGATGTTCGCACCCGGCATCCAGCGGGCGGCCATCATCGGGGATATCGGCGGTCAAGCAACTGTCTTCCAACACGTGATGAGCGACTTGGGCGCCGACCCGGACACGCTCGCCCTCCCAGCTGGACTGGCCGCAGTCCAGGTCGGCGACCTCGTCCGCGCCGGGGTCGGCACCGGCTTGGACAACGACGCCTGCGTGCGCCTGGCGGCGCGGGCGGCCGCGGCCAACCCGGGACGGTGGGTTCAGCTGTGGGGCAACCACGACCTCGCCGTGCTCGGCGGACCCTGCAAGCCAAGCTGGCTCGCCGCCCCGCAGGTCACCTCGGCCACCCGCGAACGGCTCCGCCGCTGGTGGGAGCACCGACACGCGCTGCTGGCGATTGGCCTGCGGTCCCGCGAGCTCGGTGACGTGCTGGTCAGCCATGCCGGGCTCACCCGCGGACGGTGGCAGGCGATCGCCGGGCCTCGGACACCGGCCGCGGCCGCGGACCTGCTCAACCGCGATGTCGGCCAACCCGTCGCACGGGTCATCCATGGCGGTTCGCTCACCGGCACCGACCCGGGAGCCGACGCTGCCGGTGCGGATGTGACCTGGGCCGAGGTGGTCGAGGAGCTGTACCGGCCATGGCTGGCCGCCGGCGACATGCCGTTCAACCAGATCCACGGACACGCTGCTCCATGGAACTGGTCCACTCAGGACTGGTGGCCGACCATGACCCAGGAACTGCGGGCGGCAACCACAGTCGACCCTGCTACCCGCCGGACCACCATCTTCTTGACCGACAGCCCATGCGAGCAGCGGTTAGCCGTCTCGGTGGACTGGATGCTCGGCGACGCGCCGGCGTCGGGAACCTGGCCACCGCTCACCGTAGCCTTGGCCTGATTCGGTTGGCGGGCCATTCCTCGGCCGCGGTCGGCCTCAAAGGGCTGTCCGTCGCGGGTGGACGCCTTCAGCGGCAGAAGCCTTCCCCGCCGGTAGGCCGCGGCCACCCCGACCAGCCGGCGGGTGCGTCCAGCGGTGGGCCACCAACTCCCGGTGCCAGCGCAGCAGCGTTGCCGGGGTGACCAGGAACGCTGCCCACCGTTCCCGCGGCAGCAGCCGCGCCAACACCGCCAGGGTCGGCCGGGCTGTACCGCGGCCGGATGATCTGCCGGCGCTGCACCGCCAACTGATGGCGTAGTACCGCGATCTTGATCTCCTTCGCGTCCGGCGCAGGACCGAGCCCGGCCAGGCCCAACAGCCGCCGGACGATCAGGAAACCGAGGGTGCACACCAGCACGAGCCGCGATCACGCCACACTCCACCTTCGCTGGTCACAGCCCCAACGCCGGCGTGGCACCCACACGCTTTGTCTCTGGCGGCCAGCATCGCCGCCTCGGCTAACCGCGCGGCGAAAGCGCGGCTTTGGATCAAGGGCGCTTGCGAGCATCCGGCTGATGCCCCCTCCGGTGGCCGCAACGGCGGGAAGCCCGCCGGCCGGCGATGGGCCGGCGTGGCGTCGGTGCTCTGCTCGGTGTGCCCGTGGCTGGACCCCTGACGACGATCGCTCTAGCTCAAGGCCGCGTGCGGCTTCCTTGCCTGCCACTGTCGGCGGTTGTCAGTTGCGACGATCACGTAACACGAGATGGAGCCAAAGGGAACCGCCGACGAGCGCAACCACCTCGGTGATTTTTTTTGAAGATGTTGCACACGCCAGGACGACGGCGCCGAGGAGGGCCAGATACAACGGGACGAACTGTGTGAATGTCGGCATTTCGGAAGAACCTGCGGCTACCGCGCTTGCGGTGCTGCAAGCGGCTAACAGCCCGCGCCAAGCGACCCCTATCCAGGGTCGCTGAGCAACACGCGGGCGCTTCATGCCGATCAGTATACGATAGCCGCTCCCACCGCAGTCCGATCTCAGCAGTAGTTGGGTACGACAACAGCGCCGCGACAGGTGCGTCGCTCTGCCGGCGCGCTGCCAGCGACGGCGTCGGGAGGACAAAGCCTCGGAGAATCGTTCTACGCGATCAGCCTTGTGCACATAGGCAGCACACCCCGAAGGTGAACGCCCTGGCACGTGCATATTGCCATACGACCTGGCAGTTATCATTCCAGTCCGGATCTATCACACGGCCAGCCGCTACCACTCCTACGGCCGAGGCGCCCGCGATGCGAAGAGCGGACGCCGCGCTCTGAGTCCTGGCCCCTGTGGTGAACGTGTCCTCAACGAGCAGGATGCGGTGTCCCCGAACGCCATGTGTCGCAAGGAAGGCGTCATCGGCGGCGCATCGGTGGCGTACCACCCCCGGGCCTCGCTGTAGGACATCTGCGTAAAGAGGTAGGAGATGCGCGCTGCGACGTACAGCTCTGGCAAGAGGATGTTGCCCTTGCCTTGCGCTTGTACTAGCCCTGATCATTCATCCGGGGGGCGCCAGTCTGAGATCGCGCTGGCTGCTGCACTGTGGACGTTGAGATCGGCTTCTGGGAGGGCAGATCCGAGGTCTGTGTATGCCGGTAGCCCGGCGGCGGGCCGGTGGCCGGGGGCTCCACGTGCCCCGGGGAGGTTCTTCCTTCCTGCGCCGGTGGGAAGCTGCCGGCGGTCGTCAGGGCGCCTGCGGGAGAGCGCTGATGCGGTCCCAGGCGTCGGCGATGGCTTGCGCCCAGGGCCAGGTGGCGGAGACTTTCAGGCGGCGGCGCCGGCCGCCGCGGACCAGCCGGGCGGCGGTGTGCAAGACGCGGTAGCGCAGCGTCTTGGGCTCAGCGCGGGCCAACTCGCCGTCCAGGCCGAGGTGAGCCAGCCAGGACAGCAGGGTGGCCGCCATCAGGCTGGCGGTCAGCCAGGCTGTATTGACTGCCAGGCTGTGCGAGGGAAAGTGCCCGATCCCGGTGTCCTTGCCGGTGCGTATGCGGTCCTCCACCCGTGCGTGGACCCGGTGCGCGGCGTCGATGTAGGCGTTCTGGCCGCGCCATCCGGGCGTGTCCCGGGCCATGTTGGTTACCCAGAGGGTGTAGCGCCAGCCGTCGGCCTGCTCGAACAGGGACAGCTGGGCGCCCGGGTGCGGGTGCTCGCGGCGGGTGAACATCCGCATGTCCGCCGGCCAGCCGGCCAGCTTGTCGCCGTCGGGGTGGCCGCGCAGCAGCCCGGTCAGCTCCACGACGTGTGCCCGCTCCACCCAGCAGTCCGGGTGGGCGCAGTCGGGTTGGGTGCAGGCGTCGGCGGCGCGGCGCTGCCGTGGCTTGCCGGCCGGGTCGACGGCGATCTGCCAGGCAGACCCCGGCACCTGGGCGATCGCGGTGCGTTCCCGGTCGCCCAGTTCCCAGCCCACCGAGTAGGTCAGCTCGCAGCCGGGCCGGGACGCGAGCTCGTCCAGGCGGGTGACCAGCCCGTGGCTGGCCCCGGCCCCGTCGACGGTGACCATCAGCCGCCGCCGGTATTTAGGTGGCACCGCGGCGATCGCGGCGTCCAGCAGTTCGACGTGGTCGCTGGCGGTGTTCGACCCCGCGCTACCCGGGCGCATCATCCCGGCCAGCGGCTCGTTGACGTTGTCGCAATAGGACAGCAGCGGGTGATGGCCGAACCCTTTGAAGTTCGGCTGGGCTCCCTCCTTGTCCGAATGCGCCGGAGTAACGGTGGCATCCAGCCGGACGCCGATCACACCCTCCAGCACCTTGTCCGCGATCCGGATACCCGGGATGGCGCCGTGGCGGGCCTCGATCCGCGTCCAAGCCCACCGCCGGGCCATGTCGACCGCCGCGGCGATCCTCTCCCGCGCCGGCTTGCCGCTCTCGGCGATCTCATCCAGCGTCCGCCAGGCGGTGGGCACCGAGGCGACCGGCCCGAACAGCTCCTGCTGGTCAGTCATCGCCCGGAAGTCACTGATCACCCGTGCGCCGTCGGCGATCGCGCAGGACAGGTCGGTCAACACCCGGCCGCGGTCGTGCAGCAGCAGCCGCGGACTCGCCAACGCCCCCGACAGGCCCGCGGTCAGCCCCGACCTGTCCGCCAGCAGCCGCAGCACCGCCAGCCCGGCGTGCGAGACCACGCCCTCACCGTCGGCGGTGACTTCCAAACCCCGCGACCAGCCGGTAACGTTCACCACGGAAGTGCTCCTCGCTCCTGGCCCGATGTGATCTTCGACAATCCCATCGTCCCAGGTCAGGGGCACTTCTCGCGTCGGCGCGCCGGTCAGGCGACCACACAGGGTGAAAAGCCAGGGCTAGGCACGGTCGTCACAACTGTGGGCTCACCCCCCATCATCCGGGAGATGCACGGCCAGTGACGAGCGGTAAAGCGCGCAATAGTGGCAGCAAGGACAGTGCCTTGTTGTTCTCTCACCTCTGGTCTCGGATCGTCCTTATAGTAGCGGAGTACGTTCCAGTACTGGTCGGGCACCTCGTAGAGGGAGATTGGGAGTATGTGGCGCACCGGATAGGTTACCTGACGCGTGGTGAGGTCACAGCTGTTGCACGTAGCATATCCAGGACCCCCGGTCCCGGTGTGGCAAAGGCTGCACACCCCGACCCGGACAGGCGGGACTCGCCTGTAAATGGCGATGTATGGGTCTGTGTAAAGCTCAACGGGGGTCGTCATCTTCTTCAGGCGGCTACAACTGGAGCACTAGCTGCTCCGGGGCCGACGCTAGCTCGACCAGTACATCCAACACGTCGTTGAGGTCCCTGACGACAGACACTCCAGGCCGTGCCGCATACCGCTGTGCCCACTCTTGAGTGTTCACAAGTGACTCAAGCAGGAAGAGTCTCTTGCCATGCTCCAAGGCGAGGCGCGCCTGGTTCTTGGCCCCACTCGTCGCCGATGCCTCGACTACCACCGTTCCCATCGCCATACCGCTCATAACGACATTGCGCATGAGGAAGTTGGCTGGCCGAGGCGGCGCGTCGGGCCAGAACTGCGACACCAAGGCTCCACGCTCACGGATTTGCTCGGCCAAGGACCGATTCTCTTTCGGGTAGACCGGAACGAGCGCGCCATGTCCTACGACCGCGACGGTTCTGCCATCCTTGACGTTGAGCGCGGCCCTATGGGCAGCGGTGTCAATGCCCCTGGCCAGGCCAGAGAGAACGGTTACCCCCTCCCTGGAGAGATCCCGGGCTAGCCGCGTTGCCCTCTTAAGTCCCTCGGGAGAGGCCTGCCGCGTTCCCACGATCGCGATGGCTCTAAAGTCCTCCGCCCTTAGCTCTCCTCGTACCCAGATGAATGGCGGCCGGTTGTAGATCAACTGAAGGTTAGAGGGGTATCCGGGATCAAGCACTGTGTGAAGGGTGACGCCCTGGGCAGTGACACGGTCGATCAGGGATTCTGCGGCAGTCAGGTCCTCCGGGGTAACTCGCCCGAGTAGTTCCTCGGCGTACCGCTGGTGTGCTTCCGCCAGTAGCCGAGCCTCGCGATTAAGCAGCGAGACGGCGCTGCCTGCCTCGTAGATCACAGCGGCAGTGCGATACCACTCGCGGGGCGACACCTGACTGAGAGCAAGCACGGCGGCCTGCTCCCCGGCCCGGTTGCTCATCCTGGCCCCCACGTTCGAACCTATGTTCGAAGCCATGCTAGAGATCCCCTCGTCAGTACGGTAGTAGGCTCGCTGGATCTACATGTAGGCCAACTACAGGATCTCCCGAGAACTTCGGAGAGTCACAGCTCGGTAGGGCGCGCCGGATGGTTCATACTGTCGGTAACTATCCCATGATGTCCTTTAGGTGCCGAAGTATGTCTTCAGTGACAAGAGACTGTCATTGCGGAGGTATTGGGCGTCGTGGAGTCGTCCGGTCGAACCGTCGCCTTGCCGGCGTGTTGAGCACACGTACGCGGCGACGCGACGCCGCAGGGCTGGCGTCAGCCGGTCGGCGCGAGCACCCCTCCCGGATGTCCTCCCCATCGGCCCCCGCTCCCCTCCTCGGTCCTGTGCCAGAGCAGTCCGCTTACTTGGTCCGCGATGCCGGTCAGCACCTCGGTGGGCACGTGCTACGCCGCGAGTTGCTGGACCGGATCCTGATCGTCAACCGTCGGCAGCTCGAAGGATCCTGACCATCTTCGTTGATCATTACAACACCCACCGGCCGCACCGCTGGCTCGGACGGGCCGCTCCCTCGGCCAACCCCAGCACCTCCGCCCGCCGACGAGCTCACGTTCGTCGCCGCAGCCGGCTCGGTGGCCTGATCAAGGAACACACGTATCCGCAGGTGCGTAGGTCGGACGACGTTCTCGGCACCCACAGGCCGGGCGGTGACGGTACCTGGTCCGCGCGATCGATCAGTTCGGACAGGTCATCGACGTGCTGCCGAGTGAGCAGCGGGACACTGGCGCGATCCAGCGGTTCTACCAACCTTCGGACACCTGTCAACGACGCCCGAAAGTTTTCGCGCGTCGTCGACACCACGTCGGATCGCCGTAGTCGCGGCGTGCGATGAGGCGGCGGGGCGTGGTTCGGCAGTCCTGCTGGTCCGTCTGGCGGCCGCATGGCTGGGTGGCAGTTGACAGTGGACCGCAGCACCGGGCCGTGGTCGTTGCCGTGTTTGTCTGCCAGGAATTTGCGCTGTGCGCGAGGGCGTCGGGCTCGGGGCATGGGCCAGACGGTTGCCGGGTTCGTAGGCACCGTTGCATTGAGCGGCTGGCGATCTTCACGGCAGGATCTTTCGGTCAGCCGGCCTGGGAGACCGGCCTGAAAGCTTCGCCGGGGCCTCGAGGCTCCGAGGGGGCCCACGAAGGGACTGGGCGTGGCCCGCACCGGAAGATCTCCCGTCGAGATCGCCAGGGATCGCTCAAGGCAACATGCCCGCCTCGACGGCGACGAGCAGCACGAGCGCTGGTCAACCCATGACGAGCACCAGACGATCGGGGCAGGTTCCCCGTCAGGCCGGGTGCGGGGCTGTCGTGGACGCGCACGCAGGAATGTGAGGCCAACGTGATCCGCAGCAGCCGCTGCCCCTCCGCGTCGGTCAGCCGACCCACCCGAACTTGATCAGCCATCCGGTGAGGCTGGCCGCCCATCCCACAAGATCAAAGAACGCGGTCGGCGTGTCACGACACCCCCAACGTTCGTGGACAGAGTACTAGCCGGGTGGCTCTGGGTGCCCGTCCTACCGCCTCAGGTATTGCCTGTCACCACCTTGGGGAACCCATTCGTAGATCTGCGCTGGACTGGGATTGTCTCCGTAGCGGCAGGATCTCCCAAAGATGACACCCTGTTGCCGGATTCTGGCGCCTCCTTTGCTCAGCTCCTCCAGATGCCGATCCTCCCATCGCCAAGGCCGACGGAAGAGGATCGTGGGTTACAGGCCGAGATCGAGCGCGATCTGCGCGGGCAGGTCCGGACCGGGTGCCGGTGGGACCTCGCCCGGCACGGCAAGCTGCGCGGCGGGTGTGCCGAGGGCGCGGCGGGCGATGCGGTCGGGGTAGCGGGCGGCCAGCGCGGCAGCCCGGGTGGCATGGGGGTGGATGTCGTGGTCGGCGAAGCGGTGCAGGGCTTCGCGGCCGGCGGCGTTGAGCAGTTGCCGGCGGTGGACGGCGTCCGCGGTGGGTGGGGTATCGCGCCAGGTCGCCCGGTCGAGTTCGGGGTCGGTGGGTGCCGTGGTGGTCATGCCGGGGACGGTGGTGGGGTTCGCGCTGGCGAGCCGGGAGCGAGCGTCGGGACCGGTTGGGGTGCGGCGTTCGACGAGTTCCCGGCTGGTGCGTTCGTCGGCGGTGCCGTGCAGCCAGCCGTTGCGGTCGCAGACTGCCTTGAGCGCGGGGTCGGAGAGGTCGGCGAGGGTCTGCGGGGGCGGCGCGCCCCGCAGCGTGCCGCGGATGGCGTCGAGGCCGACCGCAGCGGGTCTGACGGCCAGCCGGGTGGCCGCCGACGGATGGGTGAGATCGAGCAGGCCGAGGGCAAGTAGCCGGTTGGTGGGGGTGTCGGTGGCGCCGGCCAGCCAGGTGTGTCCGGTGTGGACGGCCTGGACGGTGGCGTCCAGGTGGGCGACGGCGGTACGGATGCCCGCCCACCCGACCAGGTCGTCATGGTATGGGCGGAGCTGCGCGATGGGTCCGTGCGAGCGGGCCGGCACGGCGCGGATGACGTCGGCGGGGACGGCGTGGGTCAGGGCGTTGGCGAGGATCCACAGCCGGGGGAGGTCGGGGTCGGACAGCGTGGCGGCGTGAGCGAGCCTGGCTCGGGCAAGGTGCAGCTCCGCGGCGACCCGCAGGTCGGCGCCGAGCAGCGCGTTGAGGGCGGGTTCACCGAGTTCGGCGCGCCCGGCGCGGTGGGTCGTCTGGGCGACCATCTGGCCGACGCCGCACGCGAGTTCGTGCAGTACGGCCGGCTCCAGCCGGTGCCGGTGAGCCGTAGTGATGATCGGGTGGCTGTGCGCGGCCAGTGCACGGCGATGGACCTGCGGGGCGAGTTCGGCCAGAGCGGCAGCGAGCATGTCCGGGTCGACGGCCGGCGGCGGTCGAGGCGTGGCTGCGTGCCGGAGGTCGTCCAGGACGGCGGCGAGCCGGTCGCGGTGGGCGGAGTTGTGGTCGAGGCCGACGGGCAGGTCCGGCCACATGCTGATGTGCCGCAGTGGGATGCCCAGCGTTCGGTCGTTCTTGTCGTGCGGCGTGACCGGATGGGCCGCCCATGGCGGCTGGGCGGGTTCGACGTCGGCGGGGGCGGCGCCGGTGCCGCCGGCGTACGGGGTGAACCAGTTCCAGTCCCGCCGGCCGAGAGCCCTGGTGGTCCGGTCACGGCCCAGGTCCGGATCCCGCCACCGCCAGCCCACCGGCCTCACCGCCTGGCCGGGCCGCAGGCCGGGTCGTGTCCGATCACACTGCGGAGCCCAGGTCGAGGGCGGCCGGCGTGTGGGCCGGCGCGTCGATCACCGCGCTCGGTGGGGTGTCGACCAGGGTGGGGCCGGCCGGCCCGGCGATCACCCACGCGCAGTGCGAGCCGGCGGTGAGGACTTCGCCCGGCTGCAGTGGTACGCCGGCCTTGGCCCGGGCGGCGGTGAGGTGACCGATGCTGGGCCAGGCGGTGCCTGCGACGGGGTCGATGTCCGCGGCCGATGCCCGCACGGGCGGTTCGATGGGGTCGTCGGGTTGGACCTGGTAGCTCAGCCCGCCGGGGTCGGCGAAGGCCCGCACCACCCGCCCGGTCATCCGGCTGCCGGCCTGGTCAGCGCCGACCGTGACGGTGGCGCCGTGGGCGAGGGGGGTGTCCGGAGTCCAGCCGGTGACGCCGAGGTCGGGTGCGGCCAGAGTGGGCCTGAGCTGGCCGGGTGGGATCAGGACGGCCTGCCACGGCTGGTGCTGCCAGGGGTGGCCGGGCAGGTCGGCGTGGTCCGGTCGCCACGCATAGGCGATCAGCTCACCGTCCGGGCTGGTGACCGGTTCGGTGATCGTCCCGGTCGTCGCCCGGCCTCGCTCGTCCCGCACGACGCGGGTGCCTTCCGGGTAGGGCGGGTCCGGTGGCTGCAGGTAGGCGGTCAGGAGTTCGGCGTGGTTGTCCAGGAAGGCCCGGTGGACCGGGTTGGTCGGCTCGCTGGTGGAGAGGGTGAGCAGTTCTGCGACGGCGCGGACTGCCTCGTCGCTGGCGGGATCGACGTGGCCTGGGCATTCGATGTCGTCACCGGAGAAGATCATCCGGCCGTTGTGACTGAGCCGGTAGTCGACCGTCTGCCTGACGCCTCCGGTGTCCGGGTCGTCGAACGGCGTCGCGGCGAGGATCTCAACCCGGTAGCCGTCCTCCTCCCAGGCCCGCAGCGGGGGCTCGGCGCGAATCGCCCGCTGGTAGGTGCCCTCGGGCCGGCCGGGGATGTGCACTGGGCTGTCGGGTGCGGGCTGGGTCTGCGCTGACCAGTCGCGGGACCTGTCGTCGGTGTCCAGGAAGGTGAACGCGCGTAAGCGCCGAGCCGGGTGTGCCTGCTGGCCGGCTGCCAGGTGTTCGCGGACAGCGCCGGGGAGCGCGAATCCGAGGTGCTGCTCGAGCTCACCGAGTGTCGCAACGGCGCCGGCATAAGTGCCGAACCAGGTCTGCGGCTCGGTGTCCGGCGCACCGCCCGCGGCGTTGTGTCGGCCGAAGAACGTTCCTAGAGGCGGGTCCCAGCCCAGCTCCCAGTGCCCGGACCGGCTGTCGATGCGCACCCGACCAGCGCTCTGTGGGGCTTCGTCCAGGATGGACAGCGCTGGCCCGGCGCCGACAAGGGGTGTGGGCGCGGGCGGCAACTCGGTCACATCGGCCGATGGGACAGGCAGGGTCAGGGTGCGGCTGAGCTGGTCGAGTATCTGACGGGCGCCGGCGATCGCCCGGTTCGTGGTTGCCAGGACGAGGTCGGTGTCGCCGGTGGACCAGTCGGTGATGTACGGGAACGTGTAGGCGGTCGAGTCGAGGCCGAGTTCGCCGACCACAAGGTAGGCCACGGATTCGGCCTCGACCTCAGCGACCGCACGGCTGATCTGTTTCGGGAGCGTGTCAGGCTGATGCAGCAGAACGTGGGCCAGCTCGTGGGCCAGGGTCTTCACGCGTTGGGCTGCAGGTAGGTCCGGCCGCACGGCGACGGTCCGGTCCGCGAAGTGGGTCTGGCCGTTGGCTGGGGCGATCCGTAGGTCGTCGTGGAGGCGGTAGCCGGCGGTGGCCACCTCGCCGGCCAGCGCCTTCCACAGCTGAGCGGGTGACTGACCCTGCAGCATGCGAGGACGTACGTCGGGCAGCTCGGGCGGGGACACCAGCGCACGTTGGTCGAAGACATGCGCGACCCGGAACCCGACCAGCCGCCGAACCTTCGGCGCCGCACCGTCGGGCTCGTCGCCTCGCCCGGCGATGCCGCCGGGTTCCGGGGTGGCCTGGCCGCCGACGGTCCGGGTGACCGGGGCGAGGATGGCCAGACCCTTCGCACCGCGGCGGACCTGGCAGTAGCCGCCGCCTCGGGCCGGGACGCGCCGCCAGGCATGGTAGCCCATCACCATGCCTTCGGCGCCCTGCACCATCAGCAGCAGGCAGTTGTTGGCGCTGTAGTTGGGCAGCCGGCTGGAAACGTCCAGCATCGTGAGCCAGTCCTGGGTGCTGGCCAGCCGTCCCACCGCGGTGACGAGCAGGTTGTGCGCCTCGGCCAGCCGGCGTTCCCGGTCGGCGGCTGGCAGGCCGGTGCGGCTCACTGCGGGCTCGGGTCCACAGAGGTCCGGGCTGCGGCCCGGCGGGCGAGTCGCCGGCGGCCGACCCGCTCGCCGGTGGCCAACGCGTACAGGTCGGGGTCGAGGTACCAGTAACGGCCGTGCAGATGCGCAGGCGGCAGCGTGTTGTGCACCAGAAGCGCCTGCCCCGGAGCCACCTGCCGTAGCTGCGCGGCTGGCAGCAGGTCCACCCGGGTGGGGGCCTCGGACACGGTGCGCCGCCCCATGGCCGGCCCGGCCAGCAGCCCCGGCAGGTCGGTGGAGGTGGACCGCTGCACGACGTGCTCCGGGCCGAGCAGCGTGGTCGCGTACCGCAGCGTCGACTCGTCGGACAACCCGGCGAAGAACACTTTGCTGACCGCGTTGGCGAGCACGATGTCCGCGCGCGGGCCGTAGGCGGCGTCGATCTGCGCCTTGGACTGGAAGACCAGCAGCAGCTGCACGCCGATCCCGGCGCAGGTGGAGATCCGGCCGGGCAGGTTACGCATCGGCCAGTTGCCGGCCTCGTCGATCACTAGCAGCAGCGCCGGGTCGAGCGCCACGTTGTCCTTGCCGGTTGCGGCGTAGGCCTGCTTGAACAGGTCATCGACGAGGCCGCCGAGGACCGGGGCGAGCCGTTCGGCCTCGTCCAGGTCGGCGCACAGGTACAGGGTGTTGACGCCGTGACCGGCTGGGCCGGGGTCGAGCAGCCAGGCCAGGTCGACCCGCGCCTCGCCGGCGGTGTGCTGCACCGCCGGCTCCTGCCAGGGCCGGATCATCTGCCGGGCGGTCAGGTAGATCGAGGAGACCTGGCGGAAGTCCGACCGCCAGACCGCGTCGAACATGCCCAGCACCTGCCGGCCCTCGCCAGCCGGGTCGCTGCCGGCGGCCAGCCGAAGCAGAAGCTCGCGTGGCCCCTGCTGGTCCATTCCGGTCACCCAGGCGACCGAGGCGCCGATCCCCAGTCCGGCTCGGGCCGCGGTCCAGAACAGCACCGCCAGCAGGTCCTCGGCTGCGGCCACCCAGAAGCCCATCTCGCCGGACCGGCCGGTCCAGTCGGTGGCATTCCCGATCGACCGGGCCGCCCGCCGGGCCCCGCCGAGGGTTTGCGCCTCCCGCAGCGGCGACCATGAGGTCGACGCTTCGCCGGTCACGTCGGCCGGGTCGAACACCCGCACGCTGCCCAGCCGCCGGCGGCGGGCGATGGTCGCGGCCATCAGGTCGCTCTTCACCGAGAGGGCGACCACCGGGCCGGCCCACTCCAGGATCGCCGGGACGGCCAACGCCGCTGTCTTCCCGCACTGCGACGGGCCCACCACGACCACAGCGCCGCGTGGTCCCCGCCGGCGCGCGGCCGCCGGCCGCATCCACCACGGCACCGCCGGATCCAGCGGCCGGGTGCGGTCCTCGGTGGCCACCAGCCGATGCCCGACCCGGCCGAGCACGAGCCGGCCTGGCACGGCCGCGGACACCCACAGCGGTGCGAGCTGCCGGAGGCTGGCGAGCCGGCCCTCCGGGTCCACGCCAAGCCGCCGACGCGGCTGAACCCGTGCGCCGCGCCCGGACACGGCCAGCAGGCCAGCCGCCATCAGCGCCGCCACCATCGGCGCGGCCGTGGCGGCCCAGTAGCCGGCCGGTCCGGGAAGCCGGGCGGCGACCGCCGGCGGCCAGGCCGAGCGCGGATGGGCCGGGGACAGCAGCAGCCGAGGCAGCGCGGCCACCGCGGTGGGGAACCCAGCGCCGGCGGTCCGGTGCGCGCCGAACAGCAGCGCCGCCAGCTGCGCACCCGCCCACACCACGACCGCTGCCGCAGCCAGGACGCCAGCCACGGACAGCAGCACACGTTGGGTGCCGCGGCCGTCGTCGCTGGTCACGCCGTCGCCTCTGGCCCGCTGCCGGGCATCGGCCTGGCCACGTGCGCGCAGAGCCGGGTCAGCGCGACCCGGCGGCGGATTCGCACCGCGCGCGCGGTTACGCCGTCGCGGGTGGCCAGCACCGACGGGCTCACCCCGGCCACGCACAGCTCCGCCAGTAGCACGGCGTCGGCGTGCGGGAACCCGGCGCGCACCGCGTCGGCAAGCAGCTCGAGTACCTCGACCGCCGCCGGCGTCGGGCCGTCGACCGGGCGGCCGTCGGGCCCGGCCGCGGACAACGGCAGCGTGTCGGGTGCGGCCGGTCGGGAGCTCCGTACGGTGGCCGGCACGTACCCGAACAGCCGGTACTCCGTGTCCCGGATGATGTTCGCCGCGATCTTCACCGGCCGCCGGGCCAGCGGGTACTCGGCGATTACCAACCAGGCAACCGCGACCAGCTCGCCGAGCAGCTCACCGAACGGCCGGCCGTCCCGCCGCGCGCGCCGGGCCGCCCGATGCACCAGCCCGGGCAGCACCCGCTCCAGGACAACCCGAACGGCGGCGGAGTCACCCGCGCTCGCCTCGCCCACCAGAGCTGCCAGCCGCGCATCCGCGACGTGCTGCGGCACCCCCGGGTCCCAACCGCAGCCGTCCAGCAGCTCCTCCAGGGAGGCAAAACCGGCCAGGCACGGATGCCGTCGACGCCAGCGGTCCAAGCCGGCCGAGGCGGCCGGCGTACCCCGCCAGTAGCGCCAGTCCGCCAGCCACCGGCCCAGCGCCAGCGTCCGCGGTTCTCCAACCCGGTTGACATCTGCGCCGGCGTCTACACCGGACGCCCTTGGTTCGCTCGCTGTCATGTCCGGCAGCGTCAGCGGCGACCTCACCGCCGATGCCACCGCCAGCGCCACCACCGACGGCTTTCTGGCACGCGGTTCCGGTGGGGCTCGGCCTCACCTCACCCGGCACGCCACCCGAGCCCCATCCGCGGTGCCACCCGAGCACGACGCGCGTCCCACCCGGCAACGGTGAGGGTCCAGAACCCCGACAGGCCGCGCCGCCGGGCACCCGGGTCAGAGCGCGAAGTCCGCCGGCCGCGAGGGTTCCGATCCGCCCCCGACTGTTCACACAACCCGGGCGGCACAGCCTGCCGAGCGCCGGGAGGAGGCCGATGTGGCGCATAGACCGCGACGAAGTCCTCGCACGGACCGACCTAGCCAGATTGGCCACCGAAGTCTGCGGAGAACCGGTCGGCCGGGGCCACGGCACCAAATGGCACTGCCCCAACCCCGACCACCCCGACCGGCACCCCAGCATGAGCATCTACCGCGGCCGCCGCGGCCACCCCCGCTGGAAGTGCCACTCCTGCGGCGAGGGCGGCACCGCTATCGACCTCGTCATGATCACCAGCCGTCTGCGTGCCGGCGATGCGCTGCGGCAGCTGGCCTCCGAGCTCGGCATGCACGCCGCCGATCCGATTCCCAGCCGGAGCGGTCATCCGTCGACTGCTGTTCCGGCGCCTGCCGCGGCACAGCCGCGTCAGCCCAGCCCGGCCGTCGAGCGCCTCGTCGACCAGGCCGCCGACCTACTCTGGCGGCCCGTCGGCCACGGCGCCCGTCGTCACCTGCACGCCCGAGGGCTCACCGACCCCATCCTGCGCGCCAACCGGATCGGCTTCGACCCCGGGCCGCGCCACCTCCCCCGGCCGAAAGGCCTGCCCTGCCGCGGCCCCGGCATCGTCTACCCCGCCCTCCATCCGACCGGCCAGGCCATCTACTACCAGCTCCGCTACCTCGACCCGCGCACTGCCGCTGTCCGCAAGTACGATCAACCCGACAGCAGCCTCGCCACCAACCCACGCCTGGCCGCCATACGGCTCCCCCAGCCGGTCAGCGCCAGCGTGGTCGTCGTCTGCGAAGGCTTCCCCGACGCCCTGTCCGTCGTCCACGTTGGACTGCCCGCGGTCGCCGTCCTCGGCGTCTCCCACGCCGGCGCTCACACCGCCGCCACCCTCGCCCGTCGGCTGCTCGACGAACACCCGGCCGGCCTCTACCTGGTCGCGTTCGACACCGACCAGCCCGGCGCCGTCGCGGCAACTCGGCTCGCTGCTCACCTCGCCCACGCCGGCGCAGCCGCTGCCCGCGTCGCACCACCAGCCCCGCACCAGGACCTCAACGCGTGCTGGCAAGCCGACCCGGAGCACCTCAGCAGCCACCTCACCGGGAGCCTCGCCACCCTCGCAGGCTCCGCCGGGAGCGTCCTCGCCCTCCCCACCGGTGAGACGACCGGACTCACCTCGACCGCGGTTGCTCGCGAACCGACGGATGAAATGACGCCCGCCGTCGCCGGCCGCACCGTCCCGCCAGCGATCACCCTTCAAGGATGAGCTGCCGGCCGCAGACAACCGTACGGAGCTCCAGCTCATGCCCCAAACAAGATCATCATCGGGAGGGCTGGGTCAGCCGTCACGAGCGACTACGGAGACCGTGCCGCAGATGGCCGTCGCCGTCCCGACCTGCTCCCCGCCGCAGGAGTCGACGCCTACAGAGCGCTCTCGGGCGAGTGACGCGTGACGGGTCGACCGGTCATCGCCGCGTCGGTGTCGCAGAACGACCATTCGGTGTCGTCGATCAGGTGGTCGACCAGCGCGGTGTGGGCGCCGATCTTCCACAGGGCTTGGAGCGGGGCCAGGTTGGGGAGTAGGGCGGCCTCGGTGCCGGTGAGGCCCATGTCGGCCAGCAGCCTGCCGACCTGCTCGGGCTGCTGGTGCAGGTAGACGCGCACGCTGGTGGTGTTCAGCAGCCCTTCCGCGATCTTGCCATGGGCGGTGTGGTCGTCGGTCTGTGAGCTGAGGTCGGCCAGCGCATGGGTGATCAGGATGTTGGCGCAGCCCCACTGCCGGCCAAGCCGCCACTGATCCTGGAGGAACCGCACGATCGCCAGGTCGTCCAGGGCAGCCCAGCCCTCGTCGATGACCGTCAGCTTGTAGCGGTCGGCCAGCCGGTACATGACCGACTGCAGCCACCCGGCGGCCGCGGTCAGCACCAGCCGCAGCGCCTTGCGGTTGGACAGCAGCGCGGACAGGTCCAACACCAGCCCGGGCAGCCGTTCCCAGTCCAGGTCCACGGTGGCCGGGCCGTCGGCGATGCCGCGCAGCTCGTGTTCGACCAGCAGCGCGCACGCGTCAAGCAGTGGCCGCCGCCGGTCGAGCAGCTCGTCCTCGGTGGTGTCCAGATCGCTGGCCAGCCCGCGGCCGGGATGGGCGAGGACCGCCTGCAGGTCGGCGAGCGTCGGCGACGCCTCTTGCCGACCGAGGTGGCGTGTGGCCACGCCGAGCAGGCGCCGCTGGCTGGCCGGCAGCTCCGGCACGCCCAACCCGATGGCCAGCAGGGTGGCCGCGACTGCTGTCCGGTGCGCCGGCACATCGCCGTCGGAGCCGGCGGTGCCAGCCGGGCCGGGGTCGAGCGGGTTTATCCGTGTCCGACCGCCGGGCCGCAGGGTGAGCACCGCCCAGCCGAGCAGGTGCGCGAGCGGCACCCACTCGCCCTTCGGGTCGACCACCGCGACGAAGCGTCGACGCCCGTGGGTGAGAATGCTCGACCGGTAGAGGTAGGACTTCACCACCGCGGACTTGCCGTACGCGCCCGCTCCGCAGACGAGCATGTTGGGCCCCTGCACCAGCCCGGCCTGGTACGCCTCGAACAGGTCGAAGCAGAACGCGCCGCCGCCGGCCAGCCGATCCAGCCCCAGCAGCGCCCCGTGTGCACCCAGCCCCGCCTCGACCGCGAACGGGTACAGGACGCACAGATGCGCGGTTGTCCCAACCTGGCGCGGCAGGCTGAGCCTTCGCGCGCCCCACGGCAGCACCGGCAGCGGATTGCCGGCCGGATCCGACGAGGCCTCGGCCGCGATCATGGCCCGCCGTCCAGCAGACGGCGGCCGGGCGTTCGGCCGATGGGTAGCGTGCAGGCCCAGGCGAGATCGTGCCGACCGTGCAACGGCCGGAGCTCGACGATCCCGCATTGCGCAGCCGAATCCATCAGGGCGTGCGAGTGGGCGTCCAACTGCTGCCGGTCTGCGCCGGTGACCGCGACCAGCGCCAGGTAGCCGTACTCCGGGAACCCCGCCTGCAGCTCCGACTCCCGCTGGTCCACCTCTGCCTGCGCCTGCTGCAGGCCAACCGGTACCCGAAAGGCATGCCGCTCCCGAAGCTGGACCTGCCCCTGTACGGACACCGACTCGGCGTTGATCCTCCTTCGCGACATCCGTGCCGGTACCGGCTCCATCACCACAGCCACCGTCCGCGCTCCGGTCGGCGCGAGCAGCAGCCGGTCCCACCATCCTGGAGCCAGTTCCAGCGACGGCCACTGGGCGATCCAGAACACTCGGTGCCACGCTCCGTCCACCCGTACCGCGTCCCAGTAGGTCTCCACCGCGAGCGGCGCGGCGTGCACCATGTCCACGCCCGACGGTGCGTCGCTCGGCTGGCCTGACCTGCCAGCGGTCGGACTGCTAGACAGGCCGGCGCGGGCGGCCAGGCTCCGGCGCACCCCGTGCAGCGGCGACATCGCCGACGGATCGGCCTGGATCCGCATCGCCTCAGCGATCTGCACCGGCGACAGCGGCGCCGAGCAGACCAGACCCGCCGCCGCGCACCTGTCGACCAGCGCTTCCGCGGCCGCGACCGCGGCCGCCGACCTCCCGACGCCGTTCGCCCGCATCCGGCGCGGATCCACCGTCAGCCACACCCGCAGCTCGGATCGGATCACACCGGTCGCCTCCAGCAGCTGCCGGTACCCTTCCCCGGCGACCACGGTCCGGCCGCCTCGGCTGACGTCGGTCAGCCAGTCCAGGTGCTCAGCCGGCGCCGCCGGCGCGGACCACAGCGACCAGCCCAGCCGCGTTACAGGCGAGGCCTCGCGGGCGAACTGGGAGAGCACCTGCGCCCAGCCGGCCAGCCGCAGGTGCTGATCGGACGGGTCCAGCAGGCTGAACCCGTCGCCCCGCACGCCGACCACAACGGTCAACGTCGCGCCGTGCCGGTCGCGCACGAGTCCGATCGGTGCCAGCGTGCGATCCGATCCCGCCCATCCCGGGCGTGGTACGGCCAGCAGCTCGATCCCCGCCAGGCATGCCGGCAGCGGGGTGGCCTGGCGGGCCGTTGCCTGGCCTTCCGGAGTGCCCCGCAGCAGCGGCAACGGCGCCGCCCACCGGTGCCGGCCGGCGGCCCGCTGACACAGGAATCCGGCCAGCGTCGCCGCCGCCTCATAACTCGGCTGACCACCGACCGGCATGAACACCAGCAGGCCGCATCCAAAGACCATTCCCAGGCCGGCCAGCACCCCGGCGGCTGACCGGGTATTGGCAGCGATGAGAACCGCGCCGACGATTCCAGCAGCGGCCAGCGCCAGCTGCGGCACCGTCAGCCCGAGCAGCGCCGTTCCACGGCGACGGTCAGCCAGCCGGTAGACCGTTTCGTTGCTCATTGCGCCTCCCACCACATGCGCCGTCTCGGTCATGCAGTTCACCCACCGGCCGCTGCTCAGGGCGCCCGTCGAGGCCGGCGCACCCAGTCCGCCTCCGGCGGCCCGCTCGCCGCCCCACCGCCGGCCGCACCGCCGGCAGCCGGTGATGTCGGCCTGGTCGGCCGGTCCATCGAGGACGCGACCCGGTCCTTGCCGGCCCTCGCCGACTGCCCAGCAGACACCGCAGCGCCCAGCCCGCCGGCCGTTGCTGCGCGCCCAGCCCTACCTGCCCCGCCACCTGCCACGGCCCGAGCTGCTCCGCCACCACCGCCGGACGGCCGAGCGGTTGGCCGACGAGCCGGGCCCGGACCACCCGCCCGCGGAGCCGGCGGCGGCCCGGCCGCCCAGGCGCGACCACCACCGCCGCCGGCCCGGGTTCGGATCATGTCGATCCAGTAGGCGGTTTGCAGGACTTGCAGGCCGGCGCGGGCGGGCATCCGGGAGACGCCTTGGGCGGCCAGGAACGCCTCGGCGTGCGGCAGCAGCCGCCAGACGATGTAGGGGGCGAACGCGGCCAGGCAGACCACCGCGATACCCAGCAGCAGGCTGCCCCAGGCCGCCCCGCCGGGCACCGGGGAGTCGGTGAACTCCCCGGTCAGGTCCAGCCCGACCTTCAGCGCCAGGTAGATCGCGAACTTGGCCAGCACCCCGGCGATGGTCAGCTCGACGGCCTTGCGGGCGGCCGGGCGGGCCGGCGCCCAGATCATCCCAGCGAACGAGATCGGGGCCAGCGCGACCGCCAGCCGGACCAGCACGGTGCGGACCAGCATCTCAGTCGACACCAACACCGCGGCGATGAAGGCGACCAGCGCCAGCAGCAGCTGCGGCAGCCCGACCCCCAGCCCGTCGAACCCGGTGAACACCCGGGCGGCCAGCAGCCGGTGCAGCACCTCCCCGGAGGGCAGGGTGGCCGCGCACAGCCCGTCGACCGCGGCGATCAGCTGCTCGACCAGCCACGGGAACCCCACGATGGCCAGCACCGCGGCCGGGGTGTCCCGCACGACCCGGAACATCGCCTGCCCCGGTTCGCCAGACAGCAGCCCAGAGATGACGCCGAGGAAGATGAACCCGACCAGCAGCACCACCGCGAACGAGGCCACCACGTGGTAGGCGCCGTGCGGGCCGAGGAAGCCGGCGGCGGTCAGCCGGGGCCGGGTCAGCGCGTCCAGGAACGCGCCGGGCTGGTCCAGGATGTCCTGCGCGGTGCTCAGGATGCTGGCGGACAACCAGGCCACCCCGGCGGCCAGCACGCTCTGCCCGGCGGTGGCCAACACCCCACCAATCGTGTCCAGCGCCTTCTTCGCCTGCGCCAGGCCGGGGATCGCCTGCCCGACCCCGGAAAGCACATCCTTCGCGCACACCCGCACCACCGGGGTGCACGGGTTCGGCAGCCCGGCGGCGGTGGTGGCCGGGGCCGGCCCGGCCACCACCGCCGCGGCCGTGAGCGCGACCGCCAGCACCGCGGTCACCGCCAGCCGCCGACCCGCCGGCAGCCACCTGATCTCTCCGAGGTGGCCGGTGGTCATGCCGGTCGCCAGTCGGTGAACCCGTCCAGGGCGGCGGCGAAGTCCTCGGCCTGCTCCGGTGGCCCGTCCAGCAGCGGACTCGGCCCCGGCCGCTGGCCGGTGCCATCCAGCCGCCACCCGGCCCGCTGCCAGACCAGCTCGACGGTGAACGTGGTGAACGTGCCGATCGGGTTCACCCGGGCTGTCGCCTGCCCGCCGACCTGCCCGACGGTGGCCAGCACCCACACCGAGACCTGGGCCCGGTCCGGCTGGTAGGCCTCCAGGCGGGTGGCCAGCACCGACTGCCGGTACACGGTCGACCCGGGCAGCCGGCCGGCCTGCTGCTGCAGCGGCACCAGCTGCCGGTCCACCGCGGCCACCAGCACCGGCCGGTAGGCCTCCGACGCTACGTCCGCGGCGGTCCGCTCCGCGGTGGCGCGGCCGAGCGGGAACAGCCGGGCCAGCAGCGTCGCGTAGTCAACGGCTGCGGCCACCGCCCCGTCCCGGGACCGCACCGAACGGTCGGCCCCCACCGCCACCCCTGGACCCGCCACCGTCATCTTCGGTGGCTCCGGCCGGTCCACCACCACCCCGGTCAGGAAGCCGGCCGCCGCGGCCACCGCGACCAGCACCAGCAGCCGGGGCCAAACCCGACCCGCACGTCGGCTCCCGTCCCGGGATCGGGCTCGCGTCCGCGGTCTCACGAGACCAGCCAGCGGACCACCGAGGCAGCCGTGGCTACCACCAGCGCGCCGGCGCCGCCGCCGACCAACAGCTGCACCCCCCGGTTACCGGCCTGGTAGGAGCCGGTGATCCGGCCGAACCCCAGCGCCGCCCCACCCACCAGGAAGGACAGCACGCAGCAGGCCAGCGCCGCCTGCGCGGTCACGTTCAGGATCGTCTGCACCTTGTCCTGCCACGGCGCGTTCTCCCACGACGGATGCACCGTGATCGGCGCCGACCCGCCCGGGCTCGGGCTAGCAGAAGGCTCGGCCGCCCACGCCGGAGCCGGCCATCCTGCCCCTGAGACGGCCGCCAGCCTCATGGCCGCCCACATCCGCCTCCAGGCCGAACCTATCGCCATCCGGGTTGTCATGACCTGCACCGAAACCACCGTCCAGAGTCGCGGGTTGCCTTCGGTGCAGATGTGTGAATGGGACCCGGCCGGGCGGAACCGCAGCGGCAAGATCCGTGGCGTCTTCCGTACCCGGCCGGCCAATTCCCACTACCGGGCATGCGACGGGCCCACACGTCAACAGCACAAACGACGGTTCACCCAGGCCGGTCCGGCCTCCGGCGATGCCCCGGATAGCGGCGATCTCAGCCGCCGCGGCCGCCGCCTGTGTCCTCCTGGTCGCTTTGGCCGCGCTGCTCGTGCTGACCCGGCTGGACGCCAGCGCAGGGGGCCCCACGCCACCGTCCGATCTCGCCCGCGCGGAGATCCCGGCCGCCGTGCTACCGCGCTACCAGCAGGCGCCGGCCTGCCAAGGCCTGCCCTGGCAGATCCTCGCCGCCATCGGGGCAATCGAGTCCGACCACGGCAGGCACGGCGGCGCCCACCTCGACCCAGCCACCGGCGACATCAGCCCACCCATCGTCGGCCCCGCCCTCAACGGCCACGGCTACGCGGCGGTCCCCGTCCCGGCCGGCGGCTCCCCCTGGCACTCCGACCCGGTCTGGGACCACGCGGTGGGACCGATGCAGTTCCTCACCGCCACCTGGGCCGCCTGGGGCGTCGACGGCTCCGGCGACCGGCTCGCCTCACCCCACAACGCCTACGACGCCATCGCCACCGCCGGCGCCTACCTGTGCAACCACCGAACCCGGATCGACTCCATCCCCGCCGCCGTCCTTCGGTACAACCGCAGCCGCGGCTACCTCACCCAGGTCCTGGACAAGGCGCGCGGGTACGGGATGACCGACGGCGGCGAACCCGCCCCCGCCAGCCCAGCCACCGTCGACCCCGCCGCCGGCGGACCGGTCCTCCACGGCGACTCCCGGCCCGTCCTCGCGTTCGCCCTCGCCCAACTCGGCAAGCCCTACCAGTGGGGCGCCGCCGGCCCGGACGCCTACGACTGCTCCGGCCTGACCCTGGCCGCCTACGCCACCATCGGCGTCCAGCTCCCGCACTACGCCGCCTACCAGGCCGGCTACGGCCAACCCATCGACTGGCACCGGCAACCCATCCGGCCCGGCGACCTGCTGCTCCTCCGCGGCGGCGACCCCATCCACGACTACGGCCACGTCGGCATCGCCCTCGACAACACCCGCTGGATCAACGCCCCACAGGCCGGAGAACCCGTCACCCTCGCCGCGATCCCACGTAGCCGGCTACAGGCCGTCCGCCGCCTGATCCTGCCGTAGAGGTCCAAGCAAGACGCTGTTCCGAGCGCCGGTCGGAGCCCGCTGGGTCACGCCGACGTTGCAGCGGATCGACCGCATCCGGCCCTCCGCCGGCGGGCTATGTTGACAACACGGCCGAGTTCGGCCGCCATGGGGGCGGTCGGCACTGTGCGACGGCCTGCCTAACGGTCCTCGCGGTGCTCGCGTCCGGGGAACCCGACTTGGCTCAAGTTAGTCCTTAAACAAGCGAGGATTCGGGCCGAGGGCGCGGGCTGCGTCGGAAGCGCTCGGATGATCTTTCCTTGAGGTTTCACGCGGCTTCGTGCCGGCTCCGCCGGGTAGCTGCGGCTTGGACGCTGTCCGCTTTGATGTAGTTTGCATTGTCAAGTTTCGATAGTTGGCGTGGGCGGGCGCCGCCGCTGGTGTACGGCGGTGGGGCTGGTGACGCGGTCGGGTTCGCTGTGTCAGCCGTAGCCGGTGGTGGTGCTCAGGCCGAAGCGGACGCGTTCGGAGGTGGCCCAGGCACTGAAGATGCGGTCGACGTTGACGGTGTAGGCGACCAGCCGCACGACGATGGCGCGAGCCCGGACGATGATCATGGCCGGGATGCGGATGACGGTGTCGAGGAACCGTTTGAACTCCATGCGGGTGAAGCCGGCTCGGTCGTGTTTGCGGTGCATCATCATGGCGTGCCAGGACTTGATGTTCCAGGCGAGAGCGGCGATGAGCATGTAGGCCCAGTTGCTGTGCAGGTCGTCGACGGGGGCGTGCAGGGCGTTGATGCCGGA
>WNGE01001157.1_pt1 | contig 42936 bp, 48 predicted proteins | sample 5400651 | NCBI WGS metagenome assembly WNGE01 (sample SAMN13153370, study PRJNA577476) | soil metagenome | isolation source: 60 cm soil or saprolite under grassland replicate 2 | place: USA:California | collected 2016-06-15 | reverse complement strand
CAGCGACCTCAGAGCTCACACCCAAGCCGACCTCGACACCGTCGCCGCAGAACTCAACAACCGCCCTCGACAGACCCTCGGCTGGCTGTCACCATCCCAAGCACTCGACGAGGCGTTGCGTTGACCACCTGAGACCACAGGCGATATGTGCGGGACGTGCGTAGCAGGAGCGAGGCTCGCCGCTGCGCCTACCCGGCGCGTCCACTGATCGGGGATGGCGACGCCGTCGGCTGTGAGTTTTCGAGAGAGGTTGCGGGACGAACGCGACCGCCAGAGCGTTCGGCAACGCCCCGTGTTGGAGGGCAGGCCCGGAGCCCATACCCCAGGCCTGCCCTTGGCTTGCATCAGTACGCGGCCCAGCTATCCCAGAAGAAGGGGAAGACGAACGCGGCGAGGCCCAAGCCTTCGAGCCTGAGCCGCTCACCCCAAGGTTTGTAGCCGATACCGCCGGCGACGAAGAGCACGAATGCGATCAGGAAGACGAGTGTCTTCCAGCCAGCGCTAAGAGGATCGACTGCGAGCAGCAACGTGGGCTCCCTTCGACGGATTCGCCGTCGCACGTGTTGCGGCGGCACACCGAGTGTCGGCGCTCGACTCCAGCGGTTCAAGCCGAAGCGTCGGGCACGCGCTCGTTACCCGCCACATCGCGATTCGGTGGCGTCTCGGTGCCCAAGGGGACTTCATGCGAACAGCTGGGCATTGAGGACGTCGCGTGGAGAGCAAGGGGAGTTCACGCGGAGATTTCGTCGTGGTCGCTGGACGAGTCCCAACCTCAAAGGCTGCCCTCTGGTTGGCCCGCCGGAGTGGCGCGTGCGGGCTGCTGCCTTCTCACGGCGTGGTGAGCTGGCTTGTCACTACGCTGCGGACAGTGGCTCCTCGGATCAACGTGAAGGGGTTCTCCCACGTCTGCATCCGGGTGTCGGGGATGGAGCGCGCCCTTGACTTCTATGGCGAGATGCTTGGCTTCGAGGTCGTGTTCGACGTGGAGCTGTCGGGCCCGTCACTAGAGCAGGTGACGGGGGAACCGGGCGCCCGCGGCCGCATGGTCGGCGGGCTGCTCGGCGGAACCTCGATCGAGCTCTCGAGATCAACAGCCCGGCCGGGCCCGCGGTCGCGGCTTCGGGTCCCGCGCTCGGCTATACGAACATCTCGCTTTCGGTGGATGATCTTGAGGCCGCACGCGCGGCCATGGCGGCCGCCGGCGCCCATCCCGAGCCCAGGGTGGACATCGGCGGCGTGCGGATGTTCTTCGTACGCGATCCCGACGGCACGCCGATCGAGATCATCGAATACCCGAACGGTGCGACCAGCTCGGCTCAGCTCTGGCGCCGACCCTGACCATCGCTTCCAATCTCGCGCCGCCTTCTTGCGCGACGCGCTGGTCCATGTAACGAGAGGTGTGAAGTAGCGGAAAGCGGGCACGGGTCCAAAAGCTTTATTAACGCAATACACCGATGTCTCAGCGGTTCGCTATTGGTTCGTCTCGGCCACGGGCGCCCAGAGATAGAGCCAAGCCGATGGCCTACGGTGTCGGCCGCATGGGGACATGGGTTGGTATGACGTCGGCGATGGTGGCGGCTGCGATGGTCGTGACCGTGGCACCGATGGGAACCGCGCCGGCGTCGGTGGCGGCGCCGGCCAATCCGTGCCATGTGCTCAAGGCTGCAGAGATCAAGAAGGCGTTCGGCAAGGACGTCGGCTCGCCGTCACGAAATGACGGCCTGTGTGCCTGGGACCTCGCTGGGGGAATCGGCAAGAAGGGCGGCGGGAGCGTCGAGGTCGAAGTCGATAACGGTCCGGCAGCGGTGCAGAACTTCGAGGGGTTCGCGACGGCCGGCGAGGCGATCGCGGGGCTGGGCGACCGGGCCTTCTACGGCCCCGGCTACCAGAGCGGGTTCAACGTGCTGAAGGGGGGCACCTACCTGCGCCTCTCGGCCACGTTCGGCCTTCTCGGCAAGGAGCCCTCTGCTGCGCGGGTGCGCAGCAAGCTCGCCAAGCTCACGAACATCGCGGTCAAGCACATCTAAGCGCGTCGACACATCGTGACGGCGCGAGCTTTCGTCGCGATTGGCACTCGTTCGAGGTGCGGTCAGGATCAGCGGAGCACCCAACCAGGCCCAGCGATTTCGAGGAGGCGACATGACGGACAACCAGCTTTCATCGCTGCTGGACAAGCTGGGAGCAGTAAAGGACACCATGACCGTGAGCCGGGTCTTCGGCGAGAGTTACCAGGTCGACGGGACCACCGTCGTCCCGGTTGCCACCGTGCGAGGCGGTGGCGGTGGTGGCGGCGGAGAAGGAACCGCACCGGGCGGGGAAGGCACCGGCACCGGCGCGGGGCTCGGATTCGGCGTGATCGTTCGGCCCCTCGGCGTCTACGTCGTCAAAGACGGTGAGGTGAGCTGGCAGCCCGCGATCGACGTGTTACGCGTGATCGTCGGCGGGCAGCTTCTCGCCCTCGCCGCGATCCTCGCGCTCCGTCGCCGGCGCAAGCGCCGCTGAGGCCGACACCTCGCGAACAATCCCCTAATCGGGCCGCCATGTGGTCAACGAACAGGCGGGATCTAACCACCCCACGAATCGTGGCCTGAACCACCGAACCGGCGTCCCGTGCTCTGGGAACGGCCCGAGCGCGTGCGTGCCGATATGTGCGTGCTGGCCTGTGGCGCGTCGCCGTCGTTCTGGCCCGACGTTCTGTACTGCGACCGTCACCGCGGATCGGCAGATCCCTCGTGGGACGCGAGAGCGTCGATATCCCCGGCGGCGAGCTGCGAAGCTGTTCCGCGATGGTGCAGTCAGCTGTGTGGGCTTGGCTGCCAGACCAATCAGTGACGCGGCTGTCACCGCAACGTGAGGGGTTCTGGTACCAGGCTTGTGTGCACCCCGACGGTGAACATGCAGTCTTCTGGGGCGGCGGTGTGGCCGAGGTGCCCCGGATCTGGAGGTCCGATATCGAGCGGCCGGCACCTGAGCCGCTCACCCCGGCCAAGTCCTGCGCGTCATCCGGCGTACGGGCTCGCCGGAGACCGGGTCGCCTTCGCGTGTGATCGGGCCAGTGACCAGCCCCCCACCACCATGGAGATGGAGACGCTGCAGGGTCGTCCTCCGGCAGGGCGGCGCTGGAACATCTTCACCATGGCGAACGACGGGACAGACGTCCGCCAGGTGACACACGGTGATCACGTCGACCAGCGACCAAGCCTCAGCCCCGATGGCTCAATGATCGCGTTCGTGAGTGACCGTGGCCCAGGCGTCTGGCTTGTGCCCGTAGACGGTTCCGGCGAGCCGACCTGCTTGAGCGGAGACGACGTCGTCCTGTACCGGCCGTGGTGGGCAATCACGGGCGACGAGATCTTCTGCTTCAGGATTTCGCGCGAACGGCACCAGGTCGGCCGTCTCAACCTGGAAGACGGTCACTGGCAACCGCTCCCGAACGACGACCATGGCAACACCCATGGACCGTACGCCGACCTCAGCGGCGACCGGGTTCTGGCGCACTCCGATCGGGACGGCACGTTCGCACTTTGGGAGATTCCTCTGGATGGCACAGCAATGGTGAAGCTGGTGCCTCCAAAACACGAGCACGGCGTTGTGCTACACGGCACCAGGGCGCGCAGTGGCCACGTGACGTTTGACGTGCCACGGTCCGACTGATCAAGGCGCATTGGCCGCTGGATTGCCCCTGAACACATCTGTCGCGGCCCTCCACACGTTGCGGCGAGCTAGCGAGGAACGCGTAATACGCGTTCAGGTTGCGAGCGCGGACACCGAAGAGCCGGTATGTGCGCGGAAGCTGGCTCCTTCCGATGACGTTCGGCACTCGCATTCGGTGCGCGGCTCCGGAGTACAGAAGGCCGATCGGTGTGCTCGTTCGGTGCGCGCGTTCTGTGCGCGGACGTCGACCGCGGATCGGCACCCGCGACCGGGGTCGCCCGTGGACGGGCGCTCGTCTGCCGAAACGATGCGCGCGCAACGTCTTGGCGAATTGGCCCACCCACAGGCGCGAGGGCCGCTCCCCAGCTCGCCGAACGGCATGGCTCCCGCAACCGCGGCGCAGCCGAGGTAAGTGATTGAGCCCCTGATGGTCGTGGCCGGACCGCACCATGCGCCCGCCAGTGGGCGAAGAGATGTCTCGGCAGCCGAGCCTGCCCTCCCTCACAGCCCGAGGGAACCCTGGTGCGGACCTCGCGTCTCCGCGAGCTAAACAACCCAACCACCCAACACAACGACCCGTCCGAACGCGTCGCCTCAACCGCGCGCGCCCGATGACCACAACCCGCACCCCGCACCACCAAGCCCCGCAACACGACCCCCTCGCGAACCCCTTGACACGGCCCCGCTCCTTCAGAGATGCCGTTCTGGCGCGCCGAAGTTGTCATGTGGTGACGTTTCGGTGTCCAGTTCGGTGCGCGCACCTCGACCGCCTACCCGAGCGCGATTCAGTGCAATTGGCTGCTACGAGGCTGTTGGTCAGTGATCGAGATCTCGGCTGATCGCGGCCTGGGCGAAGGCGACGATTTGGTCCTCGTTCATGGCGGCGCCTTGGGCGTGAAGCTCGTCGCGTCGGCTCTCGTCCAGGGATGCGTTCACGGCGGCGAGGGCACGTTCATGGGCTTTGGCCGTGTCCGCGGGGACGACAAACCCGGGCACCAGCGCCTCACCAGCGCCGTGGAGTACGGCGGCAGCCTCGGGGTCGTCGTCGGCGAGTAGATCGCGCACGCTCATGAGCACGACTCCGAGAAGGGGCCGTTCGCCGAGCCAGAGGAGCTTGTCGAGGGCCTTGGCGTAGAACGCGAGGGCTTCGCGCAGGTTGCCTTGGACCGACGCCACATGTCCCGCGACGGTCCAGGGTTGGCCAAGCGGGCCCCTTATCGGATGGGCCGAGACCTCGATCGCTTCGCGCAGGAAGTCGAGCGCGCGCTGGGGTTGCGACTCGGCCATCGCGAAGCCCGCGGCGGCGAGCGCAGGTGCGGTGAGGCTGGGGCTGGCGACGCGACGCGCGCACTCCACAGCCTCTTCAGCCTTAGCGGTAGCCGCGATCGTTTCACCGACGAAGGCGCGCCCGGTCGCAGCTTGAAACAGCGCGAACGCCAGGCGCGGCTCATCTCTGCGAGCGCGACATAGCGCCACTGCTTGGTCTGCGTCCTCGACCATTTCCGCGGCGTTGCCGGTAAGCATTGCGACGAAGGTGCGGACCTGCCAAGGGTTAGGCTTCGGTTCAATGCCGAGACGTTCCTCGGCTGCGAGCGCCGCATCACAGCGGCGACGGGCGCGCTCATAGTCACCACGCGTGGCGGCGTCCCAGGCGGCCGCGACAAGGGCGGCGGAATACTTCGGGTGCTCGCAGGCACCCGGGATCGCTATGACCGCCTCGGCCGCGGCACGCAACGCGGCGCCGGCGTCCGTCACGATGATCAGCGACTCGTCCACGCCCACGAGGCGCAGGGCCGTGTCGATGTCTTGTCTGTCGATAGCCCAGCCAAGGGCGGCGCGCACGTTGTCGGCCTCGCGGTCGAGCGAACGCGACGACTCGATCTCCTCCGGTCCCGCCAACCTGGGGGCGACCCTCTCGGCGAAACCCGCGTAGTAGGCGGTGTGTTGGCCTCGGACCCGGTCGGCATCTCCGGCGTCGTCGAGGCGGTCCTGGGCGTACTGGCGGATGGTTTCCAACAGCGAGTAGCGGGTCTCGGCGGCTTCGACGTCGGCGATCACCAGGGATCGCCCGACCAAGGCGGCCAGCAGCTCGAGCACTTCATCGGCTTCGATGCCAGCCCCGGCTGCGACCTGCTCGGCGGCCTCGAGGGTGAATCCGCCTGCGAACACGCCGAGACGATCGAGCAACCGTTGCTCGGCCACCGTAAGCAGTTCGTAGGACCAGTCGATTGCGGCCCGAAGGGTCTGATGGCGCTCCACGGCGGCGCGCCGGCCCCCTGCCAGCAGCCGGAACCGCTGATCGAGTCGCCCCGCCAGCTCGGCGGGCGTCATCATCGTCACGCGCGCCGCGGCGAGTTCGATCGCGAGCGCTATACCGTCGAGCCGCCGACAAACCTGAGCGACCCCATCGGCATTGGCCGCGTCCAGCACGAAGTCCGCCTTGACGGCCTGGGCGCGGTCAACGAACAGTCGCACCGCCTCACTACGGCTCACTGCGTCGAGATCGGCACCGGCGTCCGGCACCCCCAAGGGCGACACTGCTAAGAGGTGCTCGCCGGCGACATTGAGACCCGCTCGGCTCGTGGCTAGCACCCGCACCGACGGACAGGCTCGCTCGATGTCGGCGACCAGCCGCGCGACCGGGCTCAACAGGTGCTCGCAGTTGTCGAGTACCAGGAGCAACTGCTTCGCGCGCAGGAATTCCAGCAGCGACTCAGCCACGCTCACACCTTGACGCGGCTCGATCTGGAACACGGCCAGGACGGCCTCGGCAACGGCCTCGGGGTCGCTGACCCCCGCCAGTTCGCAGAGCCACGAGCCGTCCCGGAGTGCCGAGCACATCTCACCGGCGACTTGCAACGCAAGTCGCGTCTTGCCGACCCCGCCGACCCCGGTCAAGGTGACCACCCGGGACTCGCCCAATGTCGTAGCGACCCGCTCGAGGTCTTGTTCGCGCCCCACGAACGACGTCACCTGCACCGGCAGGTTCCCCGGCAGCACATCCAAGGACCGCAACGGCGGAAAGTCGCGAGGCAACGCAGGATGAGTTACCTGGAAGACGCCGATCGGACGGGCCAGGTCACGGAGCCGATGCTCACCAAGATCGAGAAGGCCCACATCTGGCGGCAACGCCCCACGCACGAGGCTCTCCACGGTCTCGGAGACCACCACCTGGCCGCCGTTCGCGATCGCCATCAGCCGGGCGCACCGATTCAGCGGCTGATTGACATACTGGCCATCGGGTCGGAGTTCCGCCGCAGCGGTGTGCAACCCCATCCGTGCCCGCAGCGGACCGGTCTCACCCCACTCGCACGCCCCGAGACCCAGCTGAGCATCAAGAGCCGCCGCCACCGCCTCACCCGCCGAAGCGAACGCCGCCGCCATACCGTCACCCATCTCCGAGAACACCACCCCCCGACGCGACCCGATCGCCTCGTGCAGGATCGCATCGTGACGCGCCAACGCTTCGCGCATCGCCTCGGGATGCTCCTCCCACAGGCGCGTCGAACCCTCCAGATCCGTGAACAAGAACGTGACCGTGCCCGTCGGCAACCCCGCCATCGGCATCCCCCAACGGCCTTGAACCAGTACACCAGACCCGCCCCCGGGGCCGCCTCGACAAAGGCCGGGGCAGCACCGGGCGCGCCCCCGAACCACTCCGATGTCCCAACGGCATGCAGGACTCAGAGCCACAGCACACGCACGGCACCTCAGCCTGCTCTCCGGCCACAGCAGCTCAGCCCGCACATTCGACGGGCACTTGCACGGGAAATGGGAGCACGTAACCGGCTGTTCTGTGCGTCGAGCGCCACGAGCGCATATGTGATGCGATGAAGGAGCGGGTGTCTCCGCTCCCCGTGAGGTCCGAGTCGGTCGAGACTCGGGCTTCACAAACCAAGTCCTCTTTGGAGGAAGGGAGGCCCCTGTGGAGCGACCTTACGTCGGTATCGACCTGCATCGTCGCCGTTCGGTGATCTACACGATGAACGCCGATGGCGAGAAGCTCGACTGCGTTCGGATCGCGAACGACCCGCTGACGTTGCTCGAGGCGGTGGGCAAGGCGGGTGCGGATGCCGAGGTGGTGATCGAGGCGACCTACGCCAGCTTCCATGCGCGAGGGCCGCTCAGTTCTTCTACCGAAACGATGCGCGCGCAACTCGGGCCACCCTCACGCCTGCGGGCCCTCATTCGCCAAAACGATGCGCGCGCGCATCGTTTCGGCAGATTTGCGGGCGTTCCCGGCCACGGCGGCTGCGACGAGAGGCACCCTGCGTCGTTGTAGCGGAAGATGTTGATCAACTCGAACACGACCCGGTTCCCGTTCGGCGGCAACGGTCCAACCGGTGAGTGCGTGAACTCGCGCACGAAGATTCCCGTGATCGTCGTCTGGCACGCCACGTAATTGCCCTCGACGACGACGATGCCGCGCGTGATGCTCAGGTCGTCGAAGGCCGCTCGCAGCGCCGCGAAGTAGTCCTTCAGGCCTTGGTAGTCCAACTCGCGTCCGTCAGGTCCGTGGAAGCTGAACTCCGGCGCAAAGTAATCGTCGACCTCCGCTTCGTCCTCGCCGGTCAACTCCTTCTCGCCGATGCGGACGAGACCGCCTGATGAGTTCCCCGCGAGTCATTCCCGCGCCCATTGCCACTCCTTCGCTGTCTCTGACAACGGCACTCTCCGAGCTCCTCGGCTACGGAGGTGCCAGGCGGTTACGGCGAGCTGTCTCGGCCCGTGGTCAAGACATCGTCAAGGGTGTGGGCGGGTTGGCCCGTCAATTGCTTGACGGTGTCGGTCACCTGGGCGGCATAGCCGTCGGTGCCGGAGCGGCGGTACTGCGCGAAGAGTGATACCAGGCTGTCGACGAGCCAGTCGCCGAGTCCGGCGCCAGCGAGGGCGGACCGAGCCGCGGCGTCGGGCACGTCCACGTACTCGACGCGCCGGCCGAGCCTCGATGAGAGCTTCGATGCCACGTCGTCATACGACAGCGCCTGGGGTCCGGTTACGTCGTACGTCCTGCCGTCGTGACCGGGGTTGGTCAGCACGACCGCGGCCACGGCGCCCACGTCGGCGGTGTCCACCATGCTGAGGCGGGCGTCACCGAGGTTGGTGTAGAACCGCCCGTCGCTGTCGATCGTCGGAATCACGCTTTCTGGAACGTTCTGGGCAAAGTAGTTGGGCCGGAGGATCACATGCGCGAGCCCGGACCGGGCGAGATAGGCGTCGCTCTCCCCGTGGTTGCGAACGAACGTGGCGGTCGATGCCGGTTCGGCCGCGAGGATGGAGCTTCGCACCACCAAGCGGACACCGCTGGCGCGGGCGGCGTCGATCGCGTTGCGATTCAGCGTCACCTCGTCCGGCGTGGGTCCGCACAGAAGGAACACCTGCTCCACGCCTTGCATCGCGGTTTCGAGCGAGCCTGGATCACCAAGGTCACCGGTCACCGTCTCGATCGGCGGCGGAAAGGCCGCCGATGGCTCGCTCGACCGCACGAGGGCCCGCACCGACGCTCCCCGTCTCCCGAGTTGATCGAGGACTGCGGAACCGATCTTGCTTCTGCCTCCGATCACCAAAATCATCGCGGCCCCAATCTCTCGGTAGATCTGTCGAGGGGCAACGAGGTTGGCGCTCCGAAGTATTCCGGGGACGAGGAACCACGCCGCTTCGCCGGCACCGCGGCAAGACCGGCACCTCCCGGTGCGGAGGTCAACGTGTACGAGCGACGGGTGTCGCCGCGCGGATTGACCGCGTAGCCTCGTTTGGAGCGGGCACGAGGTGAGGGCCAATGGCTGGGCTTGCGCTGGTTGATCGTCGCGAGCATCGAGAGGCCATTGAGAGCCTGCTCGAAGCAGTTCGAGCCGGTATGAGCCGAACGCTGGTCCTGGAGGGAGAGGTCGGCGCGGGGAAGACTGCGCTGCTCGAGTACGCGACCGAGTTGGCGAATGACTTCCGCTTGGCCCGAGTTGTGGGCGTCGAATCGGAGATGGAGCTGGGGTTCGCGGGCCTCCATCAACTCCTCCTCCCTTTCCTCGGCGCCGTTGATCGGCTGCCTGGCCCGCAGCGAGACGCGCTCGGGTCTGCCTTCGGATTGGCGGCAGGAAGCGGACCAGACCCGTTCCTTGTGGGTCTCTCCGCACTCACACTGCTTTCGAATGCGGCTGAAGAGCGTCCGCTCCTCTGCGTCGTCGACGACGCTCAATGGCTCGACGACGAGTCGGTTGGAGCGCTGTCGTTTGTCGCCCGGCGGCTCCACGCCGATCGCGCGGGGTTCCTGTTCGGGGTGCGGGAACCGTCGGCGTCCCGGGTCCAGCTCGACGGGCTTCCGCATTTGGAAGTCGGCGGCTTGCCGACGATGGATGCGCACGAGCTGCTCGCCTCGATTGCTGCGGGACCCGTTGACGACAGAGTTACTGATCGAATCGTGGCCGAGACACGCGGCAACCCTCTGGCGCTCGCGGAGCTCGTCCCCGAGCTCACTTCCGAGCAGCTTTCGGGGAAGGCGCCGTTACCCGAGCCGTTGCCGGTGGGCCGGACGCTTCAAGAGAGCCTCCTGCGTCGCTCACGGTCGCTGCCCCCCGAGAGTCAGACGATGCTGCTGCTGGCCGCGGCCGAGCCATCGGGAGATCCGGTGCTGTTGCGGCGGGCCGCCGACGCGCTCCATCTCGATTGGGAAGCGGCCGTGACACCCGAAGCTGAGCTCTTCCTGCGACTCGAGCCCATCCCGGCCTTCCGCCACCCGCTGGTCCGTTCGGCCGTCTATCACGGAGCTGCGGGAGCGGAGCGACGGCGCGTTCATCGGGCGCTTGCAGAGGCGACGGACGGAGAGGTCGACCCGGACCGACGGGCCTGGCACCTCGCGGCGGCGACGGTCGGCCCCGACGAGACCGTCGCAGCCCAGCTCGAACGCTTGGCTGAAGTTGCACGCTCACGGGGCGGATACGCCGCGGCAGCGTCCTTTCTCGAGCGTTCGGCCGACCTGACGCCCGACTCGGCCCGTCGCGCTGACCGGACGATGCGGGCGGCGGACGCCGAGCTCACCGCCGGTGACCCCTACCGAGCTCAAGCGCTCCTCGACGCAGCGTCCCCCGGCCTCCACGACGACGAACAGCGGGTGCAAGCCGAGAGGCTGCAAGCCGCGATCTGGTTCGGGCTCGGCCGGGTCCGGGACACACCGACCACGCTGCTGCGCGCAGCGCGTGCCCTCGAGGTCGTAGATCGGCGGGCTGCGCTCGACACCATGCTGGAAGCGCAGGAGGCCGCGCTCTACGCCGGTCGGCTCGCGCGCGGTACTGACGCGCTCGAGGTCGCGCGGGCCGCTGCCACAGTCGTGGTGCCCCGTCAACCGCATCCAACTGCGGCGGAGCTCTTGCTCGAGGGCATCTCCGCCCGGCTGACGTCGAGCTACGCCGCCTCGGTGCCGATCTTCCGAGAAGCGATCGCTCGGATGGAGGAGGAAGCCAGTCTCCGCTGGCAGATGCTGACGTGTTTGGCCGCCGGCGAGCTCCTCGACAATTCCCTGTGGCACGAAGTGGCAGCGGGCTGGGTTCGACGCGCGCGCGACCAAGGAGCCCTGACGACGTTGCCGGTCGCGCTCAACTATCTGAGCTGGTCCGAGGTGCTCGCCGGTCGCTTTGCCGAAGCCGAGGCGGGCATGGCAGAAGCCCGCGAGATCTCAGCGCTCACCGGTTTCCGCGGCATCGTCGGCATGCATGCGCCGGCCGATCTGCTGCTTACTGCCTGGCAGGGCGACGAGAAGGAGACACGAGCAGCCGCGTCGGCCATGGCAGACGATGCGCGCGATCGCGGGCAAGGAGCAGGGATCGCCCACGCCCAATCGGCCCTGGCGACCCTGGAGCTGGGCCGCGGTGAATATGCGGCCGCGCTGAACTGCGCAGCAGACGTCTATGACGAAGACATCTTCTACCTGGGCACGCTTGTCTTGCCGGACCTGATCGAAGCCGCCGTACGGTGCGGCAAGGACGATGTGGCCACGAGCGGGCTCGAGCGCCTTGTGGACCGTGCGCTTGCGACCGGCACGCCGTGGGCGCTCGGGCTCCTTGCGCGATCCAGAGCCCTGCTCGCCGAGGACGACAATGCCGAGGCCCTGTATCGGACCGCGATCGATCATTTCGCGCAAAGCGATACGCGGCCCGATCTTGGTCGGGCGCACCTCCTGTACGGGGAGTGGCTACGCCGCCGGCGGCGCCGGATCGACGCACGCGATGAGCTCCACCTCGCGGTCGACCTCTTCGCGAGGAGCGGCACCGAGGGGTTCGCCGCGCGGGCTCGCAGAGAGCTGCTCGCCACCGGGGAGCGTGCGCGACGGCGGACCGTCGCAACCACGAACGATCTCACCCCCCAGGAGCGGAACATCGCCCGGCTGGCCGCCTCGGGCGAGACGAACGCTGAGATCGCCACCCAGCTGTTCATCAGCGCCAGCACCGTGGATTACCACCTGCGCAAGGTGTACCGGAAGCTCTCGATCACTTCGCGGCGCAGGCTCAAGGAGGCCCTCGCCGACTAGAGAGCTCTCTCCGCAGGCCTACGCGTCGTTCGAAGGCGCAACTACGCGGCGCACGGGATTCGAGCCCAGAGAGAACGGCAGAGCATCGGTCGCGGCAGCAGCTTCGTAGCCGTTGCCACAACCAGCCCAATACTCTATGAAACCAGGGAGGAACACCTATGAAGCCGCTCTCGGAACAGCTGACCGACCTCGCTGCCCGCGCGAAGCAGACGGAAGACTTCGTGGCCACCGCCAAGGAGAACAACCGCCGCCAGCTCGAAGCGGATCGGTCCGACCTGAAGGCCGCGATCGACGCCGGGAAGGCGCAGGCGAAGGAGGATGCGGCGACGGTCAAGGAAGAGACGAACCAGGCCTGGAACGAGGTCGGCTCGTCGGTCGACCAGTGGCTCGCCAAGGTTCGCGCTGCGGCCGACGAACGGCGGACCGAGCGGAACATCAAGAGGGCTCAGCGCGACGCCGAGGTGGCCGAAGACGTCGCGGCCGGCGCGATCGATCTGGCGCTCTACACGCTCGACCAGGCCGAATACGCCGTCACCGACGCCATCATCGCCCGCGCCGACGCGGACCAGATCGCTGCGTCCAGCTGAGGCCGGACGGCCGCCGAAGCGCCCGGAGAGGAGCTGACCGTGTTCCGTTCATCGGCAACATCGCTCCTATGGCGAGGCCTGTTGGGCCTCGCCATAGGAGTCATCGCCATTGCGTGGCCCGGTGTGACCGTCGGCGCCGTCGTGTTCATCTTCGCCGTCGCCGTGTTCACCGACGCGGTCATTCAGGTAACTCGTGCCTTCAACAGCGACGTCGTCGGGCCGGTCGTCGGGCGCGTGCTCCTGGCGCTCGTCGACCTCGCGGCCGGCGTCGTCGCCATCGCCTGGCCGGGGATCACGGCCGAGGTCCTGACCATCTGGATCGGCATCTGGGCGTTTGTGACCGGCGCGGGTGAGCTCGCCATGGCGTTCACCTCCGGAGGGACGACCGCCAGCCGGTTCATGTTGGGGCTCACTGGTCTCCTGTCCGTCGCGCTCGGAGTCGTGCTCGTGGTGCGACCCGAAGTCGGGACCGTGTCGCTGGCTCAGGTGTTCGGGTTGTTCAGCTTCGCCTACGGCATCGCCAATCTCATCCTCGCTCTCTCGGTGCGGGAGTCGACCGCGCCGCAGGAGGCAACGACATGACTCACACCAAGCAGCAGCAGAAGCAACACAGTCCCTTCGTTCTCCAGCACGAGGTGCAACGCGCCCAGGACTTCCAATTGCGGATCGACAAGATCACAGCGTTCGCCGGCTCGATGAACTTCGTCTATCTGCATGTCGCCCTCTTCGCGTTGTGGATGCTCGTCTTCGAGAAGAGCCCCTGGCCGACACTCACGCTCATCGTGTCGCTGGAAGCGATCTTCCTGTCCACCTTCGTGATGATCGGCCAGAACCGCCAAGCGGCCTTCCAACAGGCCAAGGCCGACCACGACTTCGAGGCGTCGGAGCAAGAGCTCGACTCGAACACCGATATCACGCGGGCGATCCACCAACTCACCACGGAGATCCACAAGCAGGTCATCCCGACCCCCGCCGGCAAGGCGACGAGCGACTGACTCGCCGGGTTGCACCTTTGAGGCCTCGATACCGGACCAGACAACCCCGAAAGGAGACTCGACATGGCTCTCTCAGACCAGCTCACCAAACTGGCGGCCCGAGCCAAAGAAGCAGAGGACCGCGCCGCGGCCGCCAAGAGCAAGGCACGCGCCCAACTCGAGCAGGACGTCAAGGCCGCTCGGGACGCGGCCCAGGCGCAAGCGGATCAGCTGCGCAAGACGGCCGACGCAAACAAGGGAAAGATCTCCGATTGGTGGGACGGCGTGCAGAAGAACTGGGACGAACACGTCGCCACGATTCGTCAGAACATCGATGAGAAGCGAGCCGAACACGACCTGAACGTCGCTCGGAGAGACGCTGACGTCGCGGAAGATGACGCGGCATTCGCGATCGACTACGCGTACGGGGCTATCGAGGAAGCGGAATACGCGGTGCTCGACGCCACCCTCGCGCGAATGGACGCCGACGCTCTCGCCGCGGGATGACAGACGACACGACGGCCAACGGAGGCTTCCCGTCTGAGCATCCCCGACGCCGGACCTTCGAGTCGGTCCTGGCGCGAGTTGTTGCTACCGCAGGGATCGTCGGTATTGGCACTGCTCTAGGCGCGATCCTGATCGCGGCCGACGTTGCAGGCTGGATCAGTGGCCTCGTCGTGTCGATCGTGACCGTGACGCTCGCCGCGATGCTCTGGCAATCACGGCGACTCTAACGACCGCGAGAATTCCAACCGCGGCGGTGGCCCCGGGTCGGGGCACGACACCCGACCCGGAAGTGCCGATATGTGCGCCGTCCGCCTGGTCCCCGACCGTCATTCGGGCGCCGACGTTCTGTGCTACTGCCATGAGTGCGTCGGCAGATCTGCGCCATTGGCTGGCTACCGTGGGCGCTGTGGCCCAAGGCGACGAGTCGATCCACCGCTGGCGAACAGGGCCGGTGGCCGTCACGGGGGCAAGCGGACAGGTAGGTAGGTCGCTGCAGCAGCGGCTCGGTCAATTGTCCAACGAGGTGCGACCCCTCGGACGGGACGGTGACCTGGCGGCGGCATTCGGCGACGCGGATGCGGTCGTCCACCTCGCCGGGACCCTCCAACCCCACAAGCCGAACACCTACCGGGCCGCGAACCTCGACGCAGCCCTCGCTACCGCCGCGGCACTCGCGGGTTCACAGGCCCAACGCGTGGTCTTCCTCAGTTTCTTGACGGCGCGGCTCGACGCGTCGAACTCGTACCTGCGCTACAAGGCCGAAGCTGAAGAAGCGCTGCGCTCGTGTGGAATTCCGGCGGTCATTTTCCGCTGCGATCACATCTACGGCCCGCCCAGCGAGCCTGGCCCGACCGCATCGGCGTTCGTCGCGAAGTCCGGCAAAGTCACGCTGCTCGGCAGTGGGACCCAACAGCTGGCTCCGCTATACCGGGACGATGTTGTGGAAGCGATCCTCCATGCGGCGCTCGATCCCGAAACGCCGATCGGGACGTTCGAGTTCGCCGGACCAGACATCATGACTGCCGAAGAGTTCGCGCGCCTGGTCAACTCCGAGCCAATCCGGATACGCCGGACACCTGCGGTGTTGGCCCGGCTGCTCGGACGTGTCATGCCGACCCTCACACCGGACCTTGTGGATGTGATGCTCGCGGACACGGTTCCGACCGAGGACGTGACAGCGACGGCCCGAGTCTTCGGCGTCGAATTGCACCGCCCCGCTGAGGTGTGGCGTTCTCAGTAGAGACGCGAATCTGCCGCTATGTGCGGCCTCGCTGCTCCGACGGGGTGTCGTTCGGTGCGCGTGTTCGGTGCGCGCGTTCGGTTCGCTCAAGATCGGTCGGTGCCGGGCCAGTCATGCTTCGTCGTTGTTCGCGGATTCGAGGATCTGCTTGAGCTGGTGCAGGTTCTGCTTCATGCCGTGTTTGAACAGTTGGGTTGCGATCCCGCCGAGATTGGCGGCTGGTCTTGGGAGACCGGCGCTGGTGATGCTGGCGTTCAGGGTGAGTGTCGTGTCTTCCTGGCTCGGTTCGACGCGGTAGCGGTAGCGGAATGGAGTAGGGCCCGAGCGGCTTTCGATTGTGACTTGGTGGTTCAGTGTGTACTCGACGACTTCGACGTCGTTATGTGCAGCGCCGTTTGGCAGGGATCGCACGATGTCGTACCTCGAGCCGACGCCGGTCGGGTTCCCTGTCGTTTTGGTGACCTGCTGGACCGCTTCGTACCACAGGGGCATGTTCTGTGGCTCGGCGATGAAAGCGAAGACGTCCGCTGGCGGCCGGCGAATGTCGATGGCTAGCTGGAAGGCTCCCATGTTTGACCTTCTGGTGCGATCGGTGTCGTGGTGTTCATGTCACGCGTCCAAGCGTGTTGGTGTGGTCATTGCGGCGTCGAGGAGCCCTGCTGCGGCCGGGTCGTGCGCGGCGAGGATCGGCATTCCGGGATCGTGTGCACGCAGACCCAGCACTTTGGTGCGTGTCTTGCGCAGTTCGCGCTTGCGTCCGACGCCGCCCGAGATCCCGCGCTCGAAGGCGTGGACGTCGTAGGTCAAGTCGCCGGCAAGCAGTAGTGACGGTCCTTCGGGCCGGCGGACGAGCATCGACATGGAGCCGTGCGTGTGCCCGGGCGTTGGAAGGATGATGAGCGACCCGTCGCCGAACACGTCGTGGCCGATGGTGAATGGCCGCACCGCTGGGTCGTCGAGCGCACTGAAGTCGATGGGGATCCAGTCGAGGTCTGGCAGCTCGATGTGGGCGCGGAGTAATCCCCGGGGTTCGGCCATCGGTCGATGCAGCGACCTCCACTCGTCGGCCGAGATCAGCAGGTCGGCGTGAGGGATCTCGCCGACACCGCCGATGTGGTCTTGGTGGAGGTGCGAGATCACTGCGGTGGTCACGTCGGCGGGGACGTAGCCGAGGCGCTTGAGTCCCGCCGTGAACGTTTCGTCGTCGTTGACGTGGAACTTGGCCAGCCGCCGGTAGATCACGCCGGTCGGTCCGTTGGGGAAGTAGCAGGGATCGGTGACCGAGTCCCGGTCCTGGCCTGTATCGAAGACGACGACGCCGTCGGTGTGCTCGATCACATAGACGTTGATCGGGCGTCCCGTGAGCCAGCGCCGCGACGTGAGGATCCACCAGTACATCGGCGAGTGACCTCGGTATGCGTGTTGGGGGTGGATGTCGACCGTGCCCGTATTGAACCGGGCAATTCGCTTCACGTGGGCCATGGGGGTCTCCTCGCTTATCGCGTATCTGATACGCTATCATTGGCGTATGAGATACGCAAGCGGAATTTGGAGGGGTCCGATGGCACGCAAGGACGCAGCCTCTGCTGCGAGACGACCGGGTCGCGTTCCGCGCAACACGCTCTCGCGTGGGCGCATCGTCGACGCCGCGCTGCGACTGATCGACACCGAAGGCCTCGAAGCGGTCACGATGCCGCGAGTGGCTGCGTCGCTCGGCGTGGGAACCATGTCGCTGTACCGGCACGTCGAGGACAAGGACGATCTTGTCGATGCCGTCGCTGTGCAAGTCCTCAGCGGCGTGAGCGTGCCCGACGGAGACCCGAAGGACTGGGAAAGCCGCGTCGTCGGCTACCTACGCTCCCTGCGCGCGCAGGCGCTCGCCCACCCCGCGCTCTCGAGCATCCTCGCCGAGCGTGGCCTGACCGTCGGACCGGTGTTCGACCAGCTCGAAGAAACCCATGGGATTCTCCGCGCCGCCGGCTTCTCCGACATCGACGCCGTCCGCACCTTCTACACCTTGTTCACCTACGTGTTCGGCTTCGTCATCTGGGAACTCCCCCGCGTCCACCAACAGCCGCCGGCCACGTACTCCGCGGCTTGGAACAACGCCCTCGACGAGCTCGATCCCGACGCGTACCCGAACCTTCACGCGCTCCGCGAACCCCTCACCACCGCCGCCTCGCCCGACCAATTCGAGTACGGACTCAATCACCTCATCGAGGGGCTGCGCCCACTCGCCGAGCCGTCTTGACTGCACACCCCATGACGCCCACCATCGACACCAAGGGTCGCGACCACGGTGGCCAGATGCGCGGAGGCGCGGCGGAAGGGGTGAACAGAGTGGGAGCCGCGATCCGCACCGAAGGATTGAGCAAGTGCTACGGCGATGTGCAGGCGCTGGCGCCCCTCGACTTGGAGGTCGCCGAAGGCGAGGTCCTCGGCTATCTGGGTCCGAACGGTGCGGGCAAGACGACCACGATCCGGCTGTTGCTGGGCCTGGTGCGGCCGACGACAGGCCGGGCGGAGATCTTCGGGCTCGATGCGCAGCGTGAAGCGGTGGCCGCGCATCGACGGCTTGCGTACGTGCCCGGGGAAGCGACGTTGTGGCCGGCGTTGACGGGCGCGGAGACGCTGCACTTGTTGGGTCGGGTCCAGGGGCGAGTCGACGAGGCGTACCGGGACGAGCTGATCGAACGGTTCGATTTTGATCCCGCCCGGAAGGTGCGCGCGTACTCGAAAGGGAATCGCCAGAAGTTGTCGCTGATCGCGGCGCTGATGTGTCGCCCGGACCTGCTGGTGCTGGACGAGCCGACGAGCGGCCTGGATCCGCTCATGGAGCAGGCCTTCCGCCGCTGCGTGTTCGAGGCCAAGGACGCGGGCCAGACGGTGTTCTTGTCGTCGCACATCCTCAGCGAGGTCGAGGCGCTGTGTGACCGGGTCGCGATCCTGCGGTCAGGGAAACTGATCGAGGCGGGCACGCTGGCCGAGATGCGGCACCTGTCGGCGCTGTCGGTGGAGGCGACGTTCGACACGACCCCTCCCGATGTATCACACGTGCCGGGCGTGACCGGTGTGGAGGTGGACGGCAATCGGCTGCGCCTCCAGGTGCAGGGCCCGGTCGAGCCGCTCCTCAAGCGGCTCAGCGCCGTGGGCGTCACCCAGCTCCTGAGTCGGGAGCCATCGCTCGAGGAACTGTTCCTCGCTCATTACGGAGCGGAGCCGAGCGCAACCGCCGAGGCGGCTCATGTCGGTTGAGCAGCCGCGGCGCCCGGTCCGCCAGGCACGTTTCCCTCAACTTGTGGTTCTGCGCCGACTCGCCTTCGGGACGAGCCGCGGTGCGCTCATCTGGGGTGCGGTCTTCGGGATGGTGGTCGTCTCCTCGGCGGTCGGGTTCGTATCCACCTATGCGACGGTCGCGGAGCGGCGGCACGTTGCGACCACGTTGGGAACCAACAAGGGTCTGCAGGCGCTCTTCGGCGCCCCGCACCACATCGACACCGTCGGCGGCTACACGGCCTGGCGCAGCCTCGGTCTCGTCAGCTTGATCGGCGCGGTGTGGGCCCTGCTGGCGGCCACCAAACAGCTGCGGGGCGAGGAAGACGCCGGTCGCTGGGAGCTGCTGCTCGCCGGCCAGACGACACGCCGGAAAGCGACCGGCCAAGCGGTGGGCGGATTGGCGGTGGGCCTGGGGGTGCTGTGGGTCGTCACCGCGCTCATCACCGTCGCTGTCGGGCGCGGCACCGACACGCGCTTCTCGGTCTCGGCTTGCCTCTTCCTTGCGGTCGCACTCGCCAGCTCGGCTGCGATGTTCCTCGCCGTGGGTGCGCTGACCAGCCAGTTCGCCGCGACCCGGCGACAGGCCGCGGGACTCGCGGCTGGGGTCTTGGGTGGGGCGTTCGTGTTGCGCCTCGCCGCCGACAGCGGCAGCGGGTTGCAATGGATTCGGTGGCTCAGTCCGCTCGGCTGGATCGACGAGCTGCGCCCGCTGACAGGAACCCGTCCCGTCGCGCTCGTTCCCATCCTTGGATTCACGATCGCTGTGGGCTCTGCGGCGGTGTATCTGGCCGGTGAGCGCGACCTGGGCGCCAGCATGCTCCCCGACCGAAGCACCGCTCGTGCGCACACGCGGCTGCTGGGCAATTCGTTGGGGCTTTCGGTGCGCCTGGCGCGCAACGTCGCGATCAGCTGGGCCGTCGGAATCGCCGCCTACGGGCTCATCGAGGGCCTGGTGGCCAAGTCGGCCGGCGAATCGGTCTCCCGCTCGACCCTGGAGCGCTTCGGTGGCGCACGCGGGGGCGCGCTCGGCTACCTCGGCGTCTCGTTCATCGTCGTCGCCGCGCTGATCGCCCTGGCAGCCGCCGCAGAAGTGTCCGCGACCCGAGACGAGGAAGGCGAAGGGCACCTCGACAACCTGCTCGTTCGGTCCGTCGCGCGGTTGCCGTGGCTCGCCGGCCGGTTCGCAGTCGCGACCGCAATGCTGGTGGTGCTCGGAATCGTGGTCGGTGTGTTCACCTGGGCGGGTGCCGCGACCCAGCAGTCCAGTATCAGCCTTGCGCGGATCCTCATCGCGGGCGTCGCTGCGGTACCGGCCGCGGTGTTCGTCCTCGGCCTCGGCACCCTTGCACACGGCGTCATCCCGCGGTACGCCGCGACGGTCGCCTACGGCATCGTGGCGTGGTCGTTCCTCGTCCAGCTCATCGGATCCGCCATCAACGCCAACGGCTGGCTCCTCGATCTCTCAGTGTTCCACCACCTCGCTCCCGCACCCGCCACCGATCCCAGCTGGACCAGCGCCGTGGCGCTCGCAGCCATCGGAATCGGCGCAGCAGCACTCGGCGCGACGGCGTTCGCCCGACGCGACCTCGCAGCCACGTAGCTGCAGCCTCACACGCCACTGAGCCGGCACGGAACCGAGTGGTACAGCGGTTCGGATCGAGAACTGAACGGCCGTGCGCTGCGTAGGAGTGAGCGGTTCGCGACGCGAGATCCGCGTCGCTTCGAGTTGTGTCGGAGGGGGGACTCGTACCGTAACCCCACGCGCTCCCGCTGCCGGGCAGTTCGCTATCGCTGCATGACCGCGATCATGCGCTCCCCTACTCCCGAGAGCGCTCCCGCAACTACTCCCGATTCGGGAATTCGGCGTTCCGTTCGCCATATCGGCGGGCAGGTTTCAGCGCTGCTCGGCGGCCGCCTTGAGGTGGCGCAGGCCGTTCTCGAGCGAACGGTCGAGTGTTCGCTGAAGTGGTTTGCGGAACAGACGTGCCATGAGTCCATTCCATGACTCCTCTTCGCGCACTAGCTTGTTCCGTCGTGCGCGTCGAGTTGGAAGACATCGATTGCGCGGATGCCCATGGTCCGTCCCGACCACGCGATCAGTCGCGGTGGCTCGAGGCGTTGGATGGTCGAGGTCACTGTGCTGGGGCCCGCCTTCCAGCGAAAGGTCGATCCGACGACGACGGGCTCTTGCACCGACATGGCCTTGACCTCGGGGTTCCAGATCGGCCAGCGGTCGAATGCGGTGAGCACGTCCCATACCACTTCGGGCGGTGCGGCGATCTCGATCTCGGTTCGGCTTACGACCGGCGCTCGGGTATCGATCAACTCGGTCATTCGCTCTCCTGGCTTGTGGCGTCCTCATAACGACGTTGCCGTCTCCTCGCACATCGCGCGGGTGAGTGCTACGGGGCATTCGATTCGATGAGATGCTTCAGTCCCTCGAGGTTGTGTTGCATGCCCCGTTTGAACGCTCGGGTTGCGACGCCGTCCAGACGGGCGAGTGGTCCGGGGAGTCCGGCGCTCGAGATGTCTGCATCGAGGGTGAGCCGGCTTCCGTCGCCGTTGGGTTCGATCGCGTAGCGATAACGGAACGGCGTCGGACCTTCGCGGCTTTCGAAGGTCACCGTGAGGTTTGGCGTCGACTCGGTGACTTCGAGAATGTTCTCTGCCCGGCCGCCTGGCAACGATCGTGTGATCTGATACCTGGCCGCTTGGGTCGGTGTCCTCGGTGTCACCTCGGCGACGCGCTCCACCGCCTCGTACCAGCGCGGCATGTTTCGCGGTTCCGCGACGAAGGCGAAGACGTCGGTCGCGGGTCGGTTGATCTCCATCGTCACTCGGAATGTTCCCATGTCGCTTCTTTCTTCGTGTTGGTCGTGCAGGCCGTCGGTTGTCTCATACGGGCGAAGCGACTTCTCGTGCTGCTGTCGCGGCATCGAGGAGCCCTGCGGCCGCCGGATCGTGAGCAGCAAGGATCGGCATGGCGGGATGGTTCGCTCTGAGCGCCATCACCTTTGTGCGCGTGTCGCGTAACGCGCGCTTGCTGCCGACGCCCCCGAAGACGCCACGTTCGAGCGCGTGTACGTCGTAGGTGAGGTCTCCCACGAGAAACAGCGGAGGTCCGTCGCTCCGGCGCACGAACATCGACATTGAACCCGGCGTGTGTCCCGGCGTGGGGAGGACTGTGAGTGAGCCGCCCCCGAACAGGTCGTGACCAAGGGTGAAGGGTCGCAGCGCTGGGTCGTCGACGGGTTCGTAGGTGATGGGCCTCCACTTCGCGTCGGGCAGCTCGATATGCGCGCACAGGAGACCGCGGGTCTCCGCCATCGGCCGATGCAGAGATCGCCACTCGTCGTCGGAGACGAGCAGTTCCGCTCCCGGTATCTCGCCGATGCCGCCGATGTGGTCCTGGTGGAGATGGCTGACGACGGCGCGGGCGACGTCGCTGGTGCTGTAGCCCAGGCGTTCGAGGCCGGCGGTCAACGTCTCGTCCTGGCTGACGTGGAAACGCGCGAGGCAGCGATAGATCACGCCGTTCGCGCCGTCGGGAAAGTACGCCGGATCCGTGACCGAGGCTCGGTCCTGGCCCGTGTCGAACACGACCACGCCGTCAGCGTGCTCGATGACATAGACGTTGATGGGCCGGCCTTCGAGCCAGCGTCGCGAGGTGAGAATCCACCAGTACATCGGCGACCGACCCCGGTACGCGTGTTGAGGATGGATGTCGACGGTCCCGGTGCTGAAGCGTGAGACACGCCGGATGCGGCTGGCCATTCTGGCCTCCTCGGTGCTTGCGTATCTGATACGCTATCATTCGCGTACGCGATACGCAAGAGAGATTACGGAGAGGGCATGCCAACCAAGGGACGCCGCGCCACGAAGGCGCCGAAACGGGTTCCCCGAAACACACTCTCCCGCGCCCGCATCATCGACGGCGCCCTGGCCCTCATCGATACCGACGGCCTGGACGCAGTCACCATGCCCCGACTCGCCAAACACCTCGGCGTGGGAACCATGTCTCTCTACCGTCACGTCGACGACAAGAACGATCTGATCAACGCCATCGCCGAACGCGTACTCGGCGACGTGCAGGTCCCCGATGGGAAGGACGACGACTGGGAAGGTCGCGTCGTCGGCTACCTCCGAGCACTCAGAGATGCCGCGCTCGCCCACCCCGCGCTCGCGCGCATCCTCGCCGAGCGCGGTCTCACCGTCGGACCCGTCTTCGAGCAACTCGAACAAGCGCACAGCATCCTCCGTCGGGCTGGATTCTCCAACGAGGGCGCGGTACGAACCTTCTACACCTTGTTCACGTACGTGTTCGGGTTCGTGATCTGGGAACTCCCACGCGTCCGCGAACAGCCCGCAACGGTCTACGTCGATTCATGGAACACCGCGATCGACCAGCTCGACATCAACTCATTCCCAACCATGCACGCGCTGCGCGAGGAGCTCACGACCGCCGCGTCGACTGAGCAATTCGAATACGGACTCAATCACCTCATCGAGGGGCTCCGCCCACTCGCCAAGCCGTCTTGACTGCGCCTTCATCGGCGCGCCGGGAGTGCCGATATATGCGTGCAGCTGTCCTCAGGGTGTGGCTAGAGAACGCCTCGCTCCTTGTGATACGAGCCGCCGGAATGTGGAGTGGATCTCTTCAGCGGAGCACGTGACCTCGTCGTTGTCGAGCCACCATGTGAGCAGACGCATGCAGGCTCCGGTGACGAACTGAATGGTCGCCTCGAGCTGCATCGGGTCGCCCTTCCATTGGGGGAACTGGGCATGGAAGTGCGCTCGAACAAGGTCCTCGACGTTCTCTTGGAGGATGCGGATGATCAGGTCAGCGCCTCCCTTGCGCGAGAGCGGCTCCCAGAACTGTCGGTGCTCTTCCACGTGTCGAAACACCGCGAGCATCGGCTGAAGGAATTCCCGGTTACTTCCCGCCGCCTTCTCGGCCGCCTCGCTCTCTACGGTCAAGCCCGAGCGGATGTCCTCGAATCCGGCCGACAAGAGGGCCTCTTTGTCGCGGTAGTGCGCGTAGAAGGTGGATCGAAATCGTCGACGAAGCCCACGCGCACGGTCTCATCGTGTCGGCCCATCTCAGTGGGCCGGAGGGAGCCACGCTTGCACTCGACGCCGGGATCGACGAATGGGCCCACGTCCCCAACGAGCCGATCTCAGACGATCTGGTCGCTCGCGCCGCGGCGGCGGGTGTGCGGGTCCTGAGCACGCTCGACACCTTGTCTCACACGACGGCTGCCGCCCACAACGCCAGCCGCCTCATCGAAGCAGGGATACGGCTGCTCTACGGCACCGATCTCGCCCACACCGACGTCCCTTGGGGTATCGACGCCCAGGAGCTTCAACTCATGCTCCAAGCGGCGCGCGGGGCTCTCACACCGCTCGACGTGTTGTCGGCGGCTACGGCGCGAGCAGGGGAACATCTCGGGCTGGCGCCGCTCGGGCGCCTCGTCGAAGGCGCCCCCGCCGACCTCATCGGAGTCCGAGGCAACCCCCTCGAACAGTTCAAGCCGCTCGAGTATCCCGACCTCGTCGTGTCGGGGGGCGTGACGATCGTCGACCCCGTTGCGCTTCGTTAGGTAACGAGCTCCGACTCGTCGGTCTTGCCCAACAATGAAGCCAGCACAACCATCATGATGACGCAGACAAACTTCGTGAACTCGTCGAGGAACATATTCAGGTGCACCCGGACGTTATCGAGATTACGAGAGAACGTGGGCGATACACGCCTCATCGCTTATGACGGTGAAGTGATCGCAGCCACGTTTGCTAGTGAGAACGATGCTTGGGCCGGACTGTCGTGCCTGGAAGAGATCGAACGCGACTACCCCACATGAGGCAAAGAGTGACCTGGCAGATGCTCGGCGCTGCATGGCGTCCTTGATTGACTTCGCCATCGATACTCCCTTCCTGTGAACTGCGAGAGAGTTCCCTCCCAGGACGCGACTCGCGGGTAGCGAGCGTGTCAGTGGAGAGGTCATGGCACCGCATGGCACTCCCTGACACCTCAACGGGGGGCTTCGGCCCCTCGTTCCTATGCCGTTATTCACAGTTCGCTAGCACCAAACTGAATTTCCGCATCCAACGGCGGTGCGAGGCACAATGACCGGAATCAGCTCGGGAGCTGCGAGTGGCTGACTGGTCGCCCCTATACGGGCAGCCTTATGTGGCCTTTGAAGAGCTTCGAGGCACGCCGTCAGAACAGGCTTGCCGAGTTCGTGCGACCGAAACTCGATCCCAATGAGTACATCATCGCAATTCTCTCGGTGGTGTGTGAGCGGCTGACGTCGTCGGTCTGGCGCGGCGTTGTAGCCGTCGTCGTGACGAGTCAACGCCTGTTTGTGGTCCGGAACATGATTTTGCTTCGCCCAACGAAGATCCTCGCCGCCTATCCCCGCGGCGGTGTCACTGTCGAGTGGAACCCTGACGCTGGAAGCGTTTCCAGTCAGTACGGCACGTACTGGTTTGGGAGGTTGCGCCTCGCTGGCTCGCTCGGCGCGAAAGAACTCTGGGTTGGCCGCCGTTGGCGGCAAGACCACGCCGCGAGGATTGCGCTGCTACTCAAACATGGTGGAGAGCTTTGACGTCACCCCCTCAGGCATAGCCTCCGTGGCGAGCACCAAAGTGAATTTCCGCACCCACCCGCCGCTGATCGAAATTGACAGGGGGCAAAAGCGCGGGAGCTGGCCTCCTTGATGCGGCTAAATAGAGGTTTCCCCCTATCGTCTTCGTCATCGCCGGGAGGAAGCGACGCCCGCGACGCTCACGATCAAGCCCCGGCCCGACCAGCCCTTGCGGCACTGCGGCGCATTGATAACGCTTGGGCTCGGTGCGCGTGCCACCGGAGTACAAGTCGCCCAAGAGTCGAGCCAAGCGAGATGCGAAACTCTCGCTCGTTTACGGGATCCTAGCGGTTGTGGTGGCCGGCCCAATACTTGGCCTTGCGTTCGGAATCGCTGCGCTCGTAGCCGGCTACCGAGCGAGGAAACGCAACGGTGTGTCTGACGACGGCCGTGGCGGACGGGGAATGGCGATAGCGGGGATCGTGCTCGGATGGATTGGCGTGGCGGCGTCCGTAGCGACAACGATCGCTACTGCAATCCTGGTGCTCTGATTCGTGACACTCGAACGACTCGGCTCGAGCGTTTCCACCTTGATGTGCTGAGCGGCGGCCCTCTACGACTGGTTAGGCGGAAAGTATTCCTTGAAGATCTGTTTGACCGCGGGCACGACCTTCGCAAGCGCATACCAGTCCTCCTGCTCGATCGTGTCGAGAGGCGCCACGACCTCAACGCCAACGGGCGTCCCATAGTCGTCCACGTCAACCAGGATCACGTCCGAGATGTGGAGCAAAGTTCGGGCGACGGGAGCCTCGGACAACCGCACGTAAGTGGTACCGCTTTCCAGGTCGTGTTCAGCGAACATGGACTCGCTACGCGTCCGGGTACTGACCGACTGCTCGTCCATGTGCTCCGCAACTGTGAGGACAGACCCGGGCTCGTTAGTGGACACGACGACCTTCAGGCAACCGCCAAACGTCGTTTTCCCCAGAATCACGGTTCTGTCCGAGTGAGCTTTGGCTCTGTACTGCGCTTCGGGACGGGCAATCGCCGCGTCGATGTCGGCTTCCGTGATCTCGCGTTGCGCCATGCGGTTCTGCACGTACTTGCGCGGTGGTCTCACCGGCCAGTCACAGTAGTTGGCTCAGAACTACAAGCGTGTGATTCGTCCTCTAGGGGTGACGACTTCTGCGAACGTATGTTCGCTAGGCTGTGGCGGTGGCGAGCTCTGGTGCGAGGCCGGTTCGACGCCGTGTAGCCGGTTGCGGGCCTCGTTGATCTGCCAGTGAGGCCCTGCCGTAGCCGCGACGCGCGGACCCCGCGTCCCGGGCTTGGACCGGGACGGGGGCGTCGCAGGCTGGTCGTCCGAGCGTTATCCGGTGACCCTCGGCGCACCCGCTACAGCAACCGCAGCCGACGGTGCGCGTACGGCCGGTCCGGGTGGAGGCGCCGGCGCAGCGGCCGGTCCGGGTGGAGGCGGCGGCGCTGTCTCCGGCGGCGCAGTCTCCGGCGGAACCGTGGTCTCCGGAGGACCGCACGGGCCATGCGACAGGTTGAATGTGCCATCCCAGTCGCTATAGATCACCGCCGTAGCCCCCGTAACCGTGCTATCCAAGTTCGAGGTCGTCACCGGGATGACCGTGGTCTCCTCGAAGAAGGGTGCATACGTCGACGCCGCCGTGATGTCGGGAACGTCGGTCTCGACGATGTTGATGAATGTCTTGCCGAGCCCTGTCCCCTCGCGCCGCCAGTCGTCCCCAGACAAAACGATGCGCGCGCGCATCGTTTTGGCGACGGTGTCAGCTTGACCCACCGGCCGCCCCTTCACGTCTCCCGGCGGATCGCGATCGTCACCGGCGCCGGCTCCGGACTCGCCACCAGCCTCGCCCGGATGCCCAAAGCGCCCGCACCCACGTCGCGTGATGCGCAATACACGATTCGCTAGCGCGTTACCGACATGACCAGCGCACAATAAGTGCGGATAGGTGCGATTCGGCCACCTCGCCTTCCTCGTCGGCGGGAGCTGGCCTGTTGTGTTCGCAAGGCGAAGGGGCGCAGTATCGGAAGACTCGCCCGTTCGTGAGAGGAGGCCAAATCATGGCCGACCGCACACCCCAGGAGGTCTTTGGCCACCATGCGCAGGTGCTGGGCGCCGGCGATTTGGAGGGGATCGTTTCTGATTACACCGACGATGCGGTGTTCATCACGCCCGAAGGGGTGTTGCGAGGCAAGGACGGTATCCGGCAGGCCTTTACGAAGTTGCTCGGTGACGTGCCCGACGCGCGGTGGGAGTTACCGACCCAGATCTACGAGGGCGACATCTTGTTGCTGGAGTGGAAGGCGGAGTCGGCTAGCACACGGGTTGAGGACGGGATCGACACGTTCGTGTTCCGCGACGGCCTCATCCGTGTCCAGACTGTTCGTTACATCCTGGTCCAGAAAGACTGACGGCGATGAAGGCCGTGCGATTGCACGCCTACCGTCAGCCTCCCTCGTTGGAGGAGGTCGCCGACCCGACGATCACCGGGCCCCTCGACGTGATCGTGCGCATTGGCGGCGCTGGGCTGTGCCGTACGGATCTGCACATCGTCGAAGGCCAATGGAAGACCAAGAGCAACGTCAGCCTCCCCTACACCCTGGGACACGAGAACGCCGGCTGGGTCGACGCCGTGGGGTCGGCCGTCGACAACGTCGATGTCGGCGACGTCGTCATCGTCCACCCCCTGATCACCTGCGGGTTGTGCAGAGCCTGCCGAGCCGGTGACGACATGCATTGTGTGCGAGGGGCGTTCCCTGGGATCGACACCGACGGCGGCTTCGCCCAGTTCCTCAGAACGGGAGCCCGCTCGGTGGTCAAGCTCGATCCGGGCGTCCGGCCCGAGGACGTCGCCGCGCTCGCCGACGCTGGGCTGACCGCCTACCACGCCGTCAAGAAGGCCGTGCCCATCTTGTACCCGGGAACCCACGCGGTCGTCCTCGGTGCCGGCGGCCTCGGCCATATCGGCGTCCAATCGCTCAAGGCGCTCACCGCGGCGACCGTAACCGTCGTCGACCGTTCGGAGGCGGCCCTGCAGCTGGCCCGCGACTGCGGGGCGGATCACACCGTCCTCGCCGACGGCTCCCAGGTGGCGAAGGTTCGCGATCTCACCGAAGGTGCGGGCTGCGAAGCCGTGATCGACTTCGTCGGCGAAGGCGGAGCCCTAGAAGACGGCATCGCCATGCTGCGCCGTTCCGGCACGTACTACGTCATCGGATACGGGGGCGCGCTGCAGATACCGGCCATCGACATCATCTCGACCGAGATCAACTTCGTCGGCAACCTGGTCGGCACGTACAACGATCTCGCCGAGCTCATGACCCTCACCGCGCAAGCTCGGGTGACGCTTCGCACCCAGACCTACCCGCTCGACGCCGTCAACGACGCCATGGACGACCTCCAACGCGGGCGCTTGCACGGCCGAGGCATCCTCATACCGACACCAGCGTGAGTCGTGCAACAACGTTTAGAGCCCAACCTCCGGACGACTCCGCCGTCGCCGTGAAACGAGAACACCGAAGCATCGGCACATCTTTCGCCGCTTCAGCAATCAGGTAGGGCTCGGCCCCCCGCATCGGGGGCATCATGAGGATGCCGAGGCATCCTCATGCCCACACCAGCCTGAGTCCGTCCAAAACGAGACCCCCGGATTACAGAGACCGCTGGTCGTATCGGCGCAAACGAAGCGCGCGCGGAGGCCTCGTCGAGCACTGTGATCAGCGATTGGAACCCCGATGGCGGTGTCGCCGTTATGGTGACCGTGGGGGCCGACCCCACGCATTTAGGGCACGGCGCCGAGGGCATCGGTTCGATCCTCGAGCGATCGACTCCGCGCGCATGGTTCCGCACACCGGAGATGGCGCGACAAAGCGGCCCCGTTCGACCTGACCTAGCGGGGTCGAGTGAACCAGCTCCCAGCGCCTACTCCGACGCGAGTCAAGGTTTTCGTTACCGCCGTGCTACTCCTCGACGTCGCTGGTTTGGTCCTGACGTCACACCGCGATGGGAGCTCACGCCGCCAGCAGCCACGCTCCTCTGGGTCGCGGCTCGTTATGGTCTGTGTCGTCGCGTCTCAGCGGCCACGACACCGCAAAGGACAGCGAGGAAATCACGGGTATCGACCGGGGTGTGCTGGGAGGGACCATGTGGGAGTACGAGCACAGCGTGGAGACGACCGCGTCGCCGGACGCGCTATGGCGCCTTTGGGCCGACATCAGAGGATGGCCGAAGTGGAACGACGGCATCGAGAAGATCGAGGTTGACGGCCCGTTCGCCGTGGCCACGACGTTCACGATGACCCCGCCCGGCCAGGAGCCCATACCCATGCGCATCGTGGAGGTCGTACCGGGGGAGCTGTTCACCGATGAGATGGACGGGGGTGACTTCGTCGTGCGCACCGTGCACCGGCTGCAGCGGCTGGACACCGGGCGCACACGAGTGATCTACCGGACGGAGATCACCGGTCCGGCAGCCGATGAGGTCGGGCCGCGGCTCGGCCCGGAGATCACGGCCGACTTTCCCAAGGTGCTCGCCGCGCTGGTGAACCTGGCCGGCGGGTAGGTGACCATGCAGTCCCGAGGACCGCTCGAGCGTTTATCCGGTGTCACCTCTACTCGGGTCGACGATTGGCGTTCGTCGCGTTCGGGAACACCAGGTTGCGCCGCAGCGACTCGTGCTGCGGTGTGACTGGCGGGGGCGCGGTCGTCGTTCGCGTTCAGCAGCTGCGCGACCTTGGCGAGTGCGGCCTCGTGTTCGACGTTCGGCTCTCTTAGACGGCGGCGCAAGCCACGAGACGACTGAGCGCAGCGGAAAGGGAAGGAGACCGACGATGGCGACATTCGGAATCGTGCACCGGTTCGAAGGGGGCACACGCGAGCAGTACGAGAACGTGCTGAAGGTCGTCCACCCCAATGGCGGCAAAGGATTGCCGGAGGGACAGATGCTGCATCTGGCCGGGCAGAGCCAAGACGGCTGGCTCGTCATGGCGGTCCACGACTCGCGCGAGTCGTGGGAGCGCTTTCGAGACGACACGTTGATCCCGGGCCTGGCCAGCGTGGACGACGGCCTGCCCGGCCCGTCCGAAGAGATGACGTTCGAGGTCCAGGTGTTCCAGACGCGGCGACGCTCGTGACCGGCGGCCGGCCTCCTTCGGGATCCACCTCGTTCGGCGAGCAAAAACCCCGCGCGCGACGAGGCGCAAACTTCCCCCTCGAGCGAGTCTCGACGCACAGCCGAGCCGATTCTGCTGGCTATTGCATCACACGGCGGCGGGGAGGAGCGGCTGAGACCTTCCGGAATCCGCGGGCGAGCGGCGATTGGGCCCGCCGCGACTACTCGTTCAGTGCGTCTCGTCGACGCGTTGTGAATCCACAGAATCGAGCGCGCCGAGGCTCGCGCTCCTCGCGCGGGGTTTTTGCCAGTCGTAAGCATCGAGCGCGAAAGAGGCCGCCGGCTCGAGGACGCGTATCTCTCCGCCGCGGGCGAGAAAGCGACCTCCGTGCCGTTCGACGCTGGGACCCGACATCGCGCTGTAGCGCGCCGCGCACTCGGGATCGGTCCGTGTCAGGTGCACCACGACGTACGCCGCCATGCGACACAGATAGCCCGGGGTCGAGGCCTCGTCTATACGTCTTCCACGGCGAGGAGCCGCCATTCGTCCGGGACCCCTCGGAGCACATGAGTACCGCGGTCGGCGAACGTGATGCCGGACCCCGCGGCCAGGTCTTTGACGGTGCTCGACACGAGCACCTCCCCCGGCTGCGCGAGCTCTTCGATTCGGGCGGCGATGTGGACCCCGATTCCCGTCACGTCGTCGCCTCTGAGCTCGACTTCCCCCGTGTGCAGGCCGGCCCGCATGTCGATCCCCAAGCGGCGCACGCCCTCGCGGATCGCACAGGCGCATCGGACGGCGCGGGCCGGTCCGTCGAAGGTGGCCAGGGTCCCGTCGCCGGTCATCTTCACTTCGCGACCTCGGAAGCGCTCGAGCTCTGCTCGCACGACGTCGTCGTGGGCGTCGAGGACGGTACGCCACTCCTGATCGCCGAGGTCCGCTGCCCGTTGCGTGGAGCCGACGATGTCGGTGAACAACACGGTCGACAACACACGATCCTCGTCCTCGGTCGGGCGACGGCCGGCCACGAAGCGTGCGATCTCGTCGAGCACCCTGCTGGTATCACCGAGGAAGAACTGGTGCTCTGCTCCGTCGAGTTCGACGTACTCGGCGCCGGGGATGTGCTCGGCGAGGAAACGGCCGTGGCCGACTCGGACCCAAGCGTCGTCCCGCCGGTGGATGACGAGCGTGGGCACTCGGATCGAGGGGAGCACGTGACGAACATCGACCACGAAGAGCATCTGCTGCATGGCCGCCCACGCACCGGGGCTCGCGCCCATCCGCGCGTACCGGCGCCACCAGGCCAGGAACCGTTCGTCGCCGGCGTTCGGCCCGAAGAAGGCTTGTGCAAACGGCGGTTCGGCGCCCGGGCCGGGATAGACGGGCGACTCTCGCAGCCGCCGCTCCAGCTCGGGGGGCACGCCCCACGGGTAGTCGGCCGCCCGGCGCAAACGGGCGTTGCTGTTGATCAACACGAGCGCCGACGCGCGATCCGGATGCGTCGCGGCGAAGACCATCGCCATCGGTCCTCCCTGGCCGACCGCGACCAGCGCCGCCCGCTCAGAAACGGCGTCGTCCATCACCGTCAGCACGTCATCCGCCCATTCCTCCAACGAGGGGAGCTCGGCCAGCGAGACAGGGTCTGACAGCCCCACGCCGCGTTTGTCGAAAACGAGCATGCGGCCCATCGACGCCAGCTGCCGCAGGAACCGAGCCATGCGCGGCTCTTCCCAGCGAAGCTCGACGTGGCCGCTCCATTCGGGGATGAACACCAGATCGGGAGGGCCCTCTCCGACGGCTTGGTACGCGATGTGTAGCCCGCCGCGCTCCGCGTACCGAGTCTCGGGCACACCCATGGCCCAAGTCTTCCTTAGCAGCGTTGCCTGCGAGCGGGTTGTCGGCGACGGCCGGGGAGCGACACAGTTTGTCGGTGGCAGGAGACCGGGCAGTCGGCTCGTGGATCGAGCGACGAGCATGCATCGCGGCCGATCAGCCGGCGCTGATCCACGGCGAGACACGCCGTACCTATGGCGATCTCGCGAAGCGGGTGCGCCGCCTCGCGCACGGGCTGAGCGAACTCGGTGTCCGGCGGGGAGACCGCGTCGGCTGGCTCGGCGTCAACCATCCGGCGTTCCTCGAGGTGCTGTTCGCGACGGCGAAGCTCGGCGCCGTCATTGCGCCGGTGAATCACCGCCTCGACCACGGCGTGATCAGCGATGTGCTCCGGGGGTGCTCGCCCACGGTCGTGGTCGTGGAGCGGGCCGCGGCCCGCATCCCCCTCCCAGCGCGCGTGGGACGCCGTGTGGTCGTCGGCGATGCGACCGGCGCCGACGTCGACTACGAGCAGCTCATTGCCGAGTCGCCCGACGATCCGATCGACGAGGCCGTCGAACTCGACGAAGTGTGCATGCTCCCGCACACGTCCGGCACCACGGGCGCACCGAAAGGCGTGATGCTGACCCACGGCAACATCACCTGGAACGTCGTGAACTTCCTCTCGGTGGTCGATGTCCGCGGCGACGACGTGACCATTGCGATCACGCCGTTCTTCCGAACCGGCGGCACCGGCGTGAACGTGCTGCCCGTTCTCTTCAAAGGCGGCACGGTCGTCGTCCCCGAATCAGCCGACCCGGACGAGATCCTGCGGCTGATCGAGCACGAGCGGATCACGGTTGGGTTCGGGAACCCGGACCTGCTCGAGGCGCTCACGCAGTCGCGGCGCTGGCCCACCGCCGACCTCTCGAGCGTTCGCGTCTACGTGACCGGCGGCGCGCCCGTCCCCGCGCGCCTCATCCGGGCCTACATGGAACGAGGTGTCACGTTCCTCCAGGGGTACGGGCTCTCCGAGGCGGCGCCGTTCGTGTTGCTGCTCGACGCGCCGAGCGCCCTGCGCAAGGTCGGGTCGGCGGGCAAGCCGGCGCTGTTCATCGACATCCGAACCGTCCGACCCGACGGCACCGACTGTGCACCGAACGAGACCGGCGAGCTGCTCGTGAGTGGTCCCAACGTGATGGCCGGCTACTGCAGGGAAGGCAGTGAGCGAGGACGACCTCCTCGGGTTCTGCCGGGCGCGCCTCGCACCGCACGAGGTGCCGTCATCAGTCACGTTCGTTGACCGGTTGCCGCGAAGCTCCGTGGGCAAACTGCTTCGGCACGAGCTCGCGGTTCGCTAGGTCGACCGCTGACCGTTCTGCGGTTCGGCCTCCCCGCGCGGGGCGGTCTCGGCCCGTGTCCGCTCGTACTCCACGGGGTCGAGGATCTTCCACGCCGCCTGCCCGACGGCGAGGACACCGCGCGCCGGCAGGGGGACGTCACCGATGCGCGGGTTGTCGTCGACCCGAGCGGGGCCGGCCGAGGTCGACGCCGTCCAGGACGGCCGTCGAGTCCTCGATCAGGTACATGCGCTGCGGCATCAGGATCCCAATCTGGCCGCTCGGCACCTTCCCAGACAGACGCATCTCGCCCATGCCGAGCGCGTGCTTCGCCAGCAGCTCACGAGCGCGCACGAGCCACCCCGCGCGCCAGGTCCACAACGGCAGGCGGAACACCCGGTTCACGCTCGTGCGCCGCGCCCCGAGAAGATCGCCGAGCCTCGCTTGGCTGATCGTTACGCCGGCTGGATCGGGAGCCTCGAGCAAAAACGCGGCGATGCGCCCTTCGAGACTTCCTGCGAGCAGTTCACCGATCCGGGTCTGTAGCCCCGCCATGCGACCGGCGAGCGACACGAGCCAGCGGTCCGCGAGACCGGCGAGGCGTCGACGGCGTCGGCCGAGCAGGAGCCGACGGCCGAGTCAATGGCGTTGGGCGAGGGCGGTGGAGGCGACGCCGGCTCGCGCGCGGGGTCTTTGCGGACGGGCAGGAGCAGACGTGAGAACGGGCATTCCCGGTTCGATCACCCCTCACCGGTCACTTGGTACGCGAGGTGACCGCGTGGGGTCCGCACGTACCGCGTCTGAGCGACCTCACTCATCGCCCCTCCGCAAAAACTGCCACCTCCTCACCGAACGCAATTGTTCGGGACGCCACGATCCTGGTGCCCGGCCGCCAGGAATGCAGGGCCAATCACAATCGCTCACCACGCGCTCAGATTGCCCGATCCGGGGGTCGAACTCCGGACCCGTCAGCTCATCGCGAGGCGCCGGCGCGGTCTGCGTCTCACCCGGGGCGTCCCCAGGCGGAGGCGACCAGTGCGAACATGAATATTGCGCGCGGGTCGGCACAGGCTTCGATGAGCGGAGCCGTGTCCTGCAGTCCGGCGCTGAGTCTGCTTCACTCGACCGAGGCGAGCGCGGCCGCCACTGCTTGGTCGATCGGCATGTCACGGCCTTCAGACCCTAACTGGTCGAAGCGATCGTCGCCGAGTTTGCTGCGAAGGGAGCGGTGCGTCTGCTCATGGAGCTCTTCGACGTATCGGCGACCGCGACTCTCGTCGCGGACGCTGTCCGCGGTGCCGAGCAGTCTTGCGGCGGCCTCCGGTGACGGAGCCAGGGCTGCGATGCCGTCGAAACACCACCACAACTCTCTGAAGCCCAGCTCGTGCGCGACGACGAGGCCGTCACCGAAATGCCGGCGCGCTTCTGGTCTCCGGCTCTGTTTCAGTGCTGCCACGCCGGCAACGCCGAGCGACAGTGCGATGCCCTCGCGGTTCCCAATCTCCCGGAACATCTGGAGAGCGTCCAGGGACGTCTTTCGGGCCTCCTCGAACTTCCCGGAGACGAGCTCGACGTCGGCGAGGTTGAAGCGCGCGAATGCCGCAGTGCGCGTGTCGCTGGCGGCCAGCGCGAGCTGCATTACCTCTTCGGAGAGCCTCCGAGCCCCTTCGTAGTCGCCCGCGTAGCCCGCCACCGCGGTGAGAACGTTCAAGCAGGTGGCTTCGCCGCGGAGATCTCCGTGTGCGCGGAAGAGCGCGACCGCCTCCTCTGCGAGCGCTCGGGAGCGGTCGAAGTCGCCCTGGAGCCGACAGAGGAGCGCCGCATACCGGAGTGCCTTCGCCCGCGCCACATCCGCGACCGTCGCGCCGGCCAGGGCTTGCTCGAGCCAGCGGGCTCCTTCGCTTGAGGGACCACAGATCACGAAGAATCGCCCGAGGGCACCGGCGAGCCGAAGCTCGAGCCGTTTGTCTTTGTGGTGCGCCCACTCGAGCGCAGCCCGAAAGTTGTCGCGCTCCGGCGCGAGCCGCGTGACCCACGCCCGCTGGTCGCCCTCGTCGAGCTCGGGCTCGGCCCGCTCTGCGAGCGCGAGGAACCATTCGAGGTGCCGCCCCCGTAGCTCTTGGCCTTCCCCGGACTCCTCGAGTCGTTCCGTCGCGAACTCCCGAATCGTCTCGAGCATCCAGAAGCGGTCGTCGCTGCGACGGAGGAGGTTCTTGTCGATGAGGGACTGCAGGGTGTCAAGGTCGGCGCCGACGATCGCCTCGGCTTCCTCGAGCGTGCACCCGCCGGCAAAGACGGCGAGGCGAACGAAGGCGTCCTGCTCTTCGGGGGCGAGCAGGTCGTGCGACCACTCGATCGTCGCTCTCAGGGTGCGCTGGCGCGCCGGTGCGTCGCGAGGTCCTCGGGTGAGCAGGGGTAGCCGCGAGTTCAACCTCTTGAGCAGGTGCTCAGCAGATAGCGCCTTGGTTCGCGCGGCGGCGAGCTCCACGGCCAGCGGCAGGCAGTCAAGGCGGCGACAGATCTCACGGACGACGCCGCCAGGATCGGACCCGACGGCCCGCTCGCGGAAGAGCGCGACGGCCTCGTCTTCACTGAGTGGAGGCACGGCGTACTCGCGCTCTGGTCTCAGCTGGAGTGGCTCACGACTTGTGACGAGCACCTTCAGGTTCCGACAATGCGCGAGGAGCTCCGCAACGCCTGCAGCGGCGTCGAGCAGGTGTTCGAAGTTGTCGAGGAGGAGCAGTACGTGGTCGTCGCCAAGGTGTTTCGCGACCTTGTCCGTCGCCCCCAGTGTTTGCGCGATCGCTTCGAGCACGAGGGGCGGCTCACGCAGGGGAGCGAGTCCGACCCACCAAACGCCGTGCGCGAAATCCGTGACCAGCTCCCACGCCGTCTCTACGGCGAGGCGCGTCTTGCCGCTGCCGCCGGCGCCGGTCAGCGTGACCAAGCGCACTTCCGGACGGCGGAGGAGATCGACTACCTCGGCCAGCTCGCGGGCGCGGCCGACAAGCTCCGTAGCCGAGGCCGGCAGGTTGGTCTGATGGAGCGACCCGAGCGGCGGGAACGGCGCGAGCACGGGCGCGTCGTCACCCCAACGCACCGCCACCGTCGCGAGCGGCGGCAGACCCTTGAGATCAAGCTTGCCCAGCGTCACAAAGTCGTGGCCGCCCCGAGAGCCGACGAGCGAGCGGACGGTCTCGGAGGCCAGGATCTGGCCGCCCGTCGCGGCGGCGCACAGCCGCGCCGCCTCAATGACCGGCACGCCGTGGTAGTCGCCCGCCCGCTCGGTGACATCACCGGCGCTGAGGCCGATGCGTACCCCGAGGGCGACCTCGGAATCCTCGTTGCGCCTCGAGACCAGCCGCTGAATCTCCGCCGCCGCCCCGACCGCGTCCCCAGCCCGCCAAAACGCCGCCATGTAGCCGTCGCCCGTGCTCTTGACGACCTCGCCGTGATACGCGGCGATCGTCCCGCCGACGAGCACCTCGTGCTCGTCACGCACCGAGTCGTATCGATCCTCCCCGAGCGCAACCAGCGACTCCGTCGAACCGACCAGATCGGTGAACAACAACGTGACCGTACCGGCCCCCGCCACAACAGCAGCGTAGGTCTGGTCGTGATGTCGGCGTCGACGTCTCAATGATCGACGCCGGCGTTCGGCCCAAGGCTCAGGCGTACGTGTTGCGTTCACGTCCTCGAACTTGGATAGAAACAGTCGCGGCGATCCTCGAGACCCGCTGCCCTGCCACCGTGATGGTTAGCTTCTGAGCGAAGCGGCCGCTCCTGGGTTCTCGCTGCGACACGGTAAAGGGAATGAACCTTTACCTGGGTGCGGGCGGCCATCCTCGAGGGAGACCATCGCTGACCGCTCGACGGCGACCGCCGTGTGCACCGTTCACCCGGCTCGGCGATGTCCCTTCGTCTTGGCATCGACCGTCACCGGTAGGTGGTTGCGCGCCGCCCACTGGGGCGACAGGAGGTGCCGCGCCGAGACGTCGTCGCGGATGGTGGTGCGCAGGAAGGCGACCACGTACTGCACGGTGATCCGGTGGGCCTTCTCGATGGGAATCAGCTTCGGCCCGCAGCCCTGGTTTTTGGCGGCCGACGCGAGCGGCGGAGCCGGTGACAGGCCCGCGTCCTGGAGCGCCGCGAGTTGGTCGCAGACGTTGGTGAACGAAAGGTGGCCGGCTCGGTGGATGTTCACTCGCCACGCCGCCGGTGATGCCGAGATCCCCCGCCAGGTTTCAGCGGCACGCTCGGGGTCGGCGGTGCCGTACAGCAGCAGCGTGGGGACGTCGATCGCCGCGAGGGGTTCGGCGAGGAGCTCCGACGTTCCATGTCGCGCCACCAGCGCCACGGGCGTGGCGGCGATGGGAATGATGGCGTCGACCCGCTCGTCGGGGCCCCAACCCTGGTAGCCGCCGGCCATGGCCAGCGCGGTGAAGCCGCCGTAGGAAAAGCCGGTCACGGCGATCCGCGACTCGTCCACCGTGCAGTTCCCGCGAGTCACTGCGTGCTTTGTCTGGTCTGCGCCCGACCGCGGCATCTGTTTGGGAAGCAGCACGTCGTGCCGCTCCAGAGGGGGACTCCTCCTATCATTCGCTCCACATTCGAGCGCGCCCACGGCCTCAAGGAGGTTCGATGGTCGCTCGACAAGTTCCCTCAAAGGGTGCGAAACGCCGTGCGCGGTTCCGGTGTTGCGTACCCGCAGACGCGTTCGGGGTGTGACGCGCATGGGAGCCGCGTCAGCTCGGTCGCCGTCGAATGAGCATCTCGGCTACGACGAGCACGACGCCCAAGAAGTCACCCAGATCGCGCGGGGCATCGCGACCGCAGTCGCACCCGAGAGCGGCCTGACCGACGTGCAGGCTGCGCTCCTCGAGGCGGTCGCCGGTGCCCTCACCCAAATCGAGGTCGACTACCGCCAGCTGGAGCCGTTGGGGCCTAAGGAGCTGGCCAAAGTGCTGGAAGGCCGCGACGAGAGCTTCCGTCAGCGCATCGTCCACCACATGGTGCTCGGGGAGCTTGTCCTGCGGCCGCTTCCGCCACAGGTCGCGTTGCGCGTGGCGAAGTACGCGCAGGCACTCGGGGTCGATGACCGCTTTGTGCGGGTCGCCCGCCGCTACGCGCAGGGCGCGTTCGGTCTGGCCTGGATGGACCTGCGACGCAGCGGATTCGCTGAGCACATCCGCCGGGCCGACATGGGCCAGCTTCGGACCAGGGCCGAGGTGGCGGACCCTTTTACCGCGACCGAGGTTGACCCGGAGCTCGAAGCGCGTTGGGCCGCCTTTTGCGAGCTTCCTCGAGAATCGCTGGGCCGGGCCGTGTGGGAACTGTACGACAGTCGCGGCTTCGCGCTGCCCGGCACCGCGGCCGGTCCGTCCGTGTACCTCGCCCAGCACGACTTCGTCCATGTGCTTGCCGACTACGGGACCAACCTCAAGGGTGAGCTCGAGGTGTTCGGGTTCATCGGACGTGCCGACCCTGACCCCAAGGGGTTTGCCTGGCTCGCGACCCTGATCGGCCTCTTCGAGACCGGGTATATCGCTGACACCGGCTTCTTCGAGCGCGACGTTCGGGAACGCAACATCCAGGCCCCGGGCATGCACTTCCGAGTCGGCGACGCCATCCGAAGGGGCAAGATCGTGAGCGAGCGCTACGGCACCGATCTCTTCGAGGTCGATTACCACGAAGTGGCGGATCGGCCGGTAAGCGAGGTACGGCTGATGCTGCACATGCCCGAGAAGTCGCCCGAAGCACGGAAGAGTGGGTCGGCCGGCGCGTTCGAACGAGCTGGAATGTCGGAGCTCCAGCGACGATTCGCCTACGAGCGTGAACGGGACGAACGGGAGAGGTCGTGAACTTCACTCAGATCATCTCTGTCCGGTCTGACCATCCGGACGCGATCGTGCGGCTGCTCGAAGAGTGGGATCGGAGCCAAGCCGAGACCGACGTCATGGGGTACGCGGGGACCCACGTACTCGCCGACCGTGAGAACCCGGGCCAGTACCTGATCATCGCCGAGTTCGCCGTCGTCGACCCCGACGTGTCCGCCGTCGAAGAAGCCGCGCGCAATAACGAGCGACCCGAGACGCAGGAGTGGGCGAGGAAACTCCTCGAGGTCATTGAGGGGGAGCCGGTCTACCACCACTACGACGAGCTCTACAGGACCGGCTGACCGGCGGCGCGCTTTCGCATCTGGCTCACGCCACGGGCGGTTCAGGGCGTAGGCAGCCAGGGTTCCTAAATGGGCGCGACGACGGGCAGCAGGTCATCGAGGACCGTTCGCAGACCGGCGGTCAACAGATCGACGAGCTGACCGAGCTCGGCGAGCCGCCAGGCAGCCAAAGGAGCGCCGAACGCGGTTCTCAACCTTCTTGGAGAACGCGTAGGTGAGGCGGATAAGCGGCGGACGGTGACTGAAGTTGCCCGCTTCGATTGCCTGTTCTGATGCGAGGTCGCTACTACCGATGAGGTGACGGACTGGCACCCGGACACACGGCGGAGCCACGACGGTCGAAGCAGTGATTCCTGCTGACTAATCGTCGTCGCGCCAAGACACGCGATACGCAGTGATGGGCTCTGGCAGTCCCTTGAGCTGCACGAGGCCGCGATGTTCGAAGCGGAACTGCTTACCGACCGACAGTTCCCGAACGGCAACAGACGCCGCGATCTCGCCTGCTGCCGCGAGAGCACAAAGGCGGGCCGCGAGTTGTACCGCAGCGCCGAACAGGTCGTCATTGCCATCTGTGAGCGGCTCGCCAGCGCTGATACCGATCTTTACGTCGAGAGGAACCGCGCTCGACTGGTTGTAATCATGGAAGGCTCGCTGCGCCGCGATCGCGAACGCCACGGCCGAAGCGACGGAAGTGAATGCCGCCATGATTCCGTCACCCGTGTGCTTCACCTCGCGGCCGCCGCGGGTCGAGAGCTCGTCGCGAATCATCTTGTTGTGAACGCCCAGGACCTCCAAGTGCCCGTCATCTCCGAGCCGCGAGGTCTTGGTCTCGACGCCGATGGTGTTGGCATCGCCCGACAGTGTGGGCGTCGAGGGGTCTGCCGCGGCTTTCCTTCGAAGCGGACGTGCCCCCGGCCTTATTCGGCCGGGGGCACGTCCACACTGAGTCGTTGGAGCGTTACCCGGTGACCCTCGGCGCAGCCGTTACCGGAACCGCAGCCGACGGTGCAGCTGCCGGGCCGGGCGGACCCGGCGGTCCGGGCGGAGCAGGCGGCGTCACCGGCGCCGCAACGCAGGGTCCTTCGCCGTTGCCGTGCAATTTGAAACGGTCCTCGCCGCCAGCACCAAGGAACTTAGACCCGGTGTGGCAGTTCGAGTGCAGGTCCCCGTTCGCGTCAGGGTCGGGGCCAGGTGCTGCCCCACCCACCGAGGCCCAGCCCGCAGAAGCGGCCAATGCGGCCACCGCCACGAGCCTCACGAACGCCTTCTTCATCCGATCCCCCCATCCCATATTGGCTTATGTGTCCTAGTTACCCAAGTAACGACGAAAAAGACTCCTCCGTTAAAGGGGGGGCGCGTCTTTCGGCCACCAGAGCGTCTCGGAGTTACGCGAAAAGGGTGGAGGCCTCGACGAGCTGCTCGACGTCGTGCACTTCGAGCCCAGCGCGAGCACGACCTACGGGCCGAATATCCGCTCCCGAAGTGGCGACGGCCCCGAAGGGAGGAACCGCATCGAGTTCACAGAAAGCCATTAGCTGCCGCCGAGGTGGTGCTCGTGAGCCGCTCAAGGCATACTTCGTATTCCACGCCATCGAGCAGGGGAGGCAGGGAAATGATGCGCAAGATGATCGTGGCGCTGGTTGCCGTCGGTGCGCTTGCGCTGGGCGCGGGTCCGGCCTTCGGAGCGGAGCACCATCCTCCGAAGTTCGGCCCGCACGACACCCAGTGCGAAGGCAAGAACAACCAGCCGAACTGCCCCGGTAGCCACTGAGACAAAGAGCCATCCATGACGTAGAGCCGGTCGGGCTACAGCCCGGCCGGCTCTGTCGTTCAGGGTGAACTGCATTACGAGGATTTAACAAGTCACGATCCCGCGTCGACGTCAGGGAACTCACGTGGGCGCTGATAGCCACGCGCCAGCGAGCTCGACGACACGCCACAGCTGTTGCGAATGTCGAGCAACGCGTCTGTCAGCGGCGTGGCGGGGGTCCGGTCTTGGTCACAGCCATCGAGTGCGACATCGACGAGCTCGTACAGGCGTTGGGGGGCCCCTGCATCGCGCGCTGCATCACGGACCGCCTCGAGCACGGCGACCGCGGTCTGGCGCCGAACCCACGGTTGCCCGGCGATGAATCCGAGCGCGGCGTCTACAGCCGCAACTGCTGCGTCGTCCGCGGCCGGCGGAGGGGTTTTCGTCTTAGTGCGGTGAGACCGGATTCTCATCGGACCAACACCTGATCCGCACGGTTCGTCTGCTCGCGCGCTGGCGCGACAATAGTGTCAAGGTCCGCGAAACGCCGGGCAACATCGCGTCGAAGCCGTGTTCGAGCGGCCTCGCACTTGCGGATGGGCCAATTCGCCGAAACGATGCGCGCGCATCGTTTCAGCAGCCGAGTAGCCGCGCACCTCATGCCATCTATGAACCTGAACATCCCTCTTTTAGAGGACGGTCTCGCCACGTTCCGCCTGACTCGGCTGGTCACGACGCACGAGCTCACGCGCCCGCTGCAGGAGCGCTTGACGCATTCCGTCGAGGGCGAGGGACTCCACAGCGGTGGCCGAACGCGCTGGACCGAGGTGCGCCCGGGGTTTCTCTTGCGGCGGCCTGGCTTCACGTCGGCGGTCGGCCGACTTTCCGGAATCCCGCTCGTAAGCGGGAACATGTGTTCGATGGGCTCAGAACGCAACACAGCGGCTCTCAGGGCCCTTCTAGAGGCGTGTGCCAAGCGTGTAATTCCCCGGCGGTCGCCGGCGGGACGTGATGCAGTGCGATTATTCGATCCTTAGAACCGCCGTCACTCGTCGCCGGCCCGGAGAGAACGGTCCGGGGTCGCCGCAGGCGCGTACGGGGACGAAAGGTCCGACCCCTTGCGCCGCTGAGGGACGCCTGGAATCCTCCGCGCGGAGACCGTTTCTTCTCCCTCGTCCCCGAACGGGAGCGGTCTCGAAGGGCTGGAGGCTTCGGGGCAGATTGGGGTAGCCATGTACTTGTTCAGTCGTCAGATCCGTTTCGGACCGGGCAACACGCGTGAACAGATGGAGTGGGCACTCGGCCAGACCGAGAAGGTGAACCAGATCACCGGCTTGCAGGTGAATCTGTTCATGCAGGTGTACTCGCCGGA